>Ga0105107_10000008_pt1 | contig 113838 bp, 103 predicted proteins | sample PPLLaktember2015_6_FD_79335 | JGI IMG/M metagenome (GOLD analysis project Ga0105107, IMG submission 79335) | Freshwater sediment microbial communities from Prairie Pothole Lake near Jamestown, North Dakota, USA - PPLs Lake P8 Core (1) Depth... | ecosystem: Environmental > Aquatic > Freshwater...
AGCGCGGCCATCGCCGCGGCGGAGGGCGTCGCCGCGCGCACGTCCGCCGCGAGATCCGCGATCGTGACGTCGACCTCGTGCCCGACGCCCGAGACCACGGGCACGCTCGCCCGCGCGATCGCACGGGCGACGGCCTCGCTGTTGAACGACCAGAGGTCCTCGAGGGAGCCCCCGCCACGGACCAGCAGGATCACGTCCACGCCGAGCCGCGCCGCCGCGGCGGAGACCGTGTCGAGTGCCGCTGCGATCTCGAGCTCGGCGCCCTCGCCCTGCACCCGCGTCGGCACCACGAGCAGCGGCACGGACGGGAACCGGCGGCCGCTCACCTGGATCACGTCGCGCAGCGCCGCCGCGGCGGGCGACGTCACCACGGCGACGCGCCGCGGTGACGCGGGCAGGCCGCGCTTGCGGGTCGGGTCGAAGAGCCCCTCGCGCTCGAGGCGCGCGCGGAGCTGCTCGAAGGCGAGCTGGAGGGCGCCGCGGCCGCGCGGCTCGACCCGGCGCACCACGAGCTGGAGCTCGCCGCGCGGCGCGTACACGCTGCACTCGGCGAGGACCACGACCTCGAGACCGTCCTCGAGCTCGAACGGGAGGCGGCTCGCGTCGCCGCGGAAGAGCGCAGCGCGGAGCTGCGCCTCGTCGTCCTTCAAGGTGAAGTAGAGATGTCCCGACCCCGCGCGGCGCAGGTTGCTCACCTCGCCCACGACGAGCACGCGGCCGACCTCGCGCTCGACCAGGCCCTTCAGCGCGGCGACGAGCTGGCCGACGCTGACCGCGCGCTCGGCGGGCGGCTCCGCGCGCAGACGTTCGAGCAGGGGCAGAGAGCCCGCGGCGCTCGCGCCCCGCGGCGCGCGCGGCGGGCCGGGGGCGCTAGGGATGGGCGGTCTCGCTCGGCGCGGCGGCGGTGGCCGGCGCGCCGTGGAGCCGGGCCTCGAAGTCCGGGGCCTTCAGCAGCTCGACCGCGCGCTCGAGCTGGCGGTCGCCCGCCTCGCCCGTAGCGGCCTCGTCCGGCGGCGGAGCCACCTCGTCCGGCTCCGGCGCCTCGACCGGCGCGGCCTCCGGCGTCGCCGGCGGCGCGGGCGCCTCGGGCGCGACGTCCGGTCGCGCCTCCTGCTGCGTGAAGTGGCCTTCGAGATCCTTCTCGCGCAGGCGCTGGGGCGCGGCCTTCGCGGCGTCGCCCGGCGTCGGCGCCACCGACTCGACGACGACGTCCGGCGCGATCCCGACCTCCTGGATCGAGCGACCGCCCGGCGTGTAGTAGAGGGCGGTGGTCAGCCGCAGGCCCGAGCCGTCTTCGAGCGGGAACACGGTCTGCACGCTGCCCTTGCCGAAGGTCTGGACGCCGATCACGAGCGCGCGCTTCTGGTCCTGCAGCGCGCCTGCGACGATCTCCGACGCGCTCGCGCTGCCCGCGTTCACCAGCACCACCATGCGATAGGCCGGCTGGTCGCTCTCGCTGCCCGCGCGGAACTCCTGGCGCTGATCGTCGCTCCGCCCCTTGGTGTAGACGACGAGGCCTCCCGAGAGCCACTCGTCGGCGACGCGCACGGCCTGGTCGAGCAGGCCGCCCGGGTTGTCGCGCATATCGAGCACGAGCCCCTGGATCGTGCCGCCGCTCTCGTCCCGCAGCCGGTCGAGCACCGTGCGCAGATCCTTGTCGGTGCGCTCCTGGAACGAGCGCACCCGCACGTAGCCGTAGCCGGGCTCGAGCAGGCGGCCCTCGACCGAGAGCACCTTCACCACGTCGCGCACCACGACGACGGGCTTCGGCGCGGTCATGCCCTCGCGCAGGATGTTGATCTTGATCCGCGAGCCCTTCGGGCCGCGCATCGCCTTCACGGCGTCGAAGAGCGTCATGCTCTTCGTGACCTTGCAGTCGCTGGTCCAGCCCTCGGGCCGCGGCTCGGGGCAGATCGAGACGATCTGGTCGCGCGGCTTCAGGCCCGCGCGCGCAGCCGGCGTGCCGTCGATCGGCGACACGATCTCGACGAAGCCGTCCGGTCGCTTGGTGATCTCGATGCCGAGGCCGTAGAACTCGCCCCGCGTGTCGATCTGCATCTCCTTGTGCGCGTCGGGGTCGAGGTAGGAGGAGTGCGGATCGAGCTCCTGCAGCATGCCGCGCACCGCGCCCTGGACGAGGGCGCGCTCGTCCACGGGCTCGACGTAGCTCTTGCGCACGAGATCGAGGACGTTGGTGAAGAGCGCCAGGTCTTCGTAGCGGCTCGCCGCCTGGGTGCCGCTCGGGCCGGAGATGCCGAAGAAGAGCGCGGCGGAGCCGACGCCCGCGAGGAACGGAACGACGAAGCGGTAGCGCGATGCCATGCGGGCGGGACCCCCGAAGCGACTCGCGGATCCGGCCTCACGCGGGGCGCATCGTGCGCGGCGTGCGCGGCGGAACCGCCCGCGGAGTCTAGCCGCCTGCGGGATGCGGGGCGACGAGACGCCTCGGCTCGAGCCACTCGCCCGGGTCGAGCGCCTCGCCGCCGCGACGGAGCTCGAAGTAGAGCAGCGCGCCCGAGAGCGAGCCGGTGTCTCCGGCGGCGCCGATCACGCCCCCGGCCTCGACCGTGTCGCCGACGGCGACGCTGATCTCGTCGAGATGACCCGAGACGGTGAAGTACTGACCGCCGTGGTCGAGGATCACCATCTTCCCGTAGCCGCGGAACCAGCCCGCGAAGCGCACGCTGCCCCGGGCCACGGCGCGCACGGCCTCGCCTTCCCGGGCGCCGAAGTCGATGCCCTTGCGGAAGGTCTCGGTGCGGAAGTCGGCGTCCACGACGCGGCCGAAGCTGCGCCGCACCGGCGCGTCGACGGGCGGCAGCAGCCGGCCGCGCAGGCTCGCGAAGGGCTCGGGCGGGGCGCTGCCCGGCGGACCTGGCGGCGCGAGCGCGGCGCCGTAGCCGGCGAGCTTCTCCTCGAGGGCGCGCGCCGCGGCCTCGAGCTCGCGCAGGCCCTCGCGCTCCCGCGCCGCGTCGGCCCGGAGCCGCTGCAGCAGGAGCTGGCGCGCGGCCTTCTCGTCCGCGAGCGCGCGGCGCTTCCCGGCCAGGCCGCTCGCCAGCTGGTCGCGCTCGGCCGTCGCCCGGACGACGGCCGCCTGCGCCTCGTCCACGGCGCGGAGCTCGGCGCGATGGCGCTCGAGCAGCACCGCATCGCGCGCGGCGAGCCGCCGCAGCAGGGAGACCCGCGACAGGCGTTCAGGCAGCGTGCCGGGCGCGAACAGCGCGCGCACCACGCCGGCCTCGCCCTCGCGCTCGAGCGCCACCACGCGGCGCGCGAGGCGCGCCTCGGTCTCGTCGCGGCGCGCCTCCGCCTGCACCGCGCCGGCGCGGGCGGCGACGAGCCGCTTCCGCGCCTCGCGGAGCTCCGCCGCCGTGCGCTTCACGTCGAGGCCGAGCTGCTGCGACGCCTCGTCGATCGACTGCAGCGCGTCGAGCAGACCCTGCGTCCGCGCTTCGTAGGCCGCGACCCGCTCGCGGCCGGCCGCGATCTCCTGGCGCAGCTCACCGAGCGCGCTGGCGGGACCATCCGGCGGGGCGCTCCCGTCGGGCGGCGACTGCGCGCCGGCCACGCCGGCGAGGGCGAGCGCGGCGGCGAGCGCCGGCGACGCGATCCTGCGTCGCAGGCGCCGGGTCATCGGCGCAGGCCTCCCGCGACGGAGAGGGCCGCGCCGAGAGCGCCGAGCACGGCGCCGACCGCGACCACGAGGGCCATCTCGCCAGGCGCCAGGAAGCGCAGCGACGCGCCGCCGAGCAGCGGCTCGAGGCCGCCGGCGACGGAGGGCAGGAGCGCGCGCCAGAGCCCGAATAGCACCGCCAGCGCAACGAGCCCGCCGGCCAGGCCCTCGAGCGCGCCCTCGAGCAGGAACGGCGTCGCGACGAAGGCGCGGCCCGCGCCGACGAGCGTCAGGATCTCGATCTCGTTGCGCCGCGCGTAGAGGCCCAGGCGGATCGTGCTCGCGACGAGGACCAGCGCCGCGGCGGCGAGGACGAGCGCCAGGCCCGAGCCGACGGCGCGCATCACGCCGATCGTGCGGCCGTAGCCTTCGACCCAATCGCCGGCGTCGCTCACCTCGTCGACACCCGGCAGCGTCGAGAGCTCCTGCGCGAGACGAGCCACGCCCGCCGCGTCGCGGCGTCCGGGCGCGAGGGCGATCTCGAGGGAGCCGGTGAGCGGGCTCTCGCCCAGGGCATCGAGCAGCGCCGCGCGCTCCGGAGATCCCGCGCGGAAGCGCTCGGCCGCGCGCGCCGCCGACACGGTCTCGACCGCGGCCACGCCCTCGAGCGCGCGCGCGCGCTCGGCCAGGGCCTGCGCCGCGGCGGCGTCGACGTCGGCGGCGAGATACGCGGTGATGCGCGCTTCGGCCCCGACCCGGGCCAGCACGTCCTGCATGCTCCGCACCAGCAGGCCGAAGGCGCCGCCGAGCACGAGGGTGGTCGCGATCGTGAGCACGGCCAGGGCGGCGGGCAGCGGGCTCGCGCGCAGCCCGGCCAGCGCGGAGCGGAGGAAGTGGCGAAGATGGACCACGACCGAGCCGGCGCTGGCCACGGCTCAGCGACGCGTGCCGGCGGCGGGCCGGTCCTCGGCGATCTGGCCGCCCTCGAGGCGCAGCGTGCGGCGCCGATAGCGCTCGAGCACCGCAGGGTCGTGGGTCGCGACGACGACGGTGGTGCCGCGCGCGGCGCTGCCGGCGATCAGGTCGAAGATCTCCACGGTGAGGGCAGGATCGAGGTTGCCCGTGGGCTCGTCCGCGAGCAGGAGATCGGGCTCGTTCACGAGCGCGCGGGCGATCGCAACGCGCTGCTGCTCGCCGCCCGAGAGCGAGAGCGGCGCATGGTGGCGCCGATGCTGCAAGCCGACCTGCTTCAGCGCAGCGAAGCTGCGCGCGCGGGCCTCGCCGCCCGGCACGCCCGCCACGTCGAGGGCGATCCGCACGTTCTCCTCGACGGTGTGGCGCGGCAGCAGCTTGAAGTCCTGGAACACCACGCCGATGCGCCGGCGCAGCCGCGCCACGTCGCCCGCGCCCATGCGCTCGACGGCGCGTCCGAGCACGCGGATCCGGCCCTCGTTGGGTCGCTCCGCGGCGAAGAGCAGACGGAGCAGCGTCGTCTTGCCCGCACCGCTCGCGCCGGTCAGGAATACGAACTCGCCCTTCTCGATCGTGCAGCTCACGTCGTGGAGCGCCCAGGTGCCCGCGACGTAGGACTTCGAGACGTGCTCGAGCTCGATCAGGGCGGGCGACACGGGCGCCCTCGCGGGTGCGGCGTCGGACGGAGCGGGCTCCGCCGTCACCGGGCTGCGCGCGCGCGCTCGAGCGCGCGGTCGACGAGATAGTCGAGCACGAGCTCGTCGAGCGGCGCGTCGGGCGCCGCGGGCGCGAGCGACGGGGCCGCAGGCGCGGCCTCGGGCTCGGACGGGACGAGGCCTTCCGGCTGGGTCTGCGCCGAGACGTCCTGGGCGTGGAGGAAGACCTCGGCGCCGAGGCGCTCCTCGATCACCGCGTCGAACTCGCCGCGGCGGAGGCGCTTCAGCATCTCCTTGTGCTGGGCCTCCATCAGCTTCTTCACCTCGCCCACGAGGTCGTCCACCTCGAGGCGGTCCTCGTAGCCCCGCTTCTCGGACGAGAGGATCGTCCCGCCGTGGTAGAGGTGCGTGATCACGTGCGGATGCGCGCGGCCGCTGTCCTCGGTCTGCACGTGGAACAGCACGCCCCGATGGCGGATGTTCGTGTTGAAGCCCGTGAGCATCTCGGACGGGATCTCCCTCCCGGCGCCGCCCCGCACGGGCAGCCCGAGGCAGTCGAGCGGTCGCTTCGACCCGCAGCGCACGGGTCCGCTGGAGTTTATCGGCGCGCCCTGCACACGGCTGAATCTTGATCGCGCCCGGCGTTTCCCGCGAGAGGTCGACGGCGACCAGGCGGCGTCCGGCCAGGAGGGGGCCCCGGCGCGCGCCGTGCGCGACGGGGCCCCGGTGCGGCGACCCGGGAGGGGAGAGCGCCGCACGAGCCTGGCTCGAAGCCGAGGGGCCGATCAGCGCCGGCGCGGGCGCATCGCGGACAGGCCCGCGATGCCCGCGAGGCCGAGAGCAAGGGCGCCCGGCTCGGGCACCGCCGAGAACGGGGCGCTGCCCGGAGTGGGCGTCGCCAGGGCGACGAAGTCGGCGGCGTTGTCGCCGCTGTCGAGGTCGGCGAAGCGGCGGGCGATGCTCTGGCCCGCGGCCGGATCGGGCGTCGGCGCGCCCTCCCCCGCGAAGATCTCGCCGGGCGCGAACACGCCGTAGCCCACGGCGTCGAGCACTCCGTTCGGATCCCGGAGCACGACCGAGTCGGGGCCGTTCTGGAGATCGAAGTTCCGCACGAGGTCTGCGCCGGAGACCAGCGTCGCGCCAGCGGAAGATTCGTCGGCGACGACGAAGAGGCCGCTCGCGCCGATGACCCCCGAGAGGCTCAGGCTGGGGGCCACGGCTCCGTCGCCGCCGTTCACGCCCTCGAGCACGAGGCCGTCCAGGGCAGTGCCCGGGGCGCCCGAGAGCTCGATGAACGAGAGCCCGTTGTCGGACCCGACGGCGTCGTAGAAGACCTCGGAGATCAAGGTCGCGGCGCCGGCGGGCGCGGCGCCGAGCGCAGCCGCGAGCGCGAGGAAGAACGGTCGAGCGAGCATGGGAATCCTCCGGGGACCTCGGGGCGAAGGTGAAAGCGCAGGGCGCGACCCTCAGGGCGCGACCGGCGGGGCATTGCGCGAGAACCAGCCGCCGGTCCAGGCGTCGAGGCCCGCGGCAAGCTCGTCGGCGCGAAGCCGGAGGCGGATCCGCTCGCCGTCGCTCTCGGGCGCGTCGGGCAGACGGCCGAGCTCGACCAGGGCGCGCCGGCGCTCGAAATAGAGCTGGGTGATCTCGTCGAGCACGTCGTCGCGCAGCTCGATCACCTCGCGCGCCTCGCGCGAAACGTCGATCGCCTCGGGGTGATAGGCGGCGTCGCCGAGATCCCACGAGAACGAGAGGCCGGCCTCCACCTGCTTTCCCTGGTCGCGGTTGCGGTCGTTCAGCCGGCGCAGATCGCCGGAGACGTAGCTCTCGTCGTAGTCGCGGGTCCGCGCGATCGAGAGCTCGCGCGCGAGGTGGAGGCTCACGATCGGCAGGAGGCCGCGGTGATCCACGCCGCGCTTCAGCCGGAGCGGGCGCCCCGGTCCGAGATCGAGGTAGCGGAGCGCCGCGCCGTGCACAGCCTGCACGCTCGGCTCCGCCTGCAGGCGCTCGATCAGCGCGCCGCGCGACGGGCCCCCGCTCGACGCCGCGACCGCCGCGCGGCCGACCAGCAGCCCGCGCCCGGTGCCGACGTAGAGCGCCTGGTCGGACGCGGCGAGGGCGAGCGCAGGTGTGACGCCTGCCGGCGACGCCGCACGCGCGAAAGGACCGTCCCATCCGTCCGCTGCGAGGAGCCCGCGATCGGTCGCGACCCAGGCGCGCCCGAGCGCGCGCAGCGCGCGGACCGCGCCGGCGCCCGGCGGCAGCGCAAGCGCGTAGGTGCGCCATGCATCGTCGCCCTCGCCCTTCACCGAGATCGCGTCCGCGGACGCGGCGACGACCTCGCCCGTGGCCTCGTCGACCCCGACGAAGCGCGCGCGGTGGAGGGCGAGCCCGTCGAAGGCGCCGCTGCGCCGCGCGGCGACGGCATCCGACCCGGCTGCGAGCGCGAGCGCGGCCTCGTGGACCGCGCCGTGTGTCACGATGAAGAGCGTCGCGCCGCCCGGCCGCGCGCGCAGCGCCACCGCATCGACGGGGCCCGCCGGGAGATCGGCGAGCGGCACGAAGCGGCGCGCGTCGCGCGAGACGAAGGCGCCGCGTGCGGTGCCGACCGCGACGAAGCCTCCACCCGCGGCGATCGCAGCGACCGCCGCTCCCGCCTCGCCGGGGCCGAGCTCGCAAGCGGTCCGACGTCCGTCCGTGTCGATCCGGTCGAGGCCCTGGCTCGAGCCCGCGAGCAGCGCGCCGTCCGCGGCGAAGGCCAGCGCCGTCACCGGACCGCGCCGGGACGCCACCACGAACGCGCCGTCGCTCCCCCGCAGCGTGACGCGCCGCCCGTCGCCGAACGCGAGCCGCGAGCGGGCGGCATCGAAGGCCAGCGCCGACACGCCGAGCGCCTCGCGGCCGGTTGCCTCGGCCTCGAAGCGGATCGCCGGCGGCAGCGCCGCGAGCGCGGCCGGCGTTGCGCCGACGAGCGCGAGGCTCGTGGTCGGGAGCAGGACGAAGAGCGCCAGGCGGAGCGACATGCGCTCGCGACGGAGCAAGCCGCGTGCCGGCCGGCCGGCGCGCTGCGGACGCACGAGCGTGCGCGGCGCCTCCCGCGCGTGAAGGCGTGTTCCGATCCGTCCGCGAACGCAGGTGCTCGGCTTGACGCGCCCGGAGCACTCCAGAATCATCGCCCCATGCGTCCTCCCCGCGTCGGTCCGCACGCGCTTCGTCTGCTCGCGGCCACGCTCCTTCTCGCCGGCCCGGCCGCCGCGCCGGCGCGCGCCGCGGACGAGCGCCCGACCATCTATCGCTGGGTCGATGCGGACGGCATCGCGCACTACACGGCGCATCGCGACCGCGTGCCGAGCGCCGTGCGCGGCTCGATCCAGGAGGTCCAGCCGACGCCGATCGCGCCGCCCGAGGCGGCCGCCGCGGCCACGTCGCCCGCTCCGACCACGCCTGCTGCGGCCAGCACCGCGGCGCCGGCCGCCCCCGCTGCGATCGCGCCGGAATCGAGCTGGGCCACGCAGAACGCGGGCCCGATGCCCGCATCTGCAGCGCGCGGAAAGGAAGGCGCCGACGGCACGCGCCTGGCCTCGCGAGCCAGCGACGCCGCCGCAGACATCAGCGGGCTCGACGCGCGCATCGCCGAGCTCGAAGCGCAGATCGCCCACGACGAGGATGCGATCAAGGACTTCCTGAGCGCGCCGCCCGCCGAGGGCGCCGTCGCGCTGCCCGAGACGCCCGAGTTCCGCGAGATCGCGCGCCGCCTGCCGAAGCTCCAGGCCGACCTTCGGAGCCTGCGCGAGCAGCGCGGACGGGCCGGGGGATCGGTCGAGCCCCTGGGCTCCGGCTCCGAGCGCGACGACTTCTGATGGCGCGCCCGCGCCCGCCGGACCCGGTGGTCGCGCTCGCGGGCGGCGTCGGGGCGGCGCGGTTCCTGCGCGGCCTGGTCCGCTGCCTCCCACCCGAAGAGCTCGTCGTGGTCGTGAACACCGGCGACGACCGCGAGTTCTACGGCGTGCACGTCTCGCCGGATCTCGACATCGTGACCTACACGCTCGCAGGTCGCGTCGATCGCGAACGCGGCTACGGCCTCGAGGGCGACGGCTTCGCGGTGGTCGACGCCCTCGCGGCGCTCGGCCACGAGACCTGGTTCCGGCTCGGCGATCGCGACTTCGCGACCTCCCTCCACCGCACGCTGCGGCTGCGCGAAGGCGCGGGCCTCGCCGCCGTCGCCGACGAGGTCCGCCGGTCCTTCGGCGTCGCGGCGACGATCCTCCCGATGTCGGAAGACCCCTGCCCCACGCTGGTCGAGCTCGAGGGCGGACGCGTGGTCCACTTCGAGGAGTACCTGGCGCGGGACGGCGCGCCCGACGAGGTGCGGGGCGTCGACCTCTCGGCGGCGCGCCGCGCACACCTCGCGCCCGGCGTGGGCGACGCCCTGCGCGCCGCACGCGTCGTGCTCCTGTGTCCGAGCAACCCGGTGGTGTCGATCGGGCCGATCCTCGCGGTTCCCGGCGTACGCCAGGCCGTCGCGGCGTCGGGCGCGCCGGTCGTCGCCGTGACGCCGATCGTCGGCGGCATGCCGGTGAAGGGGCCCGCGGACCGCTTGCTGCGCGGGATCGGCGTCGAGGTCTCCGCGCGGGGCGTGGCGGGGCTCTACCGCGGCCTCGCCCACGGCTTCGTGCTCGACCAGCGCGACGCGGCCCAGGAGGCCGACGTGGCGGCGCACGGTCTCCGCACCGCCGTGGTCGACACGATCATGCGTGACGATGCCGCCTCCGAACGCCTCGCGGACGCCGCCCTGAAGCTCGCGGGGACCCTCGCGTGATCCCGGCGCTCGTCCCGGTGAAGCGCCTCGCCGTCGCGAAGTCGCGACTCCTGCCGTGGCTCGGGGCGGAGGGCGTGCGGGCGCTGACGCTCGCGATGCTCGGCGACGTGCTCGAGGCGCTGCGCGAGGCCCCGGAGATCGGCGCGGTCGCGATCGTGACCGAGGACGAGGAGGCCGCGCGCGCGGCGCGCGAGGCCGGCGCCGAGGCGATCGTGCTCGCCGACGAGGGGCTGAACCCGTCCCTCGCGGCCGCGGCGGCGCGCGTCGCCCGGGCAGACGAGGCGCTCCTGATCGTGCTCGGCGACGTCGCCGGCGCGACGGCGGCGGACGTCTCGGCGCTGGCGGCGGCGCTCGCGGAGCTCGGCGGGCGCGGCGTCGTGCTCGCGCCCTCGAACGACGGCGGCACCGCGGCCCTGCTCCGGGCGCCGCGCGACGTGATCGCGCCCGCCTTCGGCGGCGCGAGCGCCGCGGCGCATCGCGCGCTCGCCGCACGGGCAGGGGTGCCGTTCCGCGAGCTTGCGCGGCCCGGACTCGGCCTCGACCTCGACTGCGAGGACGACGTCCGCATCTTCCTGGCGCGTCCCGGCGGCGGCCGCCGCACGCGCGCCACCCTCGCCGACCGGGCGCCGCGAACGGAGGCCCGCCCCGCACCGTGACGCCGGCGCCGATCCGCCTAATCCCGCTCGCGGGCCTGCCCATGGTGCAGGCCGGCGACGACCTCGCCGGCCTGATCGCCGCCGCGGCGAGCCGCGCCGGTGTCACCCTGCGTGACGGCGTGCTCGTGGTCTGCCAGAAGATCGTGTCGAAGGCCGAGGGGCGCGTGGTGCGGCTCGACGACGTGACGCCCTCGGACGAGGCGCGCCGCCTCGCCGCCGAGGACGGGAAGGACCCGCGCCACGTCGAGGTCGTGCTGCGCGAGACCGCGCGCGTGGTGCGGCGCGGGCCCGGCGTCCTGATCTGCGAGACGCGCCACGGCTTCGTGTGCGCGAACGCCGGCGTCGACCTCTCGAACGCGCCTGCGGAAGGCACGGCCGTGCTCCTGCCCGTCGACCCCGACGCCTCGGCGGCACGGCTGCGCGACGCGCTCCTCGCGCGGGGCCCGGGCCCGCTCGCAGTCGTCGTCTCCGACACCTTCGGGCGCCCCTGGCGCGAGGGCCTGGTGGACGTCGCGCTCGGCTGCGCGGGCCTCGAGCCGATCGCCGACCTGCGCGGCGGGAACGATCTCGTGGGGCGGCGGCTCGAGGTCACGGCGACGGCGACCGCCGACCAGCTCGCGGCCGCCGCCGGCCTCCTGATGGTGAAGGACGCGGGCGTGCCGGCGGTCTTCGTCGAAGGTGTGCGGGCGTTCGGCGCGGGAACGGCGCGGGCGCTGCTGCGGGATCCCGCGAAGGATCTCTTCCGCTAGAGCCGGGCCGCGATCGCCGTCCAGAGCTCGCCGATCCCGAGCCCCTTCTCCGCCGACGTCGCCACCACCCGCCCGGCCGGCAGCGCGAATGCGCGCTCGATCTCGCGCAGGCGCTTCGCGCGCTGCATCGGCGGAAGCTTGTCCGTCTTCGTGATCGCCACCAGCGACGGCACGCCGCGCTCCTCGAGCCACGCGAGGAGCAACGTCTCGTCGTCGGCGGGATCGCGCCGTACGTCCTGCAGCAGCACGGCGACGCGCAGCGGGGGCCGCGCCGCGAGGTAGCGCTCGATCAGCGTCTTCCACTGCTCGCGCTCGGCGTGGGAGACCTGCGCGTAGCCGTAGCCCGGGAGATCGACGAAGAGCAGCGTGCGGTCGCGCGAGGCGTCCGGCGCGTCGTCGTCCCGCACCACCAGGCGGAAGAAGTGGAGGAGACGCGTCTTGCCCGGCGACGCGCTGGTGCGGGCGAGGCCGCGGCGCGCGGCGAGCTTGTTCAGCAGGCTCGACTTGCCGACGTTCGAGCGGCCGAGGAACGCGACCTCGGGCAGGTCTTCGCGCGGGAAGCCCTCGGCGCCGGCCGCGGAGGTCTCGAGCGCGGCGGAGATCACCTTCACGGGCGGGGGAGCGCCGTCTCGAGACGCTTCAGCGCCTCGGCCAGGGACTCCTCGCTCGCGGCGTACGAGAAGCGCAGGAAGCCCTCGCCGGCGGCGCCGAAGTCGACGCCCGGCGTCACGGCGACGCCCGTGCGCTCGAGCAGGTCGAAGGCGAAGCGATGCGAGTCGTGCGCCGCGGCGCCGAAGGGCCGGGCGTCGGCGAAGACGTAGAACGCGCCGTCCGGCATGCGCGGGACGCCGAAGCCGAGGCGGCGCAGGCCCTCGACGAGCAGCGTGCGCCGGCGAGCGTAGGCGGCGCGCATCGTCTCGAGGCTCTTCGCGCCGTCGGCGAAGGCCGCGATCCCCGCGTGCTGCACGAAGCGGTTCGCGCAGATGAAGAGGTTCTGCTGCAGCACCTGGAGCGCGCGCGCCGCCGGCGCGGGAGAGATCGCGTAGCCCAGGCGGAAGCCGGTCATCGCATAGCGCTTCGAGAAGCCGTCGAGCACGAACGCGTCGTCCGAGAGGCCGAGGGCCGAGCTGCAGCGCACGCCGTCGTAGACGAGGCCGTCGTAGATCTCGTCGGACACGAGGGGGACGCCGAAGGACGCCAGCGCGCGCATCGTGGCGGCGTCCTGCACCGCGCCAGTCGGGTTCGCGGGCGAGGCGACCACGATCGCGCGGGTGCGCGGCCCGATCGCGCGGCGCACGGCGTCCGGATCGAGGCGGAAGCCGTCCTCCGCCCGGGTCGGCACCAGCACGGGGCGGCCACCGAAGACGCGCACGAAGTTCGGGTAGCAGGGGTAGTGCGGGGTCCCGAGCACGACCTCGTCGCCCTCGTCCACCAGCAGCGCGAAGACGAGGAGCATCGCGGAGGAGACGCCGTTCGTGACGAGCACGCGCTCGGGGTCGACGCGGACGCCGCTGCGCCGCGCGTGATCGGCGACGATCGCCTCGCGCAGCTCGAGCAGGCCGCGGCTGTCCGTGTAGCCCGTCTCGCCCGCCGCCAGGGCCCGGGCGCAGGCTTCGACCACCTCGAGCGGCGGGGGGAAGTCGGGCTCCCCGACGCTCAGCCGGATCACGCTGCGGCCCTCGCGCTCGAGGGCGATGGCCCGCTCGGTGACCTCCATGGCGAGAAAGGGCTCGACCTCGGCGACGCGGCGGGCGAGCGGGAAGGACATGGCGGGCGAGTAGCCGCGGGGATCGGCAGCGTCAACTCCCGTCGCGCTGCAACCATCGGAGATTGCGAGCGTTTCACGCGTGGCGGCGATGGACGCTCGGTAACCACGCTGCTAGCGTGCTCGCGACCCCGGAGGCTCGCTTGTCCAAGGGCATCCAGATCGCCGTCGCCGCGCTCGCGGTGGCCGTGCTGCTCGGCTGGTACGCCTCGACGACGCTCGAGGGCGGCGCGACGTACCGCTATTTCCAGACCGTCGAGGAGTTCGCGCAGGCCGAGCCCACGGGCGCGCCCGTCCGGGTGCACGGATTCGTCTCGATCGGCACGATCGCGCGCGACCTCGAGAGCAAGTCGGTGCGCTTCCGGGTGCAGACGCATCCGCCCCACGCGAGCGCGCCGCCGGGCTCGGCGGCCGCGGGCGCGCCGGCCGCGGCGACGGCCCCGGCAGCGGGCCTCACGGTGGTCTACGGCACGCTCGAGGTGCCGGACATGTTCAAGGACGGCGCCGAGGTCGTGGTCGAGGGCACGGTCAGCGGTCGCGGGGACGACGCGGTCTTCCATGCCACGAACCTGCTCGCGAAGTGCCCCTCCAAGTTCCAGGCGAAACCCGAGAGCGCGGCGGCCGGCCTCTAGGCCGGCGCGCGCCGCGCCTGCGCGCCGCCGAGGGAGGATCGTTTGTCGGAGCTCGGAACCTACGCGTTGCGCCTCGCGCTCGTGAGCGCGCTGCTCGGCCTCGGCGCCTGCCTCTTCGCCGGTGTGCGCGGCCTGCGGCGGCGGGACGCCGACGCCCCCGACCCCCGCTGGTCGCGGGTCGGCCAGCGGGCCGTGCTCCTCGTCTTCGGTTTCACGAGCCTCGCGATGCTCGCCCTCTTCACCGCCCTCGCGACCCACGACTACTCGATCGCCTACGTCGCCGCGCACTCCGCGCGCAGCATGGCGCTGCCCTACCGCCTGGCGGCGCTCTGGGGCGGGCAGGCGGGATCCCTGCTGCTCTGGCTGTGGATGCTCTGCGCCTATGCCGCCGCGGCGGTGATCGTGCACCGCCGCTCGAGCCGCGCGCTCATGCCCTGGGTGAACGCGTCGCTGCTCGCGAACGCGATCTTCTTCCTGGTGCTCGTGAACTTCGTGACGCAGCCCTTCGAGAAGCTGCCGCCGGGCGAGGTGCTCTCGGACGGCGCCGGCCTGAACCCGCTGCTCCAGCACCCGGCGATGATGATCCACCCGCTGATGCTCTACACCGGCTTCACCGGCTTCGCGGTGCCGTTCTCGTTCGCGTTCGCCGCGCTCGTCACGGGCCAGCTCGGCACCGCGTGGCTCCGCACCACGCGCCGCTGGACGCTCGTGCCCTGGTTCTTCCTGTCGATCGGCATCCTGCTCGGCGGGCGCTGGGCGTACGAGGTGCTCGGCTGGGGCGGCTACTGGGCCTGGGACCCGGTCGAGAACGCGTCGTTCATGCCCTGGCTCGCGGCGACGGCCTACCTGCACTCGGTCATGATCCAGGAAAAGCGCGACATGCTGAAGACCTGGAACCTGGTGCTGATCGGGCTCACCTACTCGCTCTGCCTGTTCGGGACCTTCCTGACCCGCAGCGGCGTCGTCTCGTCGGTGCACTCTTTCACCGCGGCCGGCTGGTTCGGCTACGTGTTCCTCGGCTACGTCTCGGCGTTCGCAGCGCTCTACTTCGGCTTCCTGCTCTGGCGGCGACCAATGCTCGGGAGCAACCACAAGCTCGAGTCGGCGCTCTCCCGCGAGGGCAGCTTCATCGTCAACAACTGGCTGTTCATGGGCATCCTCGCGGTCGTGTTCTGGGGCACCCTGTTCCCGGTGGTCTCGGAGGCCGTGCGCGGCGTCAAGATCTCCGTCGGGCCCGCCTTCTTCAACACCATGTCGGGGCCTCTCGCGCTGGCGCTGCTGTTCCTGACGGGCGTCGGCCCGCTGATCGCGTGGCGGCGCACGACCTGGACGAGCCTGCGACGCCAGTTCGTGTGGCCGAGCGTCGCCGGCCTGGCCATGGCCGTCGCCCTGATCGCGCTCGAGGGCCGCGCGATCACGTTCTACCCGCTCGTCACCTGGAGCCTGGGCGCCTTCGTGACGGGCACCATCACCCAGGAGTTCTGGCGTGCGATCCGTGCGCGCATGCGCCACGGCGAGGGACCGCTGACCGCGCTGCGCGCGCTGTTCGCGAAGAACCAGCGCCGCTATGGCGGCTACGTGGTGCACCTCGGCATCGTCTTCATCTTCGTCGGCCTCGCGGGCGCCGCGTTCAACGAGGAGCGGCTCGAGAACATGGCGCCCGGTCAGACGCTCGAGCTCGCGGACTACCGCCTCGAGTACCTGACGGCGAAGCCGCTTCCGAAGCAGCACTACGGCGGCGCCGTCGCGCGGCTCGCGCTCTACGAGGATGGAAAGCCCCTGGCCGTCATGGCGCCCGAGAAGCGCATGTACTGGCTCGAGCAGCAGCCGGCCTCGATCCCGTCGATCCACTCGACCCTGCGCGAGGACCTCTACGTGATCCTCACCGCCGTCGAGCCCGACGGCTCGGCCACCTTCAAGCTCTACCGCAATCCGCTCGTGAACTGGATCTGGATCGGCGGCTACACCTTCGTGCTCGGCGCGCTGCTGATCCTGTGGCCGCATCCCGCGCGGCCCGGCGAGCCCCTGCGCGGATGAGGCGCGCGCTCCGGACCGGCTTCACGGCGCTCGCGCTGGCGCTCGCGGGTGTGGCGCTCGGCGCCGGCTCCCTCCAGGCGCAGCAGGCGCCGGCTGCGCCGCCGCCGTCCGGCGACGTGCCGCCGGGCCCCGCCGCGATCCGCGGCCGCGTGGTCCATGCGGAGAATCCCGCGGCGGCAGCCCACGTCGACGTGGTGCTCTATGCGCTGCCGCCGAGCGGGGTTCCGGGCGTGCGGCGCGCGACCACCGATGCGAACGGCGCCTTCGCCTTCGAGGGCATCGGGAACGATCCCGAGACCGCGTACCTCGTGGGGGCCCGCTACGGCGAGGTGCCCTTTCCGGGCGAGCGCGTCACGTTCGCGCCGGGCGAGATCGAGCGCACGCTCGAGGTGAAGATCGCCGACGCGACCGACGACCCGCGCGGCGTCGAGGCGCGCGAAGGCACGATCACGCTCGAGCGTACGGCGTCGGGCCTGCGCGTCACCGAAGCGTGGCGGCTCGCGAATCCGGCGAGCCGGGTCGTGAACGTCGCCGCGGCGGCGCGCGAGCGCGGTCGCCCGGCCTTCGCCACGACGCTCCCCGCCGGCGCCGGTGCCCTCTCCCACCCGCTCGGCATGAAGCCCGACGGCGTGGTGCAGCGGGGCGACGAGCTGCTCTTCTTCGGCCCGGTCTACCCGGGCGAGCAGGAGCTCACCTACAGCTACGAGCTTCCTCACGGCGCGGGTGACGTCGTGCTGTCGAAGGCGCTCACCACCGGGGCCCGCGTGCTGCGCGTGCGCGCGCCGGAGTCGCTCGGCACGATCGACGCGCCGGGCTTCGCCGCCGTCGACGACGAGGCCGCCCGCGGCGCCGGCCTGCGTGTGCTCGAGTCGAAGGACCTGGCGCCCGGACGTCGCGTCGCCCTCACCTTCTCCCTCGCCGCGCTGCGAAGCGATCCCGCCCTGCTCTCGGTGGACGAGGTCGCGATGCAGGTCGAGCTCGACGCGGGAGCCATGCTCTTCGCCCACCAGCGCTGGTCCCTGCGCGTCGCGGGCGATGCGCCCCTCGCCGGGACGCCCGAGGCGCCGCTGCTCTGGATCCCGCTCCCGACCGACTCCGACGACCTCCGCTTCGCACCGGCGGCGCAGCAGCTCGGCCTCGTGCCCGACGCGCGCGGCGGCCTCGCGATCCTGGGGCCGCTGCCGCCGGGCGAGTCGAGCGTCGAGTTCGTGTACCGCCGCACGATCGAGGAGGGCACCGTCGACGTCGACCTCACGTTCGAGAAGGCGACGCCGCTGCTCTCGGTCTACGTCTCCGACACGGGCATCGTCCCCGAGTCGGAGCGCCTGCACCGGCGCCGCCCGGTGCGCAGCCAGGACGGCGCGTTCCTGCTCCACCTCGAAGCGTTCGAGATCGAGGCCGGCGAGACCGTCGCCCTGCGGCTGAAGCCGCTGCCTTCCGGCGGCACCACCACCCCGATGCTCGTCGTGCTCGGCGTCGCGGGCGCGGCGGCGCTCGCCGCGTGGTTCCTCTTCGCACCGCTCGGTGGCCGCGCCCGCGAAGAGGCGCGCGACGAAGAAGAGCTCCCGCTGCTGCGGCGCGAGCGCGAATCGCTCTACACCGCGATGCGCGACCTCGACGACGACCGCGAGACCGGGAAGATCGACGAGCTCGACTGGCGCACGATGCGAGACGACCTGCGCGCGCGCGCCCTGGCGCTGCTCGAGACGGAGCGCGCCGAGGCGGCCGCCAGCGCCGAGGAGGCCGCCAGCGCCGGGGCGGCGCCGGCGCCCGGCGCGAGCGTGACGCGCGCCGGCCCCACGAGCGGAACGCCCCCGGGCGCCGCGTTCTGCACCGCCTGCGGCGCCGCGGCGCGGCCCGAGGATCGCTTCTGCTCCCACTGTGGCGCGCGTCTCGCCGCGCCCGCCGGCCCGGCGGACCGGGAAGCCGCCTCCGCGTGACGCTCGCGATCGAGGCGCGCGGCGTCGAGAAGCGCTTCGGTCGCGTCCACGCGCTTCGCGGCATCGATCTGGCGCTCGAGGCCGGCCGCACGCTGGCGCTGCTCGGCCCGAACGGCGCCGGCAAATCGACGCTGCTGCGGCTCTTCGCGGGGCTCGCGAGGCCGAGCGCGGGCAGCCTCCGGGTGGGCGAAGCCGACGGCGCACGCGCGAGCGCGGCGGAGCGACGGCGCGCGCGCGCCGCGATCGGCTACCTCGGCCACGCGACGCTGCTCTATCCCGACCTGACGGCGCGCGAGAACCTGGTCTTCGCGGCGCGTCTCCACGGTGTGTCGGATCCCGGAGCCCGCGCCGACACGCTTCTCGCGCAGCAGGGCCTCGACGGCGTGGCGGACCGCTTCGCGCGCAGCTTCTCGCGCGGCATGGCGCAGCGGCTCGCGATCGCGCGCGGCCTCGTCCACGACCCTGCGATCGTGCTGCTCGACGAGCCCTTCACGGGGCTCGATCCCGCGGCGGCCGACGCCCTCGAGGCGCAGCTCCGGCGGCTGCACGCCGAGGGCCGGACGCTCGTGCTCGTGACCCACGAGCTCGCCCGCGCGTGCGCCCTCGCCGACTCGGCGATCGTGCTCTCGCGCGGCGCGGTGGTGCATCGCGCGGAGGGCGCGGTGGAGCTCGCGCCGGCCGCCCTCGAGGAGGGCTTCCGCCAAAGCGTCGGGGGCGTCGCGTGAACGTCGTCCTCGCCGTCCTCTGGAAGGACCTGGTGTCGGAGTGGCGGAGCCGCGACCGGGTGGTGTCGATGCTGCTGTTCTCGCTGCTCGTGGTGGTGGTGCTGCACTTCTCGCTTCCGCCAGACGCGGGCACGACGCTCCGGGCCGGAGCCGCGGGCCTGCTCTGGGTCGCCTACGTCTTCGCCGCGGTGCTCGGCATGAACCGCAGCTTCGCGCTCGAGCTCGAAAACGAGGCGCTCTCGGGCCTCGCCCTGGCGCCCGCAGACCGCGGCCACGTCTTCCTCGGCAAGGCGGCCGCGAGCTTCGTGCTGCTCCTCGCGGTGCAGGCCGCGACGGCGTTCGCCTTCGCCCTCGCCTTCGACGTGGCGCTGCTTCCGGTCGCGCTGCGCTTCGCGGGGATCGCCGCACTGGGCGGGCTCGGCCTCGCGGCGGTCGGCACGCTCTTCGCCGCGGTCGCCGTACGCACGCGACAGCGCGAGGTCATGCTGCCGCTGCTGCTGCTCCCCGTGCTCGTGCCGCTCCTGCTCGGCGCGGTGCGCGGGACGGCCGCGCTGCTCGAGGGCGCGAGCATCGGGCCCGCCGTCCGTCTCCTGCTCGTGACCGATGCGATCTACCTGATCGTGTCCTTCGTGCTATTCGACTTCGTGCTGGACGAGTGAGAGGAACGTGACGAACGACGCCCCCGCGCCCTCGCGCGCCGCCCGTTGGCGGCGCCCGACCCTGCTCCTCGCGCTCGCCCTCGTGGTGGGCTGGGCCTTCGCCGTGCTCACAGCACCCGAGGACTCGATGCAGGGCGTGATCCAGAAGATCCTCTACGTCCACGTGCCCTGCGCCTTCGCGGCGTACGCGGGCTTCGGGCTGACCGCTCTCGGTGGCGCCCTCTACCTCTGGCGCGGCGACGAGCGCTACGACCGGCTCGGGCGCGCGGCGGCGGAGGCCGGCGTGCTCTTCTGCACGCTCGTGATCGTCACCGGGCCGATCTGGGCGAAGGGCACCTGGGGCCGCTGGTGGAGCTGGGATCCGCGGCTCACCGTGACGCTCCTGCTCTGGTTCATCTACCTCGCCTACCTGTTGATCCGCGGCTTCACCGAGGGCAGCGAGCGCGGCGCGCGCTTCGCCGCGGTGTATGGCATCGCGGGCCTCGCGGCGGTGCCGCTCAACTACTTCGCGATCGAGCTCTTCGGCGGCCGTGCGATCCATCCCGAGAACCTGCAGCGCGGGAGCCTCGGCGAAGGCATGGGGCTTCCGTTCGCGCTGGGCGTGCTCGCAGGCCTCGCGGTGTTCGCGCACCTGGTGGTCCGGCGGGTCGAGATCGAGGAGCTGCGGTCGCGGGCCCAGGACGACGAGGCCGAGGCGGCGCCCGAGCGCCGCCTCGAAGGGGGCGCACCGTGGCGTACGTGATCGCCGCCTACGGCATCGTGGTGGTCGCGGTCGGGGCCTACGGGATCGCCCTGGCGCGGGAGCGGAGGCGCCTCGAGCGGGCCCTCGGCGGCCGCAAAATGCCGGTTGACAGTCGGTCGGGCCGCGACGTATAAGAATTCCTCTGAGACCTCAGCGGCTCCGATGGCTCGGTGCCGCGTCGTGACCGCACTCCGCAGTTGTTTCTCCACCAGCTCGCCCCCCGAGCCGGCCTGTCGGGCCGCGACCGTCGGGCATGAGCCGGCGGCGCGACCGGAGGTGGCCGACGGAGCTGCGCAGGTTCTTCGTAGGAGGTAGCGGGGTACCCAAAAAGCTCCGGGCGAGCGTCGCGGCGATGCGGGACGACCGGTCCTGCAGCCCCTCGGGCCGTCGCAGGCAGACGGCAGATCGGGTCCCAAGCCGCGGATTCCGCCTCGAAGAGCGCCGGCGAGCCCCGCGCCGGCACGGCGATTGCCTCTCTTCTCCCCAGGCCCGGGAGGGAGAGGCGCGGAGTCTCACACCGCCGCCGGCCATGAAGGTTCGAACCCGAGGGCCAGGAGGCGGTCCGCAGAGGATGGCAAGCATGAAGCGAGGCGTCGGCTACTGCGAGAACACGGACTGCGAGGACTACGCCAAGGGCGTGTTCCTCTTGAACCACGGTGACACCTTCTACTGTCCCCGTTGCCGCCAGCTCGGGAAGGTCGAGAAGGAGCGCGGCTTCTACACCGGCAACTCGGACATCTTCAAGGAGGTCCGGGTCGAGTACAACTTCGATCCGATCCACGGCGTCTACCGCGAGATCGCGATCGTGCGCGACGAGAGCCTCTGGGGCCGGAACAACGTCTACACGCTGCAGTCTCCGCTGATCAAGACGGAGAAGCGGGCGCTCAAGGTGGCCGAGGCGATCCTCGCCAACCTGAACCGCTACCGCGGCCTGCTCTCCGGCGACGACATCCCGCGCACGACGGAGATCATCCTGTCCTTCGACGACCCGATGGACGAGTTCACCCGCAAGCTGCAGCAACTTTCGAAGGAATGGGAAGCGAGCGGGCTGCGCGAGATGCCGCGCTAGGACCCGCGGCGTACCGCAGCGGCGCGCAGCGCCGCGAGGAGCGCCGCGCTGGCAGCCCCGAAATCCGCGCGCGCTCCCTACCCGACGATCTTGTTGAGGGGATACTCGACGATCCCCGTCGCCCCTGCTTCGCGGAGCTGGGGCATGATCTCGCGCACCGTGCGCTCCGGCACGATCGTGTTCACGGCCACCCAGCGCTCGTCGGCGAGCGCCGAGATCGTCGGCGTCGCGAGGGCCGGCAGGATCGCGAGGATCTTGTCGAGCTTCGGCTTCGGCACGTTCATCATCAGGCCCACGCGATCGAGGGCGGCGATCGCACCGCGCAGCAGCAGCACGAGCTGCTCCATCTTGCGCCGCTTCCACGGGTCTTCGTGGGCGTCCTTGTTCGCGATGAAGCGCGGCGTGCTCTCGATCACCGTATCGAGCACGCGCAGGTTGTTGGCGCGGATGCTCGAGCCCGTCTCCGAGACGTCGACGATGGCGTCCGCGAGGAGCGGCGGCTTCACCTCCGTGGCGCCGTAGGAGAACTCGACCTCGGCCTTCACACCGTGCTGCCTCAGGTAGCGCTGCGTGAGACCGATCACCTCGGTCGCAATGCGCTTGCCCTGGAGATCCTTCACGCTCTTGAACGGCGAGCCTTCCTTGACGGCGAGTAGCCAGCGCACGGTGCGGTAGTTCGGCCAGGGCGCTGCGAGGTCCGCGAGCTCCTTGACCTTCGCCTTGCTCTCCAACACCCAGTCGATGCCGGTGATGCCGCAGTCCATGGCGCCGTGCTCGACGTAGCGCGCCATCTCCTGGGCCCGGATCAGGATGCACTCCACCTCGGGGTCGTCGATCTCGGGGTAGTAGGAGCGCTCGGGCGTGCGCACGCGCCAGCCCGCGAGCCCGAACAGCTTGACCGTGGTCTCCTGCAGGCTTCCCTTCGGCAACCCGATCCGCAGCACCTTCTTCACTTCTTGTAGACCTTCTCGGGGTCGAAGACCTGGACGCCGTCGTCACCCCAGACGTCGTCCGTGCGGAAGCGGAAGAAACAGCTCCGCTTCCCGGTGTGGCAGGCCGCGCCGCCTCGCTGCTCGACCTTCAGGAGGATCGCGTCGCCGTCGCAGTCGGTGCGGAGCTCGAGCACGCGTTGCGTGTTCCCGCTCTCCTGCCCCTTGTGCCAGAGCCCGCGCGACCGGCTCCAGTAGACGGCCTCGCCCGTCTCGAGCGTGCGCCGCAGCGACTCCTCGTTCATGTGGGCGACCATCAGGATCTCGCCGGTCGCGGCGTCCTGCGCGATGGCGGTGACGAGGCCGTTGCCCTTCTTGAAGTCGATGATGTCGAGGAGGCCCATGGGCGGGCGAGGCTACCGGGCGGCGAGAGCGCCCGCCAGACGCGCGCGCAGCTCCCGCAGCTCGGCGAAGGCCGGGCCGCGAGCGTAGAGCGCCTCGTCCCGGGAGCCCTCGCCCTTGCTGCGCTCGAGGATGCGCCGCTTCGTGAACACGTCGATCGCGTTGCCGAGCGTGATCGCGTTGGCCGCCTCGCGCCGCACCGACTCGCCGAGCAGGATCGAGCGCTCGAGCTCGTCCGCGACCTCGCGCTGCAGCTTCTTCGCGGTGACGACCTCGTCCGACGCCTCGACCGCCCGCGCCGCCGCGTGGTACGCCTCGAGGAAGGCCCGCGTCTGCTCCGCCAGGAAGTCGAGGTGGGCGCGACCCTTCTCGGTGGCCTCGAAGCGGCCCTCCCGGCGCAGCAGCACGCCGCCGCGCTCGAAGAAGTCGAGGAAGCCCTCGGCATGGGCGGCGAGGATCTCGCCCCGCGGCACGAAGAACTCGACGTGCAGCAGATCGAGCCAGAACGCGAGGTCCTCGCGCAGCTCGTCGAGCGTCGCGCCCCGCAGGAGCGCGCGCGCCAGCAGGCTCGGCGTCACCAGATAGTGGAGGATGCCGTTGCGGTAGAAGTCGAGGGCGCGCCGCTGCGGCTCCTCGAAGTAGAGGATCTCGCCGCGCGGGTCCGGCATCGCCTTCACGAGCTCGCTCCGCTGCAGGAACGCGATCGCCTCGCGGAAGTCGCCCTGGTCGCGCTCGAGGGCCGGCGTGAGCCGCACGTCCTGCAGGCGCAGCAGATCGACGATCTCGCGCATCCGACCCGTGAGCTCGTGGCGGAGCTGGCCGCGGCGGCGATCGCCGAGCAGCGCGCAGGCCGCGACCGAGGTGGCGTTCGCCACCGTCGCCCAGTTGATGCGCTCGACGATGCGATGGCCCAGGGACTCGACGAAGCGGCGCTTCGCAGCCTCCACCTCGGGTCCGCCCCGGGCGAAGCGCTCGCGCTCGCCGCCGAGGGCGTCGGCGAGGGATATCGGCTCGCCGAAGTTCACGAACACGCTGCCGAAGCGACGCTGGAGGTACTTGCGCGCGCGGAGCAGCCCGAGCGTCGACTCCTCGACCTTCTTCCCGCCCTCGAGCTCGTCGATCATCGCGCCCTCTTCGACCAGACGCTCGTAGGTGATCGCGATCGGGACGAAGAAGAGGTCGCGGCGCCCCGTCGAGAGGAAGGCCTCGACGTCCCAGGAGAGCATGCCGAGACGCGGCGCCAGCGTCTTGCCGGTGCGCGAGCGCCCGCCCTCGATGAAGAACTCCTGCGTGAAGCCCTCGCGCACGAGGTACGTGACGTAGCGGCGGAACACTTCCTTGTAGAGCGGGTCCGCGAAGGAGCGGCGCAGGAAGAACGCGCCCGCGCGCCGGAAGATGTAGCCGAAGGGCCCGAAGCCCATGTTCTCCCGGGCCGCGATGTGGGGTGGCACCAGGTGGTTGCCGTAGAACATCCAGGACAGGATCAGGAAGTCGAAGTACGAGCGGTGGCTCGGCACCAGCACGAGCGGATGCCGCTTCGCGTACTCCGCGACCTTCTCGAGCCCGTTCACGTCGATCGAGCCGAACAGGCGCTTGAAGATGGCCGTGACCGCGACGTTCAGCGCCGCGAGGAAGGTCGAGTTCATGTTGGCCGCGATCTCGCCGAAGATCTTCTCGGCCTCGCCCCAGACCGCCTCGACCCTGGCGCCGCGCTCGCCCGCGATGCGCTCGACCGCGCCGCGCATGCCGGCGTCGCCGAGCACGATCTCCTGCACCTTGTGGGGCGGACGCAGGGTCGGCCCCTCGACCACCTTCTCCTCGCGGTAGAGGAAGACCAGGAGCGAACGGCGCACCTTGCGCGTCAGCGCCTCCTCGCCCTCGTGCCGACGCGCGTCGATGAAGGCGCGCAGGTCGATCGGCTCGCCCACCTTCACGTTGAGGCCGCGGTAGGTGGTGAGGAACGAGGCGATCTTCGCCACGTCCGAGGGCCGCGTGGTCGCGCCGTAGGCGAGGTTCAGGAAGCGGCGCTCGGCGCGGGGGCCCTTGCGCCAGAACAGCGCCAGCGGGACCAGGGACACCGGGCGCTCGGCGTCCCAGACGCCGCGCACGATCTCGCCCAGGTCGTCGAGCTCGTGGCGTCCTTTCTGCACGGCCTCGCGCCGGCCGGCGAAGAGGCCGAAGCGCTGCGTGCGCAGGAACAGGAACTGGGAGCGCCCCGAGAGCGCGAGCTCGCGCGCGTAGCTTCGGTTCGAATCGGGGCCGATGCCGCGCTGCCGGCGAACGCGAAGCACGAGCCCGCGCAGGGCCGCGAGCAGCGGACGGTAGTAGTAGAAGCGCACGCCGTTCGCGAAGCCGGAGAGCCGCAGCCCCTCGCGCAGGAAGAGCGTGTTGAACAGGAAATAGTCGAGACGGCTCGCGTAGCGCATGACGTACACCACGGAGCCGCGCGCCTCGAGCGCGCGGAGCTTCGCCACGGTGGCGTCGTCGAGATCGAAGTGGCCGAAGAACCGCTTCGCGAACCAGCGGAACACGAAGTTGAAGCGCGGGGTCATCGCCGACAGCGGGTCGGCGAGACTCGCTCCGTCCGTCCGTCCGTCGGGGCTTCGAGGAGCGGCTCGATCGGGCGCGGGGAATCGCTCCGACATCGACGGCGGGTGTATCACTTCACGGGTCGCGCAGCAATCGAAAGCGCGCGCGGAGGCGGGCCGATGCGAGGCGGGAGGCGGGGCGTCGCGCCCCGCCTCCCGCGCGCGCTCACTGCAGGATCTTGTCGAGGCTGCCGGCGATCTCCTCGGGAGTCCAGAGGCCGCCGTTCTCCTTCTTCGTCGCGCCCTCGCCGCGCACCATCTTCATCTCGGCGATCGTGCCGCCGCCGACGAAGAACGTGCGGCCGGAGAGGTCCTTCGCGAGCTCGCTCGCGAGGAACACGACCAGCGGCGACACGAGCTTCGGATCCATCCGGTGCTTCGTCTCCTCCGCCTGGAAGAACGGCAGGTCTTCCGTGAGACGCGTGTGGGCGACGGGCGCGAGCACGAACACGCGGATGTTCGCCTTCTTGCCCTCGATCGCGAGGCAGCGCGAGAAGCCCCAGATACCCGCCTTCGCCGCGCCGTAGTTGCACTGGCCGAAGTTGCCCTCGAGGCCGGAGGTGGACGACGTGTTGATGATCACGCCGCCCTGGTTGCGCTCGCGCATGTGGTTGTAGACCGGCTGCGTGACGCAGAAGGTGCCTTTCAGGTGCACCGCGTTCACGATGTCCCAGTTCTCCTCCTCGAGCTTCGCGAGCGTCTTGTCGCGCAGGATGCCCGCGTTGTTCACGAGGATGTCGACCTGGCCGAAGGCCTTGAGCGCGGTCTCGCAGATGCCCTTGCCGCCGGCCATCGTCGCGACGCTGTCGTAGTTCGCGACGGCCTGGCCGCCCATCGCCTTGATCTCGTCCACGACGTGGTCGGCGAGGTTGTGGCTCGCGCCCGAGCCGTCGCGCGTGCCGCCGAGATCGTTGACGACGATCTTCGCGCCTTCCTTGGCCAGCGCGAGCGCGTGCTCGCGGCCGATGCCGCCGCCGGCGCCCGTCACGATCGCAACCTTTCCGTCGAGGAGTCCCATGACGCTCTCCGTTGTTCCGCACCGGTGCAGGCACCGGCGCGCCAGGTGTGGGTTTCGGTTTCGAAGTGGGCCCAAGCTAGCCCGGTTGACTCGCGGATCAAGGCGGGCTGGAGCATCCGGGCGGGCCGGGCAGTCCGTCAGCGCGGAGCGAAGAGCAGTGTGCGCACCCGGCCGACGGCCGCGAAGCCGAGGCCCGCGTAGAGGCGCTCGGCGGCGACGTTGCCCTCGACGACGGTGAGCTGCACGTGCGCGGCGCCGGCCTCCGCCGCCGCGGCGCAGAGCGTCGCGACGCCCTGGCGGGCGAGGCCGCGCCGGCGGAACGCGGGCCAGGTGTAGACGCCCTGGAGCAGCCAGCCTTCCTTCCGACGCACGTCGGCGTAACCCACGAAGGCGACGCGCCCGTCCTCCTCGACCACCAGCGCCCGCGACATGCGCCCGGCCACCCAGCGCCGGAAGCCCTCGGGGTCGGTGTCGAAGGGGTCGGGCCTCCCCTCCTCGCGCAGGCTCGCGCGGGCGGCCTCGACCAGCGCGGGGTGGTCGTCGCGCCGGGCGCGCCGCGCGAGGCCGGGGGCGGCGTCCTCGGGCGGCGGCGAGGACGGCCGCACGAGCACGGTCTCCCGGCGATCCACCAGGATGTGTCGGCCGAGCCGAGCCAGCGCGCGCGCCACGGCGCCGCCGCTCCGCTCGTCGGTCTTCACGAGACCGCTGCCGAGGGGCTCGAGGAGCGGCAGGAAGGCGTCGAGCACGGCGTCGGAGACGCCGGAATCGAGCATCACGCAGGGACGAAGCGAGCCCACCCCCGCGAGCTCGCGCCCGCTCCACAGCCCCATCACGACCGGCGCCGGCTCGGCCGGCGGCGGCGGCTCGTCGAGGTGGTCGACCATGTCGAGCAGGAGCAGGTTCGCGGGTGCCGCAGCCCGCACCCGGGCGCGCGCCGCCGCGCGCTCGCGCGCAGCGAGCGGACGCGCCTGGATCCCGTCGCTCGTCATCCGGCCCGGGTCGTCATCCGCCGCCGCTCCGCCGGCCTCACTCGAGCACGACGAGCACCGCGCCCTCTTCGACGCTGGCGCCCTCCTCCACGCGGATCTCGATCACGCGGCCGCTCGTGGGCGCCTCGACCGGGATCTCCATCTTCATGGACTCGAGGATCACGAGCACGTCGCCCTCGCCGACCTGCTGGCCGACCGTGACCTCGATCTTCCACACGCTGCCCGTGATCTGCGCTTCGACCTGCGTCGACATGCCTTCCCCCACCTAGCCCGCGGGCCGCTTCATGAGCTCGCCGAGATACGAGATCGACATCCGTCCGCGCCGGAACCCGTCGTCCTCGAGGATGCGGCGGTGGACCGGGAGATTCGTCTTCACGCCCTCGATCTCGGTCGCGGCGACCGCCTCGAGCGCGCGCGCGATCGCGGCCTCGCGGGTCGCCCCGCGCACCACGAGCTTCGCGAGCAGCGGGTCGTAGAAGGGCGTCACCTTCGAGCCGTTCTCGACGCCCGCGTCGACGCGCACGTCGTCGCCCGAAGGCCAGCGCAGGTGCGTGATCGTCCCCGGCGAGGGGAGGAAGTTCTTCGCCGGATCCTCGGCGTAGACGCGCAGCTCGATCGCATGGCCCTCCTGCCGCAGCTCGGACTGCGTGAACGGCAGCGGCTCGCCGGCCGCGAGGCGGAGCTGGAGCTGCACCAGGTCGACGCCCGTCGTCCACTCGGTGATCGGGTGCTCGACCTGGAGTCGCGTGTTCATTTCCATGAAGTAGAAGGAGCGGTCGGGGCCGAGCAGGAACTCGAGGGTGCCGAGATTGCGGTACCCGATCGCCTCGGCGGCGCGGACCGCGGCCGCGCCGAGGGCCTCGCGCAGCGGGCCGTCGACCGCCGGGCTCGGCGCCTCCTCCAGCACCTTCTGGTGTCGGCGCTGGAGCGAGCACTCGCGCTCGAAGAGGTGCACCACCCGGCCCCGGTCGTCGGCCGCGACCTGGACCTCGATGTGGCGCGCGCCGTGGACCAGCCGCTCGAGATAGACGGCGCCGTCGCCGAAGGCCGAGGTCGCGCGCGCCGTCGCGGAGGCGAAGCCCTTGCGCAGCTCCGCCTCGTTCTCGCACGGCACCATCCCGATGCCGCCGCCGCCGGCCGACGCCTTGAGAAGCACCGGGTAGCCGATGCGCGCCGCGGCCGCGGCTGCGTCCTCCACGTCGGAGAGGACGTCCGTGCCTGGGGTCACGGGCACGCCGGCCTCCTGCATCAGGCGCCGCGCGGTCGCCTTGTCGCCCATCGCGGCGATCGCCGCGGGCGGCGGCCCGATCCAGGTGGCGCCCACCCCCGCGACGGCCTCGGCGAAGGCCGCGTTCTCCGACAGGAAGCCGTAGCCCGGATGCACGGCATCGGCGCCGGAGGAGCGGATCGCAGCGAGCAGCGTGTCCACCTTGAGGTACGAGTCGCGCGCGGGCGACGGGCCGATCGCCACGGCGTGATCCGCCTCGCGCACGTGCGGCGCGTCGGCATCCGCCTCGGAGTAGACGGCCACGCCCTCGACGCCCAGGGCGCGACAGGCGCGCAGCACGCGCCGCGCGATCTCTCCACGGTTGGCCACCAGAACGCGTCGGAACACGGCCCGGAGGTAGCACTCGCCATCGACCCGAAAAAGCCGCGTGCGTCGCACCCCGCGGCCGCCGCCCGGCGGAGCTCAGCGGTGGGGCCGGATGGCGCGCGCGCGCGCCTTGGCCCGCCCAACCCGCTCTCGTATCCTCGCGCGCTCCGGAGGGACCCATGCTCGAGACCCTGACCCGCGGCTTCGAGGCCGCGCGCGAGAAGCTGCGCGGCGTCCGCGAGCTCACCGACGAGAACATCGAGCAATCCCTGCGCGACGTGCGCGCCTCGCTGCTCGAGGCCGACGTCGACTTCACGGTGGTGAAGGGCTTCCTCGAGCGCGTGAAGACGCGCGCCCTGGGCGAGAAGGTCGAGACGCGCGCCGTCGACGCCTCCGGCCGCAAGATCCAGGTCAGCCCGGGCCAGCACTTCGTCGCGGTCTGCGAGCAGGAGCTCGTGGCGCTGATGGGGCCGGTCGATCCCACCCTCGCCCGGGGCGCGGGCGGGGTGACCTCGATCCTGCTCCTCGGGCTCCAGGGCGTCGGCAAGACCACGGTGGCGGCGAAGCTCGCGCGGCATCTGAAGGGCCTGGGCAAGAAGCCGCTGCTCGTGGCCGCCGACGTCTACCGGCCCGCCGCCGTGCTCCAGCTCCAGCAGCTCGGCGCCCAGATCGGCGTGCCGGTCCACGCCGGCGCCGAGGGCGAGCTCCCGCCCGCGATCTGCGCCGCCGCCGCCGAGCGCCTGCGGCGCGAGGGCTTCGACGCGGTCGTCTACGACACCGCCGGGCGCCTCGCGATCGACGACGAGCTGATGGACGAGCTGGCCGAGATCGAGCGCCGCGTCGCCCCGGCGAACCGCCTGCTCGTCTGTGACGCCCTGATGGGCCGCGACGCGGTGCAGGTCGCGAAGGCCTTCGCAGAGCGGATCGCCCTCGACGGCCTCGTGCTCACGAAGCTCGACGGCGACGCCCGCGGCGGCGCCGCCCTCGCCGTGAAGACGGTGACGGGCGTCCCGATCAAGTTCCTCGGCACAGGCGAGACCCTCGACCGCCTCGAGCCGTTCCGGCCCGAGGGCCTCGCCTCGCGCATCCTCGGCATGGGCGACGTCGTCGGCCTGGTGAAGGACTTCGAGGCCGTCGTCGACCAGAAGGAGGCCGAGGCTGCGGCCGAGCGCATGCTCAAGGGCCGCTTCACGCTGACGGACCTGCTCGACCAGCTGCGCACCATCCAGCGCATGGGTCCGCTTCGCGACCTGTTCGCGAAGCTACCGGGGATGAGCGGCCTCGCGGAGCAGGTGGACGAGCGCGAGCTCAAGAAGGTCGAGGCGCTGATCGGCTCGATGACGCCGCGCGAGCGCGCGGAGCCGGAGCTGATCCAGAAGAGCCGCGCGGCGCGCATCGCCCGGGGCAGCGGCCGCCGCAGCAAGGAGGTGTTCCAGCTCGTCGAGCGCTTCACCCAGATGCGGGACCTGATGGGCTCCCTCGGCGGCGGCCGGGCCGGCGGGCTCCTCTCCCGCGTGCCCGGCCTCGGCCGCATGATGGGCGGCGGCATGCCGCCCGGCTTCGACCCGTCCGCGCTGCTCGGCGGCGGCCGCGGCCCGGGGGCCGCGCCGGCGCTCGGAGCCGCCGTCGCAGCGCGCAAGGAATCGTCGCGCGACCGCGCGAAGCAGAAGAGCAAGCGCAAGCAGGCCAAGAAGGACCGGAAGAAGGGTCGCCGCCGCTAGCGCCCGCTGGCGCGCCGGACGACGGCCGATACCTTGGCCCCATCTCGAGGGCCGAACGCGTCGCGACCGGGGGGGCGCGGCGAAAGCCGGTGCCGCTATCTGCCGATGGGTAGTCGATGTTCCGTGCGCTCCACGTCCGCTCGACGCTGACCGCGCTCGCCCTGTCTGCGCTCGGCTTCCTGGCCGATTCCGCCGCGGCGACCGAGGCGCTGCCCCGGCCCTACGCCCTGCAGCCGCAGGTGCGTTTCTGGACGCGCGTCTACACCGAAGTCGACACGAACGGCGGCTTCATCCACGACGCGAACTACCTCGACGTCGTGTACGAGACGGTGCGCTTCCCCGAAGGCCTCTCCACGCGCTCGCAGCAGAACGAGGTGGACGACCGCAAGGCGGTCTATCGCCGCATCCTCCTCGATCTCGCAGACGGCAAGCGCTCGGGCCTCTCGCCGGCCGAGAAGCGCGTGCTCCATCTCTGGCCCAAGGGCGTGAGCGCCGCGACCCTGCGCGACGCCGCCGACAACATCCGCTTCCAGCTCGGCCAGGCCGATCGCTTCCGCGAGGGGCTCGAGCGCTCGGGCGCCTGGCGCGACTACATCGAGCAGACGATGGTCGACGAAGGCGTGCCGCGGGAGCTCGCAGCCCTGCCCCACGTCGAGTCGTCCTTCAACCCGAACGCCTACTCGAGCGTCGGCGCGGCGGGAATGTGGCAGTTCATGCGCTCGACGGGACGCCGCTTCATGCGGGTGGACGACGTCGTCGACGAGCGGCTCGACCCCTGGAAGGCGACCCAGGCGGCGGCGAAGTACCTGCGCGAGAACCACGGCGTCACGGGCTCGTGGCCGCTCGCGATCACGGGCTACAACCACGGTGCGGGCGGCATGCGGCGGGCGGCGCGGGACCTCGGCACTCGCGACATCGCGACCATCGTACGGCGCTACAAGGGCCCCTCCTTCGGCTTCGCGTCGCGAAACTTCTACACCTGCTTCCTGGCGGCGTCCGACATCGCGAAGCAGCCCGAGCAGCATTTCGGGCGCGTCAGCCTCCACCCGCCGGCGAACCCGCGCACGATCGTGCTCTCGCGCTCGTACTCGGTGGGCACCCTGCAGCGCACCGTCGGCGTCGACCTCGAGTCGATGCGCGACTGGAACCTGGCGCTGCGCGATCCGTTCTGGACGGGGCGGCGCTACGCGCCCGTCGGCTACGCGCTGCGGCTGCCGCGCACGAGCGCGACCCAGGGCGTCGAGGCGAAGCTCGCGGCGACCCCGGGCGAGCAGGAGCCGAAGCCGAAGCGCGTCCAGGTCGCGACCGCGGGCCGCTACAAGGTGCGGAAGGGCGACTCGGTGGGCGGCATCGCGCGCCGCTTCGGCGTGTCGCAGAAGGCGCTGATGGCGGCGAACGGCCTGCGGAACCCGAAGCAGCTCAAGGCGGGCCAGGTGCTGAAGGTGCCCGCGAAGCGCCGGAGCGCCGCCGAGGACGTGCTGGCGGGCAAGCCCGCCCGCGGCTGAGCCGCCGCGCGCCCGGCCTTCCCTAGATCTGGAACACGGTCTCGTCGGGCAGCCGGAGCGCCGTCAACACGCCGCCGTAGACCGCGCCGGTGTCGATCCCGATGCTCCAGGGCGAGTTCCAGCGCACGCCGAAATCCGGCGACGGCGTGTGACCGTACACGATCGTGACCCCGAGATCGTGCGGCTTGTCGCCGGTGTTGCGGCTCCAGAGCAGGTCCTCGACGCGCGCGCGGCCGAGCGCGTAGTCCACGTCTCCGCTCGCGGCGGCGGCCGCGCCGAGGCCGGCGTGGACGAACAGGTAGTCGCCCTCCTGGTGGTGCAGCCGCAGCGAGCGGTAGAACGCCACGTGCTCCGGCGGCAGGCGGAAGCGCTCGGGATGCGGATCGGCCGCGTCGAAGTAGCCGTAGCTCGCGAGCGTGCGCGCGCCGCCGTTCGCCAGGAAGGCGTCGCCACCGAACCAGGCGGGGCCCTTCCAGCCGAGGAAATCGAGGAACATCGACTCGTGGTTTCCCAGCAGGAAGGTGCAGGGTCGCTCGTTCGCGAGGGCGATCAGCCGCTCGACCACGCCCCGCGAGTCGGGCCCTCGATCGACGTAGTCCCCCAGGAACACGAAGCGGTCGCCGGGCCGCAGGGGGAGCGAGGCCAGGAGCGCTTCCAGCGCCTCCCGCTCCCCGTGGATGTCGCCGACCGCATAGAGCAAGGTGCGCCTCCGCGCCTGTCCGGATCGGCGCGTCGCCGCGGCGCCTTGATGCGCCGCGCGGGGGCCGCGCGGCCCGACCTACGGCGCCGCCGGCGCCGCTTCCTCCGGCCGCCCGCGGGCGGCGAGCTGCCCGCAGGCCGCGTCGATGTCGGCCCCGCGGCTCCGACGCAGGGTCACCGTCAGGCCCGCCCGCGAGAGCTCGCCCAGGAACCGGCTCGCGACCCCGAGGTCCGGGGTGCGATAGGGCGAGCCCGGGTGGGGGTTCAGGGGGATCACGTTCACCTTCGACGGGATCCCTTCGAGCACGCGCACCAGGCGCCGCGCATCGGCGACGGAGTCGTTCACGCCGGCCATCAGCGTGTACTCGAAGAAGACCGGGCGCTTCGCCGAGAGCTGGGGCAGCGAGCGCAGCTCGCCGAGCAGCGCGTCCAGCGGGAAGCGGCGGTTCAGCGGCACCAGCTCGTCGCGCAGCGCGTCGGTCGTCGCGTGCAGCGAGACCGCGAGGTTCACCGGCGCCGCCTCGACCAGGTCGCGGATCCGCGGCACCACGCCGGCGGTCGACACCGTGATGCGGCGCCCCGCGAAGCCGTAGCCACGCGGGTGCATCAGGATCGAGATCGCCCGCAGCACGCTCGGCAGGTTCAGCAGCGGCTCGCCCATGCCCATGAAGACCAGGTTCGTGATCCGCCGCTCCTCGCCGAGCAGCTCCCGCATGCGCGCGAGCTGGTCGACGATCTCCGCGGTCGAGAGATTGCGCGTGAAGCCGAGGGTTCCCGTCGCGCAGAACGAGCAGGCGAGCGGACACCCGACCTGGGTCGAGACGCAGAGCGTGGTGCGGTCCTCGTCGGGGATCGCGACCGCCTCGATCCGCGCGCCGTCGGCCGCACGCAGCACCGCCTTCGCGGTGCCGTCGATCGAATGCTGCACCGCCTCGACGTCGAGGGCGCGCGTGCGCCAGCCCTCCGCGAGCTTCTCACGCAGCTCGCGCGAGAGATCGGTCATCGCCTCGGGGTCCTCGACGCCACGCCCGTAGAGCCAGCCCGCGATCTGATCCGCGCGGTAGCGCGCGACGCCCTCGCCGCCGAGGCGCGCGCGCAGCTCGTCGATCGAGAGGTCCTTCAGGTTCGGGCGGGGGTCGGGGATCACGCCGGGAGGGTGCCCGCGATCCGGCGGAAGGTCCAGAAGTGGAGCGGGCGGCCCTCCGCGCGCCACTCGAGCTCGTAGGCCGTCGGGATGCGACCGGGCATCTCGCGCACGAAGCGGCGGCCCTCGGCGTCGGCCGGCAGCAGGCTCTCGAGCAGGGGCTCCGCCGCGAGGGTGGCTTCGATCTCCTCCGCATAGGGTGCGTCGTCCGTCGCGATCTCGAGGCGGCCGCCGGGGCGCAGGCGCAGCGCGAGGGCGTGCACGAAGGCCGGCTGCAGCAGGCGCCGGCGGCCGTGGCGCTTCTTCGGCCAGGGGTCGGGGAAGTTCACCCAGAACGTCGCCACGGAGCCCGGCGACAGCAGCTCGACCGCCTCCTCGGCGCGGGCGTGGAGCAGCCGGACGTTGCGGAGCTCGCTGCGCGCGAGGCGGCGGGCCTGCTTCAGCACGCGCTTGAAGGCGCGTTCGACGCCGAGGTGAGGCACGTCCGGCGCGCGACGCGCGAGCTCCGTCAGGACCTCCCCGCGCCCGAATCCGACGTCGACCACGAGCCCCTGCGACACGTCGATCGGCGGCTCGCTCGCGCCGAAGAGCGCGGCGAAGCCCTTCGCGCGCACGTCCTCGGGCATCACGCGCCAGTCGGGGCCGGGGATGTCGTGCTTCATCGAGCGGGTCACGCGCCGCCTCCGCTAGCCGCGTCGCCGGCGCCGCCGCGCGAGGTAGTCGACGAGCACGAAGGAGCCTAGCTCCGACGGCGCGGTGTAGAGCGCGCGGCCGCGATTGATGCGGGTCACGCTCTCGACGAAGCCGACGAGCTCGGGCGCGGCGTCGAGCATGAAGGTGTTGATCGTGATCCCGCGACGCGTCACGCGCCGGACCTCGCGCAGGGTCGCCTCCGCCGCGTGGGGCGAGAGGCCGCCGAAGCCCGAGGGCCACTCGACGTGCAGCTCGCGCTCCCGGAAGTAGGCCGTCGGCTGGCCGTCGGTCACGACCAGGATCTGGGGGCTCGGCGAGGGGTGCTTCGCGATCAGGCGCTCCGCGACCATCAGCCCTTCCTGCAGGTTGGTGAACGGATCGCCCATGTCCCACACCGCCTCGGGAAGCTCGCCGATGTGCAGCTCGCGGGCGCGGGTCGAGAAGCCGACGACGAAGAAGTGGTCGCGCGGGTATCGGGTGCGGATCAGGTGGTCGAGGGCGAGGGCCACCCGCTTCGCCGCAGGGAAGCGCCCCGCCCAGGACATCGACCAGCTCATGTCGAGCAGCAGCACGGTGGTGGTGCTGGTGGCGTGGTCGGCCTCGCGCACGGCGAAGTCCTCGACCTCGAGCTCGAGCGGCAGCCGCAGCGGGGCGCCGGGCGTCGCGCGCGCGTGTCGGCGCACGGCGCCGAGCAGCGTCTTCGCCACGTCGAGGTCGAGACGATCTCCGAACGCGAAGGGACGGCTCTCGTCGGGCCGCGGGAGCGCGGCGCCGACGGCGCGCGTCTCGTGGCTCCCGGGCCGGCCGCGTCGAAGCGCGCCGTAGACCTCGGCCAGGGCGTTCGCCCCGAAGCGGCGGATCGCGCGCGGCGTGAGCTCGAGGCGGCCGCCGCGCCGGCGCAGGTAGCCCGCGTCGCCGAGCTCGCGCTCGAGACCGCGCAGCATCACGAGCGAGCGCAGGGCGCCTTCCGAGAGCAGGTCCCCGAGCTCCTCGGGTGAGAACTCCTCGAAGCGTCCCTCGGCCAGGGCGCGCGCGAGCGACTGGAGCGCCTCGACCCGCTCTCGCAGGCGCTGCGCTTCCTCGTAGCCGGCGGCCTCGGGCCCGCGGAAGCGCGCGCCGTGCTCGCGCCGGAAGCGTTCGAGGGCGCGCAGGCGCTCGAGCTCCTCGAGCAGCTCGGCGAGCTCGTCGCCGGCCTCTTCGTCGGCGAAGTCGTGGTCGCGGAAGCGCTCGATGCGCTCGGCCAGGCCATCCACCGGCGCATCGCGCCTGGTCCGGAACTCGTTCCAGCGCGACGACTCCTCCCCGTGCTCGCGGCGCAGCGCCTCGTCCTCCCGGCGCAGCAGCTCGTCGAGACGCCGCTCGAGGGAGCGCGTCGCCTCGTCGAGGTGGAAGCGCTCGGCGAGCCGCGCAAGCTCGCGCCGGATCTCCTCCTGGATCTCGTCCGTGCCCATCACGCGGAAGTCCTGGCCCGCGAGCGGGAAGCCCTGCTCGCGCAGCGCCGCCAGGGCCTGCTCGAGGTCGAAGCCTTCCATCAAGAGATCCGAGAGCGCGTCGAGAGCCTGCTCTGCGTCGAGCCGGAACTCGCGCTGGCTTCCGTCCCAGCGGCTGTAGAGCCAGACCGTCACGCGCGCCCGAAGCGCGTCCGGCCCTCGCGCACGCTCTTGTTCAGGCGATTCGAGAGATGGAGGCCCTCGAGCACGAACTCGACCGCCGACGCCATGCGCTCCGGCGTGTCGCCGCCCGCGAGGCGCGCCGCGCCCTCGCGCAGCCCCGGGATCTCGTCGAGGCCTTCCAGGTACTCGCGCGCCGGCGCGTCGGGGCCGACCTCGACGCGCCAACCCTGGTCGAAGGCGTCGACCACCGAGGCCATCGCCTCGAGGGAGACGTGGGCGTCGAAGACGAGCTTCGTCGCGCGCCGCACGAGCTCGTCGAAGAGCTCGCGCTCGCTGCGCTCGCGGCCCGTGTACTCGACCTCGAGCTTGCCGAGAGTCGAGGGCTCGAGGGCCGGCAGGTCCGAGACGCGAGGCACGGCCTCGGCCTCGCCCAGGCGCAGCGCGCGACGCAGCGCGTTCGCGACGAGGGTCTCGTAGTTCGCGATCGACGTGCGCACCGAGACACCAGACGTCTGCGACACGTCGGGGCTGCGTCGCGCCTCGAGGGTGAGCTCGGCGACGATCTCCTGCATGAAGCCGGGCACGTGCACGCCCAGCCCCTCGCAGGCAGGCAGCGCAGCCTCCTGCGCCATCACGGCGCGCTCGAGCTCGCGCGTCTTCGGGTAGTGGGTGCGGATCTGGGCCGCGTAGCGGTCCTTCAGCGGCGTGATGATGCGTCCGCGGCTGGTGTAGTCCTCGGGGTTCGCGCTCGCGACCACGAGCACGTCGAGGGGCAGCCGGACCCGGTAGCCCTTCACCTGGAAGTCGCGCTCCTCGAGCACGTTGAACAGGCCGACCTGCACCTTCTCCGGCAGGTCGGGCAGCTCGTTGATGCAGAAGATCCCGCGGTTCGTGCGCGGGATCAGGCCGAAGTGGAGCGTCAGCTCGTCCGCGAGCGTGCGGCCGCGGGCGACCTTCACCGGATCGACGTCGCCGATCAGGTCGGCGATCGAGACGTCGGGCGTCGCGAGCTTCTCGCCGAAGCGCGCATCGCGCAGCACCCAGACGATCGGCGTGTCGTCGCCGCGCTCGGCGACGAGCGCCCGCGCGTGGGCCGAGACGGGCGCGAAGGGGTCATCGTGGATCTCGCTGCCCTCGACCACGGGGAGCCACGGGTCGAGCAGGCCGACGAGCGCGCGGATCATCCGCGACTTCGCCTGGCCGCGCTCGCCCAGGAAGATCACGTCGTGGCCGCACAGCAGCGCGTTCTCGACCGCGGGGATCACGGTCTCGTCGTAGCCGAGGACGCCCGGGAAGATCGGCTCGCCGCGCCGGAGCTTCGTCACGAGATTCGCGCGCAGCTCCTCGCGCAGCGGACGCGATCGGAAGCCGGCGGCGCGAAGCTCGCGCAGGGTGCGCGGCGTGGGCGCGGCCTCCGATTCCATCGCTCAGCGCGCCTGCTTCGGCGCCCGGCTCAGGAGCCGGATCCGGCGCTGGATGATCTCGAGCGCGCCTCCGTCGTCGACCTGCAGGTTTGCGTTCGGCGGCATCTCGGCGACCAGCCGCTTCGTCGCCTCGATCCGGTCGCTCGGCGCGGGGTGGCTGGAGAGGAAGCTCGAGCTGTCGCCGTAGCGTCCCCGGATCGTGTCGAAGAACGTGACCAGGCCGTTCGGGTCGTAGCCCGCGCTCACCAGGGCCGGCACCGCGTAGGCGTCGGCCTCGCTCTCGTCCTCGCGGGTGAAGCTGTTCAGCGCCGCGATCGCGCCGAGCTGCCCGCCGATCACCGCGAGGTCGTAGGCGGCCGGCCCGCCGAAGATGCCCGCGGCGAGGGCTCCGACCTGGTAGAGCGTCCCCGTGTTCCGGGTGCGCACGTAGTTGTCGGCCACGTGCCGCTGCATCACGTGGCCGATCTCGTGGGCCATCACGCCCGCGACCTCGCTCACGTTGCGCGCGTTCAGCAGGATCGCCGAGTGCAGGTAGACCAGGCCCGCTCCGGGGGTGAAGGCGTTGATCTCGCCGTCGTCGATCACGGCGAAGCTGAACTCGTAGGGGTTCGGCGGGAGCGTCGCGACGATGCGCTGGCCGATCTTGTCGACGTAGCCGTTCACGACGTCGTCCTGGATGAACGTCGTCTCCTGGCGCACCTGGCGGTCGGCCTGGTACGCGAGGCGGCGCTCGTCGTCGACCGTGAGCGAGGTGGCGCAGGCGCCGAGCACCAGCGGCGCGGCGGCGAGCAGCGCGGCGAGGCCGCGCCGCCTAGAGCAGCGAAGCGACATCGACGGTCACCTTCTTGCGCAGCGTCTCGGTGACGTGGCGCAGGATCGACAGCACGGAGCGCTCGAACGAGTCGTTGTCGACGATCGGGATGCCGTGGCGGTCGGCGAGCTCGAGGAAGTGGTCCTGGATCCGCAGGATCGGCTCGAGGTGCTCGAGGTAGCGATGGGGCGGTCGCCCGGCAGCGTCGCGACCGCGCGCGGCGAAGCGCGCCCGGAAGGCGTCGGGGCTCAGCGTCGCGACCACGAGGAAGATCACGTGCGCGGTCTCGGCGTACTTCGAGAGATCGATCATCCCCGGCACGATCGAGACACCGTCCAGGATCAGGCTCGCGTTCTCGGAGACCGCGCGGTCCATCATCGCGCGCACGCCGACGGAGACCGTGTTCGCCTGGGCGAGGAAGCCGCGGATCACGGGGTCGCCCGGGATGCCCGGGGTCGGCAGCACCTTCCAGGCGTCGTAGGACGAGGCGTGGAGCGCGGGCGCGAGGTCGTGCGACAGCACGATGCGCATCACCTGGCGGATCGAGTCGGTCGAAAGCACGCGGTGGATGCCGAGGCGGTGGGCGACCTCGAGGGCGAGGGCCGTCTTGCCCGAGCCCGTCGCGCCGCCGAGCAGCAGGATCACGGGACGGTCGGGCTCCTGGAACCGCCGCCAGACCAGGTAGCGGGTCGCGACGCGGGGGCCGATGCGCCGGCTCAGGGTCTCGTAGGCGAGGCGCCGCAGCTCGCGCCGGTCGATCTCACGGACGCCGCGCTCGAAGAGCTCGAGCTCGAGGGCCCGCGCGACGTCGAACGCGTCGTTCGGGTCGATCGCCGCGGCGAGGAGCGACTGCGACAGCAGGCCCTTCGAGAACGGATGGCGCCGGCCGCCGCCGCTCACCATGAGCGGCGCGGGCCCGCGCAGGCTGCGCTCCTCGGGCGAGCGGGCCGCCGCGTCCCCCAGCAGCTCGCCCACCATCCGCGCCAGCTCCGCGCGCTTCACCACCGCCTGGCCGCGCAGTCGGTCGCGCACCTCGTGGGCAGTCCGGAAGGCGTCCTCGAAGGGGATCCCACGGGCGAGCAGGGAGTGGATCATGATGCCGCGCATGAAGGGGCGCCGACCGGACTCGTCCTCGACCTCGGTGCGCGTCCGCTCCGCGCCGCGTTCCCCGCCGGTGTCGGGCCGGATCACGGCGTCGTCGCGGGCATCCATGGGCGCAACCTACCCCACGACCCCGGGCGCTGCGACGCCGCGCCCCGGGCGGCGCGGCATTGCGCGCGGACTGCGGCGTCCCCCGGGATTTCCCTCGGACGCTCGCGTCGAATGCCCGGAACGGCACATTTCGCGGGGGAATTGGGTTGATTTCGCCAAACCCTCCCTCTAGGGTGGACTCGACCGATCAGGTTGGGGGGGATCGGTGGAACGTCGTGCCGAGGCACCCGGCTCCGCGCCGGATGCCGCTGCGACAGACCTGGAGCGCACGTTCCGGACGCACGAGGTGATCGAGATCCTCGGGCTGTCCCGGCGTCAGCTCCAGTACTGGGCCCAGACGGATCTCGTCCGGCCCTCGGTGACGACCCGTGGAGGTCATCACCGCTACACGTTCCAGGACCTCGTCGCGCTGCGAACCGCCCGCCGGCTGATCGACGCCGGGGTGTCGGTGCAGCGGATCCGCTCGAGCATCCAGGCGCTGCGCCGGCTGCTGCCGAGCGTGACGCGTCCCCTCTCCGAGCTGGTGCTGGTGGCGACCGGCGACGTCGTCCTCGTGTTCCGCGAGGGCGCGGCCTTCGAGGCCGCCTCCGGCCAGGAGTGGGTGTTCCCGGTCGCGGATCTCGCCCGCGAGATCGCGGCGGCCGGCCGGCCGGCGGATGCCGCGGCGAGCGACGCCGCCGAGACGCCGGCGCGTCGTGGGGCGGCGCCGCGCACCGTCCGGAAGGCGCCGCGGCGGAAGCCGCGGCGCGCCTGAGCGCGCGGCGACGCGAGACGGGGACGGAACGGGCCGCGGCGTGACCCCTTCGACGGGCCACGGGAGAAGGGCCTCATGCGCATCATCTCCATCGTGAATCAGAAGGGCGGCTGCGGGAAGACGACGACCGCGGTCAACCTCGCAGGCTGCCTCGCCGCCGACGGCGCGCGCGTGCTGCTGGTCGACCTCGACCCGCAGGCGCACGCCACCCTGGCGTTCGGGATCGACCCGGAGACGCTCGACCGCAACCTCTACGACGCCCTCGCCGACGCCACGAGCAGCCTGCGGATCGAGGACGTGATCGTCGCCCGGGCGCCGGGGATCGACGTCGCTCCGTCCGGCATCGCGCTCTCGGCCCTGGAGCAGCGCCTCGCCGCCGAGCGCGCGGAGGCGCGCACCGAGCGCCTGGCCCGCGGTCTGGCCGAGCTCACGCGCCCCTACGACTACGTGCTGATCGACTGCCCGCCGAACGTCGGGCTCCTGACCTTCAACGCCCTGCGCGCCTGCCAGGAGGTGATCGTCCCGCTCGAGATCAGCTTCTTCGCGATGCACGGCGTGCAGAAGCTGCTCGACACGATCGGCCTCCTGGCCCAGCGCGTCGGCCACACGGTGAGCGTGCGCATCCTGCCCACGCTCTACGACGGCCGCACCCGCTACGCGCGCGAGACGCTCTCCGACATCCGCGAGCTCTTCGGCGAGCTCTGCTTCGACACCGTGATCCGCTCGAACGTGAAGCTGCGCGAGTCGGCACGCCGCGGCATTCCGACGATCGAGCTGGCGCCGACCTCGAACGGCGCGAACGACTACGCCGCCCTCGCGCTCGAGGTGCGCGCGACCGACCCGGACCGTCGCGCCGACGCGCCGGACGCGCGCGCCTCCGTGCCTGCGGACGATCCGCGGGCCCGCCAGGTGATCGTGCGCTATCGGGACCCGGCGGCACGGGACGTGCGCATCGCCGGCGACTTCAACGGCTGGGTGCCCGACCGCGGCGTGCTCTCGCACATCGACTCCGACGGAGGCGGCCGCACCTGGACCAAGATCCTCGCCCTCGAGCCCGGCACCTATCAGTACCGCTACGTGGTGGACGGGGAATGGCAGTCCGACCCCGAGAATCCGGACGCCGTGCTCGGTCCGGGCGGCGCGCGTCACTCCGTCCTGGTCGTGCGCTGAGCGAGCCAGGAATGCCGCAGACGCTCGCCGACGTCCTGCACTACTTCATCCCGGAGACCGCGCCCGGCGCCGCGCCCGATCGCCCGGCCGTCGCGCGCGGCAGCGCGGCGCCCGTGGCCGCGCTCGATCGCTCGGCGGCGGCCGTGCGCGCCCGCCGCGCCGCGCCGCACCCCGAAGCGCCACCAGCGCCCGCCATGCCGCTGCTCGCGATCCCGCTCGGTCCGCGCGACGTCGTCCGTGCCGCCTTCGTCTGGAATCTCGGCGTCGAGCTCGCACGCCTCGGCGCGAGCACGGCGATCCTTGCGCCGAGCGGCGACGAGGGCTCCGCGCTCTGGCCCGAGGCCGGGCCGGGCCCGCTCGGCAGCGAGCTCGTGCTGAGCCGCGCCCAGAGCCTCGGCGCGCTGGCGCGCGCGGCGCGCACGCTCCTGACCGAGCGCGAGCGTCAGGCGCCCCATGCGCTGAGCCTGGTGCTCGCCCGGGTTCCGCCGGCCTGGCTCGAGCGCGCGGACGACGGCGCGTCGCTCGCGCGCCGCGTGCTGCTCTTCAGCTCGCCGGACCGCCGCGACCTGCTCGAGACCTACGCGCTCGTGAAGCGTGTCCTCGCCGTCGCGCCGACGGCCCAGATCGGTGTCACGATCCACGGCGTGCGCTCCGTCGGCGAGGCTCGCGCGGCGTTCGAGCGCCTCGCGCGCGCCACGGAGCGCCACCTGCTGCGGTCGCTCGTGAGCTACGGCCTCGTGGTCGACGATCTCGCGGTCTACCGCTCGATCCTGGCGCGGCGGGCGGTCAGCCTGTCCCAGCCACAATCGGCGGCGGCCCGGAGCCTGGGCGAGGTCGCGCGCCTGCTGGTCGACGACCTGAGCGTCGGCGGGAATCGGGGGGCCGGCCTTGCCTGAGCTCCGCCTCGTGAGCGTCCCGCGCCGGAGCGAGCTCCGGAACGCGCTGCGCGCGCGTCTCGGCCAGCTCGGCCGCGGCCTGCATGCCTTGGCGGAGGACGTGCTCGGCGCGGACGACCGCATCGATTTCGTGGCTTGCGACGCGGAGGGCCGGGTCGCGGTCCTGCTCGTGGCGGAGCCCGGGCGCGAGCTCGAGCGCCTGGCCGAGGCGTTGGCCCAGCGCGCATGGGTCGGCGCCCGGCTCGCGGACTGGCGCCAGCTCGCCCCGGAGCTCCCGCTGCGCTCGGAGGCCGGCGTCCGAGCCGTGGTGCTCGTCGCCGAGGCCGGTCCCCGCCTCCAGGCGGTGGCCGCTGCACTGGGTCCCGAGGCCCCCGAGGTCTGGCTCTACCGCTGTGTCCGAAACGGGGCGGGTCTCGACGTCCTGCTGGAGCCCCGGGGGCGGGACGTCGAAGCGCCCCCTCCGTCCCGTAACGCCCCCGCCACCGCGGCGTTCCGGAGTGGGCTCACGGATGCCCAGCTGGGCCTCAGCCCGGAAGAGATCGCCGAGTTCGACTGAGCCCGGCCGGTCCGGACCCCCAGCCGTGCCCGATCCGTCATGGAAACGACCGGGGAAATTTACGGCCCCCGATGACAATTTTTGACACCTCCTCGAACAGGACGGCCACACCCAAGACGGGGGCCCCTGCGCTGGCAGGGGATCGAGGTGGACCTGGGACCTGGGGAGGGACTTGTGGCTGCTCCGGATGCGCCCCGCTTGAACGCGCCCGCCGAGGGCGTCGCGGCCGAGACCGACGAGTCGCTGGTCGAGCGCTTGCGCGCTGGCGACCAGGCGGCCTTCGACGGGATCTACGAACGCTATTTCACACGCGTCTTCCAGTTCCTCGACAGGCGCTTACGCAATCGCGCCGACACCGAGGAGACGACGCAGGAAGTCTTCGTCAACGTCTTCTCCTCGATCGACGGCTACCGAGGCGAGGCCCCGTTCGGCGCCTGGGTCTTCGGGCTGACGCGCCGGACCCTGGCAAACCGGTTCAAGCGCAAGCGCCATGCCACCGTCGCTCTGACGGAGGACGACGGCGACAAGGTCGATCTCCTGCTCACGACGGTGCGCCGCGAGCCGGACCCGCTGGAGAGCTACGAGGCCGCCGAGCGCCTCGCCCGGTTGGCCGACGCCGTGCGCCGTGAGCTCACGCGCGAGCAGGTACAGCTCTTCGAGCTCCATCACCTGCACCACCATTCGATCCACGAGATCGCGCGCTCCCTGAACAAGAGCGTCGACTCCGTGAAGTCGAACTTGTACCGCGCGCGCAAGGTGTTGATGGCGCGCTAGGGTGCGGCTCGTGAGCCACGCCGCGCGACCCGCTTCGTCCGAGGCCCTCGATCTCTTCATGGCGCCGTGCGCCGCCCCGACGGGCGTGCACGGCGTCGTCGCATCGCGCTTCGAGTACTCGAGCCGCGGCGATCGCGTACCGGGGCGCCTGCTGATGCCGGAGGGCGGCGCCCGCCGCTGCCCGCTGGTCCTGCTCCAGCACGGCGCCGGAGGCTCGAAGGACGCGCCCTATCTCGACGCTGCAGCGGGGCCCTGGGTCCGCGGCGGCGCGGCGATCGCGTCGATCGACTTCCCGCTCCACGGCGAGCGCGCGAGCGCGAAGCTCACCGAGCGGGCCCTCGGCTATCTCGCGGGCGGCGGCGCCGCGCGGACGCCGGAGGCGGAGGCGCTCTTCGTCGAGCTCGCGCGCCAGGCGGTCTTCGACCTCCAGCGCGCGCTCGACGCGCTGGCGCGCGTCCCCGGGGTCGACGCGTCGCGCACCGCGTACGTGGGCTTCAGCATGGGCGCGATCCTCGGCGCCGGCTTCTGCGCCGTCGAGCCGCGCGTCTCGGCCGCGGTGCTCGCGATCGGCGGTGGAGGCTTCGGGCCGCGCGAGATCGATCCCGTGCACCACGTCGGCCGCATCGCGCCCCGCCCCGTGCTGTTCGTGAACGCCGAGCGCGACGAGCGCGTCCCGCGCGCCGCCGCCGAAGCGCTGCACGCCGCCGCGCGGGATCCCAAGGAGACGCTCTGGTTCGACGCGACCCACAGCGCCCTGCCCGGCGCCGCGCTCAAGGCGATGTGGGCGTTCCTGCGCCGGGAGCTCGCCCTGGCGTAGCGCCGCCAGGCTCGGCCCCGGGCGGCGGATGCCGCAGGGCCAGGAGCGTCCCCGACGTCACGAAGAGCGGCATCGCGAGGAAGTTCAGCCCCGGTACCCCGCAGATCAGGAACGCGGCGCCGCCGAAGCCGAGCATCAACGACGCGTGCGCCCGGAGCCAGCGCCGCTTGCTGCGGAACGGCACGCGCCAGCGGTCGAGCGCGAAGCTCGCGTGATCGAGGGGCAGGAACAGCATCGTCACCAGCACCAGCGCGAGCGGCGCCACCGCCTGACCGCCCGGGACGACGATGCCCGCGATCACGATCGCGGCCTGGACCGCGAGGAAGAAGAGCGTGCGCTTCGTCTCCTCGACGGCCGCACGGCCGCCGTCGCGCAGGATCGCGGCAAGGGAGCCGTCGCCCTCCGCGTCGCGCACGCGCCCGGTCACGCGCTGCTCGACGCGACGCGAGAGCGCTTCGAGGAAGGGCGAGGCGACGATGCTCGCGAGCAGGAATGCCGCGACGAGCAGCGCCAGGGTGAATGCGCCGAAGAGCAGCCAGCCGGCGGTCTCGACGGCGAGCCAGGCGGGGCCGACCCAGACCCACTCCCACCAGGCATCGGCGCGCGGCACCGGCAGCCATCCGCTGACGAAGTCGTGGATCACGCTCGCGCGCAGCGCCACGAAGCTCGCGACGCCGCCGAACGCGAGGGCCGAGAGCGCGAACGGCAGCGCCACGAGGGGCCACAAGCGTTTCTCGCGCCAGAGCAGGCCGAGGGCTTCGAGGTGCAGCCGCGCTCCCTCGAGCGCGTCGGTGATGCTCATCGCAGGCCCGCCGCGGAGCGAGCCGTCGGCCGCAGGGCCTGTGCTAGGGTCGGCGCCGCTGCGGCGTCACCGCAAGGAGATCGCATGACTGCCCCTGCCCTCCGTTCCGCTCGTGCGCTGCGCAGCGCCGTCGCGCGCGCCGCGCGGAAGACCTGCACCGGCGCCGCCCTGCTGTCGCTGGCCTCGCTCTCCTCGCTCGCCTGCAACGCCGCCGACACCGCGAAGCAGCCCGCTGCGCAGCCGAGCGCGGCGACAGCGCCTCCCGGCGAGGTCGTCGCGACCGTCGGCGGCGCGCCGATCACGATGGCCGACCTCGAGACCTGGATCAAGAACGACCTCTACGAGCGCGAGACCGCGGACAAGAACCCGTCGGCCCTCTACGAGCTGCGCAGCGACGCCCTCGACCGGATGATCGCCGACCGGCTGCTCGAGGCGGAGGCGAAGAAGCGCAACCTCGACGTGCAGGCGCTGCTCGCGGAGGAGTCCGCGAAGGCCGGCGCCGCCTCGGACGAGGAGGTGAAGGCGTTCTACGAGGAGAACAAGGCGCGCGTCGGCAACCAGACCTTCGAGCAGCTCGCGCCGCGGATCCGCGAGCACCTCGCGCAGCAGGCGCGCAACGAGGCGACCCAGAAGTTCGTCGGCGGCCTGCGCGAGGCCGCCGGTGTGAGCGTCGCGATGTCCCAGCCTCGCATCACGGTGGCGGCGGACGGCATCTCGCGCGGCCCGGCCGACGCGCCCGTCACGATCATCGAGTTCAGCGACTATCAGTGCCCTTTCTGCCGCCGCGCGGAGCCGACGATCAAGGAGGTGCTCGCCCGGTACCCCGACAAGGTGCGCTTCGTCTATCGCCACTTCCCGCTCGAGATGCATCCCCGGGCGCGACCCGCCGCCGAGGCCGCGGAGTGCGCGGCCGAGCAGGGACGCTTCTGGGAGTTCCACGAGAAGGTGTTCTCGGGCTCCGGCTTCGAGGAGAGCGACTTCGAGCGCTACGTGGTCGAGATCGGGATCGATCCGGCGAAGTGGAAGTCGTGCCGCGACGAGGGGCGCAGCAAGGCGAAGGTGGACGCCGACTTCGCCGCGGGCCAGGCCGCGGGGGTGACGGGAACCCCGGCGTTCTTCGTGAACGGCATCATGATCTCGGGCGCGCGCCCGGTCGACGCTTTCACCAAGGTGATCGACGCCGAGCTCGCGCGGCCCGCCGCCGGCGCGCCGGAGAAGGGCGCCACGAACTGATCCGCCGGAGGATCACGCGGCTCCGAGGCTCTCGATGCGCGCGAGCAGCGCGTCGCGCTCGGCTTTCATCTTCTCGGGCGTCGAGGCCTCGAGGTTCAGGCGCAAGAGCGGCTCGGTGTTCGACGGGCGCAGGTTGAACCACCAGTCCGGGTAGCGAACGAGCAGGCCGTCGAGATGGGAGATCTCGGCGCCCGCGTGCTCCTTCTCGATCGCCCGCAGCACGACGTCCACGTCGCGCACCTTCCGGTTGATCTCGCCCGACGCGAAGTAGCGCTCGAGCGGCGCCACGAGGCGCGAGATCGGACCGCCGTCCGTGGCCAGCACGTCGAGCAGGGCCATGAAGGCCGCGAGCCCGTCGTCGGCGACGAGCGTGTCCGAGAAGCGGAAGTAGAAGTGGCCGGAGAGCTCGCCCGCGAAGATCGCGCCGTTCTCGCGCATAGCCGCCTTCACGAACGAGTGGCCGACGCGACACATCTCCGCCACGCCGCCCGCCGCCTCGATCGCCTCGGCGGTGGCGCGGCTCGAGCGCAGGTCGTAGAGCACGCGCGCGCCCGGGTGGCGGCGGAGCAGCGGCCCCGCGAGCAGCGCGGTGATGCGGTCGGCGGCGATCGGCCGGGCCTGCTCGTCCACGAACATCGCCCGGTCGCCGTCGCCGTCGAAGGCGACGCCGAGAACGGAGCCGGTCCGCTTCACCGCCGCCATCAGGTCGTGCAGGTTCTCGACCTTCAGCGGATCCGCCTCGTGGTTCGGGAACGTGCCGTCGGGCTCGAAGTAGAGCCGCTCGACCGTGAGCGGGAGCCGCGCCAGCACGGGCTCGAGCCCCACCGAGCCCATGCCGTTGCCGCAGTCGATCGCGATCCGCAGCGGCGGGCACTCCCGCGGGCCGAGCGCCATCACGTGGTCGACGTAGGCCGCCCGGACGTCGCGCGTCTCCACGCGACCGCGCGATGCCGCGGGCGGCGCGCTGCGCAGCGCCTTCGACAGCGACTCGATCTCCTGGAGGCCGCTCGCGCCGCCGATCGGAATCGCGTGCTCGCGGCAGATCTTGAGTCCGTTGTACTGGCCGGGATTGTGCGAGGCCGTGACCATGGCGCCTCCCGCCGCGCCGAGGTGGTCGACCGCGAAGTTGAGCATCGGCGTCGAGACGAGCCCGAGGTCGAGGACGTCCGCGCCCTCGTCGGTGAGGCCGCGCACGAGCGACGCGGCGAGCTCCGGCGAGCTGCGGCGCGCGTCGCGCCCGACGGCGATCGGGCCGCGCCGGAAGCCTGCGAGGAAACGAGCTGTGGCGCGCCCGATGGCGTAGGCGTCGTCGGCGGAGAGCTGCTCGGGCACGAGGCCCCGGATGTCGTAGGCCTTGAAGATGCTCATGGACGCAGCATAACGACCGGCCCCGGCGACGGCAGGACGCCGCGGGGCGCGGCGCGCGGGCGCGAGTTGACCGCCCCCCGGCAGAGGGGCACCCTCCGATCGGAATCCTCCACCGAAGGGGCAACCGTCATGTTCGGACTCGGCCTCCAGGAAGTCCTGCTCATCGTGCTGCTCGTCGTGCTCGTGTTCGGCGCGCGTCGGCTGCCCGAGGTCGGCGCCGGGCTCGGAAGGGCGATCAAGAACTTCAAGGCGGGCGTCACCGGCAAGGACGAGATCGACGTCACGCCGAAGAAGGAAGAGGTCACGGAAGGGCCGCCCCGGACCTGATCGCGCTTCGCAGTCCCCGGCCGCGGGCGCTCATCGCGCCGGCGCGGCGGCCTCCGTCTGCTCGACACGGAACCCCGTCAGATCACGCGGAGCCCCGCGCAGCAGAGCCGCGACCTTCAGCCGCTCGCCCTCTCGAATCGTTCTCGAGCCGCGCGCGAGCCCGCTCGCTGCGATCTCGTGCTCGAGCGCCTCGGGCGCTGTCTCGCGAAGCATCGTCTCGTCCGGCGCGTCGCCGAGCGACGCCCGGGCCACCTCGCCGTCGTCCCCGAGCACGACCACCTCGAGGCGACCCGGCGTCGCGGCGCCACCCGACGCCCGCAGCTCCGCCGTCACGACGAAGACCGGGCCGGCGACGGCGTTCTCGAGGAAGCGCCCGCGAAGCCCGTCGAGTGCGACGCCCGACAGTGTCGGCGCCGACGTCTCGACCCGACCCGCGTTGCTCCGTGGCGCGAGCGCGAGCGCCGCGACCGCAGCGATCCAGAGCCAGACCCCGGCGAAGAAGGCGAGATCGCGCGGCGCCGCGCGGAGCCCGGTGCGCTCGGCCGAAGCCGCCGGCGCGGCGATCGGGGCGGCCTGGCTCGCGCCCTCGGTCCGCGCTGCCGCCGCGGCTCCGCTCCGGGACGCGTCGCTCGCACGCGGCGCCGTCTCACTCGCGCGGCTCGACGCGTTCGGCACGACGCTCTCGAGCGGAGGCAGCGAGGCGTCGCCCAGGATGTCCCAGCTGTCGGGGCTGCCGAGGGCGTCGAGCGAGACGCCCTCCTCCTGCGGCTTCGGTGCTCGCCGCGCCGCGGGCCGACGCGGCTCGCGCGGCGTCGCGGGCCGGCCGTCGTCTCGCACCGGCTCGTTGAATTGCCAGTCGCTCTCGTCCTCGGAGCCCGCGTGGAGCTCGTCGTCCCGCGCGTCGCGCGGAGCCGCGGCCGGCGCAGCGGGGACGGGCGGCATCAGCCGCGTCGCGCTGGTGTTGTCGGTGAGCGCCGCGCCGCCGAGCGAGCTCAGGTCTTGCGCCGGCGCGGGCGCGGCGACGGGCGCTTCCGCGGCCTCGCTCGCCAGCGCGTGGACCGCCGCGTCGCGCGACCCGGCGCCCGCCTTGACCACGAAGAAGGCGTGCTTGCAGCGTGAGCAGCGCACCCGCGCTCCGCTGTCGGGGATGCGCGACGCGTCGAGCTTGAAGCGCGTCTGGCACTGCTCGCAGGTGACGATCATGGGCCCCCCGCCCACGGACGCCGGCACGGACGCGTATGCTAGGGTCGTGGCCGCCGGTGCCCCTGCCCGGTTTCGGCCTCGCAGGCCCCTTCCTTGAGACGCACGGAGCCCCCCACGGAGCGGACCCCGCAGCAGGCGACGATGGCGTCGGAGGCGGGCGCGATGTCGCTGCTCGACCGCCGGCTCGTGATCGTGACCGGCAAGGGCGGCACCGGGAAGACGAGCGTCGCCGCCGCGCTGGCGCTGGCCGGCGCCCGCGCCGGGCGCCGCGTCCTCGTGGCGGAGGTCGGCCGGGACGAGCATGCGAGCCGGCTCCTGGCGCCGGGAGCGGGCCTCGCCGGCTACGCCGGCCGCGAGGTGCGTCCGGGCGTGACCGTGATGCGCATCGATCCGTTCGAGGCGCTCGGCGAGTACCTCGGCCTGCAGCTCAAGCTCCGCGCCGCCGTCGACCTGGTGCTGCGCAACAAGGCGTTCCGCCAGCTCATGCAAGCTGCGCCCGGATGGCGCGAGCTGATCACGCTGGGAAAGGTCTGGCATCTGGAGCAGATGCAGGACCGCGGTCGGCGGCGCTTCGACTTGATCGTGGTCGACGCCCCCGCCACCGGCCACGGCCTCACGTTCCTGGACGTGCCACGCGTCGTGGTGTCGGCGGTGCAGAGCGGGCCGCTGCATCGCAACGCGGAGCTCGTCGAGCAGATGATCGCCGACCGCGAGCGCACGGTGCTGCTGCCGGTCGCCCTCGCCGAGGAGCTCCCCGCGCGCGAGACGACCGAGCTCGTCGCGCGCGTCCGGCGCGAGCTCGGGATCGGCGTCGACCGCGTGGTGGTGAACGCGCTCGTCGGCGCACCGTTCCCGCGCGGGCTCGAGGATCTCGACGAGCGCCTCGGGCGCCTGCCGGCGGATGTCGTGCTGCCGGGCCTCCCGCCCCCCCCGGTGCTCGCCGCCTGCGCCGCGCATCTGCGCGCGCGCCACGAGCTGAACGCGCGCTACCGGGACGAGATCGGGCGCGCGACGGGCCTCCCCGTCGTCCCCCTTCCCTACCTGCCCGAGGGCGTGCGCGGGCCCGCGCAGCTCGAGCGCCTGGCGCAGGCCCTGGTCGAGCCACCGATCCGCATCGGAGACGCGGCGTGAGCGCCGCACGTGCGACGGAGCCCTCGGCGCTGCTGCACGATCGACGCATTCTCGTGTGCGTCGGATCGGGCGGCGTGGGCAAGACGACGCTCGCCGCCTCGGCCGGCCTCGAGGCCGCGCGGCGCGGGCGGCGCGCCCTCGTGCTCACGATCGACCCCGCGCGCCGGCTCGCGGACGCCCTCGGTGTCGGCGCCCTGGGCGGCGATCCGAAGGCGATTCCGCGCGCCGTCCTCGACGGGCTCGGGGTTCCGCAGCAGGGCGCCCTCTCGGCCATGATGCTCGACATGAAGCGGAGCTTCGACGACCTCGTGACCCGTTTCGCGGAGAGCCCGGAGGTGCGGGAGCGGATCCTGCGCAACCGCATCTACCAGCACGTCTCCGACGCGCTCGCGGGGAGCGCGGAGTACTCCGCGATGGAGAAGGTGCACGAGATGGCGTCCCGCGAGGACTACGACCTGGTGGTGGTCGATACGCCGCCGTCGCAGCACGCCCTCGACTTCCTCGAGGCCCCGCAGCGGCTGCTCGAGTTCCTCGACAGCCGGATCGTGCACCTCCTGCTCCATCCCGCCTTCGCCGCCGGACGCTTCGGCTTCCGGCTGTTCCAGCGCAGCGCGCAGCGCGTGCTGCAGCTGATCGAGCGCGTCTCGGGCGTCGCGTTCCTCGAGGACATCTCGGAGTTCCTGCTCGCCTTCGAGGGCATGTCGGAGGGCTTCCGCGAGCGCGCACGCTCCGTGCGCGCTCGTCTGCTCGGCCCCGAGACCGCCTTCCTGCTGGTCGCGGGCCCGTCGGTGGAATCGACGGAGCACGCGCGCCTGATGCTCGACCGGCTCGAGGCCTTCGGCGTTCCTCTCGCGGGCGTGGTGGTGAACCGGGCGCGCGAATGGCCCGGGGGCGGCGACGCGCCCGAGCGGGTGCCCGAGGCGGGGCGCGAGGCCGAGGCCGTGCGCGCGCTCGCAGCGGCCCTCGGCGACGACGGCGACGCGGCCGCGCCGGCGGCGATCGCGGCGGTGAGCCTCTACGCTGCGATGGTGCGCAGCGACGAGGCCGCGAGCGCGCCGCTGCGCGACGCGGTGCTGTCGCGGGGCATGTTCTGGCGGCGCGTGCCCGAGCAGGCGCGCGACGTCCACGACCTCGAAGCGCTGGAGCAGATCGCACGCCGGCTCTTCGGACCGGCGGAGGAGAGGCGCAGTCCGTGAGCCACGCCGACGACGAGGATCGCGAACGCGGCGCCCGTGCAGAGCGGCCCGCGTCGGGACGAGCGCGGCGCGGGAAGGAGTCCGCGCGCTCCCGCGGCGCTGCGGAGCGGCGCAGGGGCGTGCTGACGGAGGCCGCGCCGGACGGCGCCGCCGAGGCGCTCGAGCGCGCGCGGGCCCACGCGCGCGCGGCGTCCGCCGAGGCGATCCTCGCGCTCCGCGCGCTGCTCGACGCCGCTTCCCTTGCGGCCACGGGCGCGCCGGCCGACGCCCACCCGTCGCTCTCGCGGCTCACCCGCTCGGCGGAGTCGTTCGCCGCGACGCTGAATGGTGAGGGGCCGGCGCCGGCGGCCCTCGTCGGCGCGATCGCCCAGGCGCTCGACGCCGAGATCGCGCGCTGGGAGGCGCGCGCCCACGACGAGCCGGACGCGCGGGCGGTGCTCCGCGCCTACCTCGGACTGCGCGAGATGCTGTGGGAGCTCGGGGTCCGGCGAGCCGCGCCGGGCCGGCCCGCAGCGACGGACGGCGCCGCCTCGCCGAAGCGCCCGCGCGCCGCGCGCGCCCCGCACGGAGGCGAGCCCCCGAAACGCGACGCGCGCGGGGCGCGCGGCCGTCTCGAGCGCGTGCCGCTGGGATGACCGCGAGTCCGGCTGTGCTAGCGTGGTTTCGGTAGAACCCGCAACGGCGCTTGCGCGCGAGCGAGCATCCATGTCCGTCCTGATCAAGCGCTACGCCAATCGAAAGCTCTACAACACACAGACGAGTCGCTACATCACGCTCAAGGGGATCGCCGAGCTGATCGAGGCCGGCACCGAAGTGCGCGTGGTCGACAACGAGAGCGGCGAGGACATCACCTCGATCACGCTCTCGCAGATCCTGGTCGACAGCGAGCGCACGAATCGCGCGGTCCCGGGCAACCTGCTCTCGGAGCTGATCCAGCGCAGCGGCGACGTGCTGACGGCGCTGCGCAAGGGCGTCGGCGACGCGAGCGACGGCATCGAAGGCCTGCAGCGCAAGGTCGGGAAGCTGATCCAGCGCGACCGCGAAGGCGGCCGGCTCCCCGACTGGGTCGCCTACGCCTCTCCCGACTTCGACCGGATGATCCAAGGCGCCGTCGAGCGCGTCTTCAAGCTGCTCGACCTCCCGCGCCGCTCGGATCTCGACGCCCTGAACGCGAACCTCGAGCGCGTCGCGAAGGCGCTCGAGGACAAGGAGAAGGGGCGCGCTACGCCACCGACGGGCGAGCCGCCGCGCTCCTGAGCCGCCTCGGGCCTACGCCCAGGTCGAGCCCCGCCCCCGCACGCCCTTGTCCACCATCGCCTGGATGCGCTGGCGCAGCTCCTCGGTGAGACGCGACACCAGCAGCTCGTCCTCCGCCGCCTCGGGCGCGAGCTCGTGGAGCGGGATCGGCTCGCCGAAGCGGATCGTCCACTTCGAGGGCAGCGGCACCAGGCCGAGCGGGCCGAGCCACGGGAAGGTCGGCGTCACCGGCAGGAACGGGAGCCCGACGAGCCGCGCCGCGGCCTCGAGCTTGAACAGCACGGGATGCGTCTCCTCGCCGCCGACGATCGCGATCGGCACCAGCGGCACGCGCGACTCGATCGCCACCCGCACCGCACCGCCACGACCGAATCGCTTCAGCCGGTAGCGCTCGCGAAAGACCTTCGCGGCGCCCTTCGCTCCTTCGGGGAAGGCCAGCACCGGATGGCCGCCCTGGATCAGGCGTTCCGCGTTCTCGCGACATGCGCGGACGCCGCCCAGGCGAGTGAGCCAGGGCTGCGCGAAGGGCTGCGTGATCAGCCAGTCCGCCACCAGGAAGCGTACGCGCTCGCGCCTGGGCTGCGCGCGCGCGACGGCCTCGGCGACCATCAGGCCGTCCCAGGGCAGGAGGCCGGAGTGGTTGCCGACGAGCAGCGTCCCGCCCTCGGCGGGGATCTGCTCGGCGCCGCGCACCTCGACCCGCCACCAGCGCTCGAACAGGAAGCCGATCAGCGGCCGTGCGCGGCGCAGCCATTCGTCGTCCATGCCGAACTCGTCGATCTCGCCGCGGCGCTCGCGGACACCGACGCGGTTCATGCGCGCGCGGAGCTCCTCGAACAGCGCCATCCACTCTGCGGCGGCGGCGCCCTCCTCGCGCGGAGCCGCGGCGCGGCCGGCGAGGGCGGGAAAGCGCGCGCCGATCTCGGCGCGCAGCTCTTCGAGCGCGCGCCGCAGGAGGTCGGGCGCGCCCTCGGTCTCGTCCGCCTCGAGCTCGACGGGGTCGGTCGGATGCCTCACCGGGGGCTCCTAGCGGTAGCGCCGCATGCGGCGCGAGGACACGAACGAGATCCAGGCCTCGCGCGAGGTGTAGAGAGGCGGCCCGAACTCGCGCCAGGCGCGCGCGCCGTCCGCGAGCCAGCCGTAGCGCAGGTAGTCGTAGAAGCCCGCGGGCGGGTCGCCGACGCTGCCCTGTGACAGGCCGTCGAGCACGCGGTACCAGAGCGGCGCCGGCACGGGAAGGCGCCTCTTCCCGGCCAGGGCGAGCAGCGTCGAGAGCGGGAGCGGGCCGTCGCCGACCACGTTGAACACGCCCGGGTGACGCTCGAGCACCGCCCGCTCGAACACGCGCAGCACGTCCTCCTCGTGCACGAACTGCAGCATCGGGTCGTAGCCGAGGAGCGTCGGCACCACCGGGCGCGAGAACATGCGCACCACGTGATCCTCGTACGTCGGGCCCATGATCCAGCCCGTCCGGAGCACCGTGACCTCGGCGTCGGGATGGCGCCGCGCATAGCGCGCCACGAGCTCTTCGACCTCGACGCGGTTCCGGATGCCGTGGGCCGCCGGATGTCCGCGCAGCGGATGGTCCTCGGTCAGGAACTGCGGATTGTCGGGCCGTGCGCCGTAGAGCATCGTGCTCGACGCCAGCACGAGCCGCCGCACCTTCACCGCGGCGCACGCGTTCAGCACGTGCAGCGAGCCCAGGGTCTCGAGCTCGTGGTCGTACTCGAGGTCGCTCGTCGGCTCGCTGCGGAACGCCGCGTGCACCACGGCCTCGACCCGCTCGCGCTCGAAGACCTCGGCCAGCGTCCCGTCGGCGGTGGGATCCGTGAGGTCGACCCGGTGCCAGCGCACGCGGCCTTCGAACCGGTAGGGCCGCCGCAGATCGATCCCGACGACGTTCACGCCGGGGCCCTGGCCGAGCAGGCGCTGCGCCAGGTGCTGCCCCAGGAAGGTCCGGAGCCCCGTGATCGCGATGCTGGACGGGAGGGCCATGCGTCTCCATGCCGACCGTCGCGGTCGGTCGCGGGGATCGGCTCGGATATCCTCGCCGCCATGCCCAGGCGACGCCAGATCGCGGTGGTCGAGGACCCCCGGTACCAGGAACATCGGTCGCCGCCGGGCCATCCGGAGCGGCCCGAGCGCCTTCTGGCGGTGGGCGAGGCGATCGCGGCGCGGCGCGACCGCCTGAGGTCGCTGGCCCCCCGGCCCGCCGAAGACGACGAGCTGCTGGCGGTGCATGGGCGGGACCATCTCGCCCACGTCGGCGAGGCCGTGCGGCACGGCGCGAGCCGCCTCGACCCCGACACCTTCATCTCGCCCGCGAGCCTCGAGATCGCACGCCTGGCGGCAGGAGCGTCCATCGACCTCGCGCTCGCCGTGGCGCGCGGTGAGCTCGACGCGGGCTTCGCCGCGGTCCGGCCGCCCGGACATCACGCAGAGGCGGGGCGCGCGATGGGCTTCTGCCTCTTCAACAACATCGCGATCGCCGCCCGGGCGCTGCAGCGCGAGGCCCGCGTCGACAAGCTCCTGATCGTCGACTGGGACGTGCACCACGGCAACGGAACGCAGCATTCCTTCGAGGGCGAGCCCTCGGTGCTGTTCTTCTCGACGCACCAGTTCCCGTTCTATCCCGGGACCGGCGACGTGGTGGAGGCGGGCCGCGACCACGGGCTCGGCGCGACGGTCAACGTTCCGCTGCCGCCGGGCTGCGGCGACGCGGAGTACACCGGCGTGTTCCAGCGCGTCCTGGTCCCGGTGGTGGAGAGTTTCCGGCCGGAGATGATCCTCGTCTCCTGCGGCTTCGACGCCCACGCGCTCGACCCGCTGGCCTCGATGCAGCTCACGGGCCGTGGCTACGCCGAGCTCGCCCGCATCACCCGGGCCCTCGCCGACGACTTCTGCGGCGGGCGGCTCGCTCTGCTGCTCGAAGGCGGCTACGGCGAGGTCGGGCTGCGGGACGGCACGGCCGCGGTGCTCGACGCGCTGCTGGCCGAGGAGACGCCGCCGCTCGCGCCGGCACTCGAGGCCCCCCGCGGCAGCACCCTGGCCTATGTGGTGGATCAGGTGGCAGGTGTGCAGCGCCGCTTCCATCGCGGCGTCGGCGCCACCTAGCAGCCGCGCCTCCGGAGCCGCCCGACATCTGGGGGTGGCTCCCCATCGCTGACACCAGATCTTGTATCCGCGGAAATTTCTCGCGGGGCCCTCGAAATTCCTGCGCTTTTCGTTGACGCGTCCGAAAAGTGGGAGTAAAAGGCCTTCAAGTGGTACGGAGTGGGATGAAGTGGTAGATCGACACCATCACAGCGTGCTCCGAACCGATCGAACCGAGAGGCGAAAGAACGGCGATGTTCCGCGGCCGCTTCACGCACACGATGGATGGGAAGGGTCGGATCAGCATTCCGGTCTCCTTCCGTCCGGAGTTGCTCGGCCGCGAGGCTTCGGCCGACCGGTCCCCGGCGAAGCCGCCCTTCCTGACGAACCTGCAGCGTTGCGTCGCGCTCTACCCGCACGACGCCTGGCTCGAGGTGGAGCGCCGTCTCTCGGAGGCCTCTTCGATGCAGCCCGAGGTGCAGGCTCTGCAGCGCTTCGTGGTCTCGGGAGCGACCGAATGCCCGATCGACGGACAGGGGCGGATCCTCGTGCCCCCCTATCTGCGCGAGCACGGCGCGCTCTCGAAGGACGTCGTGATCGCGGGCGTCGGCTCGCGGGTCGAGCTCTGGAACAAGGAGCGATTCGCGTCGGATCTCGCGGTGACGCAGGAGAACCTCTCGGCCTGGGCGCAGAGCTTCGGGCTGTAGGGATGCGATGGGGGGCAGGAGAGGGATCGTCCCTCTCCGGATGAGAGGATTGGGGTGTTCCCGGGGTACCGGGGCCGTCGTGGACGGTGAGCGTTGGGGGGCGCGAGCCGTTTGCGCGGCGCCGGTCCCCGGGGCACCCCAGGACCTTCCGTGATCGAGCCTTCGTGACCGAGCCCTTTCGCCACCGCCCGGTGATGCTCGCGGAGACGCTCGAGCTCCTCGCGCCCGCGCCCGGCGCAGTGATCGTGGACGGCACCGTCGGCGGAGGCGGCCACGCGGCCGCCCTGCTCGAGCGCATCGGACCGACGGGTCGCCTCGTCGGCCTCGACGTCGACGACGAGGCGCTCGCAGCGGCGGGCCGGCGTCTCGGTTCCGACCCCCGGGTTCGACTGGTTCGGGCCTCGTTTCGTGAGCTCGCGCGGGTGCTCGACGAGCTCGGCATCGATCGGGTCGACGGAGTGCTGCTCGATCTCGGGGTGTCCTCGCGCCACCTGGACGAGCCCGAGCGGGGCTTCCGCTTCTCCGAGGAAACGTCGCAGAGGACACCGCTCGACATGCGCATGGACCGCCGCAGCCAGACCACCGCCGCCGACCTGCTCGCCAGCGCGTCGGCCCGCGAGCTCGAGGGCTGGTTTCGCGAGTACGGCGAGCTGCCGGGCGCGGCGCGGCTCGCCCGCACGATCGTCGAGACGCGGCACGAGCGCCCGCTCCGCAGCGCGGCCGACCTGCTCGCGCTGGTGCGCGAGGCGCGCGTCGGCGGCGGGCGCCGTCATCATCCGGCGACCCTCGTGTTCCAGGCGCTCCGCATCGTCGTGAACGACGAGCTCGGCGCGCTCGCCGAGGGCATCGACGCGGCCCTTGATCGGCTTCGGCCCGGCGGGCGCCTGGCCGTCCTCTCCTACCACTCCCTCGAGGACCGGCTGGTGAAGAACCGCCTGCGCGACGCGGCGAAGGGCTGCATCTGCCCGCCGCGCGCGCCGGTCTGCACCTGCGGCCGCAAGCCGCGCGCGCGCGTGCTGACGCGACGCCCGCTGGCCGCGAGCGACGACGAGTGCCGGGACAATCCGCGCGCGCGCTCCGCGAGGCTGCGCGCCGCAGAGCGCATCGGGGAGGACGCATGAGCAGCATCGCACCGCCGCTCGGTCCGGGGGGCGCCCGCGCGGGACGCGCGGGGCAGTTCCTGGTGGGCCGCGATCTCGCGACCACGCGCCCGCAGCGCCGCGCGCGGCCGCGCGCGCGGGTCTCGCCGCTGCTGTGGATCGCCGTTGCGCTCGTCGCCGCGCTCTCCCTCACCACGCTGCGCGTGCGGATCCTCGATCTCCAGATGCGCCTTGGCGCGGCCGTCCACGCCGAGGAAGAGCTCGACCAGGAGCTGCGGACGCTGCGGGTCGAGGTGCGCGAGCTGCGCAGCCAGAAGCGCCTGAAGGAGCGCGCGACGAAGCTCGGCTTCGGCGCGCCGAAGGACGTGCGCGAGCTTCGCGCCGCGCCGCCGCCGGGCGCCGCGCGGCCGTGAGAGCGCCGGAGCTCCGCACTTCGCTGCTGCGTCTCGGAGCCGCGCGCTCGCTCCTCGTCCTCGGATTCGTGGCCCTCGCCCTGCGCGCGAGCCACCTCGCGCTCGACCCGCGCGCCGGCCAGCGCGGGGACCAGCAGATCCTGACCTCGCTCACGCTGCCCGCCGAGCGGGGGACGCTGGTCGACCGGAACGGGGCCGAGCTCGCGGTGACGGTCCAGGCGCCGACGGTGTACGCGGTGCCGGGTCAGGTGAAGGACGCAGCGGCCACGGCGAAGGCGCTCGCGAAGGTCCTGCGCGCCGACCCGAAGCGCGTGCGAGCGCGGCTCGAGCGCAAGGGCAGCTTCGCCTACGTCGCGCGCTGGGTGACGCAGAAGCAGGCCGAGCAGGTGATCGCGCTGGCGCTGCCCGGCGTGGCGATCCTGTACGAGCCGCGACGCGTCTACCCGAACCGCGACCTGGCGGCGCAGCTCGTCGGCTTCGCGAACATCGACGGCGTCGGGATCCGCGGCCTCGAGCAGCAGGAGGACAAGTGGCTGCGCGGGCGCGAGCGGAGCTTCCCCGTCGAGCGCGATGCTCGCGGGCGCGTCTTCGCCGCCTACGCGCCCGGCCCCGACGCGACCAGCGGCGGCGACCTCGCCCTGACGCTCGACGCCGGCATGCAGGCCGACGCCGAGGTCACCCTCGACGCCTGGATCCAGCGCACGCGCTCGAAGGGCGGCTTCGTGGTGACGCTCGACCCGCGGACCGGCGACGTCCTCGCCCTGGCCGAGCGCCCCGCCTTCGACCCGAACCGCTTCCGCGAGATCCCGTTCGCGCGGACGCGCGCCCGCGCCTTCGTCGACGCCTTCGAGCCCGGCTCCACCTTCAAGACCTTCCTGGTCGCCGCAGCGCTCGACGCCAACGCGGTCTCGCTCGGCGACCACTTCGATTGCGAGAACGGCCGCTGGAAGGTCCCCGGCAAGGTGATCCGCGACTCGCACCCGCACGGCGTGCTCGACGTCCCCGGCGTGCTCCACGTCTCGAGCAACATCTGCGCCGCGAAGATCGGCTACCGCCTCGGCGCCGAGCGCTTCCACGACGCCCTCGTGCGCTTCGGCTTCGGCCGCCTCACGGGCAGCGGCTTTCCGCACGAGTCGGCGGGCTTGCTGCGCTCGTGGAAGCGCTGGCGGCCGGTCGACCACGCGAACGCGTCGTTCGGGCAGGGCGTGTCGGTGACGCCGGTGCAGCTCGCGTCCGCGTTCGCGGCGATCGCGAACGACGGCGTGCTGCTGGAGCCGCGCCTGGTGTCGGCGCGCCGCAGGCCGGGCGGCGAGTGGCAGCCGGAGGCGCCAGCGAAGGCGCGCCGCGTGCTGCGCTCGGAGACGGCTGCCAGGATGCGCGATCTGCTCGAAGGCGTGGTCGCCCTGGAGGAAGGCACCGGCAACAAGGCGGCGCTCCCGGGGATCCGGATCGGCGGCAAGACCGGCACGGCGCAGAAGCTCGATCCCGCGACGAAGCGCTACGCGCAGCACGCGTTCCTGGCCTGGTTCACGGGAGTCGCCCCGATCGATGACCCCCGGCTCGTGATCGTGACCATGCTCGACGAGCCCCAGGGCTTCTTCCACACCGGCGGACTCGTCGCGGCGCCGCTCTTCGCCGAGGTCGCCCAGCCGCAGCTCGCGCGGCTCGGCATCCTCGCGACGCCCCCCGAGACGCAGGTCGCCTCGGCGCCCACGCCGGCTCCGGCGCCCGCACCGGACGTCCGGGCGATCGCGGTCGCCGCGGGCCCCGATGCCGTCGCCGAGGCCGAGCAGGCGCCCGTCGAGCTGGTTCGCATCGGCGACAAGCTGATGATGCCCGACCTCGCCGGGCGCAGCGCCGCCGAGGTGCGCGCGGCCCTCTCGGGCGAGGGCGTCGAGGCGGAGCTCGTCGGCGAAGGACGCGCGGTGGCGCAGGAGCCCGATCCCGGCACCATCCTGCAGGGAAACGCACGACGCATCCGGGTCCGCTTCGAGCCCGGCGCTTGAGAGGTCGATGAAGCTCTCGCAACTGCTCGCCGCCCTGCCCTCCCCGGCGCAGCCGCCCGCCGGCGCCGACCCGGTGATCCGCGGCGTCGCGATCGATTCGCGCGCGGTGTCGCCGGGCGATCTCTTCGTGGCCCTGCGCGGCGCGAATGCCGACGGCCACCGCTTCCTCGACATGGCCGTGCGCAACGGCGCCGCGGCGTTCCTGCTCGAGGAGCTGCCGCCGGGCGTCGACCTGCGCGGCCGCCCCGCCGTCCTCGTGCCTGACACGCGCCGCGCGCTGGCGCCGGTCTCCGCGGCGTTCTTCGGGCATCCCTCCCGCGAGCTCATGCTGGTCGGCGTGACCGGCACGAACGGCAAGACCAGCACCACCTATCTCGTCGAGTCGATCCTGCAGCGCGCGGGCCGCAAGGTGGGCGTGATAGGGACGGTCGAGGTGCGCTACGCGGGCGAGCACCTGCGCACGATCAACACCACCCCCGAGAGCCTCGACCTCCAGCGCCTGCTGCGCACGATGCGCACGGCCGGAGTCGACGCGGTCGCGATGGAGGTCTCGTCCCACGGCCTCGCCCTGGGACGCGTCGACGGCTGTCGCTTCGTGGTGGCGGGTGTCACCAACCTGACCCAGGACCATCTCGACTTCCACGGCACGATGGACGCCTACGCCGACGCGAAGACCGCCCTCTTCGAGCGCTTCGTCGATGCCGAGGGCGCCGCCGTGGTGAACCTCGACGACCCGTCGGCCGATCGGTTCGTGGCCGCCGCGAAGCGCGGGCGCGCGCGGGTGATCGGCGTGTCGCGCGATGCCGCGCGCGGCGCCGACGTCGTGCTGGAGAGCGCGGAGGTCACGCTCGAGGGCACGCGCGCGCGGGTGCGCCTCCCCGGCCGCGCCGAGCCGCTCGCGATCGCGCTGCCCCTGGTCGGCGACTTCAACCTCGAGAACCTGCTCGTGGCGGTCGGCATCGCCCACGCCCTCGGCATCGCGCCGGAACGGATCGCCGAGGGCGTCGCCGCCGTGCCGCAGGTGCCGGGCCGCGTCGAGCGCGTGGGCGCGGAGATCCCCGGCGCGCCGACCGTGCTCGTCGACTACGCCCACACGCCCGACGCCGTCGAGAAGCTCCTTCGCACGGTGCGACCGCTCGCGCGCGGCCGTCTCGTCACGGTGTTCGGCTGCGGCGGCGACCGCGACCGCGCGAAGCGCCCGCTCATGGCCGAGGCCGTCGCGCGCTACGCGGATCGCGTGGTCGCGACCAGCGACAATCCGCGCACCGAGGATCCCCTCGCGATCCTGGCGGACGTGGAGCGTGGCCTCGCGAAGCTCGAGCGCGTCGAGCCCGCGGCGCTCGACGCGCGCGCGGGCGCCTACGCAGTGGTGCCCGACCGGCGCGAGGCGATCGGGCTCGCCCTCGCTCTCGCGCGCCCCGAAGACACCGTCGTGATCGCGGGCAAGGGCCACGAGGACTACCAGATCGTCGGGCGCGAGCGCCTGCCCTTCGACGACCGCGCCGAGGCGCGCGCGGCGCTGCGCCGGCTCGCGCGCGGGCGGGCCGGGGGCGGGGCGTGAGCACGCCCGCGGCGGGCGCCGGCCCCGCTTCGCCCTACACCGTCGCGGAAGCCGTCGCCTGGACCGGCGGACGACTGCTCCAGGGCGATCCGGCCCGGGCGTTCGCCGGCACCTCGATCGACACGCGCAGCGTGGGCACGGGCGAGCTCTTCGTCGCGATCCGCGGCCCGAACCACGACGCCCACGCCTTCCTCGCCGACGCGCTGGCGCGCGGCGCCGCGGGCGTGCTGGTCGAGCGCGTGCCCGATGGCCTCACGCTGCCCGCCGGCGTCGCGGCGATCCTCGTCCCCGACGGCAAGGCGGGCCTGGTGGCCCTCGCGCGCGGGCATCGCGCGCGCTTCCACGGTCCGGTGATCGGCCTCACCGGGAGCAACGGCAAGACGACGACGAAGGAGATGTGCGCCGCGATCCTCTCGGTCGCGGGCCCGTGCGGGAAGACCCTGGGCAACCTGAACAACGACTTCGGCGTCCCGCTCACCCTGCTCCGCCGCCGCGACGCGGACCGCGCGCTCGTGGTCGAGATGGGCATGAACCATCGCGGCGAGATCGCGCCTCTCGCGGCCCTCGCGCGGCCGCAGGTCGGGATCGTGACGAACGTCGGCACCGCCCACATCGAGCACCTCGGCTCGCGCGAGAACATCGCGCTCGAGAAGGGCGACCTCGTGGCGGCGCTGCCGGACGACGGCACAGCGGTGCTGAACGCCGACGACCCGCTCTGCCTGGCCCAGGGGAAGCGCACGCGTGCGCGGGTCCTCGGCTTCGGCGCGAAGGGCGAGATCCGGGCCGAGGCGCTGCGCGATCTCGGCGGCGCGGGCTTCGCGTTCGCGCTGGCGACGCCCTGGGGCGGCGCGCCGATCCGGATCCGCGCGCTCGGCGCCACCACGATCCCGAACGCCCTGGCCGCGGCGGGCGGCGCTCTCGCGGCCGGCGCGACGCTCGAGCACGTCGCGCAGGGGCTCGGCGCCTTCACGGGCGTCCACGGCCGCATGGAGCGCCTCGATCTCGCCGAGGGGCGCGTGGTGATCGACGACACCTACAACGCGAACCCGCAGTCGATGGAGAACGCGCTGCGCAGCCTCGCGGCGCTCCACGGCGCGGGCCGCGCGATCGCGGTGCTCGGCGACATGGGCGAGCTCGGCGACACCACCGACGCCGCCCACGACGCCATGGGCCGGCTCGCCGGCTCCCTCGGGCTCGACCTCCTGGTGACGCTCGGCGAGCACGCCGCGCGGATCGCGGCGACGGCCCGCGATGCCGGCCTGCCCGCCGCGCACGCCGTCCACGTCGCCGATCACGCCGAGGCCGCGGCGTGCGTGCGCGCCTGCGCCGGCCCGGGCGACTGGATCCTCGTCAAGGGCTCGCGCTCCATGCGCATGGAGCGCGTGGTGGAGGCGCTCGTGTCGTCGTACGGTGGCCGCTAGTGCTCTACCACCTGCTCTATCCGCTCGCAGACCAGATCAGCGCGCTGAACGTCGTCCGCTACATCACGTTCCGCACCGCGGCGGCGACCTTGACGGCCCTCTTCCTCTCGTTCCTGCTGGGGCCCGCGCTGATCCGCTGGCTCGGGGCGCTGCGCGTCGGACAGCCGATCCGCGAGGTCGGCCCGGATCACCAGGCGAAGGCCGGCACGCCGACGATGGGCGGCCTCCTGATCCTGCTCGCCCTGCTCGTCTCGGTGCTGCTCTGGAGCGAGCTCACGAGCGGCCTGGTCTGGATCGTGACGGGCGTGACGGTCGGCTACGGCCTGCTCGGCTTCGTCGACGACTACCGCAAGGTGAAGCAGCGCAAGAGCGACGGGATCTCGGCCCGCGCAAAGCTCTTCTGGCAGTTCCTGATCGCCTTTGCGGTGGCGCTCGCGATCTATTTCGACCCGAGCTTCGACGGCCAGCTCGCCGTGCCCTTCTTCAAGGACTTCACGCCCGAGCTCGGCTGGCTCTACGTGCCGCTCGCGGCGATCGTGATCGTCGGTGCGAGCAACTGCGTGAACCTGACGGACGGCCTCGACGGCCTCGCGATCGGGCCGGTGATGATCACGGCGGGCACTTTCGGCGTCCTCGCCTACCTCGCCGGCAACACGGTCGCGGCTGAGTACCTCCAGATCAAGTACGTCCCCGGGAGCGGTCAGCTCGCGATCTTCTGCGGCGCGCTGATCGGCGGCGGCCTCGGCTTCCTCTGGTTCAACACCTATCCCGCCCAGGTCTTCATGGGCGACGTCGGCTCGCTCGCGCTGGGCGGCGCGCTCGGCACGATCGCGGTGGTGATCCGGCAGGAGATCCTGCTCGCGGTGGTCGGCGGCATCTTCGTGGTCGAGGGTCTCTCGGTCGCAATCCAGGTCGCGTCCTTCAAGCTCACGGGCAAGCGCGTCTTCCTGATGGCCCCGATCCATCACCACTTCGAGAAGCTCGGCTGGGTGGAGCAGAAGATCGTGGTCCGCTTCTGGATCGTGTCGATCATCCTCGCCCTGGTCGCGATCTCGTCGCTGAAGCTGCGATGAGCGGGCTCGCGGGCCAGCGCGTGCTGGTGCTCGGCCTCGGGATCTCGGGGCGGAGCGCGGCGCGCTTCTGCGCTGCGCGCGGCGCGCACGTCGTCGCCGCGGACGAGCGCGCGCCCGAGGCGATCCCCGAGGCGCGCGAGCTCGCCGGCACGGTCGAGGTCCTGCAGGGCGGCGCCTTCCCGGACCCCGCCGGCTTCGACCTCGTGGTGCCGAGCCCCGGCGTGCCCCCGAAGCGCTACGCCGGCCGGGCGAAGCGCGTCTGGGGCGACCTCGAGCTTGCCTACCGACACCTCTCGGTGCCGATCGTGGCGATCACCGGCACCAACGGGAAGTCGACCACGACGCGCCTCGTGGAGGCGATGCTGCGCGCCGCCGGGCTGCGCGCGGAGGCCGCGGGAAACATCGGCGAGGCGGCCCTCGACCTCGTCGGCCAGCCCCTCGACGTGGCGGTGCTCGAGGTCTCGAGCTTCCAGCTGGAGACGATCGAGAGCTTCCGCGCCCGGGTCGCGGTGATCCTGAACGTGACGCCCGATCATCTCGACCGGCACGGCGACTTCGCGGGCTACCTCGCGGCGAAGGCGCGCATCCTCGAGAACCAGCGCGCGGGCGACGTCGCCGTGCTCTCGGCCGACGACCCGGCGGTCGCGGCCCTGGCGCCGCGCTGCCGTGCGGAGGTGCGGTTCTTCTCGCAGCGCCGTCCGGTCGCATCGGGCGCGATGCTCGATGCCGGCGCCGCCCTGCTGCGCGACGGCGCGGGCGGCCCTCCGCTCCGCATCCCGCTCGACGGCCTGCGCCTCGCGGGCACGCACAACCGCGAGAACGTGCTCGCGAGCCTCGCGGCGGTGGCGGCCCTCGGCGCCGACGTCGCCAAGGCGGCGGCGGTGCTGCCCGAGTTCGAAGGGCTGCCTCATCGCGCCGAGCTCGTGCGCCGGCGCGCCGGCGTCGCGTACGTCAACGACTCCAAGGGCACGAACGTCGGTGCGGCGCTGCGCTCGCTCGAGAGCTTCCCCGAGCCCGTCGTCTGGATCGGCGGCGGCAAGGACAAGGACCTCGACTTCGCGCCCCTCGCCGACGCCGCCGCGGGTCACGTGCGGAGCGCGATCCTGATCGGCGAGGCGGCCGAGAAGATCGCGCGCGCCCTCGGCGACCGCGTGCCCGTCGAGCGCGCGCCGAGCCTCGAGGCGGCCGTCGTCCGCGCGGCCGCCGTGGCCCGTCCGGGAGACGTGGTGCTGCTCTCGCCGGCCTGCGCGAGCTTCGACCAGTTCAAGAGCTATGAAGACCGCGGGCAGCGCTTTCGCGACGCCGTGCGCGCGCTGCCCGCTGCGGACGAACCGGGGGGTGGGCGATGATGAACGCCGGCGTGGCCGAGGACGGCGCGCGGTCGATGGGGCGCGAGAGCGCGCTGCTCGCAGCGGCGCTGCTCACGATCATCGGCGCGGTCTCGATCTACAGCGCCACCGCCGAGCCCGGCGCCGTGAGCTGGCTCCCGCCCTACTTCCTGCGCCACGTGGAGGGCATCGTCGCGGCGGCGCTGCTCGGCTTCGGCGCAAGCCGCCTGCCCGTCGTCACCTGGCGTCGCGCAGCGATGGGCTTCTGGCTGGCCTGCATCGCGCTGCTGGCCGCGACCCTCGTGGTCGGCGTGCGCGTGAACGGCGCCACGCGCTGGCTCGAGGTGCCGGGGCTCGGGAACTTCCAGCCCGTCGAGTTCACGAAGGTGGCGACCCTGCTCGTCGCCGCGAACTTCCTCGCGCGCAACCAGGGCGAGGCCGCCTTCGGTTTGCGGGGACTGGCGCCGATCGCGCTGCTCGTCGGCATCCCCGCAGCGCTGCTCCTGGCTCAGCCCGACATGGGGAACGCCGCCGTGCTCTTCCTGCTGATCGGCGCCCTGCTCTTCGTCGCTGGCGCGCCGCTTCGGCTCTTCGCGCTGCCGGCAGCGGTCGGCGCGCTCGGGCTCTGGGCCTACGTCACCGTGCGTCCCTACGCCGCGAGCCGCATCACGGGCTTCCTCCATCCCTGGGAGACGGCGGGGCGCGAGGGCTACCAGCTCGTCCAGTCCTTCGTCGGCTTCGGGCGCGGCGGGCTCGCGGGCGTCGGGATGGGCGGGAGCCGCCAGAAGCTCGACTACCTGCCGGAGGCCCACACCGACTTCATCCTGTCCGTGGTGGCCGAGGAGCTCGGCCTGGTTGGCGTGCTGGTCGTGCTCGCGCTCTTCGTGACGCTTCTCGTCGCCGGCGTGCGGATCGCGAAGCGTGCGCGCGACCGCCACACGCTCCTCGTGGCGGCCGGCATGACGCTGTTCCTGACCCTGCCCGCGGCGATCAACGGCGCCGTCGTGATGGGCCTCCTGCCGACCAAGGGCCTCGCGATGCCGTTCCTCTCCTACGGCCGGAGCTCGAGCCTCGCCTGCTTCCTCGCCCTCGGGGTCCTGCTCGGCATCGCCCGACGCGCGGCGGTGGCCGCGCCTCCGCCCGTGGCCGGCGCCGAGCGCCGGTCGCTACTCCGTTGAGCGCGGGCCGCGCCCGGCGCTGGGTCGTCGCCGGCGGCGGCACCGGCGGGCACGTGACGCCCGCCCTCGCCCTGGCCGAGCGCATCCGCGCCCGCGGCGACGCCGTGCTGCTGCTCGGCTCCGAGCGCGGCCTCGAGAAGAAGCTCGTTCCCGCGGCGGGCTTCGAGCTCGCGGCCCTGCCGTCGCGCCAGCTCGTGGGCCAGAGCGCCGCGGCGCGGCTGCGCACGCTCGTCGGTCTCCCGGGCGTGGTGCTCGCCGCACGCCGCGTGCTGCGCGCCTTCGGCGCCGAGATCGTGATCTCCGTCGGCGGCTACGCGGCGGCGCCCGCCGTCGCCGCGGCGCGCCTCGCGGCCATTCCGGTCGCGCTCGTGAACACCGACGCGCTCCCGGGCCAGACCAACCGCCTCGCCGGACGCTTCGCGAAGCGCATCTTCGTCGGCTTCCCGAGCGCGATCTCGGCGTTCCCGAGCCGGGGTGACGCGAAGCGCGTGCAGTGCCTCGGCATCCCGCTGCGCCGCGCGCTCACGGACGCCTTCGGCGCCGGACCGCCGCGGCGCGAGGCGAAGCCGCCCTATCGGCTCTTCGTCTTCGGCGGAAGCCAGGGCGCGCGCCAGCTCAACGAGGCGATGATCGCCGCGGCCCGGCGCCTGGCCGCGGCCCACGGCGAAGCGGGCCTCGAAATCTTCCACCAGACCGGCGAGGCCGACCGCAACCGCGTGGCCGAGGCCTACGCCGCGGCGGGTCTGCGGGCCGAGGTCGCCGCCTTCGAGCCCGACATGGTGCGTCGCTACCGCTGGGCCGATCTCGCGCTCTGCCGCTCCGGCGCGCTCACCGTGGCGGAGCTCGCGCTGGCGGGGCTTCCGGCGCTGCTCGTCCCCTATCCCTTCGCCGCGCACGACGAGCAGACGGCGAACGCGCGCGCGCTGGTCGAGAGCGGCGCGGCAACCCGGCTCGACCCGAAGTCGTTCGGGGCGGACGACGTGGTCGCGTCCCTGGCCGCGCTCTTCGCCGACCCGCCGCGCCTGGCGAGCATGAGCCGAGCAGCGGCGAAGCTCGCGCGGGCGGACGCCGCGGAGCGCATCGTGGAGGAGTGCGCGACGCTCCTCGACGCGCAGGATCCGCGCGCGCGGCCCGCAGCCGCGCGTTGAAGGGGGTGAGGACCATGCGGCGCATCCAGCACATCCACTTCGTGGGCGTCGGCGGCATCGGCATGTGCGGCCTCGCCGAGCTGCTCCACGACCAGGGCTACCGCGTGACGGGCTCGGACCTGCGCGACGGGCCGACCCTCGCGCGCCTCCGCACGCGCGGCGTCGCCGTCACGGTGGGCCACGACGCAAGCCAGGTCGGCGACGCCGACGTGGTCGTCTACTCGTCCGCGGTGCGCCCCGGGAACCCGGAGCTCGTGGAGGCTGAGCGCCGCCACATCCCGGTGATCCCGCGCGCCGAGATGCTCGCCGAGGTGATGCGCCTGAAGCACGGCATCGCCGTCGCCGGCACCCACGGCAAGACCACCACCACATCGCTGATCGCCCACGTGCTCCACGCCGCCGGGCTCGATCCCACGGCCGTGATCGGCGGGCGCGTGATCGCCGCGGGCGTGGACCCGACCGGCGCGCGCCTCGGCCGCGGCGAGTGCCTGGTCGCCGAGGCGGACGAGAGCGACGGCTCGTTCCTGCGCCTCGCGCCGGTGGTCGCGGTGATCACCAACATCGACCCGGAGCATCTCGACCACTACGGGAGCTACGAGGCGATCCAGAACGCGTTCGTCCAGTTCGCGAACAGCGTGCCGTTCTGGGGGATGACCGTGCTCTGCCTCGACCATCCGGGCGTGCAGGCCGTGCTGCCCCGGATGACGCGGCGGACCGTCACCTACGGCTTCTCGTCCCAGGCCGATCTGGTGGCGACGGACGTGGAGCCGGACACGGCAGGCGACGGCTGGGGCATGCGCTTCACGGTGCGGCTCCGCGGCGAGAAGCTCGGGCCCGTGCGGCTGCGCATCCCGGGCCGCCACAACGTCTCGAACGCCCTCGCGACGCTCGCGGTGGCCCTCGAGCTCGATGTGCCCTTCGCGGTCGCTGCCGAGGCGCTGCGCTCGTTCCTCGGGATCGAGCGGCGCTTCCACCTGCGCGGCGAGGTCGCGGGCATCCGGGTGGTGGACGACTACGGCCACCACCCCGCCGAGATCCGCGCGACCCTGGAGGCCGCCCGCGGGCTGCATCGGGGCCGCATCGCGGTCGTCTTCCAGCCGCACCGCTACACGCGCACGCGCGATCTATTCGAGGACTTCGCCACCGCCTTCAACGAGTCGGACCTGCTCGTGGTGTCGGAGATCTACGCGGCCGGGGAGGACAAGATCCCGGGCGTCGAGGGCGCGCTGCTCGCGGACGCGATCCGGGCCCACGGCCACCGCGACGTGCGCTTCGCGCCCGACCTCGAGGCGCTCCCCGCCGAGCTCGCGGCCGAGCTCGCGCCGGGCGATCTCGTGATCACGCTCGGCGCCGGCAGCATCTCGGGCCTCGGCCCGAAGCTCCTGGCCGCGCTCGAGGCGCGGCGCGGCGGCAGCGCGTGATCTCCGAGGCGGCGCGGCGCGCGCTGGCGCAGGCCCTCGGCGACCGCGTGCGCTTCGACGCGCCGCTCGCACGCCACACCTCGCTCCGCATCGGCGGGCCCGCGGACGCCCTCGCCACCCCGTCGAGCCGTGACGAGCTCGCCAGCGCCCTCGCACTCTGCGCCGAGCACAGGCTGCCCCACGCCGTCCTCGGCAACGGCTTCAACACGCTGGTGCTCGACGGCGGCATGGACGGAGTCGTGCTCTCGCTCGCGCGCTTCCGCGGCCTCGAGGAGCTCCCGGGCTCGCGGCTCCGGGCCGAAGCGGGTGTCACGCACGCGACGATCACGCGGCGCTGCGTCGAGAGCGGGCTCGCGGGCCTCGAGTTCGCAGCCGGCATCCCGGGCACGATGGGCGGCTGGGTGGCGATGAACGCCGGCGTCCACGAGCGCGAGCTGAAGGACGTCCTGCTCGAGGCCGAGGTGATGCGCGCGGACGGCCGCGCGATCGAGACGCTCCCGAACGCGGCGCTCGACTTCCGCTACCGCGCAGCCGCCGGCCTGCCCGGCGGCTCGATCGTGCTCTGCGTCACATTCGGCCTGCGTGGATCGACACGCGATGCCGTCGCATCGGAGGTCGAACGCCATCTTTCTCGCCGTGCGGCGACACAACCTCTGGACATCCCCTCCTGTGGCTCGGTATTCAAGAACCCGACGGGTGACTTCGCGGGACGGCTGATCGAAGCCGCGGGGTTGAAGGGGACTCGCGTGGGGGGCGCAGAGATCTCGACCGTACACGCCAACTTCATCGTGAACCGGGGCGGCGCGACCGCCGCCGACGTGATCGCGCTGATCGAGCGCGCACGCGCCTGCGTGCGCGAGCGCATGGGCGTCGAGCTCGAGCCCGAGGTGCGGATCGTCGGGAGGAAGGCATGAGCCCGCGGCCGAATGCGAGCGCTCCGCGCGGCGTCGACGTCGCGCCGCGACGGCGGCTGCGCCCCGCGGCGGTCGCGGCGGCGGCGCTGGTCGTGCTCGGCGCGGCCGCAGGCATCGCGGCGCCCTGGGCGCTCCCGCCCCTGCTCGCGAAGGCCCGTCACGACTGGCTCGCCCTGCGCCACGTCGCCGTGGCCGGCGCGGGCCGCATCGGCTCCGAGGAGATCGCGCGCTCGACCGGCCTCCCGCTCGGCGTCTCGCTGCTCGACGTCGACGCGGCCGCTGCGGAGGCGCGGCTGCGCGCCCATCCGTGGATCCGCGAGGCGCACGTGATGCGGCTCCCGCCCTCGACCGTGGTGGTGTCGGTGGCGCTGCGCGAGCCCGTGGCGCTGGTCGAAGGCGACGAGCCCGGCCACGCCCGCCTGGTCGACGCCGCCGGCCTCGCCTTCGCAGAGGCCGAAGAGCGCGACTTCGCCTCGCTTCCGATGCTGGTCCCGGAGGTGCTCGAGGGCCCCGACGGGCAGGCGGCCGACCTCGCGCTCGGCGCCGAGGCCGCCCAGGCCGTCGCGCGCTCCGGGCTCGCGCGCACGGTGCAGATCCTGCTGCCGGCGCCGGGCGATCCGGAGGGCCTGCGCCTGCGCGTCGGCGCGACGCCGGCGCCCGTGGTGCTCGGCACCGGGGGCCTCGACCAGAAGCTCGCGCATCTCGCGCGCCTGCTCGCGGAGGGCCTGCCCGAGGTGCAGACCGCCGCGGCGATCGATCTCCGCTTCGCGGACCAGGCGGTCCTGCGAAGTCCGCCGCCCCCGGACGGGGCGGCCAAGAGCGCGGCTGCGCCTGGAGGGGCTGGGCCGCCAAGGGACCGGGCTGGCTGACGCCGGCGGTCCACCAGGGGGGTGAGAGACCAATGGCCAAGAAGGAAGACCTGATCGTCGGGCTCGACATCGGGACCACCAAGATCTGCGCGATCGTCGCCGAGCGCACCGAGAAGGGGCTCGACGTGGTGGGCCTCGGGACGCATCCCTCGCGCGGCCTGCGCAAGGGCGTCGTCGTCGACATGGACGCGACCGTGGACTCCATCAAGCGCGCCGTCGAAGAGGCGGAGCTGATGGCGGACTGCGAGATCACGTCGGTCTACGCGGGCATCGCGGGCGGCCACATCCGGAGCTTCAACTCCGACGGCATCGTCGCGGTGAAGGACCGGGAGGTCCGCGACAGCGACGTGCGCCGCGTGATCGACGCCGCGAAGGCCGTCGCGATCCCGATGGACCGCGAGGTGATCCACGTGATCCCCCAGGAGTTCGTGATCGACGACCAGGAGGGGATCCGCGAGCCGGTCGGCATGAGCGGCGTTCGCCTCGAGGCGCGCGTCCACATCGTGACCGCGGCCGTGACGAGCGCCCAGAACATCGTGCGCTGCGCCAACAAGGCCGGCCTCAACGTCGTGGACATCATCCTCGAGCCGCTGGCCTCGGCGGAGGCGGTGCTCTCGGAGGACGAACGCGGGCTCGGCGTCTGCCTGATCGACATCGGCGGCGGCACCACCGACCTCGCGATCTTCTCGGACGACGCGATCAAGCACACGTCGGTGCTCGCCCTCGGCGGCCACCACATCTCGAACGACATCGCGGTCGGCCTGCGCACGCCCTTCGAGGAGGCCGAGCGCATCAAGAAGAAGTTCGGCGTGGCGTCGGCGCGCCTGCTCACGAGCGACGACGTGATCACGGTGCCGAGCGTCGGCGGGCGCCGGCCGCGGGAGGTCTCGCGCAAGATCCTGTGCGAGATCATCGAGCCCCGGGTGGACGAGATCCTGACCCTCGCGCGCCAGGAGCTCGTGAAGGCCAATCTGATCGACAAGATCCCGAGCGGCGTCGTGCTGACCGGCGGCTGCTCGGCGCTCGCCGGCATCACCGAGCTGGCAGAGGAGGTGTTCGAGGCGCCCGTGCGCCGCGGCATCCCAATGCACGTCGGCGGGCTGCAGGACGTGGTCCGCAGCCCGATGTACGCGACCGGTGTCGGGCTGGTCCTGTTTGGCTTCTCCCAGACCCACGGCCGCCTGCAGAGCCGCTTCCGGATCCGCGACGAGTCCATCTTCGGCCGCGTGAAGCAGCGGATGCGGGAGTGGTTCTACGGTGAATTCGAATAGCGGGCGCGGCGGAGCCGCGCCGAAACCTCTTCGTTCCGGCAACCGGCTCCGCATCGACCCCAGGCTGCTGTCTTTTCTGATCGCCCGACCGGCACAATTCCGGTCGCTTCATGTTAGATTTCGCGCGCGGAGCCACGGCTCCGGGGGGTGAGCGATGTCCCACGACGACTTCTCCAAGGACAAGCACGGGAAGCGCGGCCGCAACGACGAGCGCGCCCAGGCCGACCTGCTCGAGATCGATCCCGAGGTGTCGAGCGGCGACCTGCTCGAGTTCGAGGCCTCGTCCCGCCTCGCGGCCTCGATCAAGGTGATCGGCGTCGGCGGCGGCGGCGGCAACGCCATCAACACGATGATCGAGGGCGGCCTCGGAGGCGTGGAGTTCGTCGCCGCGAACACCGACGCCCAGGCCCTCGCCCACAGCCGCGCCCAGCTCAAGATCCAGCTCGGCGCCGAGTCCACGCGCGGTCTCGGCTGCGGCGCGAACCCCGACAAGGGCCGTGCGGCAGCGCTCGAGGCGCGGGACCGGCTGCGCGACCTGCTGATCGGGACCGACATGGTCTTCGTGACCGCCGGCATGGGCGGCGGCACGGGCACCGGCGCGGCGCCGATCGTGGCCGAGGTGGCGCGCGAAGTCGGCGCCCTCACGGTGGCCGTCGTGACCAAGCCCTTCCAGTTCGAGGGGCGGGTGCGCGGAAAGCACGCCGAGCGCGGGCTCGATGAGCTGCATCGTGTGGTCGACACGCTGATCACGATCCCGAACCACCGCCTGCTCGCGATCGCCGGCAAGCAGACGGCCATGAAGGACGCCTTCCGCCTCGCGGACGAGGTGCTGCTGAACGCGGTGCGGGGCATCTCCGACCTGATCACGGTGCACGGCCTGATCAACCTCGACTTCGCGGACGTCCGCACGATCATGAGCGAGATGGGCATGGCCCTGATGGGCACGGGGATCGGCCGCGGCGAGAGCCGCGCCACCGACGCCGCCCGCGGCGCGATCTCGAGCCCGCTGCTCGAGGACCTCTCGATCGACGGCGCCCGCGGCGTCCTGATCAACATCACGGGCGGCGAGGACATGTCGCTGTTCGAGGTGAACGAGGCCGCGACCCTGGTGCAGGAGGCCGCCCACGAGGACGCGAACATCATCTTCGGCGCGGTGATCGACGAGCGCCTGAACGCCGGCGAGTTGCGCGTCACGGTGATCGCGACCGGCCTCAACGACGGCCGCGTGCGGCGCGGGCGCGACGACGAGTTCGATCGTCCCCGCGGCTGGTCCAGCGAAGCGAGCGAAGGCTCCGTCGAGATCGCGAACGTGCGCCCGCTGCGCATCGCCGAGGGCGCGCCCTCGGCCCAGGCCGGGGGGCCGGAGCCGGTCGCGGCCGCGGATCTCGCGGCCGCGGGCCTCGGCACCGAGGCCGGCGAGTTCGTCTCGCCCTTCGAGGACGAGTACGACGTGCCGGCGTTCCTGCGCAAGGCGGGCTCGGAGCGCACGCGCAGCGAGGACCTCGAGGTTCCGACCTTCCGGCGTCGCAGCGCCGATTGACCCCCGCGGCGTACCGCAGGCGTGCGAAGCACGCCGAGGAACGCCGCGCTGGGGCCGCTGCGGATTCGGCGACCGACTCCTCTTGATCCGCGACAGGGCCTCCGGCAGGCTACGCCGCCATGCCGGAGCCCCTCGTCCTTTCGGAGCGCCGCGACCACGTCGCGGTCCTGACCTTCAACGACGCCGAGCGACTGAACGCGATGACCCAGGCGATGGGCGAGGCCCTCGCCGACGCCGTCACCGCGCTTCGCGACGCCGCGGGCCTGCGCGCCGTGGTGCTGACCGGCGCCGGCCGAGCGTTCTCAGCGGGCGGCGATCTCGGGATGATCGGCGAGCGTGCGAGCGAGGGCGCCGCTGGCGCGAAGGGCGGCGGGCGGCGCCGGAACCGCGCCTTCATGCGCGCCTTCTACGAGCTCTTCCTGAGCGTGCGCGACCTGCCCTGCCCGACCGTCGCCGCGCTGAATGGCGCAGCGATCGGGGCAGGCTTCTGCGTCGCGCTCGCCTGCGACGTCCGGGTGGCGGCGCGGGAGGCGAAGCTCGGCCTGAACTTCAACCGCCTCGGCATCCATCCCGGCATGGGCGCGACCTGGACCCTGCCGCGCCTGGTCGGCCCGGCCCACGCGGCCGAGCTGCTCTACACCGGGCGCATCCTCGACGGCGACGAGGCGGCCCGGATCGGTCTCGTGAACCGCGCGGTCCCGCGCGAGCAAGTGCTCGACGAGGCCCTCACGCTGGCCCGCGCGATCGCGACCTGCGCACCGCGCGCCGTGCGGGGCACGAAGCAGGCCCTCGCCCGCAGCCTCGGCGCGACGCTCTCGGACCAGCTCGGCTTCGAGGCCGAGCGCCAGGCCGAATGCTACGAGAGCAGCGACCTGCGCGAGGGAATCGCCGCCGTGCGCGAGAAGCGGGATCCGCGCTTCCGCGACGACTGAGGCCCCGAACGCGCGAGGATCGCGCATTCCACCCTTGCGCGACGCGCTGCGCCAGCTAACAAGCTCGTGTCGCTCAAGTGCCGCATCGAATCGTTCGATGCGCACGAGCATCGCGTTGCCGCGCTTCGCTGTCGTTGCGCCGATCGATGGATGGGGGGAACCGGGTGCCGCGTGCTCTTCGTCACCCGAGCTTCTGGCTCGTGGTGACCTATCTCGGACTGCTCGCCCTGATGGCCCGCGCCTACGCCTGAGGTCCCGCGATCTCCGGCCGGGCGGACCTCCGGGAGACGAGAAGGCCCCGCCTCACGGCGGGGCCTTCGTGTCTTCGGCTGACTTCACTCGCCGGTGGCTCGCTGCGCGCGCCGACCCGCGGCGCTCGCGGGGCGTTCAGGCGGGGTCGGGAAGCGCCTCGACCGGCGCCTGGATCTCCGACGCATTGAAGAAGTACCGGATCTCGATGCGCGCGGTCTCGAGCGCGTCGGAGCCATGGACGGCGTTGCGCTCGATGTCGCTCGCGAAGTCCTTGCGGATCGTCCCGGCGGCGGCCTTCGCGGGGTCGGTCGCGCCCATGAGCTCGCGATTCTTCGCGATCGCACCTTCGCCCTCGAGCACGCTGATCACGACCGGGCCCGAGGTCATGAACTTCACGAGCGAGTCGAAGAAGGGGCGGCTCTTGTGCACGGCGTAGAAGCCGCGGGCCTGGGCCTCCGTCAGCCGGGTCATCTTGAGCGCGACGATCTCGAGGCCCGCCGCCTCGAAGCGGCGGAGGATCTCGCCGCTGGCCTTCTTTGCGACGGCGTCGGGCTTCACGATCGAGAGCGTTCGCTCCACGGCCATTCGTCACTCCTTTGCTGGGGTCGTCGGGGGCTCTCGGGCCCCCGGGCGGGCGGACCTTAGCCGCAGGTCACTGGACGCGCAGCACGACCTTGCCGAAGTGCTCGCTCGCCTTCACCAGGCGGTGGGCCGCACCGGCCTCGGCGAGGGGCAGCACGCGGTCCACGACCGGCGCGATGCGCCCGGCCGCGAGGTCGGCGCCGAAGCGCTCGAGGAAGCCGGCGACGATTGCGCCCTTCTCCGACACCGGGCGCGCCCGGAGGGTCGAGCCGATCACCTGGAGCCGGCGCACCAGGAGGTCGCCGAGGCTGATCTCCGCCTTGGCGCCTCCCATCAGGCCGATCAGCACGAGGCGCCCGCCGACGGCCAGGCTCGCGAGGTTCTTCGCCAGGTACGAGGCGCCGATCGAGTCGAGGATCACGTCGACGCCGCGGCCGCCGGTTGCGACCTTGAGCTCCGCAGCGAAGTCCTGGGCGCGGTAGTCGAAAGCCGCGTCGGCGCCGAGCTCGAGGCAGCGGCGGCATTTCTCGGCGCTTCCGGCGGTGACGTAGACGCGCGCCCCGGCCGCCTTCACCAGCTGGATCGTCGCCGTGCCGATGCCGCTCCCGCCGCCGTGCACGAGCACGCTTCCGCCGGCCTGCAGGGCACCGAGCTGGAACACGTTCGAGAAGACCGTGAGGAAGACCTCGGGCACGGCCGCGGCCTGCTCGAGGTCGAGGCGCTCGGGCACCCGCATCGCGCAGGCCGCCGGCACCACCACGTCTTCCGCGTAGCCGCCGCCCGCAAGCAGCGCCATCACCCGCTCGCCGGGCCGGAAGGCCGTGACGCCCGCGCCGACCTCCGCCACCACGCCCGCGCACTCGAGGCCGAGGATCGGCGATGCGCCCGGCGGCGGCGGGTACATCCCCTGACGCTGCAGCAGGTCCGCGCGGTTCACCGCGGTCGCGGCGACCCGGATCCGGATCTCGCCGGCGCCGAGCGGCGGCGGCGGCACCTCCCCGAGCTTCAGCACGGACTCGTCGCCCGGCGCGTCGAATACGATCGCCTTCATGGCGCGCGAGGCTAGGCGACGCGCGCGCCGCGCGTCAGGCGCGGCTCAGGAGAACGAGACCTTCACGTCCTTCTTCTCATGCTCGGTGGCCGCGAACAGCGTCCGCGGCGCGATGCCCATCCAGCGGGCGAGGAAGACGTCGGGCACCTGCTCGATGCGGACGTTCAGCGCGTTCACGCTGTGGTTGAAGAACTCGCGGCGGTCGGCGATGCCCTCCTCGAGCAGCGAGATCCGCCCCTGGAGCTGCTGGAACGACTCGCTCGAGCGGAGCTCGGGGTAGGCCTCGGCCACGGCGAAGAGGCGCGACACGGCGTCGCGGGCCGCCGCGTCCGCCGCGCCCTTCTCGTCCTGGGTGCGCGCGCGCTCGAAGGCGCTGCGCGCGGCGATCACGCCCTCGAGCACGCCCTTCTCGTGGGCCATGAAGCCCCTCACGGTGTCCACGAGCTTCGGCAGCTCATCGGCGCGCTGCTTCAGCAGGACGTCGACGTTCGCCCAGGCGCGGTCGACGTCGTGCTTCACGCGCACGAGGCCGTTGTAGAGCCCGACTGCGTAGAGCGCGGCGCCGACGACGGCGAAGACGAGGGCGGCGAGGACGACGATTCCCATGACGGACCTCCGATCAGGCGCACCCGGAGACCAGGAGCGCGAGCGATGCGAGGGCGAGGCCCGCTCCGCCGACCACGGACGCGAGCGAGCGCACGACCAGACGGCGCACGAGGGCGCTCTCGCCGAAGGCCGAGAGCACGAAGGGCGTGTCGCCGGAGGGATCGCGGCCGACCACGACCGGATCCTCGGGCGCCACGGCGGCGTGGCGGCCCGCGACCTCGCGGCGCGCGACCTCCCATTCGTCGGCGTCCAGCCGTCCGTCCCCATCGCGGTCGAAGCGCACGAGCGCGCCCGGATCCGCCTTCAGCGAGCGCAGCTCCTCGGCGAGGGCCCGGCGCGCCTCGGCGGCGACGCCCGCGCGTGTCTGCGCCAGGCCGAAGACGTAGAGCGCATCGCCGTCGTGGATCCGCGCCTCCGTCACGCGTAGGCGCGGCGAGCCGAGGAGCCAGGCGCCGAGCGAGTGCCCGCTCCCCCCGATGATCTCGCGCAGCGCGGGCGTGACGGCGGGGTCCGTCTCGCGGAGCTGCGGCTCGAGCTCGAGCTGCGCGCCCCGGGGATCGAGCAGGATCCGCCCGGTCTCGTCCTCGAGCTCGAAGGGGACGGCCTCCGAGGCGCCCGACGCGACCGTGTGCCAGGTCCGGCTCTTCCCGCTCCGGCGCTCTTCCTCGACACGGAAGCGGAAGAACACGCACGGGGCGCCCGTGATCGGCGCGCGGAGCGGGCTGCGGCCGCGGGCGCGACCGGCGAGCTCGACCCGGCCGAGGGAGAGCGAGCGCACCTTCGACGTGGGCGTGTCCTCGATCCGGCGGCGACGCCGCCAGAGCGCGAAGCCGTGGCCGAAGAGGCCAGCGCCCGCCGCGGCGGTGATGCCGAGGAGAAGCTTGCCCTGCGTGATCGACGCCAACACGGCTTCCATCGAAACCGGGATCGGGCGAACGCCGGGCGCTCTTGATGCGCCGCTTGCCCCGGCGCGCACCGCTCCGTAGGTTGGCGTTGCCGGAGGTGGGTGGAGGATCGCCGGCGGACAAGCACCGTCCGCGGGAGGAAAGTCCGGGCTCCAGAGAGCAGGGAGGTCGCTAACGGCGACCCGGGGCGACCCGAGGGAAAGCGCAACAGAAAGCACACCGCCGATGGCCCGTGATCCCGCCAGCCCTGAGAGGGGCTCGCGGGGGAGGCACAGGCAAGGGTGAAATCGTGGGGTAAGAGCCCACGCGCGACGGCCGGGCGACCGGCGGCGCGGCAAGCCCCTCCCGGAGCAAGCTCGAATAGGGGCGCCGTCGAGAACGGCTCGTTCGAACCGCCGTCTTCGGGCGGCGGCGGCACCCGGGTGAGAGCGCTCGAGCGCCGCAGCAATGCGGCGCCTAGACGAATGATCCTCGCCGGGGCGGGGCAACCCGCACCGGCACAGAACCCGGCTTACAGCCCACCTCCGGCCTCCGCCCCGTCCGTATACTGGCCCTTCGACAGGAGGGGCCCGATGCAGATCCAGACCTCGCTCCCGATGGAGAACTGGCGCGCCGTCGCCGACGCTGCGCGCGCCGCCGAAGCGGCGGGGTTCGACGCGCTCACCACCTCCGAGATCGCGAACGACCTGTTCGCGCCGCTCGCCCTCGCCACCGTCGCGACCGAGCGCATCCGGCTCGGCACCGCGATCGCGGTGGCGTTCCCGCGCAGCCCGATGGTGACGGCGATGCAGGCATGGGATCTCCAGACGAACTCCCGGGGCCGCTTCGTGCTCGGCCTCGGCTCCCAGGTGAAGGCCCACGTCGAGCGCCGCTTCGCGACGCCGTGGATCGCGCCGGTCGCGCGCCTTCGCGAGTACGTGGAGTCGCTGCGCGCGATCTGGGCGTGCTGGGAGCACAAGACGCCGCTCCGCTACGACGGCGAGCACTACAAGTTCTCGCTGATCACGCCGGAGTTCTCGCCGCCGCCGTCGGGCCTGCCGCGCGTGCCGGTGACGATCGCCGCCGTCGGTCCCGACATGCTGCGCATGGCCGGGCGGATCTGCGACGGCGTGCGCCTCCACGGCTTCTGCACCCGCCAGTACCTCGAGCAGGTGGCGCTGCCGAAGGTCCAGGAGGGCCTCGCCGCCGCCGGCCGCGCGCGCGAGACCTTCGAGATCTGGGGCGGCGGCTTCATCGCGACCGGCCCCGACGACGCGGCGGCGCGGCGCATGATGGAGTGGGTCCGCTACCGCCTCGCCTTCTACGGCTCGACCCCGAGCTACGCCGGCGTGCTGCAGCTCCACGGCTGGGACGACCTGCACAAGAAGCTCCACCGCATGTCGCGCGCCGGCGAGTGGAAGCAGATGGCGGCGGAGGTCCCCGACGAGGTCGTCCACGAGTTCGCCGTGGTCTGCCCCTACGACCGGCTCGAGGCGGCGATCGAGAAGCGCTTCGGCGGTCTCGCGGACGCCGTCGCGATCCAGTTCCCCGAAGACACGCCGGCGGGGCAGCTCCGGGAGGTGGTGCAGGACGTCCAGCGCGTGAGCGCACGCTTCCGCGGCTTCCCGAGCGAGCTTCCCTAGCGGGGATGCCCGGCGGGCGTCCGGGCGGCGCGCGCTAGGCGAGATCCTGCCGCAGGCAGATCACGCGGGAGCGGCGCTCGGTGTCGTAGCCGCGCCACTTCGACGGCGGCACCTCGCCCTGCCCCACGCGCCGCAGGCCGTTGCGCTCGAAGAACGCCGCCGCGCGCTCCGAGGTGGTGCAGGCGAAGACGTACGCCAGGCCCTGGTCGCGGGCGAGCCCACGCGCGTAGCTCACGAGGTGGCCGCCGATGCCCTCGCCGAGGAAGCGCGTCAGCGTGTACATCGACGCGATCTCGCCGGAGCGCGTGGGCGCGTCCACGAGCAGTGCGCCGATGCCCGCGAGATGGCGATCCTCGACGAAGGCGCCGAAGCCGCCGGCCAGCACCTCGTCGATCACCTGGGGCGCGCGCGGCGCGAGGTAGCCCTCCTCGACGCCGCGAGCGATCAGGTCGTCGGCGGCGTCGAGATCATCGAGGCCCAGAGGGCGGACGATCACGTAGCGGTCCTGGGTGAAGAGCGTGCCCGAGCCCGCGTAGGTGAAGAGCTCCTCGGCGACGCCGTCGAGGGTGCAGACGTTCACGGCGGGCAGCCCCGCCTCCAGCATTGCCTCGATCTCGCGCAGCAGCGCGACCCGGCGCGCGCTCGCCGCCCCCGGCGTCGCCAGCAGCTCGCGCAGCTCGTCGAGGTGCACGAACGAGAGCCGGTCGCCGCCCGGCCGCACGAGCCCGCCGTCGCGGTCGATCCAGAGCAGCTTCGAGCAGCGCAGGCGGAGGGCGGCGTCGCGGCAGGCCGGGCCGAAGGCCAGCGAGCCGCCGATCAGGACGCCGAGGCGGGGCTGGTCGCGCAGGCGGCGCCACGCGACGGCCTCGAGATGCGGCGTCGCCGCGGACAGGATCTGGCCGCCGACGATCGGGTCGAGCACGGCGCGCTCCGTCGAGAGCAGGACGACGCGCGTACCGTTCTCGGTCAGCTCGGCGAGCACCGGCAGCAGCGGGCGCGGATCCCGCAGGTCGGCCGCGGCGGCGGCGATCACGAGGCTCCGGCCGCGGAACTCGCGGAGGTAGAAGTCCTTCTCGAGGAAGCCGGAGCCGGGCGCGGGCGGCGCGGCGCCGCCGGCCGGACTCGTCTCCGTGTCGATCTGCACGCCCGTCTGCGTCACGGCCCCATTCTTGCGGATCCCGCGCCGCGCGCATCCGCACGCGGAGACGGCCGACGCGTGCGCGGCCCGGTCGAGCCCGGTCGCCCCGCGCAATCGCCTCGCGTATGGTGGGCGCCCCATGGAATGGCAGGCCTGGCTCACACTCGCCGTGCTCGTCGCGATGGTGGTCGCGATGGCCCGCGAGCTCGCGGGCCCGGACGTCATCATGATGGGCGGGCTCGTGACGCTCGCGGCAGCGGGCGTGCTCACGCCGAGCGAGACCTTCGCGGGCTTCGCCAACGAGTCCATGGCCACCGTCGGCGCGCTGCTCGTGCTCTCCGCCGCGCTGCGCGAGACGGGCGCGATGGAGGCCACCTTCGGCCGCATCTTCGGCCGCACCAGCAACGAGCGCACGGGCCTCGCCCGCATGATGACGCCCATCGCGTTCTCGTCGGCGTTCCTGAACAACACCACGATCGTCGCCATGATGACGCCGGTCGTGATCGACTGGGCGCGTCGCAACCGGCTTTCGCCGGGCCGCTTCCTGATGCCGCTCAGCTTCGCCACGATCCTCGGCGGTGTCGCCACCCTGATCGGCACCAGCACCAACCTGACCGTGAACGGCCTGATGCTGAAATCCGGCATGCGGGGCATGACGCTGTTCGAGCTCGCTCCGGTCGGCATCCCGATCTGCCTGGCGGGCCTGGCCTACCTGGTGCTCGCCGGGCCGCGCCTGCTGCCGGCGCGCAAGGACCCCGCCGAGCAGTTCGGCGAACGCCGGCGGGAGTACACCGTCGCGATGCGCGTCGAGCCGCGCTCGCCGCTCGCGGGCAGGAGCATCGAGGATGCGGGGCTCCGGCATCTGCCCGGCCTCTTCCTGGTGGAAGTGGACCGCAACGGACACTCGATCGCGCCGGTCTCCTCCGACGAGGTGCTGCGCGAGGACGACCGTCTGGTGTTCGCGGGCGTCGTCTCGACCATCGTCGACCTCCAGCGTTTCCGGGGTCTCGTGCCGGCGACGGACGAGACCGATCTCTCCCCTGCCGCGCCGGACCGGCGGCTGATCGAGGCGGTGGTCTCGAGCTCCTCGCCCCTCGTGGGCCAGACGATCCGAGACGCGAACTTCCGCACCGTCTACGACGCGGCCGTGATCGCCGTGCACCGCAACGGCGAGCGCGTCGGCGGGCGGATCGGCGACATCGCGCTGCGACCGGGCGACACGCTGCTGCTCCAGGCCTCCCCCGGCTTCGTGCGGGCGCACCAGCACAGCGCCGACTTCTTCCTGGTGAGCGAGATCCCCGACAGCGAGGCCCCGCGCTACGACAAGGCGTGGATCGCCCTCGGCGTGCTGTTCGGGCTGATCGTGGTGGTGATCCGGGACTGGCTCCCGATCTCGGTGGCGTCCTTCGTGGCGGCCGGTCTGCTCGTGGCCACGCGCTGCCTCACGACAGCCCAGGCGCGGCGCAGCATCGAGTGGTGGCTCCTGATCGTGATCGCAGCCGCACTCGGCATCGGCACGGCGATGGAGAAGACGGGGCTCGCCGGTGCGGTCGCCGAGCAGCTCATCCCGAGCGACGGGGGCATGAGCCCGTGGGTTGCCCTCGGCCTGGTCTACCTCGTCGCCAACCTGCTGACCCACGCCATCAGCCACAATGCGGCCGCGGCGATCGTCTTCCCGATCGCCGTGGCGACCGCGGCCCGGCTCGGGGTGGACGCCCGGCCCTTCGTCATCGCGGTCACGGTCGCCGCGAGCTGCGCCTTCTCGACCCCCTTCGGCTACCAGACCCACTTGATCGTCTACGGGCCCGGCGGATACCGCTTCAACGACTTCGTCCGGGTCGGCTTCCCCCTCGACGTCCTCTGCTGGCTCGTGGCGGTGGCCTTGATCCCCTTCGTCTGGCCCTTCTGAGCGCTCCCGGGGGAGGTGACGGGGCGCACGATTCCGCCGCCTTGGCGTCACCTTGCGCGATCTCCCTGCCACTCACGGGGCATCTTTCAGATCCGGCGCGGACCCGCCGATATGAGGGGGGATGTGGCAGTTTCAGCCCGGCCTGGTAGGCGCGCTCCCCGCCCGGAGACCCTTTGGTCGCCGCTGGGTCGGACTATGCGCCGGGTTCGTGCAGGCAGCGGGGGCAACCCCGTCCCGCTTCACCGAGAAAAAAGTGGTGGATTTCGCAAGCGCCAGACCCCATGATCCGTTTCAGCTCGGCGCCCCCCACGAACAACGAGCTTGCTCAACTCGTCCCAACCACAAGGGGGGGCGAGAAGGTTGGCCCCAGACCGAGCTCCCCGGTCCCGGGCGTCATGGACGCAACAATCGCTGCGGGCAGCCTGCAGGACCGCGGCAAGTGTGTGGCCCCACCGCACACCCTGATCATGAAACCGGACCCATCCGGGCGGTATCCGATCATTCGGACCTGCACCGGGGGATCGGAGAGGTGACGAAGTGAAGCTCGAAGATCAGTTCCCTTCTGCCTCGGGAGACGAGACCGTGCGCGAGCCGCTCGGCGCGACCCCGGTCGTGTCGTCGGACGAGCTCGACCCTGGTCGGGAGCGCCGTCCCCTCGAGTCGTACTTCCAGGAGATCGGCGGCACCCGCACGCTCCGCCGCGAGGAGGAGGTCCTCCTCGCCAAGGAGCTCGAGGCCGCGACGGCGGAGCTGCGGAACTCGCTCTACGCGATTCCCTGCAGCGCTCGCCACGTCGTGAAGCGCTGGGACGACCTGCGCGCCCTGTCGCACACGGGCGCCAAACTCTCGGAGTCGGTCGGCGACGAGGAGACGGGCGAGATCGCAGCCCGCGTCGAGCGCGCGGTCGGGCGGCTGCGCAAGCTGCTCGTGCAGCGCGACAAGCTGCTCGACGAGGGCGGCAGCGAGCCCTCGCTCAAGCGCGTCGGCACCAAGGTCGTGGGCGAGCTCCAGAGCGCCCAGCTCTCGCTCGGGCTGCTTGCAGAGCTGCGCGAGCGGGTGATCCGGCTGGCCGACGAAATGAAGCGCGTCCGCAAGGGCACGAAGCGCCTGCGCGAGCTCGAGGAGGAGGCCGGGGTCACCCGGGAGATCCTGCTCGACCGCGTCGAGACGGTGAACGACGCCCACGAGCGCATGACCCGGGTCAAGAACCGCTTCATCGAGCACAACCTGAAGCTCGTGGTGGCGATCGCGAAGGACTACCGGAACCTGGGCCTCTCCTTCCCGGACCTGATCCAGGAGGGCAACCTGGGCCTGATCCGCGCGGTCGAGAAGTTCGATCACCGCCGCGGCTTCAAGTTCTCGACCTACGCGGTGTGGTGGATCCGGCAGGCCCTCGTGCGTGCGATCCAGAACCACTCGCGCACGATCCGGCTGCCGTCCCACGTGCACGACCGGCTGCAGCGCAGCCAGCGCGTGCGCGCGGAGCTCACGGGCAAGCTCGGTCGCGAGCCCACTGCGGCGGAGCTCGCGCCGGCCCTCGGCACCGACGTGGACCAGCTCGAGGCCCTCGACCGGCTCTCGCGCGAGGCGATCTCGCTCGAGTCTTCGGTGGCGGGCACGGAGAAGCGGCTCGAGGACTTCGTGGCCGACCCGACGGCGTCCCAGCCGGACGGCGGGATCGACGGCGAGCGCATGCGCTCGGGCGTCGGCGCGCTGATCGGCGGCCTGAGCTCGCGCGAGCAGCTCATCCTTCGCCTGCGCTACGGCCTGGGCGGCGAGGAGGAGCATACGCTCGAGCAGATCGGCCAGAACCTCGGCCTGTCGCGCGAGCGCGTGCGCCAGCTTGAGGCGCGGGCGCTGAAGAAGCTCCGGGAGACGATGCCGGCCCAGCGCCTGCACCCCATCCTCGAGCCGTGAAGCGCGGCGGAGAGCCGGATTGAAGGACGGGGCGGGACGCGAGTCCCGCCCCGTCGTGTTTCAGGCCGCGGGCTGGGCGCGCTCGGCGGCGGCCCCGCTCCGCCGCGCCAGGCGGCTGCGGAGCCGATCGAGCGTCACGTAGCTCGCCGGCACCACGAAGAACGTGAGCAGCGTCGAGAAGAACATCCCGCCGACGACCGCGACGCCGAGGGGCGCCCGGGCCTCGCCGCCGGCACCGGCGCCTGCCGCGATCGGCAGGATGCCGACGATCGTCGAGAGCGCCGTCATCAGGATCGGCCGGAAGCGCGCCTTCGAGGCCTCGAACGCTGCCTCGACGAGCCCCTTCCCCTGCTCCCGGAGCTGGTTCGCGAACTCGACGATCAGGATCGAGTTCTTGGTCACGAGACCGACCAGCATCACCAGCCCGATCTGGCTGAACAGGTTCAGCGTGTCGCCGAGGGCCAGGAGCGAGAGCAGCGCGCCGGTGAACGAGAGCGCCACCGCCACCAGGATCGTGATCGGGTGGAAGAAGCTCTCGAACTGCGCCGCGAGCACGAGGTAGATGATCACGACCGCGAGCAGGTAGGCGAAGACGAGGGCATTCCCCGACTCGAAGAAGTCGCGCGACTCGCCGGAGTACGTGACCCGGTAGCCCTGTCCCTCCGGCAACACCTGGCGCGCCACCGCGGTGAGGCGCTCCAGCGCATCGCCGAGCGCGAGACCGGGGGCGAGGCTTGCCGTGATCGTCGCCGAGCGCTGCCGGTCGTAGTGCGGGAGACCCCGCGGCGCGATGTTCTCGCGCACGCTCGCGATCGACGCGAGCGGGATCAAGCGGCCTTCGCGACCGCGCACGTAGAGGCCCGCCAGGTCGTCGGCCCGCGTGCGCTCCGCCGCGCCGAGCTGTGCGAAGACCTTGTAGGTCTCGCCGCGCAGCTTGAAGGTCGAGAGGTCGAGGCCGCCGAGCAGGATCTGCAGCGTGGTCGCGATGTCGCGCACGGAGACGCCGAGGTCGCTCGCGCGGTTGCGGTCGATCCGCACCTCGAGCTGCGGCTTGTTGAGCAGCAGGTCGGTGCGCACGTTGACGAGCCCTGGAATCCCGCGGGCCTCGCGCACGATCTCGTCGGCGTAGGCCGCGAGTCGCGCGACGTCGGGGCCCTGCACCACGAGGGAGACCGGCGCGCCGCCGAAGCTCCGGCCGAGAGCGGGCGGGCTCGAGGCGAAGGCCTGGATGCCCGGCACCCGGGCGAGCTGCTCGCCCATCACCTCGACCACCTCCGCCTGCGAGCGCTCGCGATCCTCGAACGGGACCAGGCTCCCGAACATCGCGCCTTCGTTCACGAGCGCCGGCACGCCGAGACCGAGGCCCACCACCGAGAACACCTTGTCGACCTCGGGCAGGGCGCGGATCACGGACTCCGCCTGCCTCTGGTAGCGCTCGGCGTACTGGATCGTGCTGCCCTCGGGCGAGCGCGTGAAGACGAAGAACGACGCGCGGTCGGCATTCGGCACGAACTCGCGCGGCATCAGCGGCAGCAGCAGCAGACCGACGGCGAACCACGCGAGGCCCACGAGCGTGATGGCGACGTTGCGCGCGAGGCTCGGTCGGAGCAGCCCCTCGTAGGTCCGGGTCAACGCGTCGAGGCCGTCGGACAGGCGCTTCTTCAGGCCATGCTCCGGCCCGTGGGCGCGCAGCACGCGCGCACAGAGCGCCGGTGAGAGCGTGAGCGCCACGAACCCCGAGATCGTGACGGCGGCCGCCACCGTGATGCCGAACTCGCGGAACAGCCGCCCGGTGGTGTCGGTCAGGAACGCGAGCGGCAGGAAGACCGCCACCGCCGAGACCGTCGTCGCGACGACGGCGAAGCTGATCTCGTCCATGCCTCGCTTCGCCGCCTCCTTCGGCGGGTACCCCATCTCGATCCAGCGCGTCACGTTCTCGAGCACCACGATCGCGTCGTCCACCACGAGGCCGATCGCGAGCGTGAAGCCCATCAGCGTGAGGGTGTTGATCGAGAAGCCGAGCACGGAGAGCACGCTGAAGGTGCCGACGATCGAGACCGGGATCGCGACCGCCGGGATGATCGTCGCGCGCATGCTGCGCAGGAACAGGTAGATCACGGCGACGACCAGCAGGACGGCCTCGAAGATCGTCTCCGTCACGTCCTCGATCGAGCGCTCGATGAAGGTCGAGGAGTCGAACGCGGCGTGGACGACGACGCCCGGCGGCAGCTCGCCCGCGAGCGCGGCGAGCTCGTCCTTGACCGCACGCGCCACGTCGAGGGTGTTGGCCTTCGACTGCTTCAGCACGCCGAGCCCGACGGCGGGCACGCCGTTGAAGCGCACGAGCTTGCGCTCGTCCTCGGGCCCGACCTCGACCGTGCCGAGATCGCGCAGCTTGATCGGGTTGCCGGCCTGATCGTTCGCGACGATCAGCTCGCCGAACTCGTCGGCCGTGGCGAGCTCGCCCAGCGTCCGGACCGTGAACTCGCGATCGGTGCTCTCGACGCGCCCGGACGGGATGTCCACGTTCTCGCGCCGGAGGGCGGCGGAGACGTCCGCGATGGTCAGCGTCTGCGCCGTGAGACGCGCGTTGTCGATCCAGATGCGGATCGAGTAGCGGCGCTCGCCGCCGATCACGACCTGCGCCACGCCGGGCAGCTTGCCGAGCCGGTCCTGGATCTGCGTCTCGGCGATGGTCGAGAGCTGGATCTGGGTGTAGCCGTCGCCGGCGAGCGCGAGCCAGAGGATCGGGTCGGAGTCGGCGTCGCGCTTCGCGACGACCGGGTCCTCGACCTCCTCGGGAAGCTGGCGGCGCGCCCGAGCCACGCGGTCGCGCACGTCGTTCGCGGCCAGGTCCACGTCGCGGTCGAGCTCGAACTCGACCGTGATCTGGGAGACCTGCTCGCGCGAGATCGAGGTGACGCTCTTCACGCCCTCGATCCCGATGATCTGGTCCTCGAGCACCTGCGTGACGGAGGTCTCGACCACCTCCGGCGCGGCGCCGGGCAGGATCGCGGTGACCGACACCACCGGCGGATCGACGTCCGGCAGCTCGCGGTTCGGCACCCGCAGCGCCGAGATCCCACCCACCAGCACGATCACGAGGGAGAGCACGGTCGCGAGGACCGGCCGATCGATGCAGACCTGGGAGAGCTTCACGCGCCGCCCGGCGGGTTGGTCGCGGCCCGCTGCTCCGCGGCGGCAGGCGTCGGTGGCGCCGCCACGATCGCGCCGCCCTGCGTGACCTTGTGGGTCCCGCCCGCGACGATCCGGTCGCCGGCGCGCAGCCCCGTCTTCACCTGCACGAAGCCGTCGCGCCGGATTCCGAGCCCGACCGGCACGCGCTCGGCCTTCTGGTCCTCGCCCACGCGCCAGACGAAGCTTCCGTTCGAGTCGTACGCGATCGCGTCCTCGGGCACGACCAGCGCCTGCTCCTCGCGCCCGATCTCGACGCGGATGTTCGCGAACAGCCCGGGACGCAGCTTGCGATCGTCGTTCGGCACGTACGCCTTGAGCATCATGCGGCGGGTCGTCGGGTCGAGGATCGGCGAGACGAAGAAGACCTCGCCCGGGAAGGTCTCGCCCGGATAGGGCGCGACGCTGAAATCGAGCCGCGCCCCCTGCTTCGCGAGCAGCAAGGCGACCTCGGGGAGCGTGAAGCGCAGCACCAGCCGCTTCACGGCGTGGATCTCGGCCAGCGGCTCCTTGGTGTCGATGCGGTCGCCGGGCGACACCAGCCGCACGCCCATCACCCCCTCGAAGGGCGCCTCGATCGTGGTGCGCTCGAGCGCCACGGCCGCGAGCTCGACGCGCGCCTCCGCCGCGGCGAGCTCCGCGTTCGCCTTCTCGCGCTGCGCCGCCGCAGCCACGTTGCGCTGCGCGAGCGCCTGCGTGCGCTGGTAGACGTCGCGCGCCAGCGCGAGCGTGGCCTGCGCCTCGTGCAGCCGGGCGCGCTGCTCGGCGTCGCGCAGTCGGAACAGCACGGTGCCCTGCGCGACCTCCTGGCCTTCCTGGAAGCCGACGCTCTCGATCAGGCCCGACACCTCGCTCCGGATCTGCACCGACTCCTCGGCCTCGAGCTGACCCACGAGGTCGACCTGGTCGACGAGGGTGTGCGGCTCGACGCCGAAGAGCTCGACCGTGACCGGCGGCGGGCCGGATGCTGCGGGCGTGCCACCGCCCTCGCGCCCGCAGGCGGCGAGCACGAGCGCGATGAAGAAGAGCCCGGAGCGGAGGGGGGTCGCCACGCGGGGAGCCTAACGGACGCCCTTCCCGCTCGGTAGGATTGCGGGCCCGGCGCGCCACGGCCCGCCCCGAAACGGAGAGTGACACGTGAGCGACTCGATCCGAATCGCCTGCCTCGATCTGGAAGGCGTGCTCGTCCCCGAGATCTGGATCGCCTTCGCCGAGAAGACCGGCATCGCCGCGCTGCGACGCACCACGCGCGACGAGCCCGACTACGACGTCCTGATGAAGGGCCGGCTGCGCATCCTCGCGGAGCACGGGCTCGGGCTGCCGGACATCCAGCGCGTGATCGGCGAGCTGCGTCCCCTCGAGGGCGCGCGCGAGTTCCTCGATTGGCTGCGCGAGCGGCTCCAGGTCGTCATCCTGTCGGACACCTTCTACGAGTTCGCGCATCCGCTGATGCGCCAGCTCGGCTTTCCGACGCTCCTCTGTCACCGGCTCGAGGCCGACGCCAATGGCCGCGTCATCGACTATCGCATCCGGCTGAAGGACCAGAAGCGCGAGGCCATTCGGGCCTTCCACGCCCTGAACTTCCGGGTCGCCGCCGCGGGCGACTCCTACAACGACACCGCGATGCTGGCGGAGGCGGACGCCGGCATCCTGTTCCGGCCGCCGGAGAACGTGATCCGCGAGTTCCCCCAGTTCCCGGTGACGCAGGACTACGACGAGCTGCGCGCCGCCTTCGAGCGTGCGATCCGCGGCTAGGCGATCGGCGGCCCGCCGCTCTGTCGCGCGAGCAGGCCGCGCGCTGCGCCGAGGAGCCCGACGGCGCCCGCCGCGAAGCTGACCGTGCTCGTCACGAACGCCTGCTGCGTGAAGAGCAGCAGCCCCGCGACCACCACCGCGAGCGCGGCGAGGGGGCCGCGAATCCGCGCCGAGGTCGACTCCCCCCTCGGATGCTCCCAGCGCGCGACCTGCTGGGGCGTCTCGGCCTCCGCCGCGAAACGGCGGAAGCTCTCGTTCACGATCCGGATCCGCGGGTCGGCGCGCACCAGGCGGCGCCGTCGGAGGTTTCGCAACACGTCCGGCTGGTGCGGGTTCGCAAGCCCGTCCTGGGCGAGCTGGATCAGCAGCAGCTTCTCCTCGTCGTCGCAGCGCGACCAGAGCGCGCGGTAGTGCGCGGATGCGGCGTCCAGCACCGACTCCACGAGCTCATGGCGGCTCAGCCGCGGTGTCTCGGGGTGCGCGGCGAGGCGCCGGCCGATCGCGAGCAGGCGCTCGGTCCAGCGGCACTCGTCGGAGAGGAAGCGCAGTGTCGCGCTCGGCAGACCGGGGCGTGCGAGCTGCTGCTGCGCGCTGGCCAGCGAGCGGACGCCGAAGCCCGCGCGCTCGAAGCCCGCGAGCAGATCGGCCCACTCCGCCAGACGCTCGCCGCGCGGCGGTCTCGTCACGGCCGCCGGCGCGATCGTGTCGGGCTTCGCCGGCGACGCGACGGGCGCTGCGACCGGCGCCGGCGCGGCGAAAGCGCGCGCGGCCTCCGCCGCGAGGCGCATCGTCTCAGCGGCCTCGAGCGTCTGCAGCGGATCGACGGCCGAGGACACGAACACCGGGCTCGTGCGGCAGGCGCGCAGGAACGCGAGCACCCGGTCGCGGGCCTCCGGATCGCCTAGCGCCGACTCGAGCGCGCGCAGCACCACGACGCGGCCAGGCGCCGGCGCCTGCACGAGCTTCTCGAGCGCGTGCGGACCGGCATCGAGCTCGATCACGAGATCGTCCGGCCGCGCGAGCAGCGCCAGCACCTCGGGCGGCGGCCGCAGCAGCAGCCAGCGCGCGGGGAGGTCCTCGGCGAGCTGCCCGCCCCGCGGCAGCGCAGCCGCGCGCACTTCCGCGATCGCGCGCGTCACGTCCTCGCTTCGGTCGACCACTCCGTCGTCCTCGAAGTCGAGGCCGAGGATGCGGCGCGCGATCGAGCGCAGGAGCCAGCACACCCCGCCCCCGACGAGCGCGAGCACCAGGGCGACGCCGGTCGCGCCCGGCGCGTGGCCGGCCTCGAAGTAGCCGGGAAGCGTCGCCGTTCCCGGGAGCGCGTCGGTCTCGATCGTGAGCTCCCGCAGGCGCACGGTCTCGTCGAACGTGGCGGATACACACGCCGTCGCGACGACCGAGAAGAAGCGCGAGGGGCGGCGCGCGTCCGGCCCGGGCGCGAAGAAGTCCACGCAGCTCGCGCGCACGTCGGCGCCCAGGGACAGGAGGCCCGAGACCTTCGTCGCCGATGCGACGTCCCCGCCCACGACGCCGCGCGGCGCATACACGTCGAGGTGCTCCCGCTCGTGCGCGGTCACGTCGTCGAATCGCGCGGGGCTGGCCCAGATCCGATCGCGGAAGGAGCAGAGCTCCGCGGCGGAGAGCGTCTCGCCCGCCGGCGGCGGCGCCACCACGCCGCCGGCGCCGACGCAATCGATCGTCGCGTCGCCGTAGGTCGTCGGCACGAGCAGGTAGCGTCGATCGGTCTGGGCCTCGCGCTGCACGACGCGACGGGCGTGGTCGGCGTCGATCGTGCGTCGCCACGCCGACGACTGGGCGCGGAACGCGTCGAGGAAGGCGAGCGTCGCCGGCAGCGCGGCCGCCGCGAGCAGCGCGGCGACGCCGAAGACGAGATACCCGCCGGGATGGAGGCGCCGCGTGCCTTCGCCGGATCGCTCTTCGAGCCCGAGCCGCTCGAGCCATCCCGCGCGCTCCGCCACCGAGGCTGCGAGCGGCAGCCCGAGCACGAACAGCGCGGGCGCCAGCACGAAGAGCCAGGCGCTTCGACCCTGCGCGGTCGGGCCGAAGGCCCACGCGTAGGCCGCGCAGAACAGGACGGCGATCGCCGCGCCGAAGAGATAGAGGCGTGCCCGCCGCACGGTGGGCCAGAGCCAATCCAGGGCGTCGCGACGCAGGGCGCGCGCGAGGGCGGCGGCGACGAGACAGGCGATTCCCGTCAGCCCGCACCAGAACAGCCCTGACACCACGAGCTCCGTCGCCATCGCCTCCGGCAGGGTCTTGTCGTAGAACGCGAGCAGCGTCGCGGGGCGGCCGTCCGGCTCGCCGATCGGCAGCGACGCGAGCGGGCAGCGGTAGACGCGTTGCACGCGGCCGAAGATGCGTGCGTCGGTCGGCTCGGCGTCGCAGCCTGCGATCGCTCCCGGCCGGAGCCAGCGCGACTCGACGTCGTCGAAGAAGTTCTCGCGCCGGTTGCGCTCGCCTTCCGAGCGGAACAGCACGGTGCCGTCGCCGCCGAGCACCACGAAGCGGAAGGGGAACGGCGCCACGGGACGCGCCACCGAGCGCAGCCCGGCGCCCAGGACCGCCACGCCCTCGCGTCGCGCGAGCGGAACCGACGAGCCGACCACGACCTGCCCCTCGCTCTCACCCCAGGGCGTGGCGAGCACCGCGAGCTCGCGTCCGGTGGTGGGCGAGTCGATCGAGGCGAACACGTAGTCCGTGCTGCGGCCGGACGGCGTGAGCTGGAGCGCGGAGGAGAAGTAGTCGGTGCGCCCCAGGTCGACCATCGGCGTCGAGATCGTGCGCAGCATGCGCTTCGCGATCTGGCGGCCGTCGAGGTCGGTCAGGAAGACCGCGTCGAAGCCCAGGTATTGGGGCGTGCGGGAGCCCGCGACCCGCAGGGCCTGGGCCTGCGCCCGTTGCGGCAGGGTCGCGCCGCGGAGCGCCGCGAGCTCGGGCGCGCTCTCGACGAGCTCGCCCCAGGCGGCGTCCATCTCCATGCCGACGCGCCGGACGACCTCGTCGGAGAACCCCACGAGGTCGGCGTCCATCTGCCGCAGCAGCGCGTGTCGCGCATCGAGGTGGAGCAGCACCAGCGTCGCGATCGCCGTGCCCGCGTAGATCGACGCCGCGAGCGCCCACATGTCGCGCCCGCGCAGGCGCTCGTGGGGCGCCATGAAGCGGATCTTCACGTAGGGGAGCGCGAGGATCGCGGCGGCGACGAGGGCGCCGACCAGCACGAGCGCGCTCGGCGCGAGCTCAAGGGCCTGGCTCCGGAAGCGCGCGGGCCGCACCAGGCCGGCGAGCAGCAGGTCCGCGGTCGGTTTCGCGGCGGCGGGGCGCTTCGCGGCGCCCGGCTCGGCTTTGCCTTCCGCCCCGCCGGCAGGCTTCGCGTCCGCCGGCTTCGCTTCCGGTGGCTCCGCGGACGCCGGCCCGCCGAGCTCTTCGGAGCCGCGCGGTGCGGCGAGCCGGACGGGCACCACGAACGCCAGGTAGTCGACGCCGCCGATCCGCGTCCGCGCGAGATGGTCGAGGGACCCGGGCGCCTTCGGCTCGCCGATCCAACGCCGCAGCGTGTCCTCGACCTGCGCCTTCGCCGCGCTCTTGCCGACCGCGGCGCCAGGCTTCCAACGCTCGACCGGGATCGGCTCGCCGGAGGAGTCGACGAACGAGGCGTGAAATCCCGTGGCAGGCTCCCATGGTCCGTTCTGGGCGAGGACGGCGCCGTTGGACGAGAGCACCAGCAGGCCGTCGAGGTCGCGCTGCACCACGTCGAACGCGACGATCCGTTCGAGCGATTGGCTCGCGACGAGGCCCGCGACGCCACACTCCTCGTCGCCCGGCCCCTGCTCCACGTAGAAGAGCAGACGCGCATCGCCCGGCCGGTCGTCGACACGGAGCCCCACGCGACAGGCCGACGCGCCGGCGTGGGTGGGCTTCCATCCCGCGCCGAAGGCCTTCCCCACGGGCTCGAGCTTCGCGCCGATGTCGAGGTATGAGCGCAGCGCGGCGGTGCGGCGGGCTTCGCTCCCGCCATCGTGCGTGTCGTCGCCGAGCACCGCCGCGGCGTTGCGGGCAATCTGCGATGCATTGTCGATCTGCGCCTGGAGCTGGCGCGCGACGCTCGAGACGAGCCGCACGCTGCGTCGCTCGAACGCGTCGATCCGTCGCGTGAAGTAGGCGAAGTAGAAGATCGCGGCCGGCACCAGGCCGGCGAGGAGAACGATCAGGAAGGGTCCGAGCCACGGCAGCGAGCCGGGAGATCTCTTCGCCACGGCGCCCTCCTGACACGAGGTGCCTGGCTCGATTCTACGCTCGTGGCGAGCGGCTTGCGGAGACTCCCGGGCCCACCCCCTCATTCGTGGGACCGTGGGCCGAGACCCGCGCCGACCTCAGCCGGCGACGCACCCAGGCGCGTTGCGCACCCGATCCACCTTGAACATGCGATTCCCGCCGGGCTGGTAGGTCAGCACCACGGCGCGGCGCGGCTCGTCCGACGCGTTCGGCCGCGAGCCGTGTACGGTGTGCGGGCTGAAGAAGAGCAGGCTGCCCGCCGGCATCTCGGCGGCGACGGCGTCGCGTTCGTCGAACGCGCGCGGATCGGTGAAGAGGGGCCCGAGCGTGCCCTCCCCCTCGAGGCCCGGGAGCAGCCCCTTTCGATGGCTTCCGCGCACCACGCGCAGGCAGCCGTTCGCCTCGCTCGCGTCGTCGAGGGCGAGCATCACGTTCGGCAGGCGGTCGAGGTGGGCGCAGTCGAAGGCCCAGTACGGCGAGTCCTGGTGCCAGCGGAAGCCCGAGCCCTCGCGCGGGCGCTTCAGGTTCAGCTTGTCGGTGAAGAGCGCGATCTCGTCGCTGCCGACCAGGTCGCGCATCGGCTCCACGATGCGCGCGTCGTCGAGCAGCGCCTCGAAGCGCGGGTCGAAGTGGTGGAAGGGCTCGATCACGCGGATCGTGCCGCTGCCCGCGCGATGCTCGAGCTGGATCGTCGAGCGGCGGGCCTCGACGTAGCGGTTGCCGTCGATCGTGTAGTCGTCGTCGGCGGCGCCGAGGGCGGCCTTCGCGAGGTCGGCCGTACGCTCCGCGGCGTCGCGCAGGGCCTCGAGCTCGGCGGGGGTGAAGACGGCGCGGCGGATGAAGAAGCCGTCGCGCTCCCAGGCTGCGCGCTCGTCGGCGGTGATGCGCAGGCGGGCATCCATCGGAGCGCTCAGCGCCTGCGGAAGCTGGCGGAGAGGATGCGCTTGCGCAGCCGCAGGGCGGCGGGCGTCACCTCGAGAAGCTCGTCGTCCTCGATCCACTCGAGCGCGGACTCGATCGTGAGCTTGCGCGGCGGAGTGACGACGGTGTTCTCGTCCTTCCCGGCGGCGCGGATGTTCGTGAGCTTCTTCGCGCGTACGGCGTTCACGACCATGTCGCCCGCGCGGCGGTTCTCGCCGATGATCTGGCCCTCGTACACCGGCACGCCCGCGCCGACGAAGAGCGTCGTGCGCTCCTGCACGTGGAACAGGCTGTAGGGCGTCGTCTGGCCGGCCTCGCTGCAGACCACCGCGCCGACGTTCCGGCGCGCGAGGTCGCCGGCATAGGGCTCGTAGCCGGCGACGGTCCGATGCAGCACGCCCTCGCCGCGCGTGTCGGTCAGGAACTCGCTGCGGTAGCCGAAGAGCCCGCGGCTCGGCACCACGAACTCGAGGGTCGTGCGCCCTTCCCGCTGCTCCATGCTGATCAGCCGGCCCTTGCGCTGGGGCAGCTTCTCGAGGACCGAGCCCGCGAAGGCCTCGGGCACCTCGATCACCACCTCTTCGACGGGCTCGCTGGGCTTGCCGTCGACGTCGCGCATGATGATCTCGGGCCGCGACACGGCGAACTCGTAGCCCTCGCGGCGCATGGTCTCGATCAGCACCGCGATCTGGAGCTCGCCGCGGCCCGCGACCTCGAAGCTGTCGGGCCCATCGCCGACCTCGACCCGGATCGAGACGTTGCCGAGCGCCTCGCGCCGCAGACGGTCCGCGATCTGCCGGCTCGTCAGGTACTTGCCGTCGCGGCCCGCGAAGGGCGAGGTGTTGACCAGGAAGCGCACGCGGATCGTCGGCGGGTCGACGTGGATCCGCGGCAGCGCGTCGAGCGCGCCGGGATCGCAGACGGTGTCGCCGATCTCGATCGAGTCGATGCCGGCGATGATGCAGAGGTCGCCGGCCCGGGCCTCGTCGATCTCCACGCGCTCGAGGCCCCGCGTGCCGAAGAGCTTGGTGACGCGGAAGGACTCGGTCTTCCCGCCCTCGCCCACCCGGACGACGGTCGTGCCGCGCTTCAGCGCGCCGCGCTCGACGCGGCCGATGACGAGGCGGCCCAGGAAGTCGTCGTAGCCGAGCGTCACGGCCTGGAACTGGAGCGGGCCCTCGAGCTCGACCTGGGGCGGCGGCGCGTGCTCGAGGATCGCCTCGAGCAGGGGGCGGAGGTCCTTGCGCGGCGACTCGGGGTCGAGCGCTGCGGCGCCCTCCTTCGCGGACGCGTAGACGATGGGGAAGTCGAGCTGGTGGTCGTGGGCGCCGAGCTCGACCAGGAGGTCGAAGACCTCGTCCACGACTTCCTGGGCGCGCTGCTCGGGGCGGTCGATCTTGTTCACCACCACGATCGGCTTGAGCCCGTGCTGGAGCGCCTTGCCGAGCACGAAGCGCGTCTGCGGCATCACGCCCTCGACCGCGTCCACCAGCAGCAGCACGGCGTCGACCATGCCGAGCACGCGCTCGACCTCGCCGCCGAAGTCGGCGTGGCCCGGCGTGTCGAAGAGCTGGATGCGGACGCCCTCGAACTCGAAGGCCGTGTTCTTGGCGTGGATCGTGATGCCGCGCTCGCGCTCGAGGTCCTCGTTGTCCATCGCGCGCTCGGCCACGACCTGGTTGGCGCGGAAGGCGCCCGTCTGGCGCAGAAGACCATCCACCAACGTCGTCTTGCCGTGATCGACGTGGGCGATGATCGCGAGGTTGCGGACTTCTTTGCGCGGCTGTCGCATGGGCGGGCGCAGCCTAGCAGAGCGGCGAAACGGCGCATCTGTGCGGGCCCGCGCAGCTTTTACGCAAGTTTCACAGGGCCGCGCTCGTGTCCGTCGATTCTGATCCTACGTTCCGCGCGGCTGCCGATGCACTTCGCGGCAGCGGAGGAGAGAACCGACATGGCGGCCCCTGTCGAGCAGATGGACAAGCTGGACGGCGACGCGAAGGTCGTGGGAACGGCGCCCACGGCGCGCGCGCGCCTCGGCGCCGCCGGCGCCGACGGTCTGTGGCGCAGCACCTATTGGATTCCCCGCGTCCTCTATTGGGGCATCCACGCGGCCTGCCTCCTGGCCTTCGTGACCGGGGTGACGCCCTTCGCGCTCGGCCTGTGCGCGGCCACCCTCGCCGTGCGCCTGTTCGCGATCACGGGCGGCTACCACCGCTACTTCGCCCACAAGACCTTCCGCACCAGCCGGGCCTTCCAGTTCGTGCTGGCGTTCCTGGCCTGCAGCGCGACCCAGAAGGGCCCGCTCTGGTGGGCCGGCAACCACCGCCGCCACCACCGCTTCGCCGACCAGGAGGGCGACATCCATTCACCCAAGGACGGCTTCTGGTACTCCCACACGGGCTGGATCTTCGACGGGCGCTGGGACGACACGCCGACGGAGCAGATCCCGGATTTCGCGCGCTACCCGGAGATCGTGTGGCTGAACCGCTGGCACATCGTGCCGCCGATCTGCCTCGCCCTGCTCTGCTACGCGCTGGACGGCTTCCGCGGCCTGATCTGGGGCTACGCCGTCTCGACCACGCTGCTCTGGCACATGACCTACTCGATCAACTCGCTGGCGCACCGCTGGGGCTCGCGCCGCTACGACACGCCCGACACGAGCCGCAACAACCTCCTGCTCGCCCTGCTCACCTTCGGCGAGGGCTGGCACAACAACCACCACCACTACATGGCGAGCACCCGCCAGGGCTTCTTCTGGTGGGAGGTCGACATCACGTACTACGTGCTGCGCGGGCTCGCGGCGGTCGGCCTGGTCTGGGACCTGCGGGAGCCGCCGGCCCACGTGCTCAGCCCCCGGGCGGTGGCAACGGAGCGCGAGGCCGCGTAGCGCGGCCGGAGCGGCCGGACCCGGCGCGTCCGGCAGGAGCCGGCGTCGTTCGCGTCGCGCGCGAAGCCCCACGCGCGGTCGTGCGTCCTCGGGGCGGCGCCATGAGGACGCAGGGCAGCGAGAGGCGGACCTCCGTGCCGCGGCGCAGTCGCCGCACCACCAGATCGCCCCCTTGCCGCTTCGCCACCGCGCGGGCCAGCTCGATCACGAGATGACGCCCGCGCCGCAGCGAGGCGAGCTCCGCCGCCTCGTCGAACGGCGGGCCGTCGTCGGTCACCACGAAGCTCGCGCGATCCTTCGCGCGCACGATCCCGATCGAGACCGAGCCGTTCGGCCCCGCCGCCTCGCGCGCCGAATCGACGAGGGCGCAGAGGGCTTGATGAACGGCGTCGGGATCCGCTTCGATCCTGATCTGGTCTGCGAGGCGCGCCGAGACCCGCAGGCCCGCGCCGAGCGCACGCCCTGGCTGCGCCCGCTCGACCGCTTCGAGCAGGTCGCGCGGTGCAATCCGGACGCGCATGGCCGGAGCGCCGGCGAGGATGATCCGGACGTGGGCGAGGAGCGACCCGGCCTGCGCCGCGAGATCCTCGATGGTCCGCGACGAGGCAGCCTGCTCCGGATCCCCCGCTTCACGCGTGAGCAGGTGGGCCGTGAGGCGCGTCGCGGCCAGCAGATTCCCCACCTCGTGGCAGATCGCGAGCAGGAGCTCGCGATCGCCCGGCGTCGCGACGGCGCTCGCGCGCTTGGGACGGCCTGTGATCCGGGACGGGGCCTTCGGGGTTTTCCGGGAGGCAGCAGGAGCTTTCCGAATCTTCACACCCATGATTGTACGAATGTCGGTCGAACGGCGGGGGAGCTTTCGTGAGCCCGGTCGCGCCGGGCGGTGTCAGCCGAGGGAACGGGTCAGGAACCAGTAGAGGCCGGCCGCGAGGACCGGCGTCGAGCCCGCCTGGACCAGCAGCCTGCCCCCCCCTCCTGCGCCACGCACGGCGAGGCGCAGGAGCGGCCACGCCGCGGCCACCACCGCGAGCTGCCCCAACTCGACCCCGAGGTTGAAGCCGAGGAGCGCCTGGGCGGTGCGCCCCGCCGGCAGCGCCAGCTCCGCGAGCGCGCCCGCGAAGCCGAAGCCGTGGATCAGCCCGAACGCGAAGGCCACGGCCCAGCGCAGCAGCTCGGGCCGCCGGCTGCGCGCCGCGAGCGCGAGGTGACACACGCCAAAGAGCGCGACGCCGACGAGCGTCAGGGCCGGCACCGTCACGCGGCCCGCGAGGGCGCCCGCGAAGGCGAGGCCGAGCAGCGCCGCGAGGCCGACGGCGATCGCGCGCTGCGTCGCCGCCGCCGTCGTCAGCGCGAAGTTCTCGAGCGCGACGACCACGATCGAGAGCCCGATCAGCGCTTCGATCGCCGTCGGGTCCGGCCGCAGCATGCCGAGCACGCCGAGGGCGAGCGTCACGCTGTGCGCGACGGTGAAGCCCGTCACGACCCAGCCGATCTCGCGCAGCGAGCGCGCCACGAGCAGGAGGCCCGCGAGGAAGACCAGGTGGTCGACGCCGCCGAAGATGTGCTCGACGCCGAGGCGCACGAAGTCGAGGAAGCCGCTGCCCGGGGCCTCAGGCGCGCCGGCCGCCGCGTCGCCGACGGGGATCGGGAGCCGCCGGTTCGCGAGCACGACCACGTGCTCGCGTGGCGGCTCGTCGCCGACGCGCACGCGCGCCAGGTGGAGATGCGCGGGCGCGCTCTCGAAGAATCCGTCGGCGCGCAGCGTGAGCGCGCCGGTCGCGGGGCAGGCGACGCTCCAGCGCCGCGCCACGTGGCCCGGGTCCGCGCTCGCGAGCGCGCTCGCCGGGCCGCGGGGAGCGCAGGCGCGGCCGTCCACGAGGAGCTGGAAGCGCGCGGCGAGATACGCATCGATCTCGGCGGCGTCGAGGCGCGCGGCGGTGCCGGCAGCGCGCGCCGCGGGATCCTGCAGCGCGGCCTCCAGCTCCGAGAGCGGCGCGCGGACCTGGATCCGCGCGCTCGCGAAGCGGTCCGGGCCGCCCGGGTCGATCTCGAAGCGCGAGGTCGAGCTCGAGCGCGTGTGCGCGGCGACGGGCAGCGCGACGAGGAGCGCGAGCACGAGCCCGCTGGCGCCGCCCAGCACGCGCCTCACGGCTGCGCGGTCCGGATGTCCGCGTCCGCGCGGAGCGTCGCGAGGTAGTCCGAGAGCGCGCGCTCTCCGGTCGTGCGAAGGAGCTCGGCCCGCACCTGAGCGCGGATCGCCTCGAAGGGCGGAACCGCGCCGGGCTCGCGGCGCACGAGGCGCAGCACCAGGTAGCCGGCGGCGCCGCGCACGGGATCGCTCGTCTCGCCCGGGGCGAGCGTCTCGGCGGCAACGGCGGCCGAAGGGCCGAGCGCAGCGCGGAGCTCGTCGAGCGCCACCAGGCCCGACGGCGGCGGCGTGGGGACCGGATCGCCGAGCTCGCCGCGCACCGACTCGAAGTCCTGGCCCGCGCGCAGCCGTGCGGCCGCGTCGACCGCGCGGCGGTAGGCGATCGCCTCGGGCTCGCCCCGCGGCGCGCCCACGCCCGCGAGGAGGATCTCGACCTCGACCCGCCCGGCGCTGCGGAAGCGGTCGCCCTCCCGCGCGAGGAAGTCGCGCAGCGCCGCGTCGTCGGGCTCCGCGGTCTCGGCGTCGGCGGTCACGGCGGCGACCACCGCCGACACGATCGCGCGACGGGCCGTGCGGTCGAGGCGCGGGAGGCCGAGCTCGAGCCCGCGCTGGAGCAGGAGCTCCTCGTCCACCAGGCGGTCGAGCAGGCGGCGACGCTCCTCGGCGTCGAGGGTCGTCTCGCGACGCTCGCTCGCGACGGCGCCGACGAGCTCGGCGAAGGCGTCCTGCGTGATCGCGACGCCGTTCACGCTCGCGATCGCGCCCTCGGGCAGGCCGTCGCCCGGCGCAGCGCTCCCGAGCAGGCTCCAGGCTGCGAGGATCGCGCCCGCCGCCGCGCCGAGCGCGAGGAGCCAGCGCGCTCGACGGTCGCCGTCTGCGCTCATGTGGCGAGGCCCGCCGCCGCGCGCGCCGCGCGCCGCTCGGCGGCCAGCTCGACGCTCGCGCCCGAGACGCGTGAGGCCTCGGCCGCGAAGCCGAGCAGGTGGCTCTCGAGGGAGACGCGCCCCGAGGCCCGGACCTCGTCCGGGCGGCCCCGGGCGACGAGATCCGTGAAGTGCAGCAGCAGGCCGTCGTCACCGCCGAAATGGCTGAAGGGCGAGCCCGCCGGGATCTCGAGCTTCTCCACGGCGAGGGAGCCGTGCCGCGAGAGCTCGATCACGCCGTCCTGGAACACGCCCCGCAGCTCGCCTTCGGTCCCGGTCAGCCGGATCGTGCGCTTCTCGTGGCTCGCGACGCCGTTCAGCGTGAAGGTCGCCGTGACGCCGTCCTCGAACTCGATCGCGAGCACCTGGTGATCGGGCACGTCGTTGTCGCAGCGATACGCGCAGACGCCGTAGGGGCCGGTCTCGAGCGCGCGCTGCCGCGCTTCGCGCGACGGGTCCGCCGAGACGTCCGTCCAGGGCCACATGCGCGCGATGCGCTCCTCCGGCGCGACGTAGAAGCGGACGGCGTCGTGCGGACAGGTCGCCTGGACGGGGCAGCCGTCCGTGCAGCGCCCGGGCGCGCCAGGCGGCGCGTCGGCGCTGCGGAAATGCGAGAGGCGGCCGAAGGACGCGACGCGCGCCGGCGCGGCGCCGACGAACCAGCACAGGAGGTCGAGGTCGTGACACGTCTTTGCGAGCACGATCGCCGCGGCGAGCTTCCGGTTGCGGAACTTCCCGCGCACGTAGGAGTGGGTGAGATGCCAGTACGCGACGTGCTCCTTCATGTCGACCGTGAGGAGACGGCCGAGCCGACCGCTCGCGACGATCTCGTGCACCCGCGTGTAGAAGGGCGTGTAGCGGAGCACGTGGCCGATCTGGAGCATGCGCCCCGCGCGCTCGGCGGCCTCGACCACGCGAACGCAGTCACCGGGCTCCGGCGCGATCGGCTTCTCGAGGAGTACATGATGGCCGCCCGCGATCGCGGCCAGCGCCGGCTCGACGTGGAGCGTGTCGCCGGTCGCGATGATCGCGACGGGCGCGAACGCGGGCTTCGCGAGGACCTCGCTCCAGTCGCGGAACACGCGCTCCGGCGGCAGACCGTGCTCGGCGGCGACCGCCGCGCGCCGGGCGTCGTCGGGCTCCGCGAGCGCGACGATGCGCAGCCGCTCGGGATGCGCGCGCGCGAAGCGGCCGTACGTGAAGCGCCCCCGATTGCCGCCGCCCACGAGCACCGCCTCGACCGCTGCCATCCCGCCTCCGCGCCTCCGCGCCTCCGCGCGCCCGCCCGCCGTCCGCTGCGCTTCGCCGCGTCGGGCGGCCGGTATACTAGGCGAAATCGTGACGTCCTCCGACGAGTCGAAAGGGTCCAACGGGTCCTGCGGGAGCGGTGGCGAGCGCGCGCTCGCGCGCGCGGTGCGCGAACGCGGCATCGGACGTTATACGCGTCATCTGCTGCTCTGCACCGGCCCCGACTGCGCGCCGGCCGAGGCCGCCCTCGCCTCCTGGGAGTTCCTGAAGCGACGGATGCGCGAGCTCGAGCTGGTCGGTCCCGAGGGCGTCGCCTACCGCTCCAAGGTGCAGTGCCTGCAGATCTGCCAGGACGGACCGATCGCGGTCGTCTACCCCGAAGGCGTCTGGTACCGGCGCTGCACGCCCGAGGCTCTCGAGCGCATCCTGCAGGAGCACGTGATCGGAGGCCGCCCGGTCGAGGAGCTGGCCTTCGCGCGCAATCCGCTGCCGGCGCCGCGCGCGTCGGAGGAGCCAGCTTGAACTCGGCCTGGCTGCGCGGACGCGACGCCCTCGAACTCGGCGCGATCCTCGAGCGCCGCACCGAGCGCGGGGCCGTCGCGCTCTCGCTCGGCGGCGCGAAGAAGGCCTACGCCCACACCGATCCGAACGAGGACGTCGCGCTCGTGGTGACGGGGAGCGGCGGCGTGCTGGTGGCGGTCGCGGACGGGCACGGGGGCGTCGACGCGGCGGAGATCGCCCTCGAGCACCTCTACACCGCCGTGGCGCCGCGCCTCGTCGCGGCCGAGACGCAGCTCCGCGGCGCCTGGGAGGTGACTGCCCTCGACGCGATGGCCGCGACGAACGCCGCGATCGTCGCGCGTGCGGCAGGCGGCGCGCGGCGGCGCTCGCGCACCACGCTCGCCTGCGCGGTGGCGCGACCGGGCGAGGAATGGCTCTTCCACGTCGCGATCGGCGACAGCCACGTCTACCAGGTGACGCGCGAGGGCGCCTTCGACCTCTCCTGCGAGCGCGCGGAGGGCGAGTCGTTCTTCCTCGGTGTCGGCCCCGAGACGGCGGAGTCGCTGCGCGCGAAGTGCACGCTCGGCGCCGAGCCCCTGGCCGGCACCCGCGCCGTGGCCGCGGTGACCGACGGCCTCTCGGAGCGAAACGTCGGCGTGGAGGATCCCGACGCCGCCGTGCTCGAGGCGTGGCGCGACGCGGCGCTCTCTCCGGCCGCGGAGCGCGCGGAGCACTTCGCGCGCGGCATCGTCGAGCGCGCGCTCGAGGCCCACCGGCGCCAGCCGTCCGGCGACAACGTCGCCGCGGCGGTGGCGTGGCTCGCCCCGTAGCGCCGAGCCCGGTCGAACGGCGCACAGCCGCGCCGAGCCCACTCAGACGGCGCGCAGCAGCGCCGCGACCTCCTCGCCGATCGCGAGCGCGGCCGTGAGGCCCGGCGACTCGATCCCGTGGAGGGTCACGAGCCCGGGCAATGCCGCCGCCGATTCCTCGCGGATCACGAAGTCCCGGAAGCCTTCTCCCGGCCCAGCGAGCTTGGGGCGGATCCCGGCGTAGTCCGGCGTGAGCCACGCCGTTTCCAGCGCCGGCAGCCAGCGCCGCGCCGACGCCGCGAAGCGCTCGGCCTTCGCGGGGTCGACGTCGTAGCGCTCGCGCTCCACGTACTCGGCGTCGGGCCCGAAGCGGATGCGACCGCCGAGATCGAGCGTGGCGTGGATGCCGAGCCCGGCGCCGGCGGGCACGGGATAGACGAGCCGTTCGAGCCGCAGCCGCGCGCCGGGCGCGAGCGCGAAGTAGTCGCCCTTGCACGGATGCAGGCGCTCGCCGCGGGCCGCGAGGTCGAGCCCCGCGAGCGCGGCGACGCGCTCCGCGCCGAGGCCCGCCGCGTTCACGACCGCGCCACACGTGATCGTGTCGATGGCGCCGCCGGGCCGGCGCGCGGCGACTTGCCAGGCGTCGCTGCGCAGCGCGAGCCCCGTGAGCTCCGCCGCGAGCACGAGCTGCGCCCCCCGGGCCGCGGCCTCCGCCGCCAGATCGAGGGCGAGCGCCTCGGGATCGACGATCCCGGTCTCCGGCGAGCGCAGCGCCGCCTGCGCGCGCACCGCGGGCTCGAGGCGCGCGACCTCCGCGCCGTCCACCAACGCGAGCCCCGCGGCGCCGTTCTCCGCGCCCGTCCGCAGCAGGCGCTCGAGGGTCGCGAGCTCTTCGGGCTCCGTCGCGACCACGAGCTTCCCGAGGCGCCGATGCGGGATCCGTCGCGCGGCGCAGCGCGCGTAGAGCAGCTCCCGTCCGCGCCGACAGAGCCGCGCCTTCGCGGAGCCCGGCGGGTAGTAGAGGCCGGCGTGCACGACGCCGGAGTTGCGCGACGTGGTCTCGCGGGCGATCGCGTCGTGGCGCTCGAGCACGACGACGCCGAGGCCGTCCCGGGCGAGGGCCGCGGCGACCGCGAGCCCGACGACGCCGGCCCCGACCACCGCGACGTCGCCCTTCGGCGTCACTCAGCCGCTGCCGCGCCCGCTGCTCCCGGTCGTGCGCAGCAAGGCCGCGAAGGCGCTGCGGCGCTCGCGCGCACCGATCGCGAGGTAGAGCACCGAGAGGACGAGGTAGGCGATGATGAAGAAGTACCGGACGTGGGTGCTCGGGAAGAAGAGCTGCGCGCCGAACATCACCGCGAGCAGCGTCGCCTCCTTCGCGCCGAAGCGCAGGTCGGCGATCAGGATCGTCGCGAGCAGCGACTGGGCGGAGGTGAGCCAGAGCTCCTCGACCTGGCGGGCGTCGAGGGGGATGCCGTGGGTCGTGCCGGACGAGATCGAGTAGGCGATCGGAATCGCGCCCACGAGCAGCGTCCACTGGTTCACCTTCGACGAGACCAGCGCGCCGATGCCGAGCGTTCCGCGGCCCTTCAGCGCGAACAGCACCGCGATCACGAACTCCGGCGACTCCGACGCGAGCGGCGCGAGCCACTGCACGAGCAGGAACTCGTCGATGTCGTAGTTGCGGCCGACGTGCACCAGGCCGTCGGCGAAGGGCTCCGCGGAGATCAGGATCGCGTAGGTCGCGAAGGCGAACATGACGACCGCCCAGACCCTGCGCCCATTCTCGCTGAACACGTCCTCGATCAGCGCCGCGGGGCCGACCAGCTCGACCTCCTGGGAGTGGCTGCGCATCGCGAACCAGACGTAGCCGAAGAAGATCGCGAACAGCGCCGCAGCGTCGAAGAGCGTGATGTGGTCGCGCAGCGGGATCACGAAGGAGTAGAGCGTCGCGAGCAGCAGGAAGCGGATCTCGAGGCGCTGGCGGGGATCGACGGCGAGATGGGTCGACTTCGCCCGGGCGCAGGCGATCAGGCAGACGAGGGGCCAGCCGAGGCCGATCAGGAGCCGGTTGCCGCCGGTCATGTTGGCGACGGCGTAGGGCGCGTAGGTCGGGTCGGTGCCGGCGGTCCAAGCGAAGTGGAGGTCGACGGCGTACTCCGGGAGCACGCTCACGAGGGCGAGCACGAGCAGCGCCAGGGATTGCGGGATGTCGCTCTCGGCGAGCTCCGTCGCCCAGGAGAGCATGAACGCCGCGCCGAGGATCGCGACCCCGGCGAGCAGCGCGGTGCCCTCCGCCGGCAGCCCGAGGCCGGCGAGGTTGTGCGCGATGATCCACGGAAGCGGCAGCAGCACCGCGGCGACGAACCAGATCAGGTCCCGCTTGCGGTGGCGGCGGCCCTCGTGCGTCTCCATCAGTACGCGGCGCCGAACTCGCGCAGGTAGCCGGCGCGGATCTCGTCGGGTCGGGACTGCAGGCCCTGGGGGCCCTGCACCGCCACGACCAGGGCGCCGAGCAGGCTCCCGATGCGCCCGCTGGTCTCGAGGGGCAGCCCGCGCGCCATGCCGTAGAGCAGCCCGGCGCGGTACGCGTCGCCGCAGCCGGTCGGGTCCACGACCTCGCGCGCCTTGACCGGCGGGATCTCGATCCGCTCGCGGCGGGTCAGGATCGTCGAGCCTTCGCCGCCCTTCGTCACCACGAGCTTGTCGACGCGTTCGAGGATCGCCGCCTCGTCGAGGCCCGTGCGCTCGCAGGTCATCGCCCACTCGTAGTCGTTCGCCACGTAGGAGTCGGCGCCGTCGATCAGCTCGAGCAGCTCGTCGCGCTCGAACACGGGGAGCTGATGGCTCGGGTCGATCATGGTCGGCACGCCGCGGCGCTTCAGCTCGCGGGCGTAGCCGAGCATCGCCTGCTTCGCGTTCGGCGACACGATCGCGTGGCTGAACGGCGCCGCGACGTCCGCGATGCGCGCCTCGTCGGCGCGCTCCATGGCGCCGGGATGGAACGCGATGATCTGGTTGTCGTCGAGATCGGTGGTGATGAAGCACTGCGCGGTCAGCGCGCCGGGGATCGCGCGGATGCCGTCGCGTCGGATCCCGTGGCGGTCGAGCCACTCGCCGTAGCTCCCGAAGTCGTCGCCCACGGTCGCGAGCGCGATCGGATCGTCGCCGAGCATGCGCAGACAGAAGGCGATGTTCCCGGCCGTTCCGCCGAAATTGCGTCGCAGGGTCGGGACGTGGAAGGCCACGTTCAGCATGTGGATGCGGTCGGGGAGGATGTGGTTCCGGAAGCGGTCGGGGAAGACCATGATGTGGTCGAGGGCGATCGACCCGGTCACGAGGACGGACATGCGGACCTCCGGACGGGGCAGTCTCGCGGCGGCCCCCGTCGGGGTCAATGGTAGACTCGCCGCCATGCGCATCGTCGAGGCCTTCGGACGCGGCCGCCCCGTGATCTCGTTCGAGTTCTTCCCGCCGAAGACCGCGAAGGGCTTCGACGCGCTGTACCGGACGGTGGCCGAGCTGAAGCGGCTCGACCCGAGCTTCGTCTCCGTCACCTGGGGCGCCGGGGGCTCGACCCGGAGCCAGACGATCGACCTCGTGACCCGCATCCAGGACGAGATCGGGATCACCGCCATGGCCCACCTGACCTGCGTCGGCGCCACGGCGGACGACCTCCGGGCCGTCCTCGACCGCCTGCGGGCCGCCGGCATCGAGAACGTGCTCGCCCTCGGCGGCGATCCGCCGAAGGATCAGCCCGACTACCGTCCGCTGCCCGGCGGCTTCACCTACGCCGACGAGCTCGTGCGCTTCGTGCGCGCCGGCTGGCCCTTCTGCATCGGCGCCGCGTGCTACCCCGAGACGCATCCGCGCGCCGCGAGCCCGGAGGCGGACCTCGCGAACCTGGTGCGCAAGGTCGCGTCGGGCGCCGACTTCCTGGTGACGCAGCTCTTCTTCGAGAACGACGACTACTTCCGCTTCGTCGAGCGCGCACGCGGCGCCGGCATCACGGTCCCGATCGTGCCCGGCATCATGCCCGTGGTCTCGCAGCAGAACGTGCGCCGCATGACGGCGCTCTGCGGCGCGAAGATCCCGCGCGAGCTCGACGTCGAGCTCGCGCGGGCGGGCGACGATCCCGAGCGAACGATCGAGCTCGGCGTCGCCTGGGCCACCGAGCAGTGTCGCGAGCTGCTGCGGCGCGGTGCGCCCGGGATCCACTTCTACACGCTCAACCAGTCGCCGGCGACGCGCCGCATCCACGCGAACCTGTTCGGGGCGTCGTGAGCGCTCCGCTGCGCGTCGGCGTCCTGCTCTCGGGCGAAGGCACCACCCTCGAGGCGCTGTGCGAGCGCATCGACGAAGGCGCCGTGCCGGCCGAGGTCGGGCTCGTGCTCGCGTCGAAGAGCGAGGCCGGCGGTCTCGCGCGCGCCCGGCGTCGCGGCATCCCTGCCGTAGCCGTGCCGCGGAAGGCGCATCCGGACGTGCGCGCGTTCAACGACGTGCTGCACGCAGAGCTCGCGCGCCACGAGATCGGCTTCGTCGCGCTGCTCGGCTTCCTCTCGCCCTTCGAGCTGCGCGGGCGCTTCGCGGGCCGCGCGCTCAACACGCATCCGGCGCTGATCCCCGCGTTCTGCGGCCAGGGGTTCTACGGCCGACGCGTGCACGAGGCGGTGGTCGCCTCGGGCGTGAAGGTCTCGGGCGCGACGGTGCACTTCGTGGACGACGAGTACGACCACGGCCCGATCATCCTTCAGGAGGCCGTGCCCGTGCTCGACGACGACACGCCCGACACGCTCGCGACGCGGGTGCAGGCCGTCGAGCGTCGGCTCGTCCCCGAGGCGATCCGGCTCTTCGCCGAGGGGCGGCTCGTGATCGAGGGCCGCCGCGTCCGCCGCCGCTAGCGGTTCCGCTCCTCGATCAGCTCGACCTTGTACCCGTCCGGATCCTCGAGGAAGGCGATCACCGTCGTGCCGTGCTTCATCGGCCCGGGCTCGCGGACGATCTTCCCGCCGGCCGCGCGCAGGCGGTCGCAGGTGGCGTGGATGTCGCCGACGCCGATCGCGACGTGGCCGTAGGCGTCGCCGAGCACGTAGTCGGTCTTGCCCCAGTTGTGCGTCAGCTCGATCACGGCGGTCTCCGACTCGTCGCCGTAGCCGACGAAGGCCAGCGTGAACTTCCCTTCCGGGTAGTCCTTCCGCCGCAGGAGCTTCATGCCGAGCACGTCGCAGTAGAAGCGGAGCGAAGCGTCGAGGTCGCGGACGCGGAGCATCGTGTGGAGGAGGCGCATGGCGCTAGCGTAGCGTGCGCGCACGACGCGGAACCGAGGAACCGGAGAACGGAGGAGCCGATGGCACGCTTCATCGCGATGAACCACTTCCAGGTCGACCCGGCGCGGGGAGGCGAGTTCGAGGAGCACTGGCGGAAGCGGAGGTCGTACCTCGAGGAGGTGCCGGGCTTCCGCTCCTTCGCGCTGCTGCGCTGCGACGAGCCGGGGCTCTACGTCTCGCACTCGACCTGGGAGAGCCGGGAGGCTTTCGAGGCGTGGACGCGCTCCGAGGCCTTCCGGAAGGCGCATGCCCAGGCCCGCACGCCCGAGGGCGTGCTCACGGGGCATCCGAAGCTTCGGACCTTCGAGGCGGTGCTGGTCCAGGACGCGGAGCCGCCGCCTGCTTCTTGATTGACCGGGGGCGAAAAAAAGGCGAAAGTCGGCCATGGCCTCGCCCCTCGATCGCGCCCTCGCCGCCCTGTCCGATCTCGGTCCCTGGATCCGGCGCGGCGAGATGCCCGCACTTCCCGCTCCGCGCCTGACCTCGGACCTCCCCGCCCTCGATGCGCTCACCGGGGGCGGGCTGCCGCGGGGCCGGGTCTCGGAGCTCGCGGGGCCCGACTCCTCGGGCCGCACGGCCCTGGGCCTCGCCCTGCTCGCCGCCACCACCCGGCGCAGCGCCCTCGCCGCCTGGATCGACGCCAACGACGCCTTCGATCCCGCTTCGGCCACCGCCGCCGGCGCCGATCTCGCGCGTGTGCTCTGGGTGCGCGCTCCCGGCCCGCGCGCGGCGCTGCGCGCGGCCGAGCGCGTGCTCGAGGCGCGCGGCTTCCCGCTGGTCGTGCTCGACCTGCCCGCTCTCGCGCCCGCGGAGCGCGCGCGCCCGCTCGATCCCCCCGATGAGCTCGCGCGCGCCCGCGTGGCGCCTGCCTCGACGTCGTCCGCGGCGCATGCCCGCGTGGCGACTCCCTCGTCCCCGTCGCGCGCCGCGGGCCCGTCGCGTCCGCCGAGCGTCGCGGCCTGGACGCGCCTCTCACGCGCCGCCGCCGGCGCCGACGCCGCGCTGCTCGTGCTCGCGCCCGTCCGACACGGCGGCGTGTGGGTCGAGCTCGGCCTCGAGCTCGCGCCCGGGGCGCCGCGCTTCACCGGCAGCCCGCAGCTGCTCGAAGAGCGCGCCGTGCGCGCGCTGCTCGCGCGCGGGCGCGGCGCCGCCGTGCCGGGCCGCGCGGCGGCGTTGCGGCTGCGCGCCGCCGACGCCGCATGAGGCGCGCGTGCGCGTCGCCTGCCTCCTCGTCCCCGACCTCCCGCTCGCGGCGGCGCTGCGCGCGCAGCCGGAGCTCGCGGGTCTCCCTCTCGCCATCACCTCGGGGCCGGGCCCGCGCGCCCAGGTCGTCGCCGCCTCGCCCGAGGCCGCGCGCTGCGGCGTGCATCTCTTCGCGCCGCTGCTCCACGCGCGCGCTCTCTGCCCAGCCCTGATCGCGCAGCCGGTCTCGCCGGCCCTCGAGCGCACGGCGCGCGAGACGCTGCTCGACGTCGCGCGCTCGCTCTCGCCGCGCGCCGCCGCCGTCCCGCCCGCGGCCGGCGCGTTCGTGGCCGAGGCGGCGGTGCACCTCGACGCCTCCGGCGTGTCGGCCCTGTTCCGCTCCGAAGCCGGCTTCGCGAACGCCGTCACGACGCGGGCGCGGGCGCTCGGGCTGCCGGGCGTGGTGGCCGTCGCGAGCTCGCGGGGCGTCTCGCTGCTCGCGGCGCGCGAGCTCGCCCGCGGCGAGGGCGGCGTGCCGCGCAGCGACCTCGTGCGCGTGCTCGAGCCCGGGAGCGAGGCGGCTTGGCTCGCGCCGCTGCCGATCGATCTGCTCGACGCCGACGACGCCCTGGCCGAAGGCCTCGGCCGCTTCGGCATCCGCCGCATCGGTGAGCTCGCACGACTTCCGGCGCGCGCCCTCGCGACGCGGCTCGGCCCCGGCGCGCTGCGCCTGCTCGCCCTCGCCCACGCCGAGAGCGACGCCCTGCCCCTGCCCGCCCCCGCCGAGGAGCGCTTCGAGGAGGCGATCGACCTCGAGCACGGCGTCGACCGTCTCGAGGCCTTGGCCTTCGTGCTGCGCGGGCTCCTCGCGCGCCTGTGCGAGCGTCTCGCGTTGCGCAGCCTCGCCTGCGGCGACGTCGATCTGACGCTCGGCCTCGCCGGGAGCGGACGCGACGTCCGGCGCGTCGGCGTGGCGGCACCGACGCAGGATCCGCGCGCGCTGCTCGGCCTCGTGCGCCTCGCCCTCGAGACGCGGCCCCCGGCGGCGCCGGTGGAGCAGGTCGCCGTCGCGACGCGCGGCGCGGACGTGCGCCGGGACCAGCTCGACCTGTTCCAGCCCGCGGGCCCGGCGCCCACGGCGCTGGCAAGGCTGCTGGCGGAGCTCGAGGCCCTGTGCGGCGCGGCGCGGGTCGGCGCACCGCGGCTCGCGGACGATCCGCATCCCGATGCCCTGGCTCTCGTTCCCTTCGCGCCGCCGCGCAGCGCGGCGACGGGTTCGCCCCCCGCAGCCAGCCTTCTGGCCGACGCACCCGACGCGGCGACGCTCGCGCTGCGCGCCCTGCGTCCGCCCGTCCGCGCCACGGTGCGCACGGCCGCGGGACGGCCGCGTTGGCTCGCGAGCGCCGTGGCGAAAGGTCACGTCCTCGAGGCGGCGGGGCCCTGGCGCACCACGGGGCGCTGGTGGTCGGCCGGCGAGCGCTTCGCCTTCGACCACTTCGACGTCTTCACCGACGACGGAACGCTCTCACGCCTGCGTCTCGACCTCGTGCGCCGGCGCTGGGAGGTGGACGGGATCTACGACTGATCCCCACGAAGACGTCGCCGCAGCTTGCCCGCCAGGACGCGCGCAGCTAAAACGGCGGTCCAGCGACCCTCCTCTTCCACGCCCATGCGAGGAGCCGAGATGCCCCCCCGAAGCGCCCAGCAGAAGCCCGCCTCCGATCACCCGCTCGCATTCCTGACCGGCTTCCTGCAGCGGCCGAAGGAGGTCGCGTCGATCATCCCGAGCTCGCGCTTCCTGATGCGCCGCGTGGTGCAGGGCGCGGACGTCGCGCACGCGAAGCTCGTGGTCGAGCTCGGCCCCGGCACCGGCGGCTCCACACGCGCGATGCTGCGCGCGATGCGCCCCGACGCCACCCTGCTCGCGATCGAGATCCATCCCGGCTTCGTGCGCCTGCTGCGCCGCACCATCGACGATCCGCGCCTGATCGTGCACGAGGGCAGCGCCACCGATCTCGCGGCGATCCTGCGCCAGCACGGCCTCGGCGCACCGGACGTCGTGTTCAGCGGCATCCCCTTCTCGCAGATCCCCGAGGCCGTCGGCCTCGGCATCCTGCACGCGGTGCAGGACGCGCTCGCGCCCGGCGGCCGCTTCGTCGCCTACCAGGCGCGCGATCGCGTGGAGAAGCTCGGCCGCCGCGTCTTCGGCCGGCCCCGGGTGCAGCTCGAGCTGCTGAACGTCCCGCCGATGCGCGTCTACCGCTGGGATCGCGCACCCGCCCGCTGACCCGACGTTCCGAAAAAAGGAGAGACGATGACCCCGATCCGCCTTCCGGTCGTGATCGCAACGATGGCGCTCGCCCTGGCGGCCTGCGCCTCGGACGAGACCTCCTCGCCCACCGCCCGAGCGAGCGCGCCGGCCGCGCCCCTCGCCGGGACCGTCGCGGAGCAGACGGCGGAGGTCACCGCGACCGTCGAGAAGGTGGATCTCGCGACGCGCCGCGTGACGCTGCGCGGCCCCGAGGGCCGCGTCGTCACGATCAAGGCCGGGCCCGAGGTGAAGAATCTCGCCCAGGTGAAGAAAGGCGACCTGGTGAAGGTCGCGTACTACGAGTCCCTGGCGTACGAGGTGAAGAAGCCCGGCACGGCCGAGCCCGGCGCGAGCGTCACCGACGTCGCCGCCAGGGCAAAGCCCGGCGAGCGGCCCGCCGGCGCCGCCCTGAGCCAGGTGACCGTCACGACGACGATCCAGGAGATCGACAAGAGCGCACCGTCGGTGACGCTCGTGACGGCCGAGGGCGATCCGATCACGCTGAAGGTGCGCGACCGCGCGAAGCTCGATCGCGTCGCGGTGGGCGACCTGGTGGAGATCACGTACTCCGAGGGCCTGGCGGTCGCCGTCACGCCGGCGGAGTAGAGCCCGCCGCGCTCAGTCCGGCTCGCCGCGCTTGCGCTGCAGCGTGAGCCCGGCGCGCGGGGCGACGCTGCCGCTCCCGCGCTGCACGGCGCCGACGCCGAAGCGCGCCGCGATCTCGTCGAGCGCGCGGTCGAGGCGCGCGCCGGACCGGGGTGTGGCGTCGCCGTGACGCGCGCCGTCCGACCCCTCGGCCGCGCCGAACAAGACGAGCTGGGCCGGATCGTCGTCGCGCAGCAGGCCGGTCGCGCCCACCCCCACGAGACGCACCGGCTCGGTGAGCCCCGCGACGTCGAGCAGCGCCAGCGCCGTGCGACCCAGCACGGCGCTCTCGTCGGTCGCGGCGTCGAGCGTCTCGCGCCGCGTGAGCAGCGGAAAGCCGCGCTGGCCCTGCCCCACCCGGCGCGCGAGCTTCAGCTTGATCACGACCGTGCGGGCGCGCAGGCCGCTCGCCCGCAGCCGACGCGCGACGGCGTCGGCGTGGGCGTGGAGCGTCGCGCGCAGGCGCTCGCGATCGGACACGTCGTCCTCGAAGGTGTTCTCCTCGCTGATCGAGACGGCCTCGCGCACGGGCTCGACGCTTCGCGCGTCCTCGCCGCGGGCGAGGCGCGCGAGCACCTCGGCGTGGGGACCGAGCAGGCGCTGGAGCCGCGCCGGCTCGGCCCGGGCGAGGTCGCCGAGCGTGCAGAAGCCCGCGGCGACGAGCTTCGCCTCGGCCACGGGTCCGACGCCCCAGAGCCGCCAGACCGGGAGCGGCGCCAGGAACGCCTCGATCTCCGCCGGGGCCACCTCGAGCAGCCCATCGGGCTTCGCGAGATCGCTCGCGATCTTCGCCACGAGCTTCGTGGGCGCGATGCCGACGGAGACGACGAGGCCGGTCTCGCGCCGGACCTCGGCGCGCAGCCGCTCGCAGGCGG
>Ga0105107_10000009_pt1 | contig 107998 bp, 106 predicted proteins | sample PPLLaktember2015_6_FD_79335 | JGI IMG/M metagenome (GOLD analysis project Ga0105107, IMG submission 79335) | Freshwater sediment microbial communities from Prairie Pothole Lake near Jamestown, North Dakota, USA - PPLs Lake P8 Core (1) Depth... | ecosystem: Environmental > Aquatic > Freshwater...
GCGAGGAGGCGCACGCCATGCCTGTCCAGCACCTGTCTGGCTATCGCACCTGCGATGACGAGGCCGGCCGTCATGCGCCCTGAGAACTGTCCGCCTCCTCTGTGATCGTGGTGTCCCTTGTACTTGACCATCGCGGGGTAGTCCGCATGCCCTGGTCTCGGGACCCTCCGGAATGAGTCATAGGCCGATGAATCGAAGTCCTTGTTCCTCACGAGACCGACTATCGTGGCCCCGGTCGCCTTTCCCTCTACGATGCCCGAGATGATCTCGAGCCTGTCCCTCTCGGCCCTCGGTGTGGTGTGGACGCCTTTGCCCGGGGAGCGCCTATCCAGCTCTGCCTGGATGACCGCTTCGGATATCTTCGACCCGGCGGGGCAGCCCTCCGCCTTCGCGCCAACGCATGGGCCGTGGCTCGAGCCGAATATGCCGACCCTGTATCTGGTCCCGAACTCGTTCATCTCCTCACCTCCAGGCGACATCCCAGCTGGTGCATGTCCCTCAGGAACCCGGGGTAGGAGACCTTGTACGAAGAGTCGTCCTCGATCGTGGTGCCCGAGGTCGATACCAGTCCAGCAAGGGCTGCGGCCATAAGAATCCTATGGTCTCCTTGCGTGTCAATGTCCGCCCCGTGAAGCTTCTCGCCGCCTGATATCTGGCAGCCGTCCTCTGTGGGCCTCACGTGGGCCCCCATCGCCCTCAGGAACGCCGTGGTCGTGGCTATCCTGTCACTCTCCTTCTGGCGGAGGTTGGTCCCGCCCTTGAGGACCGTCGTTCCTTCTGCCACGGCTCCCAGGACCGCGAGTACCGGGAACAGGTCTGGCGTATCCATCACATCTATCTCCACGCCCTCGAGCCTGCCCCCCGCAACCCTCACAGAGTCGGACGACACCTTCATCTCCGCCCCGAAATCCTTCAGGTGCTGGATGATGGCTTTATCTCCCTGTGGGGATTCCGCATCCAGATTCTTGACAGTTACATCTCCGGATGTCAGCGCACCCGCTGCAAGGACGAACGCCGCCGATGAGTAGTCCCCAGGAACGATGTATTCAGGCCTTTCCAGGCGCTGGCCACCCTTCACTGCGAAACCGCCGTCGACCTCTCTCACTTCGCCTCCGAAGCTGCGCAGCATGTCGATTGTGATGTCTATGTACGGTCGGGATATGACTTCCCCTCCGATTCGGACCAGGGTGTCATCTGCCTTCTGGGTGCATGCGATCAGGAGTGACGACACGAACTGAGAGCTCACACCCCCCTGCACCTCGGTGCTCGGTCCCTTGATTGGGCCCGTGACCCTGATGGGTGGCCGACCAGTCTGCCCAAGGTACGAGACCTTCGCACCCAGCTGGCCGAGCGCGTCGACGAGCGGGGCCATGGGTCTCTTCACGAGGCTCCCATCGCCTGTGAGCGTCGTCGACGAGGGCAGCAGGGACGCTATGCCCGTCATGAGCCTCATGGTCGTGCCGGAGTTCTTTGCATCGATGACCGATGTTGCCGGACCGAGGTCGTCGCAGTGTATGTCGACGGAGGTGGAGCTCGTCTGGACTGTCGCTCCCATGGTCTGGAGCGCGTCGAGAGTCGCTTTCGTGTCTTCGGACATCAGGGGGCTCTTGAGCACGAACGGGCCGTATGTGAGAGCACCGAGTACCATCGCCCTGTGCGTGTACGACTTGGACGGAGGCGCGATGACGGTTCCCTTCGCAGTAGATGATCTGACTAGAATAGCCGTGGGACCACCTCCCGCGCGGGGGTCTCGTTGACCGATGCCGTGAGGACCTTCCCATCAAACTTGCGTTCGAGCATCTGCCTCAACCTCGCCTCGTCCTCCCTCTTTGCGAGGATCACGGTCGCCGGACCGGTGCCGGATATCCCCGAGGCGACAGCTCCGGCTGCCCTGGCCAGCTCTGCGACCTCCTCCGTGAGTCCCAGGACCTCTGAGCACGCCCTCGAGTTGATCTCCATCGCCTTGGCGTATTCCCCTGCCATGGCATGTCTGATGGCATCCTCTATCATCGGCCTCGCCGGTCCGAAATCCAGAGTCTTGACCGAGGCCTTCGTTATCCTCCGTTCAGGCACGTGGATGACGACCGATAGGGAAGGGTCGACTTTGCCTCTGCTTAGTATCCGCCTCTCACGGTTGTCCGTGACCACGGCGCCGCCGAAGTAGCATGCGGACGCATCGTCGAACGCGCCTGTGACAGTGACGCCAGCCTTGAGGGATTCATCGATCGCGGTCCAGAGCACCCTGGTGTCATCGGTGAGAGTCCCGGCAGCCCTGGTCGCAGCCAGCACCACCGCATTGGACACAGCGCTACTGCTCTTGAGGCCGCGGGAGACCGGTATGTCGGACTCCACGGTGACATCAGCGCCCATCTTCTTCAGGCCCGCGCAGTCCAGGACCGCCCTCACGCAACCTTCGACCAAGGCTGCCCCCTCTCCGTGCCCACTGTACACGAATGACGGTCCGTCATGGAGTCTCACCTCGGCATCCGCCTCGAGGGTGATGCCGAACGCAGCGCCTGTTCCAGTCGGTATTGCGTTCACGATGGTCGCCGCACCCCTGCACGCCGCCTTGCCTATCATGACAGCGCCCTCCTGGCGGCTGCACGCATCGCGTCCACGTCGGGTTCGATGCCCGTCCACGACCTGAATGACTCAGCCCCCTGGTTCACGAGCATGTCGAGTCCGCCGAGCGCCTTCGCCTTCCTGGAGGCCGCGAATCTCATGGATCTGGTTACGGGCGGGTTGTATACCATGTCGAAGAACACGACCCCGCGCTTAAACAGGCGGACGGGCACGGGTGCCACACCGCCCACTCCGTCCGTGCCGAGGGGGGTGCAATTGACGACGACATGGAACACTTGCTTGGTCCGTCTGAGTGACTCGGTGGCCACGGCCTCGACGCCCATCTCTTTGGCCATCCTCGCCCCCTTCTTCGGGTCCCTGGCAGCGACCGTCACGTGTGCCCCCGCGCGCGCCAGGCCCAGGGCTGCCGCCCGAGCCGCTCCCCCTGCGCCGATGACGAGCGCTTCCGTGTCGGAGCCTATGTGTGTTTTTGGTTCAATCGCCTTCATGAACCCTATGATGTCCGTGTTTTTCCCGTGAATGCGAGTGCCTTCGAAACTGACCGTGTTGACTGCTCTTGTCGACACGGCTTCCGGGTCCAGGTCGTCGCAGAGCGCATGCACCCTCTGCTTGAGCGGGATAGTCACATTGAGGCCTGAGAACCCGAGCCTGAGGAATGTCTTGAGCGTGTCCCTGCCGAGCGCTTCGGGGGGCAAGTCAAGGTTCAGGTATATCCCGGCAAGGCCCGCCCTGCTTAGTGCGGCCTCCTGCATCGGCTTCGACACCGAATGATGGATTGGATGGCCCAGGAGGCCGAGGATGAACCTGCCCTTGTCGTCCAGCGACGACTGCGATGCGATGTCGAGCTGGCCAGGTGCGGCGGGCTTCCCTTTGAGGCTGCAGTACACCATGGATGACCCCATCTGCCTGGCACACACCCTAGTGAGCTGCCCCTGGTCCCCCATGCCCATGAGCGCGAACCTGTCGCCTGCCGTTGAGTGCCTTAGGCCGAGCGATGCGAGCATCAGCGCCTGCCCTGCGTCTTCGCAAGGCATGGCAACTTTGCCGAAGTCCCCTGCCTTGCACGCCCTTGTCAGGGCCTTCTCGACATCCTTCGCGGCCGCTGGTCGGCCGAAGTGGAAGGATGCGATCACCGAGGGCTTCCTGTCCCTCCTTCTGAGTTCTCCCAGCAGCCTGCCGTCCTTCCCGAGCTCGAGGTCGACGTACTCAAAGCCCGCTCCGAGGACGACCCTCAGAGCCTTCTCCCTGGCGCCGCCTCTGAGTCTGGACCTGCCCCCTTCATCGGACGACCGAAGAGTTGCTATCGCAGGCCCCCGGACGGCCTCCCTCACCTTGGACAGGGCCTTTGCATTGAACGTGGGGATGCGCAGATGGTCGAGCCTGACCTCCACTAGGTCGGCGCCTTGCCTGAATGCCTTCCTTGACGAGTCAGATACTCCAGAGATGCTTCTCTCGACGAGAGAAGCGACGATGTAGGTCATCCCTCACTTCTCCAGGATGGTCTCCTCGACGCGCATACCGAAATGCCTGCCGGCCCTCTCGATCTTGAGCGTGATGGAGTCCCCCAGCTTGAGCCTCGAGACGGAAACGACCTTCCCTTTCGAGTATACCCTGATGGTCTCGGCGTTCTGGACGATCGTGGAGAAGCGTTCTCCGTCGACGTCCGCCTCGATGAGCAGCAGAGGCCGTCTCTCGACCTTGGTCCTCCCGACCACGACCTTCCTTGTGTGCCCGTCCGCGCCCACGATCAGCGCCTCGTCCCCGCCCTGAAGCTCGGAGAGGTATCTCGTGGTGCCGTCTGGCATGAGTATGTACGCGTGTACGGGCCCGGCGTTGACCCTGAAGGGCCGAGACGCTGCATATTCGGACTCTAACGATTCGGAGTGTATCAGGAACATGCACGAGGATTGGTTGCCTATAAGCATGCCCTCGCCGACGTTGAGTATGGAGCACGTGTCTATGCACACCCTGTCCCCGAGCCCCAGCTGCCTCAGGACGGTCACCTTCCCCTCCTGCATGTCCAGCTTCGGGGCGCCCTCCTCAAGCATCTTGCGGAGCTTGCCCAGCTCCTCGAGCTTCGAGGGGACGAACAGGACCCCGTCAGCGCCCCTCTCCATCGTCTCGAAGAATAGCTTCGCCTCTTCGGCGGTCCTAGCGAGCATGAGCAGTTTCGAGCCTGTGCCCTGGAAATGGACAATGAGGTTCTCGAGCGGGATGACCTTCCAGTCCCTTGCGGATATGACGATGTTCTGAGAATGCTCGGCGGCCCTCTTGGCAGTGACCTCGTCCGCCTTCTTCTTGATTTCGACGAGTTTGCCAATCCTCTGGCCATCCTCGAAGAAGTCCGACCCGTCGAGGATGATGGACCTGAACCTGCCGAGCTTGGCGAGGGCTTCGTCCTTCTTGTCCAGGACAACCGTGTCGAAGCCGTTCTCAAGGGCGGCGAGCACGACCCTCTTCCTCGATTCGCCGCTCGGCTGGTGGATGGCCCCGACCCACACCTTGCGGTCGATCAGGGCATTCACCGCCTATACGCCTCTCCTGGGGGCATACCTTCGAAGACCACCTTTCTGATGGCCTTCGTGATCCCCACGACATCGTCGTGCTGGAACACGTTCCTGCCTATGGAGACGCCCTTGGCGCCGGCAGTCATCGCCTCGCCCACCATGGTCAGGAGCTCCGCGTCGGAGCCCATCTTCGGCCCGCCCGCTATGACGACGGGTATGGGTGTCCCCCTCACGACCTGCTTGAAAGTGTCTATGGAACCCGTGTAGCTCGTCTTCACGACATCGGCTCCGAGTTCCGCGGAGAGTCGCGCGCAGTGCTTGACCGCATCCACGTCGAACGCGCTCTTGACGTTTTTCCCTCTCGGGTAACACATGGCCAGGAGGGGCATGCCCAACTCCCTGCACCGGTCCGCGACCGAGCCGAAGTCGGCTACCATCCTGTCCTCGTCGTCCCCGCCCAGGTTACAGTGTATGGACACGGCGTCGGCGCCGAGAGCCGCTGCATCGTCCGCCCGCGCCACCAGGACCTTCAGGTTCGGGTCGGATGACATCGAAGTACTAGCCGATATGTGGACTATGAGTCCCAGTCTCGATCCTACGGACGGGCCTGCAAACGGGACGAGTCCTTTGTGAATGACGATTGCCGAGGCTCCGCCTTCGGCGAGCTTGTCCACAGTGCTCCGTATGTCCTCTATGCCCTTGACTGGACCGAGGGATATCCCGTGGTCCATGGGCACAATGACGGTCTTGCCAGTCCCCTGATCGAAGATCCGTCTCATCCGAATCGTCTTGCCCGTCATCAAATCACCAATGTCTTGCCGTGCTACGATGTGTCAATGCCATCGCCATTGTGCTGGACGTATAAGTCCCTTGCTACTCTTTGGCAGTGCGAAGGCGTACATTATGTCGCAATATTAATGTATTGTTGTACACATGTAGTCATCGATTCCTATGTGGGACAAGATAGCGAACTACTTCGAGAAATATCCTTCACAGGCGAAGGTCGCCAGATATCTCTTGAGGTACGGCTTGAGAATCGATAGGGACCACGTCTTCTGCGGCGACGTGAGGATTGCGGACTCATCGCTCGCGAGGGCGGCGGGTGTAGACAGAAGGGTGGTCAAGTCGACGCTGGAGACAATCAAGGGCGACCCTACGCTCCTGAAGTTCTTCTCGCAGCTGCAGCCGACGAACCACCTGAAGAACGCCGCCTCGGCCATGGGCTGGAGTGCGATAGAGATAGTGCCGACGGACGCCCACGAACCAGGCATCATAGCGTCCGTGGCAGACATCCTGTCGAGGTCGCAGATCAGCATCCGGCAAGCCATCGTGGATGACCCCATGACCTCCGAGGAGCCGAAGCTGTTCATCGTGACTGAGTGCCAGGTCCCGTCAGACTTGATCCCCCTGATCCGGCAGTCCAAGGGCGTCAAAGGCGTGACGATCTACTGAGCCACGAGCCTGGGGTCGCGGTGATCCGATGCGTCTGGAGGGGGAGCACGCGAGAGCCTATCTCGCGATCGGGGTGGCGATGGTCTCCATCTCCTTCGCATCCATATTCATCAAGTGGAGCGAGAGTCCCCCCTTCGTACTCGCGTCCTATAGGCTGGGGCTGACGTGCCTCATCTTGCTTCCAGTCCTCATATACACCGGCGGTCACAGGACCATACTCTCGTTCCGAAGGGATGAGTGGTCCATCATCCTCCTCAGCGGGGTGGCCCTTTCGTTCCATTTTGGCCTTTGGATCGTCTCACTCAGTCTCACCCTGGTCTCGACATCCGTCATACTGGTCACGTCGCACCCGATCTTCGTCGCCTCGGTCTCGCATTTCATCATGAAGGAACATGTCCGGAAGGTCGCCGCCGTCGGCATCGTGATCGCATTCACAGGCGTTTGCGTCATCTCGCTGAACGACTACGTTGCGGGCGGCAGTTCACTCCTGGGCGACCTGCTAGCATTCGTAGGCGGCCTCTGCGCCGGTATATACTTCCTGTCTGGCAGAATCGCGCGCCGTACGATGCCGCTCACGCCCTATGTGTTCTCCGTGTACGGGATATCCGCGCTCATACTGCTCGTGTCCGCCGTGGCGGCGGGGGACGATTACTTGGTGACGGATGGGAGGGAGCTGACCCTGTTCCTGTTGTTGGCCATCGTCCCGACCATATTCGGCCACACGATGTTCAACTACGCCTTGAAGAAGGTCCCGGCGCACATCGTGTCCACAAGCGTGCTCGGGGAACCGGTGGGTGCCTCGCTGCTCGCATATCTCCTGCTGCCTGGAGAGGTGCCCAGCGCATGGATCATACTGGGCGGAGCCCTCGTCGTGGGAGGGCTCTATGTAGTTCTGACCAGGGGGATGCCTTCAGTGCGCTCCCCTGGCGACGAGCTGAAGGCGGAAATTCCCTTGGACGCCGTGAGGCCTTAACGAACGTCCCTCACGGGACCCACCGTACCTTTCAAGCGATAACGATAATAGGTACCAAGTCAACACTGTTATCATGGGTCACAATCTAGACGACGTCGACAGGAAGATCCTGAGGGAGCTGCAGACCGATGGCCGGGCGTCGTTCAGGGACATATCATCCCGCATTGGCGTGAGCACCCCTACCGTGAGCGCCAGGGTGCAGGCCATGACGGACATGGGCCTGATCAAGGGTTACTCGACAGTCCTGGATGCGGACATGTTGGGCCAGGTCTCCGTCGTCATATCTGTGGTTGTCAAGCCCTCGGACGTGGAGACGGTCTACTCGAAGCTCGTCGATGAGGAGATGGTGAGACAACTCTTCGTCCTCTCGGACTCGCAGCTCATGCTCATGGTGTCTTATTACAACCAGATCAAGTACAAGCGGTTCATCGAATCCCTGTCCAAGATACCCGAGATACGGGGCATCACGACTTCCATGGTGCTCAAGGCGCCCAAGGAGGTCCAGCGGGCTGCTCTCACGGACGAGGCGGGCCTGCTTATCAGGTGTTACTACTGCGGCCACCTCATCCACGACGAGGGCGTGAAGCTGAAGATCGACGGCAAGTATCACTACCTTTGCTGCAACGTGTGCGCGAAGCTGTACAGAGAGAAGTACGACAAGTTGAAGAAGTCGGCTTAGGCCTGTTTGCAGAGCCTGGTCAGTGCGGGGCGGCCAGGTTCTGGGTTCCTACTTCACGTACTTGTCAGGGTTCTTGTCAAAGGCAGACTTGCACCCAGGGGCACAGAAGAAGTATTCCTTTCCCTTGTGTGTAGACTTCCACTTCGCCGTCTTGGGGTCGACTTCCATCTTGCATATCGGGTCTATCGCCATCTCCTCACCTCTCAAGGCTAGTGGGGAGCGGAGCCAGGTTCTCAGTTGCGGGGCATAGAGTGGGGTCTAGCTCCGCTCCTGTCTTGCACAAATGCCCCGCGTCGGGATATTCCTTGTCCCTTACCCGTTCTGTCAAGTCGTCGGGCGGTGACTCCGTCCGCGCTATCCTGGCCGATGCGGGACAACCTGCCGCATCTCAGTTCGAACGGGTGCAGTATTGTTCAGTCCCTACGCGTCCCAGCATGTCGTGATGATGGTCATCTACGACCCTGCGAGAGGCGCACGGCCAGAGCGGAATGGGATGAGTCATACGGCAGGGCGGTCCTGACGGGCCACCAACCGGTTTTGACAGAATTATGTGAATCAACAACCCTTATATTCCACACTAGGCATGACCACCATCCAGATACTGGTGAGATAGAATGGCGATATTCGAGAAGTCATCCGAGAAGGCCGTTACACGGGCAATAATCGCCGGGTTCACGAAGGACATGGAGAAGTTCGCGGACACCGATGTGATCATCGTCGGCGGCGGGCCGAGCGGACTGATAGCTGCACGCGACCTCTCTCTGAAGGGCGTCAAGGTCCTCATCATAGAGCGGAACAACTACCTCGGCGGCGGTTTCTGGCTTGGCGGCTTCCTGATGAACACCATCACCATCAGGGCGCCGGCCCACAAGATCCTCGACGAGCTCGATATCAAGTACGAGAAGTTCGAGAAGGGGCTGTACGTCACGCCTGGGCCATTGGCCTGCTCGAAGCTCATCGCTGCCGCATGCGAGTCTGGCGCGGGAGTCATCAACATGTGCTCGTTCGACGATGTCGTCCTGAGGGAGAAGAACCGCGTGAGCGGCGCTGTGGTGAACTGGACACCAGTGTCGATGCTCCCAAAGGCCATCAATTGCGTCGACCCGATTGCATTCGAGTCGAAGTTAGTGATCGATGCCACTGGACACGACGCGGTGGTAGTCAAGAAGCTGGAAGACCGCGGGCTGATCAAGACCCCTGGCTTCGGAGCCATGTGGATAGAGAAGAGCGAGGACGCGGTCGTGGAGCGCAGCGGTCTGGCACATCCAGGACTCATCGTGGTCGGCATGTCCGTGTCTACGACATTTGGCCTCCCCAGGATGGGCCCCACGTTCGGTTCGATGCTCCTTTCCGGCCGGAAGGGCGCGGAAGTCGCATACAAGCTGCTCAAGAAGAACTGAGCTGACGCGCAGCGACACGATGTGTGCTTCGTGATTCACATATCCACTAGGTGCGGCCATTCTGTCGCCCGTGGAAGGATGCGAGGTCGTTCACCGAGGTGTCGTTCTTCGCCGCATATTCCATGGCCATCACGGCGGCGCTCGCGCCCTCGATCGTGGTGAACATGGGTATTTCGAGCTCGACAGCCAAGCGTCTCATCATGTACCCATCGCGTCTGGCGCCAGATGCCTCGGTCGGCGTGTTGACCACCATGTTGACGAGTCCCTTCCTCATGACAGCAATCGCATCTGGCCCGATCTGGTCGGAGATCCTATACACAGTGGTTACATCGACTCCGATGTCCTTGATCGCGGACGCGGTGCCTTTCGTCGCGTAGATCCCGAAACCCATCCTCGCGAGCCGTGCGGAGAGCTTTGAGGCGACCTCTTTGTCCTGGTCCGCGACACTCACATACACGTTGCCCGCCTTGGGTAACTTCTGACCCGCGGCGGTCAGCGCCTTCCAGACTGCCGCTGGATATTCGCGGTCTATGCCCATGACCTCTCCCGTGGACTTCATCTCCGGTCCGAGGATGCTGTCCACGCCGACCAGTTTCAGGAATGGGAACACCGAGGCCTTGACGGCGAAATGATCGATCGATGTCTCGCCTTTCAGGCCCAGTTCGTTCAACGTCTTGCCCATCATGACCTTCATGGCGACCTTCGCGAGCGGCACGCCCGTAGCCTTCGATATGATTGGCACGGTCCTGCTCGCCCTCGGGTTCGCTTCCAGCATGTATATCTTGCCCTCCTTGAGGGCCAACTGCAGGTTCATCAGGCCGATGGTCTTCAGTGCGAGGGCGACCTTCCTGGTTGTCTCCCTGATCTCGTCCATCGTGGCTGGCGTGAGCGTGACGGGCGGGAGCACCATTGTGGCGTCACCCGAGTGCACTCCCGCCTCCTCGATGTGCTCGAGGATGCCCCCTATGAAAACATCCGTCCCATCACACACTGCGTCGACATCGATCTCCACGGCGTTCGTCAGGTACTTGTCGACAAGTATCGGATGTCTCTTCGAGACCTTCGCGGCGCTCCGCATGTATGTCTCGAGCTCGCCTTCGTTGTACACGATCTCCATCGCTCTGCCGCCGAGGACATAGCTCGGCCGGATGAGTACTGGATACCCTATCTCCTCCGCGAGGCTCCTGACCTCCATGAATGAGAGCCCGGTGCCGGACTTAGGTTGTGGTACGCCTAGTTCGTTCATGAGTTTGGAGAACTTCTTCCTGTCCTCTGCGAGGTCTATCGAATCTGGAGGTGTGCCGAGTATCCGTGTCTTCTTGCCTTTGAGCAGTCTCTGGAGCGGGAGGGCCAGGTTGATGGCTGTCTGGCCGCCGAACTGGAGGACCACGCCGTCAGCGTCCTCCTTCTCGATCACATTCATTACGTCCTCGACGGTGATGGGCTCGAAATACAGCCTCGTCGAGATGTCGAAGTCTGTCGACACGGTCTCTGGGTTGTTGTTTATGATGACCGCATCGATACCTTCCTCTTTGATTGCGAGCGCCCCGTGCACGCAGCAATAGTCGAACTCGATGCCCTGTCCTATTCTTATCGGGCCGCTGCCGACGATCAGTATGGTCTTGTTGGTGGATGGCCGTGCCTCGCACTCTCCCTCGAATGTCGAGTAGAAGTAGGGTGTTTCAGCTTCGAACTCGGCGGCGCATGTGTCGACCATCTTGTAGGTGACCTTCGAGTCAGGATCCTTCCGGAGGTCCCTGACAGAGGGTTCTGGCAAGCCTGTCAACAGTGAGATGTACTCGTCGCTGAAGCCCATCCTCTTGGCCTTGGCCATGGTGGCGGGTTTGAGGCCCCCCTTCTGCAGGTCCATCTCCATGCGCACGATATTCGCTATCTTGTGAACGAAGAACTTGTCCCATGACGTAAGCTGGCATATCCTCTCATGGCTGACCCCGCGCCTGATAGCCTCTGCGATCGCGTACAACCGCACATCGGTCGCTCTGGACAGCTCTTTCTCAAGCTCGTCGTCCGTCCATTTCTCCGCCTCGAGCCCGAGCCTGTCCACCTCAAGCGACCTCACAGCCTTCAGGAGTGCCTCCTCGACGCTCCTGCCTATTGCCATGACCTCCCCCGTGCTCTTCATCTGGGTGCCCAAGGTTCTGTCCACAGTGCGGAACTTGTCGAAGGGCCATCTGGGGATCTTCATGACGACATAGTCAATCGCGGGCTCGAACGCCGCGCATGTCTTCTTCGTGATGGCATTTGGTATCTCGTCGAGCGTCTTGCCAATAGCTATCTTCGCAGCCACACGGGCAATCGGGTATCCCGTCGCTTTGGATGCGAGGGCGGAACTCCTGGAAACGCGCGGGTTGACCTCTATGACACGATACTCCTCGGAGCTTGGGTGAACCGCGAACTGCACGTTCGCCCCACCCTCGATGCCCAGTGCGCGTATGATCTTCAGCGAGGCGGAGCGGAGCCTTTGGTGATCCCTGTCGCTCAGGGTCTGCGCGGGGGCCACAACAATGCTCTCGCCGGTGTGGATACCCATCGGGTCGAGGTTCTCCATGTTGCACACGATGATGCAGTTGTCATGCTTGTCCCGCACGACCTCGTACTCGAACTCCTTCCACCCGATGACGCTTTCCTCGATGAGCACCTGCTTTATTCGTGAGTAGATCAGGCCACGTCCGGTGATGTCCTCCAGCTCGCGCTCGTCGTTGGCGATCCCTCCCCCGGTCCCGCCTAGAGTGAATGCGGGTCGGACGAGGACGGGATATCCTCCGATCCCCGGAACAGCAGCCTTCGCTTCCTCAATGCTCTTGACTGTCTTGCTCCTCGGTATCGCCTCGTTGAGGTCGAGCATGGTCTTCCTGAAGAGCTCTCGGTCCTCTGAGAGCGCGATGGCTCTGGGCTGGCTTCCGAGCAGTTCCACTCCCAGCCTCTCGAGCGTGCCTGTCTCGGCCAGCTCGGAGCATAGGTTCAGAGCTGTCTGTCCGCCCATGCCGGACATGATCCCTTGGACCTTCTCCTTCTCGATTATCTTGACTATTGTCGCGAGGTCGAGAGGCTCCACATACACGATATCCGCCATCTCGAGGTCGGTCTGGATGGTCGCGGGATTGGAGTTCACGAGTATGGTCGTGTATCCCTCCTCTCTGAGGGACTTGCATGCTTGGGATCCCGAGAAGTCGAACTCGGCAGCCTGTCCGATGACTATGGGCCCAGAGCCTATGACCATGATCCTCTTGAGGTCCTCTCTCTTGGGCATCAGTCGTCCTCCAGCATGTCCTTGAACCGGTCGAACAGGAAGTTCGCATCCAGTGGACCCGCGTGCGCCTCGGGGTGGAACTGGACGGAGAATATGGGCAGTTCTTTGTGCCTGATACCCTCCACAGTCCCGTCATTGAGGTTCGTGAAGGTGACTTCCAGCCCAGCGTCCTCGGCGGAGTCGCGGTCCACCGCGAAGCCGTGGTTCTGTGAAGTGATCAGGACCCTGTCTTCGAACTTGACAGGCTGGTTGATGCCTCTGTGGCCGAACTTGAGCTTGTAAGTCTTAGCGCCGAGCATGAGTGCAAGGAGTTGGTTGCCAAGGCAGATGCCCATCATCGGGTACTCATCCTTGAGCTTCGCGAGTGTGGCAACCGTCTTGGACATCATCTCTGCGTGGGCCGGGTTCCCGGGGCCATTGGTGATGAATATGCCGTCTGGGCCAAGTTCCCTGACCTTCTCTGGGGTCGTGTCGTAGGGCACCTGGATGACCTCGAACCGGGAGCGGAGCTCGAGCATGATGTTCTCCTTGACGCCGCAGTCGAGGACCACGACCCTCTTCGCCCCCGGCCTATCGAACATGAGTGGTTCCTTCGTGCTCACCATCGAGACGAGGTTGGACAGCTCGGGGTGTCTGGACGCTCTGATCTTCTCCACCATCACCTTCGGATCTCCCGAGGTGATGCCGCCCATCATGGTCCCCGAGTTGCGGATCTTCCGGATGAGCTCCCTGGTGTCTATCCCGTGGATGCCGGGCACGCAGTCGGCCGACAGGAAGTCGTGGATTGTCTGGTTCGAGTCCCGGTGGCTCGGGAGGTCGCACGCATCCCTCACGGCGTAGCCCCGTACCTGCACCTTATCTGATTGGGAATCGGTCCCATTCACGCCGTAGTTGCCGATGAGTGGGTATGCGGATACGAGTATCTGGCCGCAGTAAGAGGGGTCCGTGAGCGACTCCTGGTAGCCGGTCATACCGGTGGAGAATACAACCTCGCCGACGACATCTTTAGCAAAGCCGAAGGGCATACCCTGAAAAACAGTCCCGTCCTCGAGGACAAGGTATCCCTTCATCTGACGACCTGTCGGATATTCCGAGGAGGGTTAAAGAAGCTTGTTGTGACGCCTCGGACTCAACCTGCGGACGTGTATCCAGGATGGGACAAGAACCGTCCAACTCGCGGGATTTCAGACACGGCCGGCCTCTTCCTGGTCCGCGAGCCAATCCCTCCGGAGCATCGAAAATATGTGCTCATCCAAGTACTTTCCATCGGACTTGCTGAACTGCCTCAGGATTCCCTCCCTGACGAACCCCAGCCTGATGGCGGTCGAGATGGACCGATGGTTGGTCTCCATGATCGTCACCTCGATCCTGTTGAGATTCATGTCCTCGAACCCGAACCTGACGACCCTGTCGAGCGCCTCTTTCATCAATCCCTTCCCCCAATGGGCTGGCCTCAGGTCGTATCCCATCTTCGCTCTGTCGTTGTCCGTGTCCCATGAGTAGAACCCCAGGCTGCCGATGATGTCCTTCTGCCCTTTGAGCCGGACGCCCCATCTGTAGCCAAGGCCTTTCTCGAAGAGCCCCACGATATACTGCTCGAGCTCCTCTCTAGCTGCTTCAAGGTCTTTTGGCGGTGGGAAACCCTGGCCGATGACTATCTCTGGTATTGAGAAATGTCCGAGGTACCACTCTGCGTGCTCGCGCGTTATCTCGCACAGTTCGAGCCTCTCGGTGGTCAGTTCAGGGAACGCTTGGCCGTTCACGGTCACCAGACCCGGAATGTCATCGCGCTGTAATAGTAATCACGCCTACGCTCTTTTTCGGGGCTAGGAATCCATATAATACCAAGGACCTGATAATCCTGGACGGTAGAGGATGTTTCCCAGCCACTGCAAGGAAGTGAGCGTCAGAAGCGTCGACTTCGAACTCACTGAGGACAACATCAGGGAATTCCTGTCCGGCAAGAGGGCGTACATACGGACGAGATTCTACGTCTTCAACTCCCGTGAAGCGTGGGCCGTCGCCGAGGTCGAGAAGACCGAAGCGAACTCCGTGCTCAAAGACATCAAGTCTGTGCGGGTGCTCTCGCTACCGAGGGATACCTCGTTCGTGGATGACCCGTCGTTGGAGGTGCTGTCGGCCAGCGTGATGGGCGCGCTCCAGCGGAAGATGGATACCAAGTGCGTGGTCGTCAGAGGTCGCTCCGAGCACATATCCTTCTTCGTGGCCGAGGCGCCTAAGACACTCACCATATTCGATGTCGTCCCTCCATCCCCGTCGAAACTGGTCGGCATGGTCGATTCGGTTCTGGAATCTGACCTCCAGGATGTCTGCGTATCGTACTCGGTCATCGAAGCGGACCTGAACGAGATTGCAGGCGCCGTGACCACGGGGGCAGTCATGTTCCCGTGCCGAGCGTCAGGCCTGGAATCCACCCTTCGCACCCACTACCTGGACGAGACCAGAGACCTTTCCGAGGACCAGCTCAACGAGGTCACACTCATCGGTTGTTCCCTGTCCGCGAGGATATTCAAGGCGGTGTACGGGCGCGAACCGAAGCTGCTGAACATGTGTCCGAAGGATCTTGCGAAGGCGCGTGGCATCTCAGGCCCAGTCCTTGTGAAGTGTTGCAGGGTCAAGGAGGGGTTCTCCCTCGAAGGTCAGATCGCCGTGGTGCCATGGGGTGCGAGGACATCAGACGTATCCGCTGCTCTCAGGGCCATACTCGTCTAGATATCGAGTTCGTCGTCCCTGAATGCCACCACCGGACAAGGGCCAAGGCACTTGCCACAGTGGGTGCAGATGTTCACGTCGATGACCACCCTGCCTTCGAGCCTCATCGCGCCATTCTTGCATCTCGCCACGCATATGCCGCACCCGGCACATCCCATTGCGCGGAGCACTATCTCCCTCAGCGTGGCAGTCCTCTTCTTCACCTGCTCCTCGGTCCTTCCTCTTATCATGACCGGGCCCTCGGAGAATACCGTGATCCCCGGGCACTCCGCTATCTTCCCATCGGGTGACCTGGTCACCGGGCCAGAGATGTTCAGCAGATTGGCGACGCGTTCCATGTCGAGTGGCCTCGTGAACACGCCCTCCGAGCTGACCCCCTCGACGCAGGGATTGTATCCCGTGGTCGTATTGAGCTCCAGAGCCGCGTCATCTCGAACGGTCGAGGTCTTAGGCCCCTCATCGGTCTGTACTCCTCCCAGCTCGCCCGACACCGAGTCCGGTATCCGTCTCCATCTCCAGAGGTCGTAGTCGCGCCAAGCCTTCGGCTTTCCTTTCTTCTCTGCGTACTGGGAGAGGAACGCGGTCCACTCAGCGTACTCCTTACTGATATCCTTGACTCTTCTGAGCTCGCCGAGGTCCGTTGCTGGGCACATGAAGCACCCTATCCTCTCGATCCCGCGCGAGTATAGCGGGTTGACATCCGCCTTCTTTGAGAAGAGGTACAGCCACACATGCATGGCAGTCCACTTCTGTATCGGTGAGGCGGCCAGCTGGTTCGGGGTCCACGGATTTCTCCAGACCCTCCCCTTCCTGGCCCTCTGCTCGGACTCGTAGGCCCTCTGCCCTATGAATGACAGCACGCCCTTGGGGAAGTTCTTCTGGATGAGCCTCGTCGCGGGCCCGAGCTTGCATGTCTTGCAGCACCAGCGGTAGTCCTTCGCTGGTGGGCCGAAGGTCCATAGGTTGTCCCAGAATGTCCTGCCCGCATTCTCCGTCACGAGTTCAAGACCATACCTGCCCGCCGTCTCCCGAACGTTCTTCCTGGTCTCCTCGAACTCGAGGCCCGTGTCGATGAACAACAGCGTTGGTTTGATGCCAGCCTCGAGGACCAGTAGCAGGGTCGCGAGGCTGTCTTTGCCCCCGCTATAGGACACGGCGACCGGGAGGTCGTTGTTGCGCACAGTCTTCTGAACGAACTCCTTCGCTTCCGTCTCACGTCTCTGGATGACCTCGGCGTTCGCTTCGATGACATCGGCCCAAGTGGCGCGTCCGTCCAGAACGCCGACTTCTGGGCCGCTCACGACCCACCGGGTCTTGACGGCCGTTCCCCTCGCTCCTTTCTTCCTCATTTCCTCAGCGGACATCTTCGCAGTGCCGACGGAAACGGCCTCCTGCGGGTCAGTGAGCACGATCACGTCGTCCCCGGGGACGATAGCTGGGTCGGAGTCGAGCACGCCCACAGCCAATGTGCTGGCTTTCTTCTCTCTGATCGGTATGATTGCACCTGGGTCCACCTTCACCCAGCCCTTCTCCGCAACAGGTGCGAGGACGACCGCGCTGTACGGTCTCAGGAGGAACTTGTCCCCGTTGGCCAGGTGGAACCGCATGGCCCCGATGACCTGTCCGTCGACGATGACCTCGTCCATCCGGTCGATGTCCGGGGCCTTGTTGAGAAGGACGATCTTGCCATCGGGGAGGAGCCTTTCGCCGCATCCCGGCCCGAACTGTTTGTCGACCAGGGCCTTTGCTCTGTCGATGTCGTACTTGAATGCCGGCCTCGCGTCCCCGGGAGGAGTGAGTTTGGCCTCCCTCGTGGGTGACCCGCACCTGCTACACTCAGGCTGTTCGAGCACTGGTACGTTGCATTTGTCGCACCAGCGCAGGTGCATCTTGCCGAGCCGTATCTCGCCCACGGTCCCTCAGGAGAGGATGCGCGTATTATAGCCTTTCCAGCGTGGTCACTTGAGCGTCTTGAGCTGCTTCACGACGGATTCGACCGAGTCCTTGGCGCGCTCGATCCGGTCCTCTGCCTGGAGCCTGCTCATCCCTGGACCGGTTATCCCGAGGCCGACAGGCTTCTCGTACTCGACCGCCAGGTCCGTGACCTTCCTCGCCGCCTGGCCGATGATTATCTGGTCGTGCTCGGTCTCGCCCTCGATGACCGCGCCGATGGTGACCGCGCCGTCGATCGACTTGTCCTTCAGGAGCGACTTGAGCGCCAGGGGTATGTCGAAAACGCCCGGCACCATGATCACCTTGGCCACGTCCACTTCCAAGAACCTCGCGTGCTCCTTCGCCCTCTCGAGCATCATCTGCGTCACGTCGTAGTTGAACTCGCTGCAAACGATGCCTATCCTGTACTTGCCTGCCATGTCATTACCTCCTCTATAGATCCTAACCGACTGGTCCTGCGTCCTCGAACCCTTGCCTGAGCCCCTTGCCTGCGTTCTTCTCGAGCCTCTCAGGCCTGAAGAGCAGGTCATAGGCGTTCACTGCGTGCTCTCGGGCCCTCTGCTCCGCGAGCCACGCGAGCTGTTTCGCGTCATTCGCCTCGTCCTCATGCACGAAGACCTCTATGATGTGCCTGCTCGTCATGAGCTGGACCTGGATGAGCCCGGTCGACGCTTCGTGGGCGCACATCTTGTCTATCTGCTCAGGCCCCGGCATGCCGAGCGCGATGACGATGTCACATCCGCGTTCCTCGATGAGCTTCTTCGCGGCCACGGGTAGGTCCTTGACACCTGGGACGGTGTATCTCTCCACCTTGAATCCCGTGCCCGTCCTCTTCAGCTCATCGACGGCGGAACCCCCCATGTCGACCCTCGCGAAGGTCGTGTCAGCGACGCCTATGCGCTTCATTTCTTCTCGACCTCCGTCAGCTTCTTCGACAGTTCGTGGAATTCGATGATCTTGTTGATGATCTTGCGCGTCCCGTCAAGGTCGTGGTCCAGATGCGGCATCCTGACGACCCTGACATTGAGGCCTCTGCTGAGGAGCTCCTTCTCCAGTTCGACCGGTTCGAAGGGTTGGTCGTACCCCACCGTGATGATGTCCGGCCGCAGTTCCTCCACGACCTTGAACATGTCCCCGCTCTCCTTGCCCAGGATGGCCCGGTCGACGGGTTTCAGGGATGCTACGAGCTCGAGCCTCATGCTCTGCTGTGTGATGGGCTCGTGCTTCCTCCTACGCACGGTGTTGTCCGTCGCGACGACGACCACCAGCTCGTCCCCGAGCTTCTTCGACTCCTCCAGGTAGTGCAGGTGGCCTAGGTGGATGATGTCGAAAACACCGGACGCCATAACGCGGACCATACGCGCCTACCCCTTGTGCTGGAACTCCCGCCACGCGGTGACGACCTCGGCCCCCTCGAGGTACACGAGGCCATGCTCTTCGGCATAAGCCCTCGCACTTGTCTTGGGACGGGCTTTGCCGTCGTCACCCATCATCTCGCAGACAGTCGCGGAGGGCACGAGCCCGGCCATGATCACGAGCGCCGTCGATAGCTCCGTGTGCCCGAACCTGGTCTCGAGTATGCGGTCGGTCGTGTTGAGCAGATGGACATGTCCGGGCGCCCTGAAGTTCTTGCCGAACTCCCTCTTGCCCCAGCCGTCCTCCTGCTTTATGGCATTCCTGGACAGCTCCGCGAACTCCTTGATCGTGAGCGCGCGGTCATCGTCCGTGATGCCTGTGAATGTCTTCCTGTGGTTGATCGTGATGCTGAAGGCCGACTTGACGTCGTACGGTATGTCGTTCGGCATCAGCTCCTTCATGACAGGGTAGCGGTCGGCCATCCCCATGAACACCTCAGCGAGGAACGGCAGTCCCAGGCTCTCCCTTATCCTCGGGTCCGCGGTGGTGCAGACCAGGCCTCCGGCGTCGCGTCTCATCGCACGGACAGCCCCGGAGTTGACGAACTCTGACGCTATGACCATGTCCGTCTCCTCCTCCCTCCCGTCCGCGTCGTAGACGAGCACGAACCGCCCTTCCCTGAGCGCGGTCAGAGCCCGCATCACGGTAGCTGAAGCCATCATCGGCGACGATTCCGCCCGTGGATATTATCTGTGTTGTAGCTACTATTCCGAAGGTATCAGTCTATCCTTCTTAAGGCCTCAGCGGGGGCCAGTCTGGCTGCCCTCCTGGAGGGCGGAAGTGTTGACAGTATCGTGACCGTGAACGCTATCGCCAGCACGAGTAGGACCTCTCCCCACGGTATGACGAACTCCGAGATATCGGAGAACCCGCCCCAGTCGAAGAGCCTGTAGGACAACAGCAGACCGAGCACGATGCCCATGATTATGCCGAGCAGGGCGACAAAGGATGTCTCGAGCAGGAAAGTGTTCAGTATCATGCTTCTCTGGAAACCGATGGCGCGCATGACCCCGATCTCCTGCCTCCTCTCGGCGATGTTCCGTATGGTGATGATGCCGAGCCCCGATATGCCCACGATGAGGCCGACTCCCAGGAACATCTCCATCAACTGCATCATCGACGACGACATCGCCATGAATTCATCGACGACGTCCTTCACGACTATCCCGTTCAGGCCGAACTCTGCGAGGTCCTTCTCCAACTGCGTCATGACATCCTCGTCCGTGATACCGGTGCCATCGACCGTGTCTACGTAGAACAGGTTCTCCGTGGCCCCGACCGAGTGTTCTTCGACGAACGCCTTCGTCGTGAACGCCCCGTTGACCAGTATCTGGTCCATGATCCCAATGACCGTCACGTTGACGCTGGAGCCGTCGCTCGAGGTCACGGTGACGACGTCTCCCACCGCGGTGTACCATCCGCCCGCTGTCATTGCGAACATCGAGGCCACGACCGAGCCGTCCATAATCGTAAGGCTCGGGTCCTCCAGCACCGCGTTCCACGCATCCTCGTCGGAAGCGTATTCGTCCCCCCTCTGCGCCAGCGAGAACCGGCCGTCGTTCAGCATGCGGTCGCTGAAGCCGATCAGAGCCCTCGACGCGGAACTATTGGTGCCGTGGACGGACATGGTGACCGTGGCGATGCTGGCTGTCTCAACCCTCTGGACCACGTCGGTTCCGAGAGACTCGTTCACTGAGTCCATCGCTGCCGTGAGATTATCCTCCGGTATCTCCCTGAGAGAGTATCCAACGATCTCGAACCCTCCCGAGAATTTCTCCGAGAGGACATCGACACTCTCCCTCTGGAACGATGCGATCATGGCTATGACGATGACCGTGAACATGATCAACGCGAAGATGAACAGGGTGAGCCCTGTCCGGAACTTCTTGTTCATGGGGTAGCTGATGGCCGCCCTGAACACGGGGAGCAGGTTCCTGCCCCTTCCGAACGCCCTGACGAGCCCGGCCAGCATGAGGTCGCTGTTGAACATGGCCATGAGGACGCCCCCGGTGACCATCATCACCCCTGATATGATGAACATCTCCAGGTCCCCCTGGAGCTCGCCGAACAAGGCTAGTTCGATGCCCAGCGGATCCAGTACATAGTAGATCATCCAGAAACCCGCGATCGTGAACGGTAACCTCGGCCCGACGAACCTGACTGCCACGATTGCTGCCCCGAGCGAGAACAGGGTCATGCCGATGTACACTGGGGCTGCCTGGTCCGATGCCGCGCCGCTGTAGATGAGCAGCGCACCGAGAGCGAGTGCGATGAGCCCTGACGCCAGGTACTTCCTCTCCGCCTTTGCGAGGATCGGTTCCGGGATGTCGCGTATGGCCCTCACGATGTTCAGCCTGCTGACGCGCCACGAGGCTGCGACCACGGTCGCCATCGTTATCAGGAAGCCCGCCGCCGCGGCAATACCCAGGCTGACCCACTCGAAGTGCAGCTCGAAGGCGATTCCTCCCGCACCCATCACTGCTGCGAACGCGTTGATCATGACGAACGCGATGACGAGTCCGACGAACGTGCCAATCGCCGAGGCAATCAGGGCGTAGACAACGCCCTCGAACACGAACGACTGTGTGAGGTCTCCCCGCTGCATGCCCACGGCCCTCGAGATCCCCATCTCAGGCTTCCGCTCCTCGGCCAGCATCACGAATATGTTGACTATGAGTGCGACGCCCGCTATGATGGTGAACGAGCTCATGAGCACGAACAGCTGGGAGATCATGTCCGAGACCGACTCAGCCTGCTCGACCCCGCTCCTCTTCACGTCGTCGAAGACATATGTGGAGCTTTCGGGTATCTCCGACTGAAGCTCTTGGATCGCCTCGTCAGTGACCAGGTATCCTTCCTCCACCGCGCCATCACAGGACACATCGACCGCGTTGATCATGGAAGGCGCGAGGAAGATGCTCTCCTGGGCGTATGTCAGGTCGACGAACAGCAAATCTGCGAACCGCCAGTTCGCCATGCCTTCGTCAGCCGCCACGGCGGCGACCTCGAGGACAAGAGGAGCGGCGTTCTTCGGATACAGCAGGACCGAATCCCCCACATCCACTTCCAGGCTGTCTGCGACGTCTTCGTTGATCACGGTCTTGCCGTCGATCAGCTGGTCGCGCGTGATGATGCTCCCATCTACGTTCCAGAGGTCGTTGACCGTGTTGTCGGGGTCGTATGCGTAGATGTATGCTGACGGCACTGATGTCCCAGACGCGGGCTCAAGCGCTGTGACCACTTCGCGTATCACCGGGGCGACGCCGTCGATGTACCGCATGTCCCCGGCCTCGAGTCCGTCGATGAGGTCGTAGGCCACGCTCTCGTTGAAGAACTGGTGTATGCCTGCGTCGTCTTCCTGGGCCACTACTATGTCCACATCCCCAGTGCTCGTGTAGACATCGTCCTTGATGATGTAGTCCATCGTGTCTCCGACGACGAGGGCAGCGGAGATCATGGCCGTCGCGATGAGGAGCCCGACGACGACTATGGCGGAGTACTTCTTCCTCCTCACTATGTTCCTCGCGGCCATCCTGGCGAAGACCCTTCTCCTGGCTGCCAACAGGCCTATGACTGCCAGAACCAGCGCGACAAGGAATGTCAGCTGCATGAGCGTGTCCATGGGCCATCCCTCAGTACGGCGCCGGGACGAAATCCTTCTCGATGACCCCGTCCTTCATCATCACGATCCTATCCGCCATCCGGCCGACGTTGTAGTCGTGAGTGACGATTATGAATGTCTGTCGGTTCTCCTTGTTGAGCTTCTTCAATATGTCCATGATCTCCTTGGAGTACTCGCTGTCCAGGTTCCCCGTCGGCTCATCCGCGAAGACGATTTCGGGCTTGTTCACGAGTGAGCGCGCGATCGTGACCCTCTGCTGCTGGCCACCAGACAGTTCCGAGGGCTTGTGGTCCTTCCAATCTTCGAGGCTGACGGCCTTGAGCGACTCGAGCGCCTTCTTCCTCGCCTCACATGACGCCGTCCCCGAGAGGAGCAGAGGGAGCTCGACGTTCTCGACTGCGGTGAGCACCGGCAGGAGGTTGTATGCTTGGAATATGAACCCTATCTTCTCGGCCCGGTACCGGGTCCGCTCCCGGTCTGTCATGTCCGTCAGGAGCCTTCCTCGGATGAGCACCTGCCCGTCCGTGAGGTCGTCCAGGCCAGAGAGGCAGTTCAGAAGAGTGGTCTTGCCGCACCCGGAAGGTCCCATGACGGCGACCATCTCTCCTTCCTTCACCAAGAGGCTCACTCCCTTCAGGGCGTCGACCTTGACTTTCCCGGAGTCGTAGACCTTCCTCAGGTTCCTCGCCTCGACGATGCCGGTCCCAGGCACGTTCTCCTCGACGCGCTCCTTCATCTTCCTCTTTCTGTCTGTGGCCATCTCAGCTACCTCCCTCTCGGGCCTTGTCCGAAGGACCCTTAACAGCCTTGACACGAGCCAATGAAGGGTCCGTATTTCATTATTTCGTCGGGGCTCCGTGGAATCGCATCGGACCCCCTCCGCCAACCCAATTTATACTCCGACGCCCATCCTCACTTCGGAAGGCCATGCTGGACGATACGAAGATGATCGCATCTGTCGACAGTGAGGGCATGCTGGGCTCCGTCGAGGCAGTGTCCGAACATCTCTGTGAGGGGATTAGGCGCGGGAGGACTGCCGGACCTCCGAAAGCCACCAACGATGGCGTCGTCATCTGCGGCGTCGGAGGGTCTGCGATAGGAGGCGACATGCTCAAGGCGTGGCTCTCGACCGAGTGCGATGTCAGGTGCGAGGTCGCGAGGGCGTATGGCCTCCCAAGACACGTGGGCCGACAGTCCCTCGTGGTCGTCGCGAGCTATTCTGGAAACACCGAGGAGACACTGAGTATGCTCGACGACGCCAGGAGTCGGACATCGAAGATCGCGACGGTCTCGTCCGGCGGCAGGCTCGCAGACATTTCAGAGTCCCTCTCTCTGCCTCATGTCAGGGTCCCGTCCGGGATGGTTCCGCGGGCCTCGTTCGGATACATGTTCGGGGCGCTTCTGGGCATCATCGAACGCGCGGGCATAGCATCTCCGGGTAAGCAGCTCGAGGAGACCTCCAGGGTCCTGGCCGCATTGAACAGGATGTCCTCTGGACACGTGAGGACCCAGGACAACGCTGCGAAGAGGATGGCCCACGAGCTCCACGGCACCGTCCCCGTCGTCATAGGCCACGGGATGAGCGCACCGGTGGCGAAGCGGTGGGCGAACCAGATGAACGAGAACGCTAAGAGCCTCGCGTTCAGCTCGGAGCTGCCCGAGATGGACCACAACGAGATCGTCCCGTGGTCCTCGGACCCAAGGAGCCAGGGCTTCTCCGCGATATTCCTCGACCACGGTCTGACAGATGACCGGATGAGACTGCGCCTGGAGGCGACCAAGGTAATCGTATGCGGGCGTGCGAGAGCGCACGTGGTCACGGCGGTGGGTGAGAGCCCCCTTGCGCAGATGATGTCTCTCGTCGCGTTGGGGGATTATGTGAGCGTGTACAGCGCGATCCTCAGGGGAGAAGACCCGAGCACGACCGTCCCCATAGAGACGCTCAAGAGGATTCTATCGAAAAAGTGACGGATTTCACGAGGCAGTGAGGATATCCCGTGGTCTCGTTGATTTAAAAAAGGCATCGGAGAGGGGGGTGCATTCCCCCTCTCGCCTTTCACTTGCCCTCCCTGAGGCAGCCCTTCCTTCCCTTCTTCCGTTCTTGCGGGGGCGACGGATCGTCCCCGTCCCTTAGGCAGGCTTCCGTTCCCACATTGGACATTCATTGGACACGCATTCGGTCCGCGGCGCGACCCATCCCTTTCTTCGCGCTGCGTTCCTCGACCGCTTCCGAGACCTTCTGGCGCAGTAGGTCCTTGCCTTCGAGGTAGTAGCGCTTCCTCTCCTCGACCCATCCGGCAAGTGCGAGCGTCACGGCCTGTGAGATGTCGGTAGCGTCTCCGCTGGCGATGAACATCCCCACATCCTCCATGAGTGCTGTCGGAACCAATGCGCTGACCTTGTCAGAGTTCCATGTGCCAGCTTCGTCGTGGAGGTACGTCTGGACGGCTTCCCTGAACACGTCCGATACGCTCGTCAGGCCGTTCCTCTCCCTGATGGCCTCTAGCTCCCGGAGGTCCTCTTCAGGCAGTCTTACATTGATGCGTGCGGTCTTCGTAGTCATTGCAATCGCGGAGCCTTGTACGACAAATTGTCGTACACTATATAAATAGGTATCTAGAAATCGGCCGACCCCCGTTTCCACTGCAACATGTGCAACTCCTCGTCTCCTCGCAGCTAGCGAAGACCCGCGGGCCCCCCTGCGCTCGTTCCTCCCCGGGCGATTGAGGGCCGCGTACGGACCCACCCGTTCGATTATGGTGCATACTTTTTTAGCCTGTCATTGTTTCCCCGAGTTTGTGCCTAGTCCGAGGGAGATCGCCCAGTCCGTCAGGTCCATCACAAGGAAGCACAATTCCTGGTTCAAGGACTCCATCCCGCTGATAGCGTCCGAGAATGTCATGAGCCCTGCAGCCCGGGAGGTAATGAACTCCGACCTGCACAACAGGTACGCCGAGGGGCTGCCAGGCAAGCGATACTACCAGGGCAACATATTCGTGGACGAGATCGAGACCATCTGCGAGTCCCTCGCAAAGGAGGTCTTTTCCTGTAAGTTCGCGGATGTCCGGCCGACCTCAGGAACCGTCTGCAACCTGGCGGTCCTGATGGCCATCGCGAAGCCGAGGGACAAGATGACCACGGTCGCGCTCTCCGACGGCGGACACATATCGCACGCGAAGATTGGCGCTACTGGCCTCCGCGGTGTCAAGACGTTCAACTATCCGTTCGACGAGGACAGGATGAACCTCGACGTCGAGGGCACGATCCGGCTGATACGAGAGGTCAAACCCAAGGTCGCTCTGTTCGGCCAGTCGGTCTATCTATTCCCCAGCCCGCTCGACGAGATCAAGGACGTCTTCGACGAGGTCGGCTGCACGACCTGGTACGATGGCGCTCACGTCCTCGGCCTCATCGCCGGAAAGAGGTTTCAGGACCCGATGCGGCAGGGCATGGATGTTGTCACGGGCAGCACGCACAAGACGCTCCCGGGACCTCAGCACGGCGTGATCCTCTCGGACCTCGCCAAAGATGGCCTTGAGCCGAGTCTGAGGCGTGGAGTATTCCCCGGAGTGACAAGCAACCACCATCTGCACTCCGTCGCCGCGCTCGCGGTCACGCTCGCCGAGACGAAGGAGTTCGGGGAGGCGTATGCGGACCAGATCGTTAGGAACGCGAAGGCGCTCGCGCTCGCGCTTCACACCCGGGGCATGGGCGTGCTCTGCGAGAAGCACGGCTTCACCGAGTCGCATACGCTGGTGGTCGATGTCGAGGAGTTCCGCGGGGGCGCGAAGGTTGCGAAGGCGCTCGAGGCTGCCAATATCATCGTCAACAAGAACCTCCTGCCCTGGGATTCGAACCCTGTCAGGCCATCTGGCATCAGGCTGGGCTCCCAGGAGGTCACCCGGCTCGGGATGAAGGAGAAGGACATGGACTCGGTCGCCGAGCTCATCGTCCGTGTGGCGAGGGGCGAGGACCCGGAGAAGGTGAAGTCAGACGCGGTGGAGCTGAAGCGGTCGTTCACGAAGGTCCACTACTGTTTCTTCGAGGGCGAAGAGGCTTACGACTATCCCTCGCACGACGGCGACCTCTGAAGTCGACCACCCGATAGGCACGACTCTAACTTTATTACCGCACAGCATAATCAGTGTCCGACTGATTCCAGATGGCTGCAAGCATTCGTGCGATCCAGATGTCGATCGCCCTTGTGAACGTGCTGATATTCGCTCTAGTGTTCACGAGCCTGTGGCCTTTTCCGAGCGGGGACTTCAATGTGGATCTCCCTTCGTCTGGCGATGTCGTCTGGGACTACGAGGACGGCGTCGTCACCGTGTCAGCGCCTTACTCCATTGACAACGGTGGGTTCTACGATGTCGACGACCTCGTAATCAGGTACGATGTGACGAACTACACGGACGCACCTGTCCATTCGGGCGAGATAGACATAGGTTCGCTCCCGGCTGGCCATGTCACCTCTGATTCGATCGACTTCGCATTCCCTCTGCTCGAGATGTACGAGTCGGGCGCGACTTGGATGGTCTTCAACGACGACTTCCTCAACTTCGCGGTCGAGGTCTCGTGTTACTACACCATGAAGCTCGTCCACTTCTACGCGGAGTACAACGTCAGCGTGCCCTGGGACGCACTCATCCAGGAGGTCGCATTCGACGGCGCGAGGAGTGAGGACGGGCAGCTCCTCATCGACTACCATGTCGTCACGTCGGACATACTCCAGGGCACTACTTCGATGAACGTGTATCTGTACAATGGCACGGACCTGTTGGCCCACGAATACGAGACAGTGACCCTCGGGAGGTACTACTCGGGGACGCTAGCCTTCGACCTGCCGTTGTCAGATGTGCCCGACCAGATGGTCCTGAGCATCGACGTGTTCGAGTTCTCGGTGACTGAGACGATCGCTTTCGACCCGGGGTGGCTGATATGATGGGGGACCTAGCATGAGCGGCAAGGGCAGGCTCTCCGACGCGGTCTGGACCGCGTTCACCGAAGCCCTGAGGTTCATCGTCGTGCCGCTCGTGCTCGTGGACCTCGTCACCAGCAACTATCCCCAGCTGTCGACCGCTTTCATGCCCCAGATCGGGACCTTCATCATGTTCTTCGGCGGTATGATCGTCGCGTCGAGCACGCTCGAGGCGATAAACCCACCAGGGACATACAAACGATTGCTGTTCGGCCTGTGCGGGCTGACGTTTGTGGGGATGTGGCTGTTCGTGATCTTCGGCGGGGGGATCGCCGAGTTCTCGTACGGACCGTACTTCGTGCGCTTCGACATCAGCAAGATCGTCTACATAATCCTGGGCGGCGTCTCCCTCAAGGTCCTCCTGGTCTACATGACCTTCTCTGTCAACAGGCGTGCGGAGATGGAGCGGGCCAGGAAGCGGAGGGTCGGGGATGCGGAGAGGATGCGGCTCCAGGCCCGGAACGCCAAGAAGGCGAAAGCTGCCCGCGCGGCATCGACTCTGTCGTTCGAGAAGATGTCCTCTGCGGAGTTCGATGTCACTGCCGATGACGAAGTCGGCTACACGCCCGCGCCGCATGTCAAGGACCTCCCCACCGGTATGAAGATCTGCGAGGTATGCGGCGCTCAGTCCCCGACCAAGGACTACGTGTGCAAGAACTGTGGTTCGTGGTTCCCGCGAGACTCGGTCACTTAGGCCCTTTCTTGAGCGTGTCCAGCAGCTCGCAGGCCTTGCATCTATCCGAGGTTGTAGGTTCGCCACATACGCACGACCTGAGGGTCGCCGGCTCGAAGGAGCCATCGAGCGCTGGGCGCATGTCGTCGTAGCTCTTCAGGATGGAGTGCCTCGTGCCGGGGAACTGGTCCTCCAGCTCGGCCAGGACCGACCTGTAGGCGTTCCTGACGGCTTCTGATGCGTAGGGACACTCGAGGTCGTGGAATTCGAGCCCGTTGACCATCGCGTACAGGAGCGATTCGCTCTCGGGTATCGTCCTCATGGGCTGAATCCTCGGGACGAGTCCGGGCTGAGTATGCCTATGCGGTCCCAACCTGGCGAGTCGCTCGACATCCCCTCTTGCGAAGTTCATCAGTATGGATTGGGCGGTGTCGTCAAGGTTCAACCCCGTGGCGAGATGGGTCGCTCCCCACTCGCGGGCGGCGGAGTTCATGGCCCTCCGCCTGAGGACCCCACAATAGCTACACGTGGACTGGTCTCTTGTCGTCTTGGCTATGTCGTCCATCGTCGTGCCATATAGCCCTGCAAACGACCTGACCAGGTGCTCGATTCCCAAGCGGCGGCACATGCGTGCGACCATCGGCAATGATGACTCCCTGTAGCCTGCGATCCCCTCGTCGACCGTGACCGCACACATCTCCAGGTCCTTGCGCCGTCCCAGTATCTTGTGCATGAGCTCGAGAGTGACCGTGCTGTCCTTGCCCCCGGAGACGGCGACTGCCAGCCGTTCTCCTCCCTTCAGGTCGACCTGCTCCCTTATCTCGTGCTTGACCCTCTTCTCGACGAAGTCAGAGAAGTGTTCCTTGCAGAGGTGGGCGCCGCTGTACCTGACGAATACTACCGCCTGCCTGCCGCACTTGTCGCAGAGAGACACTGGCTTCCGATGCGGAGTCCGTGTATATTATCCTTGTTTCATGCGCGGGTACCGCTAAGGTATTAGTAAGGTGATGGCATTCGAGAGGCGCTGACTTCCATGCAGGATGTCTGGATTGAGAAACACCGGCCCAGGAAGCTGGACGATGTCATCGGCCACAGGAGCATAGTCGAGAGACTCTCCTCGTACGTCAAGACCAGGAGCATGCCACACATGCTCTTCGCAGGTCCCGCTGGGACGGGGAAGACGACCTGCGCAATCGCCCTCGCCAGAGAACTGTATGGCGACCAGTGGAAGGACAGTTTCATCGAGCTGAACGCATCGGACGAGAGGGGCATAGACATCGTGAGGGGGAAGATCAAGGACTTCGCCCGCGCGGCGTCGATCAGCCAGGCCGATTTCAAGATCATATTCCTGGACGAGGCCGATTCGCTCACTGGGGATGCGCAGGCTGCTCTCAGGAGGACCATGGAGCGGTACACCCAGACGTGCCGGTTCGTCCTCTCGTGCAATTACTCGTCGAAGATCATCGAGCCCATACAGTCGCGGTGCGCGGTGTTCAGGTTCAGGCCGTTGAGCGAGGCGGACGTGAGGAGTTGCCTCGTGAGGATAGCCAAGGCCGAGGGAGTGGAGGTCACCGAGGACGGCTTCATGGCCGTGATTGAGCTCGCCCTGGGTGACCTGAGGAAGGCGACGAACATACTCCAAGTCGCCGCGTCCGGTGGGCGTAAGGTCGACCCAGAGACCGTGTTCGAATCCACTGAGAACATCAGGCCGTCCGAGGTCAACGAGCTCCTCACGGTCGCGCTGAAGGGCAACTTCATGGCGGCGAGGTCCAAGTTGGATGAGCTGATAGTGCGCCATGGTCTGTCGGGCGAGGACATAGTCAAGGCGATACACAGGGCCGTATTCGAGCTTCCCGTGTCTGAGGATTCCAAGATAAGGCTCGTCGACCGTGTGGGCGAGGCGGAGTTCAGGATGGTGTCTGGCTCGAACGAGAGGATACAGATCGAGGCGCTGCTCGCTCATTTCTGTAACGAGGGCAGGACCGCGAAGTAGGCCAAGCCAGTGGAACGCGCCGTCCCGCAATGGTTATATACGCCTAACTGTTTGGCCCAACCGAGGCGCGTACATGGCTAGATTTCCAGAGGCCGAGGCCAGGAACCTTGTCAAGAAGATCTGCATGAACTGCAATGCGAGGAACGCCATCAAGGCGACCCGGTGCAGGAAGTGCAAGTACAAGGGCCTCAGGATCAAGACGCGAGAGGCCAAGAAGGCCTGATTGCTGTCCGATCCGGGAAACGGTCATCCAGACTCTGCGTGTGTGCAATGTCTGGATAGTACATTTCTAAGCATTAGAATAAGAAAAAGGGTGGAGGGGACTCCACCGCAGTTGGGCATCACCCTTTGGTTTCACCTCTCCTCTTCCTACAAAAGAGCGAACCAAATCGGTTGTATCGGATATGCCGTTCACCGTCTTTAACCTTTTTGTTTAGTCAGGGAGAATATTTTGGATAAGTGTCAATCTTTTCGCCCCTACTCGTAGCTGTTGTATGATTAGAATATTTTTATTTGAAATCTGCCAATGTAGGGGCATGTGGCGTTTCCTGCCTTCTGAGATGATGGTGATCCTTGGATTGTCCGAGGACGCCAACAGGACGGATGCCGAGATCGCAGAAGCGTATGGCATGAACAAGGGAACGGTGGCCTCCGTGAGGCGTAGGCTCCTGGATTCGGGCGCCGTCTACTTCGTCAATGTGCCCTCGTTCAACAAGCTGGGGTGCGAGTTGACGGCGTTCCACATAGGCACAACCGACCCCGGAGTGCCTTCGGACACCAAGGCGAACAACTACATCGAGTTCTGCGACCGCGCACCGAGCGTGTTCCATGGCATGGTGGGTGGGGGACACGTGTCCTTCTTCACGGTCTTCAGGAACGCCACGGAGCTGGAATCGTTCCTTCAAGAGCACAACAGGTTCTTCTCCGGCGCGAGAAGGCCGTCGAAGGCCAAGCTGGATACGGCCATGTTTCCCTATGCGCTGTCGAGGGGCACATACGTCCCCAACTTCGCGCCAATCGTGCACAGGTTCTTCCAGCTGGATCTGCCACCTCCGAAATCGCGGCCATTGACATCGGAGACGGTGACCGAACCGGACCTCTCGGAGAACGAGAAGCACACGCTCCTCGAGATGGTCGCCAACCCTCTGTTCTCGGACAGGCAGCTCGCGTCAAACGTGAAGCTATCGAGGCAGGCGGTCACCCGTATCAGGCGCAAGCTCTTCGAGGGGGGGTACCTCACGAGGGTGTGCATCCCACGCTTGTACAAGTGGGGGTTCGAGATATACGCGGTCTCCCACTCGAAGTTCAGCATGGACCTACGATGGGACATAAGACAGAAGAGCCAGCCGAAGGACGTCACGGAGATCTCCTTCCTCTCGCTGTCGAAGGCGGATGAGGCCGTCACGAACCACATGATCTCCAAGTACCAGGAGTACGCGGAGAGTCTGGAGAGCATGCTCGGATGGTTCCACACGATGAAGGTCTTCGACGAGAGCCCTCGTATGACTGTGTTCTCCCTGGAAAGGTGCACTGAGCTGAGGTCGTTCGACTTCCTGCCAGCGGTCAGGAACTTGCTCCAGGACAAGTAGTCTGGACGCATGCGGCCGTCTCGCAAGCTGTAAATACGCGCGTGGGCGATACTTGGAGGGTGATTGTCTGAAGGTAACGCCTCAGATGTCCGCTAAATGGACGAAGGCCGTGTTCCTGATCCTGCTAGGGATCCTGCTCCTGCTCTACGGCGATGGTTTCGTCACCGATCTCGAGACCAACTCAGCGGAGGAATGGAACATGTCCTTCGAGTGGACCTGGGACCTGCTCAGGTACCTGATCTGGATCCTCATCGCGTGGCTGTTCGTGGACGCCGCCCTCATCATCGCCCTGAGCATCAAAGTGGACACATACACCCTCGGGGACGTGATGGACCGTCTTGCGAGGATCGAGACGCGGCTCGGCCCAGAGAAGACCCGGTCGTTGGCCCGTCGTGAGACCGGCGAGGACGAGGAGATCGTCACCTCTGATGAGAACGGGACGCCGCCGCCTCCGAGGGAATGAGCCTCATTCCTTCTTCTCTTCGGCCTTCTTCGGACCCCTCTTCGGGCAGTCCATGTTGATGCACAGAACCCAGGGCGGTCTCCCCTTCTGCTGCCACACCTTCACGACCGGCGCGCCGCACGCGTCGCACGCCTCCCCGGACGGGACGACCCTGCCGAACTGCGGCAACGGGTACATGATCTTGCACTTGGGGTAGCTGGCGCACCCAGCGAACCTCTTGCCTTTCTTGGATTGGATGACCATGATGTCTCCACCGCACGCGGGGCACTTCCCTAGGGTCCTCTCCCTCCTGGCGCCCTCGCACTTGGGGTCTATGCAGACGATGCTCGGCGGCTGACCCTTGGCGACGAACTTCACCTTCGGCCCACCGCACACGTCGCACTTCTGGTCGCTCGCCAGCGCGAGCATGCCGCTCGGGAGCGGGTAAGTGTTCCTGCACTCCGGGTACCGGGAGCAACCGACGAAGCTCTGTCCCGTCTTGAGCCGTATCTCGAGGAGCTGCCCCTCCTTGCACTTGGGGCACTCGCCCAGGTTGTGCTGCGCCCTCAGGGCCTTTCTGATGTCGTCGCCGATCTCCTTCTTGTTCTTCTCCAGGACAGTCATGATGTCGTCCAACATGTCCTGGCTCTCCTCGACGACGTCCGCCAGCACCCTCTCTCCCTGGGCTATGAGGTCCATCTCGCTCTCGAGGTGGGCGGTCATCTTGGCGTGGGTGATCTTGTACTCGTCATGGAGCCTCGCGTGGTTCTCTAGCGCGGCGACGACAGCGATGCCGCTCTCGGTGGGCTCGATCTTGACGCCCTTGGCGAACCTGCGGTCGTAGAGCTTCTGGATAGTCTCGTGCCTGGTACTCTTCGTACCTAGTCCCTTGCGCTCCATCTCCTGTATGAGCGAGCCCTGGGTGAACCTGGGCGGCGGCTGAGTCTTCTTCTCGGTCGAGAGCGCCTTGAGGACTTCGGGCGTATCCCCTTCCTTCATCGCGGGGAGGATGGTCTCGGAGGAGGTGTAGTATGGATAGTATTTCCTCCATCCCTGGAACAGTATCCTGTAGCCTTCGCTGACGAAGGGCTCGCTGCCTACGTCCATGTCGACGACGGTTGCCTCGGAATGGCACGGGGGCGCGACCGTGGCGAGGAACCTCCTTGTCACTAGCTCGTAGATGTCCCACCTGTGTCCCTTCAGCTCAGATTTGGTCGCGGCGTCAACCGGGTGTATCGGGGGATGGTCCGTGGTGCTCTTCTTGCCCCTCGATGCCCTGATGTTCTCTTGGGCGAGCAGCTCCTCGGCCTCCTTGGAGAACTCGGACTTCGTCAGCTTCTCCAGTATGCTCCTCAGGCTGAGAGAGGGTGGATATACCGTGTTGTCGGTCCTTGGATATGAGATGTAACCGTCGGTGTACAGGTCCTCGGCGATCTTCATCGCCTGTGATGCGGTCAGACCCCTCTTGGTCGCCTCCGCGACGAACACCGTCGTGTTGAAAGGCGCGGGAGGGTACTCGTCCTTCTCGCTGACCGAGACACCTTTTACGGTGGCGGTCTTTGCCTGCTTCGCGTTGGCCAGCGCCGCCTGGGCTGCGTCCTTGTCGTCGAAAGTCCCGTGCTTGTGAGTCGCCCTGAACTCCTCACCCTTCTTGAGGTTCGCGGATACGACCCAGTAGGGCGTGGGCTTGAACTCCGTGATCTCCTTCTCCCGAGCCACTACCAGCGCGAGGGTCGGGCTCTGGACTCTGCCGACCGATAGGAAGTCTTTGCCCAGCTGCCCAGACGCGAGTGAGATGAACCTGGTGAGCGACGCGCCCCAGACGAGGTCTATGAGCTGCCGTGTCTCTGCCGCGGATGCCAGCTTGTAGTCGACCTCCGTCAGCTCGGAGAACGCCTTCTCGATCTCCCACTTCGTGAGGGCGCTGAACCTGGCGCGCTTGAGCGGCTTCTTCGTGTCCGCCTGCTGGAGGGCCTCGACACCTATGAGCTCGCCTTCTCGGTCGAAGTCGGTCGCTATGATGATCTCGTCCACGCCGAATGCGATGTCCTTGAGCGCGGTCATGATCTTCTTCGCCGATGGGTCGACCTTCTTCTCGGGCTTGGCGTAGATGAGGTCCTTTGGGGAGACCGCGCTCCAGTCGTTGAACTTAGCTGGATAGTCGAGTTCGACGATGTGTCCCCTCAACCCGAGGACGAGGTAGTCATCACCGTTGCGCGAAAACTCGAACACTGGGACTCCCGCGACGGAACGCCTCTTCTGAGTGTTGTTGGAGAGAATCAGTGCGATCCTCTGCGCGGCGTGGTTCTTCTCGCTGATTATGAGCCGGCGCATCTGGGGTTGGATGATTGGCCATTTATATAATGGTGATGGGTGGCACGGCGACGGCCGGGGCCAGGCGTAGCCAGCGTGGTCACACTCACTTGGTCTTCCACTTGCGCTTCCTCAGATCGAGTATCTCGTGTCTTCGCCTGCCCAGTCCGAGCATCGTGACGGGCACGCCCATCTCCTTCTCGACGAACCGCACGTAGCGTCTCATGTTCTCGGGCAACGCGGAGAATCCTCTCTTGAGCACCTTGTCGAGGGCCGCACCCTCCAGGTCCTCCCATCCATCGAACCTCTTGTACACAGGTTCGCATTTCTGCAGGACCCGCAGGTCCGCAGGGAAACAGGCGACCTTCTTTCCGTCCAGTTTGTAGTGCGTGCAGATCTTGAGTTCGTCGAGCCCGCCCAGGACGTCTATCTTCGTCATCGCGAGGCCTGTGAAGCCGCTCAGCGCGTGCGCGTGTTTCGTGACCATCAGGTCGAGCCAGCCGCACCGCCTGGACCTGCCGGTCGTGGTGCCGAACTCCCCTCCCTTGTCCGCGATGGTCTTCCCGACGTCGTCCAGGAGCTCGGTCGGGAATGGCCCTTCGCCCACGCGGGTCGTGTACGCCTTGACCACTCCGAAGACGTCGTCGATGGCGGACGGGGGCACTCCCGAGCCAGATGCGGCGTTGCCCGCGACTGTGGCTGATGATGTCACATATGGATATGTACCGTGGTCTATGTCCAGCATGGTCCCCTGCGCACCCTCGAAGAGCACGTTCCTGTCATTCTTGAGCGCATCCCTGACAATCGCTCCCGTGTCCGTCACGAACGGACCCAGCCGCCTCCCGTGAGCCGAATACTCCTTGAGCATGGCGGCCCCATCGAGTTTCGTGGCGTCTCCGCACATCTCGAGGTATCTCTGTTTGAGAGGGACGAGGAACTCCAGCTTCTCCCTGAGCAGGCCGACGTCCACGAGGTCGAGCATGCGGATCCCCAGCCTGGCGGCCTTGTCTGCATATGCTGGCCCGATGCCGCGGCCCGTGGTCCCGACCTTCGCGCCTTTCCTGAGCCGTTCCTCGGCCCCGTCCAGGAGTTTGTGGTACGGCATGATGACATGCGCTCTGTCGCTGATCCTCAGGTTGGCGACGCTGACACCTCTGGATTCGAGGCCGTCAATCTCATCGATGAGGACACCGGGGTCGATGACGACGCCGTTGCCTATGACCGCGAGCTTACCCTTCCGGAGTATGCCGGAGGGCAGGTGGTGCAGCTTGAACAACTCCTCGCCGACCTTGACGCTGTGGCCGGCGTTGTTCCCGCCTTGGAACCGCACGACGACCTGCGCCTCTTCCGCGAGGTAGTCGACGATCTTCCCCTTGCCTTCATCGCCCCACTGGGAGCCCACTACCGCCAAGGATGGCATCTTACCGCTTAGGACAAGCCGAGCGCTCGTATTAAAAGATTGGATTCCGTCCTCGAATCCCGTCGGTCCTCAGCATTCCTTGAACAGGCGCAGGAAGTCGTCAATCGGGGCATCGGTCTTCAGGCCCTTGGGGTCGAAGTGAGTCCTGGACGCCTTGAACCCACTCTCTATGAGTTTCGTGACCATGGCCTGCAGTTTCGGAGGAGAGTGCTTGGTGCGCTTTGCGAGCTCGTCCAGCTTGTAGAACAGAGCGGGCGCAGGTGCCTCCTCCTTCCATAGCGTCATGTACTTCTCGCATCTGACGGACGTGCCGAGGTCCTTCGAAGCCCTCATGTCATCCAGCAGCTCCTCCGAGAGCAGGGGTCCGGTCCACAGGGGACCAGCGTCCGCCTTGTCCGACCTCTCACCGAGGACGCTCCTCTCCAGGGACGCTTTGTCGAAGTGCGTGAACCCGAGTTTCTTGGTCGCTGCGTCTGCGCGCGCCGCCCCGTTGACTATCCTCACATAGCATCTGAAGTAGTGGTCCGTGTGGTAGCACAGGAGCGGTTCGCATGCCCGGTCGTGTCTCGCGGCCTCCCTCACAAGGAACCCCACGAGTATCCTCAGGCCGGTCTCGTGGGCGAAGGGCGACCTCGCGGACAGCGCGCCATACCTCCTCAGCGAGGTCCTGGGATACGTGCCGTACAGCGGGGCGGTATCCGTCGCGGTGACCGCCATCGTCCCTTTGTTCCTGCAGTTCTGGACCGCGGCGTTGACGAAGTCGATGGGCGTGCCGAAAGGATCGACATCGATGTAGTCGAACTGCTCCTCCGCGAGCAGGGATCTGAGGTCCTTGCACATGACCCTTACGTGGTCGAGGCTGTTCGCAGACGCGTTCTCCTTCATGAGTACCGCGGCGGAGAGGTTACGGTCGTTGAGCACGAAATCGGCGCGCACGCCGGTCTCGTTCGCGAGCCTGAGCCCTCTGGCCCCAGACGCCGCGAGCCCATCCAGTATCTTATCGCCGTCCTTGAAGACGGCCCGTCCGAACATGACGGACACGTCCCTGCCGAACTCCATCTGCTTGTTGTAGAAGACCTCGCCGGTCCTGGTCCCCGGGCCCTTCTTGCAGAAGGCCTCCGGGACGAGCAGCTCAGTGGTGCCTTCTATTACCTTCACGAGCCCTGAGGAGGTCACACGTACTCGCCCTTCATGAGTTTGATTATCTTGTAGGGAAGGAGGTTCCTGTTGATCGGGGTCACCTCGAGTATGCGGACGTCGTCCCTGCGCCTGATGTCCTGGAGCAGCGGGTTCCTGGACTTCTTGTGGAGCGTGAGGATGATAGGTTTGTCCACATCCATCGCGTCCTTGACGGCCTTCACGAACTTCTCCGACTCGACCTCCATCTTGCCGACCTCGTCTATGACGATCACATCGGCGTTCGTGCTTGCGTCGACGAGAGCCTCGACACCGACCGTGTCCAGGCTCTCTAGGTTCACGCCGTACTTGCCCACGCAGAACTTGGATTCCGTGTCGGTGTGCGCGAAGACCGCCTTCCGCTTGGTCTTCCAGTCCATCACGTAGAACCCGACGCGTTTCCCGGCCTCGATTATGGGCTCCGTGACCATGCCGCCCACGACCTGCCCTTCCTCCTCGAGCATCTCGATGACCTTGACGAGCGCTTGGGTCTTCCCTGCTCCAGGGAGTCCTGTGATGCCGATCTTTATACCTCTCGCCATAGAATCACCGCAGTGCGGCACAAACGGTTCTCGTATGGGTCTTCAAATATTTACGGTATGTCATAAATTTTCAACACTCACAGCCTGCGCGTCAGGCCAAACGATCTAATCCTGCCCGTGCAGGACGTGCTTGATGAACATGAGCGGGTAGTTCATCTCCTTGGCGAACTTCATGCCTGCATCCAGTTTCGTGCCCTTGTAGTTTATTCTCAGGGTGACGTCGAGCATGTCCCCCGTGAGAGAGACATAATCGTACTGGCCGACCTTCTTTCTCAGTTTCGACCTATCTATTCGTACGCTGACGTCCTCGACATAAGGCTGGGCCCTGCTGCCGGCCTCCATGGCCTTCTCGAGGGTCTCGACGTTCTCAGCGCTCACCGGGACGCCCACATACTGATGGTATATCGTCCCGAGCTTGATCCCGGCCTCGAAGGCGGCCCTTTCCGAGTGGGTGCAATGGAAGTACTTCTCAGACTCCTGCTCCCTTTTGTCTCTCGTACAGCGGCCCCCCTACAAGGTACGCGATGGTCAGAGCCAGCGCGATGCCTGTGGCGGTACGTGAGAATGCCGTATATAACTGTTGGTCGTCGACTATGATGATGCCAGCGACCGTCGGCAGGAGCGCCAGCGCGATGCCCACTATGCTCGCGGTCGCCAACCCTCCCCGTATCTTCGGGTACGGAATGGTGGATGCCATGAGGATGCTCGCGACGAGTGCCGCGGACAGGACCAGCCCAGGCGCCTCCGCCAAGGGGAAGTAGAATCCGGACGGCTCGCTGCCTTCCGCCGAGCCGAACAACAGGCACATGAGCAGTATGAAGAGTGCCGCCGCAGGTGCAGGCAATCCCGCGAAATGGGGTAGCTCGAACCCTCCGGCGCTGAACCTGGCGAGCCTGAACAGGCCGCTGAGCATCACGGCGACCGCGCATGCGAGGACCAGGAGGTCCTGGGCCGTCTGCAGGGGCGCGACGGTCGGGTCTTCGAACTCAGCGTAGACCAGGAGCGCTGGGGCGAAGGCGAAGGACACCGCGTCGGAGATGGAGTCCAGCACCTGTCCCATCGAGTGTTTGCTGCCATACCTGCGCGCCATGAACCCGTCCAGGCCGTCCATGACCATGGAGAGGAGCAAGAGGCTGGTAGCGGAGAGGTAGCTCCCGTCGAATATGTACACGATCGCGATGAAACCCAGGGCCCCGTTGGCGAGGGTGAAGAAGTCTCCCAGCGAAACCCTATCCAGCGCGGTCATCTGCGACCTCCGCGATGCAAGTCACGCCCGCCCGGAGCTTCTGCCCCATGGTCGCTCTTATCACGACCTTGCCAGGAGGCAAGTGGATGTCAACCCTGGAGCCGAACCTGATGAGGCCCAGCTTGTCCGCCTTCCCGACCGTGTGGCCCTTGTCAATATAGGGCACTATCCTGCGAGCGAGTATGCCTGACATCAGAATGACAGTGACATCGCCTATCCCCGTGTCCATGTCGACGACGATGCGCTCGTTGTTCGGGGACCTCTTGCTGAATGCCGGGAGATGCTTGCCCGGATGTCTCACCATGCTCGAGACCAGGCCGTCCAGAGGAGCCCTGGTGACATGGACGTTGCGTATCGCCAGGTAGATCGATACGAGGCCCTTCTCGTGGTCCACCTCCCTGACGGTGCCGTCAGCGGGGGCGACGATGCCGCTCCCCGCGGGCCTCCGGGGGTCCCTGAACACGAATATCAGGAACGCTGTGAAGCCCGCGAAGCCTACGCACGCGAAAATGCTCAGGGGGAACAGGACCGCAGCCGCTGCGGCGCTCGCGAACACGAACAATCGTCCGCCTCGGGCAATCAATCAGGACACCTCTGTTCCCAGAGCGAAGTCAAGAGTGAACCCCTATTTAAGAAGCATCTTGGCGTCCACCACGATGACACCCCTGCTCTTTATGAATACGGGGTTAAGGTCCATCTGGTCCAGCTTGTCCATGTGCTTCTCGCCGAACGCGGACACGGCCAACAGCAGGTTCACGATGCCCTCTCTGTCGACCTTGATCTTCCTGAAGCCTTCTAGGATCGGTGCGGCCTTGATCTCCCGCAGCATCTCCTCGGCGTCCTCGCGTTTTATGGGCACGACCCTGAAGGTCACGTCCTTGTACACCTCGGTGTAGATGCCTCCGAGGCCGAACATGATCGTGAGTCCGAAAGTGGCATCATTGATGAGGCCGACGATGACCTCGACCTTCCTGTCCTGCATCGACTCGACGAGTATGTTCTCGTTCGGGAACCGCTCCCTCATCTTCGAGAACTCCTGCTCGAACTGGTCCTTGGCGATGTCCAATGCGACACCGCCGACATCGGTCTTGTGGAGTATGCTGGGCGAGCAGACTTTGAGCACGACAGGGAACTTGAACTTCTTCTGGTCTATGTCGGAGAGTGTCTTGCCGACTTGGAAGTCGGTGGTGGGAATACCCGCCTCGCGGAGCGCCTCCTTGACCTCGTTCTCCGCGAGTGCCTTCCTGCCCTCCTTGAACACAGAATCGATGATTGACACGCTAACCCCGCTCCTGATGAACGAAACGTTCCTTAATCCTTGCCATGGCTTTGGATGGCTGCCTGGCCGAGGCGCCTGCCAAGTGCGAGGGCGCCCTTGTTGAGGTCGTGGGTGGCCTTCGGGACGGACTCCAGCATGGCCCTCTCGAGCGACTCATAGGAAACGATGTTGGAGATCTCCCTGAACGCGCCGAGCATGACGACGTTGCTCACGACCCTGGTGCCCAAGCCTTCAGCCTCCTTCGTCGCCTTGATCAGGTATACATGTCCCGAGGGTTTGACCCTGACGAGGTCTGGATCGAGTATGACGTTCGTCCCTGGCTTGACATCGTGTATGTACTTCTCGTAGGCCTGTTGGGACATCACGATGAGGTAGTCCGGGATCTCGACGAACGGGTAGTGCATCTCGCCCGTTGATATCTTGACATCGCACTTGGAGTGGCCGCCTCTTGCCGACGGGCCGTATGACTGGGTCTGGATGGCAGACTTGCGTGTGACCTTGCCCTCGCTCGTCATCGGCCGGTCGTAGAGTGCGGCGGCCCTTGCGAGCACTACGCCCATGAGTATCACTCCTTGGCCGCCGAAGCCGGTGAACCTAGTGCCTGTTTCCATGCCCCTTCACTCCTACGCTCTCCTGGTAGCATTCCCTGTCCCTGTTCACGAACTCGCCTATGGTTATCTGGCCTGCGAGGTTGAGGTCGACATGGTCCACGGCTGCGCCCCTTGCCTTGTCCCTCCTGACCGTATTCTCCTTGAACCAGTCCAGCATGGCGGTCGGGTCGGCCATCTTGTTCCTGCGGCCGAAGTTGGTCGGGCACTGGGACACGACCTCTATGAAGTTGAAGCCCTTCTTCTCCAGGGCGACCTTGATTGACTTCGTCAGTTCGTGCACCTGTCTCGTGGTCCATCTGGCGACATAGTTCGCTCCTGCGGCCACCGCGACCTCGGCAAGGTCGAAGGGGTACTCCTTGTTGCCGCCAGGAGTCGTCGTTGAGAGGAAGTCATGAGGGGTCGTTATGGATGCTTGGCCGCCAGTCATGCCGTAGATGTTGTTGTTGATGCAGATGACGTCCATGTCCACGTTCCTCCTGCACCCGTTTATGAAATGGTTGCCTCCGATAGCCCCGAGGTCGCCGTCGCCCGTGAACACCACGACGTCGAGCTCGGGCCTCGCCAGCTTCAGACCGGTCGCGAATGCGATGGCCCTGCCGTGGGTAGTGTGTAGCGCGTCAGCGTTGATGTACAGCGGTATCCTAGAGGAGCATCCGATGCCGCTCACGAACACAGTGGTGTCCAGGTCCCAGCCAAGGTCGTTGAACGCCCTGAAGAAGCAGTTCATCACGGTACCGTTCCCGCATCCTGGGCAGAACACGTGTGGCCACCGGTCCTTCCTGTAGAAATCGAACAGTTCCATCAGATCGCCCCCATCTCCCTGAGCTTATGTCTGACCTCTCCGGGGGTCGGTGGGTCCCCGCCTATCTTGGTGAGCAGTTCGACCTTCTTGCAGCCGGCCTCGAGCGCGACCCTCTTGATCTCCCAGAACATCTGGCCCAGGTTCATCTCGCACACGAGGATATGGTCTGCCTTGCTCGCGACCTCCCTGATGGGCTCCTCGGGCAACGGCCAGACGGTTTTGAGCCTCAGGAGGCCGATCCTGTCATCGGCTGCGGCCACTTCGCGCGCGCCGAACGAGGCCGAGCCATATGATATGATCATGTGCTTCGAGTCAGGGCACAGGAGGTCCCACTTGTTTATGTCCTTCCTGTTCCTGATGATCTTGTCGTTGAGCCTCCGGACCAGGTCTGAATGCACCTGCGGGTCCTCGGGCTCGATCCTAGCATCGGGCCGGTGGGTCATGCCTGAGGCTGCAGCCTTGTGCCCCTTGCCGAATGTCGGGAAAGGTGGGACGATGTCGTCCGGGACGTCGTATGCCTCGTCCATCCTGCGGACACCCATCTCCTTCCTGTTGACGACCTTGATGTTGCTCTGGACTGTGAGGAGGCCCCGCATGTGGCCTATCTCGGCGTCAGAGAGCAGGAACGTCGGGACCCTGTACTTCTCGGAGTAGTTGAACGCCTTGATCGTCAAGTCGAACATCTCCTGCACGCTGGCGGGAGCGAACGCTATCACCTGGTAGTCGCCGTGGGAACCCCACTTCGTGGCCATCATGTCGCCCTGGGAAGCTCTCGTGGGCTGTCCAGTGGACGGCCCGCCCCTCATGACGTTCACGATGACGATCGGTGTCTCCGTCATCGCCGCGTACCCAATGGTCTCCTGCATGAGCGAGAACCCGGGTCCGGATGTGGCGGTCATCGACTTCGCGCCGCCCCAGGAAGCGCCGACGACAGCGGATATGCATGCGATCTCGTCCTCCATCTGGAGGAATGACCCGCCGACCTCTGGGAGTCTTCTGGCAAGCCCTTCGGCTATCTCCGTCGAGGGCGTGATCGGGTATCCTGCGAAGAACTTCAGGCCGGCCGTGATCGAGGCCTCCGTGCACGCCTCGTTCCCCTGGACGAAGTACTCACCTGGGGGGAGCGTCACTTCTTGACCTCCTCTTCCTCCGGCTTCCACGATATGGCCTGGTCGGGGCAGCTGAGTGTGCACAGCTCGCAAATGAGCTTCCCCTCACGCTTCCAGTTGTAACAGCTCTCTGGTGAGCTGACGACCGCTGCGAAGTAGCCGCGCTCGGATATGTCCGCCCCCTTCGAGTAGCAGCTCTTGGGACAGATGTAGACGCATATGTTGCATCCCTTGCAGTACTTCAGGTCTATGACTGTCTTCATCGTGCTCTTCTCGCGCCATCGGGAGTACGATATTTGAATGTTCTTGACATAAACGAATTCGCTACCAGCTTCACCGGTGCGTATGCGGTCTTCTTGTCAGGTTCACGGTCAAACCGTGGAAAACAGGACATTGACATAACGCGGGGCTCGTTTGGTCGGTCGGATGTGCTTCACAAAGGATTAATACGGACTTCTTATTAACTCGTCGTCGAGACGATGGATGCCCTCCAGAATGAGATCCTCAGGCTGAAGGAAGAGAAGAACGCCGTGATCCTGGGCCACAACTATCAGCGGAAGGAGGTCCAGGAGGTGTCAGACTTCCTCGGAGATTCGTACGGTTTATCCGTCCAGGCGACCAAGACCAAGGCCAAGATCATAGTGTTTTGCGGCGTGGACTTCATGGCAGAATCCGCGAAGATACTCAACCCGGAGAAGATAGTGCTCCATCCCAACCTGAAGTCCAAGTGCCCGATGGCCGGCATGGTGGATGTGAAGGGCCTGCGGGAGCTGAAGGCGGAGCACCCAGGGGCTCCGGTCGTGTCCTATGTGAACACGAGCGCGGATGTCAAGGCCGAGAGCGACATCTGCTGCACGTCCGCCAACGCGGTAAAGATAGTCCAGTCCCTTGAGGATTCCAAGATCATATTCGTTCCGGACACGAACCTGGGCTTGTATGTCCAGAGGTTCGTCAAGGACAAGGAGATAGTCTTCTGGCCAGGTTACTGTCCCACTCATATGGGCATCCAGGTGGCAGACCTTGAGAAGCTCAAGGAGCAACATCCGGCGGCCGAGATCCTTGTGCACCCTGAGTGCACACCTGACGTGATCGACATGGCCGATTTCGCGTATTCCACGGAGGGCATCATCAAGCATGTCACGAGCTCCCCCAAGAGGGAGTTCATAATAGGGACCGAGTCGAACATGCTCCACAGGCTCAGGAAGGAGGCGCCGGGCAAGGTGTTCTACGATGTGCCCAACGCCACATGCCCCAACATGCGTGAGATAACGCTGGAGAATGTGCGCGACTCGCTTGTCAAGACACAGCACAAGATAGAGTTGCCAGCGGACATCATCCGGAAGGCGAGGGTCCCGCTCGAACGGATGCTACGGGCCGGACGCTAGGCGCGGTCACTGCGATGCGATCTCCGACAGCGGGCCCAGGATGAAGTACGCTCCGAAGACTACCATGAGCGCCCCACACGTCCCGAAGACGACCTCGTGCACCAGAGGTGTCCATAGGTGTCTGCTCCTGAAGACCGCGAAGGACGTGAACGAGTACCACGCAAGGTCGCAGCTCCAGTGGATGATGGCGAACGCGACGACCACGATTGCTCCGAACTCCTCTGCCGTGAATATCAGGAGCGCGCCGACCGTGGCCCACCAGAGGAAGAAGTACGGGTTCACCGAGGTCGTCAACGCCCCGGCCGCCAGCGCGCTCTCAGGCAGGGAATCCTTGCCCGTGACGGCGATCTCCTTCCTCGCTCGCACCATCATGGCTCCCATGAACACGAGCAGCGCGCCCCCCACGAGGCCGATGGCCAGCATGATTCGCTCGTCCTCGAACACGAACCCGAGGCTGAGGACGATCAGGGCCATGAGCGGGAACTCTATCAGCCCGTGGCCCAAGGCTATCTTGATGCCCGCCCTCTCGTCCCGGTATCCCTTGGCGATCGTCGCTGCGAGCACGGGCCCTGGCATCATCACGCCGGAGAACGAGATGACGACAGCCATCCCGAAGAAAACCCAGATGTTCTGAGTGATCGGGTCCACGCACCCTGAACGAGCAAGCCGGGATATAACCCGTGCGCTGCATGCGAGCCATGGAGCTGGGTAAAAATACTGGCAGTGCGCTTACGAGCCGAGCGTGATGAGAAGAGGGTCAGCTGAGGTCCCATGGACCCATGATGAGCCCTATGAGTGCTGAATCGCTCGAGAAAAAACGAAGGCCAGCACGGGCCTTAGCGCCCGTGCCGGCCAGAACCTTCACAGTTCGAAACCGTCGTAGTCCGTGTCGCAGATCCTCTTGAAGTATCCAAGCGGGTGCTGGCAGTTCGGGCATGTTTCTGGCGCCTCCTTGCCCTTGTGCATGTACCCGCAGTTGGTGCAGAACCAGACTTCCTCCTCGTCGGACTTGTACAGGGATCCGTCCTTCAGCCTGTCGAGCAGGAGCTGGTACCGTTTCGCGTGGTGATGCTCGATGCTTATGACGTGCTCGAAGAACTTGGCCGCCGCCTCGTTGCCCTCCTTGCGCGCGACCTCGGCGAACTCGGGATACATCTTGGTCCATTCGTGAGTCTCCCCTGCGACCGCCTTCTTCAGGTTCTCCTCGGTCGTGCCGGACATCTTGAGGAGCTTCATGATCACGTCGGAGTGCTCGTACTCGTTCTCCGCAGTCTCCTCGAATATCTTCCCGATCGCCTGGTGACCTTCCTTGTTGGCGGCACTGGCCCATTTCACATACTTGGCCCTGGCCTCGGTCTCTCCCGCGAGCGCAGCCTTAAGATTCTCTTCCGTCCTGCTCAAGATACCACTCACGGGAGCGAATGCGCTTCTCGGATATCAAAGAATCCGCGAACTGCCTGGACTCGTTGCGAACCTGATAATCAAATCCGATTGCTGCGACTGCGCGCTATAAACATCCAGACGACCAAGGGGATGGCAGTATCCTCTCTCTCCCCTTTTTTCTCACGATTGCAATGCCACGACGTAGTCTATGAACCTGCTGAGCGGCATCCCGTCATTCCAGCGCATTATCAGATTGCCTTCCTTCGAGGGCATGATCTTCGGGAGCCTCTGGTACACTGGCTTGAGCCTGCCGTTCAGTGGTCCCACGTCCAGTGTGAATATCCTCCACGCGTCGCCGCGCTGCCTCTTGTAACGGAAGGCGTAGATGGGCATCAGCCCGACCCTCCTGCAATCGTCTATCATCTCTTGGGCCTGGATCGCCAGCTTCTCGTTCCTGCTGAACCTGAGGACATCGCTCGTCGAGCTCTTGACCTCGATTGGGAGCGAGAGGCCCGCGCTGATCGCGACCAGGTCCACTCCCAGGGACCCTGCGCCTCTGACGACCATGAACGGCTTCTCCCGAATTCTGAGGTAGCCCATCCGTTCCATCGCGTCGCAGGTCTTCGTGACCCTAGCGAGGACGTCCTCATTGGCATTCAGGATGCCCTTGAGCTCACGCTCAAAAATCTTTCCCATCGCGCTCAGGCGTGTATGTGACTGCTGGATATAATTACTTCTCGCCGCAGTCGTCCAGCGCGGTCCTGTCCAGCTCGTCGTGCAGCATCGACACGGGCACGTCCTTGTGGAAGGCCGCCTCGACCAGGTTCCCCTTGGTCCCCTTAGAGCACTCATCGTCCGTGATGGCGGCGTACACGATGTGCAACCTCTTGATCGTCACTCCTTCGAAGTGCCACACGACATCATACATGGCCGCGAGGTCCATGCTCTTGACCGACAGGCCGCACGTGTCCTTGGCGACCCTCTTGGCCGCGGTCGCGATGTCCTCGTAGGTGTTGATGGTCCCTGAGGGCAGGGCCCAGCCCTTCTCCCCCTTCCGCCTGACCAGGGCGGTGCCCTTCTCGCCCCTGACAACAAGCATGACCTGGCCTTTGCATGGCGTGTAGTCCAGGTCCGCCGCAACGCCTCTCCTGTCGTATTCGAACTTGCGCACGCTCAGCTTCGGTGTGGATACCGCCAGGTCGTCTATCTCGTCGGCAGTCGGCAGCTCGATCAGCATCTTCTTCGGCGGCTTCACGGCGTCAGCCTTGACCTGTCCCTTGGGTATAGCACCGCCTCCCTGATGTTCGGCAGGTTGAGCATCTTCTGCACGTATCTCTCCACCCCGAACCCGAAGCCCCCGTGCGGGGGCATGCCGTACCTGAAGGCCTTGAGGTAGAACTCGAACGACTCGAGGCTGAGGTTGTTCTCCCTCATCTGCTCAGTGAGGACGTCGTACCTGTGCTCCCGCTGTCCTCCGGAGACGATCTCCTGCCCCCTGTAGTCGAGGTCGAAGTATCCCGTGAGTTCAGGGTCGTCGTCCCGCCTCTTGGCGTAGAAAGTGCTCCTCTTCAGAGATGTCGGGAACTCTGTGATGAAATAAAGGTCAGCCTTCTTCTCCTCCATCATCACGTCTCCGAGCAGCTTCTCGCCCTCTGTCCCGAGGTCCTCTCCGGGCTCCAGCTTCATCCCCCTCGACCGCACCATCTCGACCGCGTCCGCGTACTTGACGCGCGGGAAGGGCGTGAGCGGCTCCCCGATGTCGACTCCCAGTGCCTTGAGCTCGGGCTTCGCGTGCTCGCGCACGTGCCTGAGGCTGTTGATGACGATCCCCTCGGCGACTTCCATGACGTCGTCCGAGGAGTCGATGAACGCGAGCTCGACGTCGAGGGATGTGAACTCCGCGATATGCCTGATCGTGTCCGAGGCCTCGGCCCTGAACGCGGGGGCGATCTCGAATATCCTGTCCAGCCCGGTCGCCATCAGGTTCTGCTTGTACAGCTGCGGGCTCTGGGCCAGATAGGCGTTCCTGTCGAAGTACCTGACCTGGAAGAGCGTCGCCCCGCCCTCGGCGCCCGCGGCGACTATCTTGGGCGTGCTGACCTCGATGAACCCCTGCGACGAGAGGAACTGCCTTATCCCCTGGAGCGTGACGGACTTGATTCTGAATGCCGCCTTGACCTCGTCCTTCCTGAGGTCCATGAACCGGTTGTTGAGCCTCGTGTCGAGGTCTGCGCCGACCTTGTCCACGACTCCGAGCGGGAGGGGCGTCTCGGCCTTGCTCAAGATGTCTATCTTGGACGGCAGGATCTCATATCCCGCCCTGGCCTCCTTGCTCTGCTTCGCCTCTCCCGTGACCCGCAGGACGGACTCCCTCGGGATCGAGGCGACGAGGTCGAACAGCTCCTTGTTCCTCTTCTTCAGCAATGTGACCTGGACCACGCCATGCGAGTCCCTCAGCTGGAGGAACGAGATGCCGCCCAGGTTCCGCACTTCCTGGGCCCAGCCGCCGACAGTGACCTCTTTCCCGTACATCTCAGGTGTTACTTCGTCCGAGTAGGTGATGTGCTGCCATGAGGGCAAGAGAATACCACCATCGAGCGTAACTTGTCGCGCGTATATACCTTTTCCTCGGTCGGTCCGGGCCGGGGTCGAGCCCGGCTTGCCAACGTTAATCAATATCTGGATGCTCTACCGTTCCGGGGCACAAGTGGGCTCATGGAACTCTCCATCCTTGTCTACGTCCTGCTCATAATCGCCATAGCTAGGATGCTCGGGGAAGCGGTCTCGCGCATGAACGAGCCGCCTATCGTCGGAGAGCTCCTCGCCGGGATACTCATCGGTCCGTTCGTCCTTGGCAAGATCGTCCCGTGGCTGGATGGCATGTACACGTCCGAGTTCATATCGGACCTCGCGGACCTTGGCATCATGTTCTTCATGCTCTATGTCGGCATGGAGTTCTCGTCGCAGAACATGCTCTCCCACCTGCGGCAGGGCATCGCTCTCGCGACCGTGGGAGTCGTCGTGCCTTTCTGTGCCGGACTCGCTGTCGCTCACGCCTTCGGCCTGAACGGGACCACTATGGTGTTCGCCGCGTTGGCCGTCGCGGTGACCGCCCTCCCGGTCACCATCCGCATACTGAAGGACCTCGGGGTCCTCCATACGAGGACGGGCGGGGTCATTGTGAGCGCGTCTCTGATCACGGACCTCGGCCTCCTATTCGCGATGGGCATCATCCTGGGGGGCGATGACAGATACTCCGGCCTGGAGGAGGCCGCGTTCGTGGCGTTCGGCTTCGCGCTGTTCTTCGTCCTCACATTCCTGGTCGGTCAATACGTCGTCCCAAGGGTGTACAAACTCCTCGCCAGGATGCAGACGGGCGAGGCGGCCTTCGCAGTCGCCGTGACGATAGCCATCGCCTTCGCCGTCCTCGCGGAGCAGATGGGACTGCCGTCGTTCATCGGCGCGTTCGTCGCCGGGATGCTCCTAAGGGAGACGGGCAAGGGGCTCAGGACCTGGGCGAGGGTCGAGGGCATCCTCTCAGGCATAACGCTCGGGTTTCTCGCGCCGATATTCTTCGTCCTGATAGGGTTCTCGGTCGACTTCGGGGACATCTGGGGCTCCATCGGCATCCTGGCGGCCCTGACGGGCGTCGCGCTGTTCGGCAAGGTCCTCGGGTCGTACCTCCCGGTCCGCCTGTCGGGTGTCGGCAAGAACGAGTCGCTCGCCATAGGCACCATGATGATGGGCAAGGGTGCCATGGAGCTGGTCTTCGCGCAGCTGGCATACGAGACAGGTGTCATAGAGCGGGATCTGTTCTCTGTACTTGTCCTCATGGCATTCATATCCACTTTGCTCGCGCCGGTGTTCTTCAGGCACTACTACAACAAGGCCGTCATGGCGGGTGAGATCGACTCAATCGATCGACCCACGCAAACCCCGAACGATCCCGTGCTGGAACGCTAGCTGGTGCGCCTGGTCGCTATGGCTATGCCCAGTGCTATCACTCCGGCACAGACCGCAGTCCACATCTCGACGCCTTCTCCCTTGATGGCCCAGGCGAACACCGAGGCGAACACGGGCATGAGGTAGATGAAGAACGCCATCTTGGACACCTCCTCGTGCTCGAGGGCGCCGAGGTACAGGACGGACGAGAGCCCCGCGCAGAACACCCCGAGGACGAGAAGGTTCGTCACCGACCCGAGGTCGAAGACTGCCATGGGCTCCTGCTCGAACGGGATGCTCATGGCGAGCATGCCCGTCCCCATCATGATCGAGAGGCCGATGATGAGCAAGGGCGGGTTCCTGTCTAGCATGTGCTTTGCGGAGACCCATGCGAGGCCGTACGAGGTCGCTGAGACGAGTATGAGTGTGTTCGACACGAACCCATCGTCCCCCAGGGAGATGCCTCCGCTCGCGACGAGCATCACGGTGCCCGCCATGGCCACGACGGTGCCGAGGCCCTTCAAGGTCGTGATCCTCTCCTTGAGGATGATCACCGCGAACAGGAGCGTCATGACCGGTCCCGACGACTGGATCACGGACGCGACCGAGGAGGTCCCGTGCTCTAACCCCATGTTCTGGGCCACGTTGGGTATGGTCACGTAGAGGAGCCCCAGGACCATCAGGGGTTTCCACTCCCGCTTGACCGTGGAGACGATGTCCGCCATCGGGAAGCGGATGAGTATGACGACGGCCATGACGGCGGCCGCGAGCCCGAACCTCAGGAACCCGAGGATGATCGGCGAGAAGTCCTCAAGGCCTGTCTGGATGAGCGGGAACGCCAGCCCCCACAGCGCCACGGCGGAGAGCGCCGAGGCGGATACCTTCCATTCGGTGCCAGGGCCGGCCATCGGCCGGGGCCATGGCAGACCCTCATATTATTGCTTATCTGAGCGCGCCGTTGACTCGTAGAATGAGTTGCTCACGATGGGGTGTTCCCCTTGGTCTGCTTCTTCTTCCCTATCGCCTCTAGTCTCCGACCCTCGTCGTACAGGCATCGGACGGCCTTGGCGGCCCTCATCGCGGACGGGTAGACGGGTATGTTCTTCTCTCTGAGCTCCTGGACGACCTCGTCTATCTCGGGTCCGCCGACCCAGCAAGCCACTATGGGCTTGTTCAGGTTCCGCTTCTCCTCGACGAGCTTGATGACCGCGCCGACGAACTCCCTCGGCCTCGCTATCCCCGCGTGGACGCAGACCATGATGAGCGAGTCGACGTTCGGGTCGGATAGCATGATGCTGCCCGTCGCGTGATACCTGTGGAACCTTGCGTCGCCAGTCACGTCGAGCGGGTTCCTGGCGGTCGTGATCCCTGGCAGATGGGGCCTGAGCGCGTCCGCGGTCTTCTTCGAAAGGTTGGTGACCTTGAGCCCCAGGGACTCGCACCAGTCTGCCGTCATGATGCCAGCGCCCCCGCCGTTCGATATGATCCCGACCTTGTTGCTGTTTGCAGGGGGCTGGTACGCGAGCGCCCTCGCGAAGTCGAACAGCTCGCCTACATCGTAGGCTCTCTGGATATGCACCTGCTTGAATGCGGAATCGTAGACCGCGTCGGAGCCGCTCAGAGAGCCCGTGTGCGTGGATGCAGCAGCGGAGCCCGCAGCGGTCCTGCCAGCCTTGATAGCGACGATAGGCTTCTGGCACCTCCTTGCGGCGTCGAGGAACTTCTTGCCGTCCTTGATCCCCTCGATGTACATCGCGATGACCTTCGTTGCGTCGTCCTGGTCGAGGTAGTTGATGAGGTCCGCGTCGTCCACGTCGGCCTTGTTGCCGACGCTGATGACCCTCGAGAGCCCGATATGCTCGCCGTTGGCGTAGTATACCATGCCCACGCAGAGCGCGCCGCTCTGGCTTATGAGAGCGATCTCTCCCTTCTTCGGCATCCCGAACACGAAGGCCGCGTCGAGGTTGTCCACAGGGTCTTTGTAGCCGAGGGTGTTGGGTCCCACCAACCTGATGCCCCCGGCGCGCGCGATGTCCAGGACCTCCTTCTCGAGCGCCTTGCCCTTCTCCCCGGTCTCGCCGAAGCCAGCGGAGATGACGACCGCGCCCTTGACCTTCTTCCTTGCGCACTCGCTCATGACCTTGGGCACGAACTCCGCGGGCACCGCGATGATGGCGAGGTCGATGTCTTCCTTGACGGCCAGGACGCTCGGGAGCGCCCTGAGGCCCATTATCTCGGGGCTCTCCGGGTTGATCGGGTACACCTTCCCCTTGTACCCGTATACGAGTATGTTCTGGAGTATCTCGTACCCTATCTTCATGGGGCTTCGGGACGCACCTACGACTGCAATTGACTTGGGCGAGAAAATCGGTCGCAGGTCCTCGACGGTTCCCATCGGTGGTTCAACCTGTTACGAAGAGTGAGCTATGTCAGTTTAAGCCTTTGCCATCGACTACGGGTTGCTCAGTACATCCTGGAGTACCGGGCGAGGATGCTGAGGGCGACCTCGGTGATCCAGAGGTCCTTCTCCGGGTGGGGCCTGTCCGAATGCGACCAGAAACCGTCTTTGGAGCGCGCCTCTATCAGCCATCTGATCGGCTTGTCCATGCGCTCGTCGCCTGGGCCGAACCCCAGGAACGTCAGCAGGTCCAGGGCGCAGAGGCCGCTCCCGAAATATGTCGGATACTTGAGCTTGGTCCAGTGCACTTTCTCCTTGAGGAAGGTCGCATGGTAGTTCTCCTTGAAGAACCCGTCCAGGAAGAACTCGGCCCCGCGGACGACCCTCTTGTCAGTCTTCACGACCTGGCCAGCCACGAGCCCTCGGACGACCATCATAGTTGTCCAGAGGCAGCTGGGGGTGTCGTCCAGGGCGCGGTCCTTCTCGTAAGGCACATTTCCCTCGTCCACGATCCGCGTGAACTCCCTCATCTTCATGTGCTTGTACTGCGGGAAGTATCTGATGTCCTGGATGTAGGGTATGACCCATCCTCCGTCGCTGCGCTGTCTGTCAAGAAGCCATCTCTCGATCTTGCGGACCCTCTGGTCCGACCCCATCCCCAGGACTGCGAGGTTCCTGAGGGCGTACCCGTTGTATTGCGGGAGCGGGAAGCTCTCCCAGGGGCCTGGTATGTACCCTTCCTTCGTCTGCCAGCTGAGTATCCTCTCGATCGCGACCCTCACATGTCCGTCGTCTTTCGTGGTCAAGCTGTCCCCTAGCGCGTCGAGGTTCCTCAGCATCGTGATGTATGTCCATCCGTAGGGCGGGCCCGGGCCTGCGTCCTCAGCCAGCTTCCTTGCGTACGATATGGGCCACGTACCGTCCTCTCTCAGCCCTGCCAGGAGCTTCAATCTCGGAGGATAGGTCTTGCACTCCTCGGCCGCCGCCTGGAACCGCGGGTCCTCAGACGGGTCTTGGAGCAGGTCCCAGAGCAGCCAGTAACGGACGGGAGGAGGCGCTACTCTGAGAAGGTTCTTCGATGACTCCTCGACAATCTTGTCGATCTCGTCCTTGAGCGCACGCACCCCAGAGGTCCCCTCCGACTATCAGCTCTCTTCCGAGCCTGCCTTCGGGAACGTCACGTAGAATATCGAACCTTTGGTGTGGTCGCCCTGCACGCGGTCCTCGACGCCCGCCTCGCCACCGTAGGCCAGAGTCAACGACCGCACTATGGTCAGGCCGAGGCCCTGGCCCTTGAGCTGGCTAAGAGTGGGCAGCCGGACGTATCTCTCGAACAACTGGCTCTTCTTCTCGTCCGGCACTCCCGTGCCCTCGTCGATGATGGACACCTTCCAGGCAGGCCGACCAGATATGGTCGAGTCCGAGACCCTTATTGTCACCGGTCTCCCACCGCCATACTTGACCGCGTTCGACAAGAGGTTCATGAATATGTCGGGCGCGAACTCACCTAGATGTGTGGGGTATCCGCTCCTTTCATATTCTCTCCTGAGCTCGACGTGACCAACGTCCGGAATCGCAGAAACGGCCTCGTCCAGGACGCCCGCGAGGTCGCATCGGACAAGGTCCTCATGGGCCCTCGCCTGCGTCTTCGTCAGCTTGGATATCCGGTCCACGAGAGTGTCGATCCTGTTCAGCTGCGCGAGCGCGGACTTTGCCATCGCGTCCTTCTTCTCCTCAGATGTGCTCCCGTCCGCAAGAAGTTCGACGAATGCCTTCGCCGTTCCGGCATGGTTCCCGATATCGTGCACAAGGAGGTCGTTGTACAGACCCATCAGCGACCCGAACTCCTCCAGGCGAAGCTTGGCCTGCTCGAGGTCCGTGATGTCCAAGGCGATCTCGAGACGAACCAGCCTGCCGTCGGGCCACTCGACCGCTCTGTCCAGGCACTGGAACCATCTGCCCGTACGCGTGTTCTGGAACTTCCACACGTATGGCTCCGTCGGCTTGCCATCCTTCACAAGGTGATGGTTCGTGCAGAACTCGCACGGAGCATCATGGTCGGTCTGCAGCACTTCATAGCACAGCTTCCCCACGATGTCGTTGCCGAAGGCTTCGAGGACCGGTCTGTTCGCTGCAAGCAGCTCGTAGGTCTGCATGTCAGCCACGTAGACCAAAGCGCCGAGCTCGTTCATGATGGTGAGAACCTCATCGTGCTCCTTCGTGATGAACTCCTCTCTGTTCTTGATCTGCTGTATCATTCTCGCGTTGTCGCAGGCGAGGCCTATCTGGCTGGCGACGGCCTCGAGGAAGGCGACTTCGTGAGACGACAGCGACCTTTCGAAGGCCGATGCGAGCATCAGTGCGCCAATAACCCTGCCTCTGGTCCTGATAGGGATGCCGGCGGCGCAGACCACCAGAACCTCGCTGCGATTGGGTTCCGTGTGCACCAGCTCCGCAATCCCGTCTGCGTGTAGCAGGACCGCCTTCTTGCCCCTGGTCACCTTTCCGCTCAGCCTCGTGAACAGCTCGTGGCACTGTCTGTGCCCCTCTGGTACCATGATTGTGACGCCGCCTAGATGATGCATCGATATCGCGCCGTGGGAGCACTTCATGAGGCTCATGACCAGCTCGAGAGACTTCCTCATGACCTCACGTTCGTTCATGTCCTCCTGCGCCGCCCCGAGCGCTATGAGCGTTCCCGCAGTGAACTCCCTGCTCCTGATCTCCTCGAAAGTATCGCCCAGGTTCATGGACGCCCAGTACATGACATCCAGGAGTCTCTTCATGGCGGCGAAGCAGGCGTCCTGTTCGTTCAGGCCGCACTCGGCCCATAGCTCATCGAGCACGATGTTCGTGCCCATGTTGACGACCCTCTGGACCTCCGCCAGCTTGAACCCCGTGGCGCTGCGCACGGCGACGATCCTGTTGAGGAACTCGAACAGTCGCGAATAGTCGCCTTCGGATGCGGCTGCGCCAAGGCCAGCTATCATCTCATCGACAGATGCGAGTATCTCATCTGTCGGTCGGTCGGCATACTTCGGGCTGGACGCAATCACTTCTTTCGCCCATTTCTCCCTGATCTCCGACTTCCGCCTCTCAAGAACCCTGATGAGCGCGTCCTTCGTCAATTGGTGCTCTCCAGTGTCCCGGCGATACGCCACCCGACGTCCGCCAGTCCTCGGGCGGCTTATGTGTCTGGTGACTACTTAAATTCTATCGTATGGCAGGTCCTGGCAGAGCGTGGGCGAGGCTAGCCGCAGGTTCCACGCCAGGGTCGACTGGGACCGTGCGAGTGTGGTAGAATCCATCCTAGAAACGGTTAATATACGACTAGCCTCATTTCCCGCCGTACCTGAGCAGAACTTAGAGTTCGTGCGGAGGAAGACAGATGACTGAGAAGATCACCGTTTCCCTGATAAAGGCCGATGTCGGATCGATAGCCGGACACTCCCGCCCCCATCCCAAGATGATGCAGGTTGCGGGGGAGCATCTCGCGAAGGCTGTTCTGGACGGCTTGCTGATAGACTACTACGTCACCCGGTGCGGAGACGACATGCAGCTCCTGATGACTCACAGGAACGGCGAGAACCACAAGGACGTCCACAAGGTCGCATGGAACGCGTTCATGGCCGCCGCCCAGGAGGCCAAGAAGATGCACCTGTACGCGGCTGGACAGGACCTGCTCTCGGACGCCTTCTCGGGCAACGTGAGAGGCATGGGCCCAGGCGCCGCCGAGATGGAGTTCGTCGAGCGCCCCACGGAACCGATGCTCGTGTTCATGGCCGACAAGTGCGGCCCGTCTGCGTACTCGCTCCCCATCTCCAGGATATTCATGGACGCGTTCACGACGACGGGACTCGTGATAGATCCGAGGGCGCACATAGGGTACGACCTCGAGGTGGTCGATGTCGTGGACCACAAGAGCGTCATCATGAGTTCCCCGGCGGAGATGTACGACATCCTCGCGCTCCTGGGGGACACTACGAGGTTCGCCGTCAAGAGGGTCATGCACAGGGACATAGGCGTGGCCGCGGTCGTGTCCACGGAGAAGCTCAACATGCTGGCCGGCAAGTACGTTGGCAAGGACGACCCCGTGATGCTGGTCAGGTGCCAGTCAGGGCTTCCTGCGGTCGGCGAGGTCCTTCAGCCGTTCGCGTTCCCCGCGCTGGTCGCGGGCTGGATGAGGGGTTCGCACTACGGTGCATGGTACCCCTGCGCGGTCGCCGACTCAGACCCGACATACCACGATGGTCCGCCGAGGCTCTGCTCGCTGGGCATACAGATTAACAACGGCAGGATACAGGGCGCGGAGTCGCCAGGGCTCAAGCCGGGCGAGCATTCCCCAATCGACTACTTCGCGGGGCACGAGTGGGACATCGTCAGGAACAGGGCGATGGAGATGTCCATGTACATGAGGGGCCACGGGCCGTTCATGCCAGGTATCGTCTCGCCTGACGAACTCGAGTACACCACCAGGCCTGAGGTACTCAAGAAGCTCGAGCCGCGCATGAAGCCGCTCGAGTGAAGGAGCTGGGTCACGTGAGCCTCAAGAGACCCGCGATCGTGGTGAACTTCAAGACATACCTCGAGTCCAGCGGGAAGGAGGCCCTCGCCCTTGCGAAGCTGTGCGATGCCGTAGCCCACGAGACCGGGGCGTCGATCATAGTCGCGCCTCCGCTGCCGGATCTGGCACTCATCGCCTCGTCGGTCAACATACCGGTGTACGCCCAGCATGCGGACGATGTCCGCCCTGGCAACACGACCGGGCACGCGACTCTGGAGAACTTCCGCGCGTCCGGTGCATCGGGCACACTCCTGAACCATTCTGAGAAGAGGATCAAGGTAGCCGAGATACACGACCTCATAGGCCTTGCCCGGTCCCTGCATCTGGCGACAATCGTCTGCACCAACAACCCCGGCGTCAGCGTCGCGTGCGCCGCGATGGGGCCGGACGCGGTCGCGGTCGAGCCTCCGGAGCTCATAGGCGGGGACATATCCGTCACCACGGCCAACCCTGGCATCGTGAGTGACACGGTCCGAGCGATCCGCTCGGTCAGGCCAGAGGTCGCGGTGCTCTGTGGCGCGGGCGTCAAAGGCCGTGCGGACGTCTCGAAGGCCATCGAGCTCGGCTCTGATGGCGTCCTGCTGGCCAGCGGCGTCGTGAAGGCGAAGGACAAGCGCGCGGTCTTGATGGACCTCGTGGCCGGGCTCCCCTGAATTCTAGACTACGTGTAGCAGTGGGTCATTTGACCAGGCGTGGCCCTCTTCCGTCCGATGCGAGCCTTCCGGTCCGTTGTTGTGTCATCGGCCTTGCTCTTCGTTCTCGGAGCGGGGGGCATGCATCCGGCCTCGGGAGCCGTGACTCTCCTTGGTGCTGTCCCAGATGGGGCGTCACCGTCGTTGGTCATCGCGGAGTTCTACCCTTGCGCGGCCAATGGCGATGAGTACCTTGTATTGTCGAACCGCGGCACCGAGGCCGTCAACCTCTTCGATTGGAGCGTCAGCGACGGTGAGGGCGCGATCCGGCTCCTTGAGCGGACGCTCCTGCCGGGACAGACGCTCTCCATGTCCGAGAACGCGTCATCGTATGAGTCCGTCTATGGGATGCCCCCAGACATCATGGTCGTCGATTGGGCCTCAGGGGACGGCGTCGAGGCGTCTGGCAGGTTCAGGCTGGCCGATGCCGGGGACGCGCTTGAGCTGGTCTCACCCGGCGGCGAGACCGTGGACGTAGTGGTCTTCGGTTCCGCTGTCATGCCCGCCTCGGGATGGTACGGCGAGCCCGTGCCTGCGCTTCGGACGGGTGAGGTCGCCCTCAGGCTGCGGTCGGAAGGCTTACCGGACACTGACACTGCTGATGACTGGACTCATTTCAGGGAGTTCAGATACGGCTACTCGAGTCATGCCCTCGTGTCTTCCGATGTACCCGCTGGATGCGTGAGGTCGTTCACAAGCCCGGACTGTTCTCTGGAGTCGGTCCTCGAGGTGCTATCCGGCGGGAGGCACACCATACGGCTATGCTCATACGAGCTGTCCTCATCCTCCGTCTGCAGGAGCCTGTCCGAGGCCGCTGCGAGGGGCGTGGACGTGCGGGTGCTCGTCGATGCGCTACCCGTCGGAGGCATGAGTCTCGCGGAGGTCTCTTGTCTCTCGTCGATGGCGTTGGATGGGCTCGATGTGAGGGTGCTCGGCGGGGACATGGATGACGGCGTGGTGAGGCATCTGGGTGCCCTGCACGCGAAGTACATCGTGGCGGACGATGAGACCCTGGTCGCGCTCTCCGAGAACTTCGTCGAGGGCGGCGTTCCAGTGGACAGACTGTTCGGTAACAGGGGCTGGGGCGTGTCGGTGAAGGCTCCCGTCATCGCATCGTTCATGTCCTCAGTCTTCGACGATGACTCGCGGCTGGAACGCCCGGATGTGTGGTCATGGCTCGAGGACCCCAGGTGCGACCCGGGTGCGGTAATGCCCGACGAGGTCCAGAGCCAGCACTTGGTCGGCATGACGGAGCCTCGTGCGAATTCGGCCGTGGCATCCGTGAGTATATACGTCTCCCCTGACGCGTCTCCCGAAGGACCCTTCATAGTGCCGCTGATCTCGGCTGCAGGCGACGTCGAGTTCGAGCAGTTCCAGGCCGAGATGGCCTGGAGCACACGCTGGTTGGACGAGCCAGTCCTCAACCCGGTCGTGGACGCCATCGGGGGTGTGTTGCGTGAAGGTGGAGATGCCCGAGGGATCTTTGACGGTTCGTGGTACAACATCGATGAGAACACGGCGGTCGTGTCGTCGCTGTCGGCGTCCGCACTCGCGTCGGGGGTCGCGCCTTCGTTCACCCTCATGCCTGAAGAGAGCCCCATCACGGTCATGCACAACAAAGGACTCATCCTGGATGGCTCGACCGTGATCTCCAGCAACAACTGGGTCTATGCCTCGTTCGCGAAGAACCGAGAGTTGGCGGTGGAGGTGAGGAGCGATGAGGTCTCGTCGTATTTCTCGTCCGCCTTCGGCCTCGACTGGACCATCGACACCAGGGCTCCGGAGGCAGATGCGGGTGAGGATATCGCTCTCGACGCTCCTGGCGAGGCCGTTCTGGATGCCTCTCGCTCGTGGGACGACCGCGCGGTCGCAGATGTCTCATGGGACTTCGACTGTGATGGACGCGCGGATGCGTCGGGATACCAGGTCACTTTCGTCGCCGAAGAGTCAGGGACCTACGAGGTGTGGGTGGAGGTCGAGGACGCGTGGGGGAACACGGCGAAGGACTCCGTCACTATCTCGGTGGGCCCGTCAGGAGGCATGGATCGGCGGGCGGAGACGATCGCCTCTAGCATACCTTGGGCGCTCCCCGCCACGCTCTCGGTCCTGGTCGTGTCCGTCGCGGTCGCGCGCAAGCTTAATCTGCTACGTGCCTTTACGCGAGACAAGGGTTAGGCGCGCATGCTGATTCGGAAGTTCGTGCCAGGTGACATCCCCGCCGTGTCCAAGGTGGTCGAGAGGTCCTTGGGGGAGAACTACGCCCCGTCGCTCTACATGACGGTGTACAACCTGTGGCCCGATGGCCTACTCGTGCTGGAGAGCGAGAGCGGGATCATCGGGCTCGTGGCATCTGTCATCTCAGGGCCGAAGGTCGCGCGCGTCCTGATGCTGGCGGTCGACCCCGACCACAGGGGCAGGTCAGGAGGCTCGATGCTCATGGACGCCCTGTACTCGAGCTGCATCGCCAGGGGCCTGGACACCATCATCCTCGAGGTGCGCAAGAGCAACGCGAGGGCACGGTTGTTCTACGAGCGCCAGGGCTTCAAGGTGACAGGCGAGATAAAATGCTTCTACACGAACGGTGAGGACGCGGACAAGATGTCCAGGTCCCTCGTGAACTGAATGGCGCGCTCACTCGTACCCGCGCTTGTCGTCGTGCACGTGGTAGTTCCAGTAGTGGTATGGCGAGGACTCCTTCTCCGAGGTGCTGATGTCCTTCGAGACGCCGCCCATGTAGCTCCCGTAGCGCTCCTTGATCTGCTCCTCGACAGGCCGGGCGGTCTTCATGGCGTCCCTGATGTGCCTCGCCTCGATGTTGCGGGCGCTCTCCCCGGTCGCGAGGTCCCCCGCGGCCCTGATGAGCCCCCCCAGCTCCCTGAGCCGAAGCGTGAGCGACTTGTCTTTGTTGTCTATGACCTTCGCCCTCTTCTTGGCCTCCTCGACTATGAGCAGGACGGCCTCCTTGGTCGCGTGTGGTATCTTCGCGTCCATGACGATCTCCTGCGCGACGAACTGGATGAGCTTCGTACGGTTCCCGGGGGTGTCCGGCATGACCGTCTCCACGAGCACCTCGTACCCCCCGCCGTTGATCCTGGACCTGAGGGGCGAGAGTATCTGGGGCAGGTCCTGGATGTTGCACGCCCCGACGAATATGAAGTCGCACGGGACGTTGTCGACCCTGACGCTGGCGCCCGCGCTCTGGGGGTTCCTTCCGGATATGGGGAACCTCTTCTCCTGCATCGCGGTGAGTATGAACCTCTGCATGTGTCCGAGATGAGGCAGTTCGTCCACGAACAGGACTCCCTGGTGGGCGCTGTGTATCGCGCCGGCTATGACCCTGTCGTAAGGCTGGGTCCCTAGCTGGGGGTGGCCTCCGTACGGGTCGTGCCTCACGTCCCCGAGCAGTTCTGTGTCGCTGGCGCCCGTCGCGAGCACGAAAGGGTTCCTCCGGAGAGGCACGATGACCTTCCTCGGGCTCTCCTTCTCGAACTCGCGCCTCTTCTCGAGCGCGGCCTGGTCCAGCACGCTGATCATCTCGCCCGCGCGCTCGAACACGACGACCTCCTCCTTGCCGAACCTCTTCCTCGTGGTCGTCACGCGCTCCCTGCCGGCCATCTGGCCCATCGTGACCTCCATGAGCCCGCCCAGGATGTCCCCGAACGGGTTGTTGGTGGTGGACCGGATCTGGGCGAGTTTCGCTCTGGAGCAGTTGGGGCAGAAGCTCTCCTTCGGGGGAGAATACGCTCCGCAACTGGAACACCTGTAGCCGAGCCTCTCGGCCACGTTGACAGGCGCCTCCTTGGGGTCGATGTACTCCCCCTCGGCGAACCCCCTTGACTCGAGCTCCTTCTCCACCTCGGCGTCGGTCCTGAGCTCGATCATCGGTCGCTCAGGGTTCTCAGGGTTGTGCACGACCCTTATCTCCTCGGTCGGGCGCGCGAGGTGCAGGGCCAGCGCCTGTGCTATCATCGATTTGCCGGTCCCAGGGGGACCGACGAGCAGCAGGTGCCGCCTCTGCGAGGCGGCTATCCGCGCGAGCCTCACGGCCTCGTCTTGGCCTATGACCCTCTGGAGCGGGTCGGACGCTATCTGGACGTCTGCTGTCGTCTCGATGTCGTCCAGGGGAATCGTGCCCTTCTGTCCGCTCTTGCCCAGGTCGTCCGTCATTATGCCCACGCGCTCAGCTGAGGTCGTCCTTCGTCAGGATCTCGACATTCGTCGGGAGCTTGGCGATGTTCCCCAGCTTGACACCTACCACCGAAGTGATATTCTTTTCCACGGCTAGGTCCAGGACACGCTGCGTGATTATGCCGTCCAAGACGACCGCCTTGACGCCCTCCGACCCCTCCTTGAGTGTATCGGCGAGCTTGCTGACATGTACCTCCTTGAGGACGTTGCCGGCTTCGTTCAGCAGCTTGGCCTTCGAGGTGTTGTTCAGGTCCTCGAGCACGCCCCTGTAGCGGCTCTGCTCAGGGGACAGCTTCGGTGCGGGGGGCGGGGGTGGCGGCATTGGCGTGGGTGCCTCGTGTCTCCTCGGCTCCCTGCGCCTGTCGTCCTCGCGCCTTCCGCGGTCGCCACGGTCTCCTCCGCGCGGCTCCTCGGACCTGCCCTGTTTTTCACCATTTCTGGGTGCACCCGAGCCTATGTTGAGCATTTCTGCAAACTGGTCCGCGGGCACCTTGTTCCTCAGGCACTTGACGATCTGCTTCTGCGTGAGCTCCTCGACCTCCTGGGCCGTGGGCGCGCGCGCGATGAAGTCTATCTCTGCGACCTGGAGCAGCTCCCTTATGATGAGCTCGCCTCCCCTGTCGCCGTCGACGAAGGCCGTGACGACCTTCTCCCTCGCGAGGTCTATGATCGTCTGGGGCACGTTCGTGCCCTCGACCGCGATCGTGTTCTTGATGCCGTACTTGAGCAGGTTGAGCACGTCGGACCTTCCCTCCACCACTATGATGGCGTCGGAGTCCTGGATGTTCGGTCCCGCGGGCAGCCTCTCCTTGCCGAAGTGCACGACCTCCTCCATCTGGAAGGACTGGCGCACGGAGTCGGTCAGGTCGCCGCCGCTCGTCTTCGAGGCCTTCATGAGCTCATTGAGCAGGATCTTGGCCCTCTCGATGATCTTGTTCCTCTTCGACACCCTGACATCCTCGATCTTGTCGATGTTGATCCTGGCCTTGCACGGGCCGACCCTGTCGATGGTCTCGAGGGCGGATGCGAGGATGGCAGTCTCCACCTGGTCAAGGCTCGAAGGCACGTAGACCAGGCCCTCGGACTTGCCCTTGGTCGAGCTTACCTCGACCTCTATCCTGCCTATGCGTCCGCTCTTCTGCAGGTCTCTGAGGTCCAGCTCGTCACCGAGGAGTCCCTCGGTCTGGCCGAAAATCGCCCCGACGATGTCGGGCTTCTCCACTATTCCATCAGTTGACAGTCTTGCCGAAATCAAGTACTTGGTTGTACTCGGATCTATGTCCATTCTTCTTCACCTTTGTGAGTCTGAAAAACAGCTTATCGCCTTCCGCTGTCCTGTTCTCTCTCGCTCTGCCTTTTCGGGGCCGCGGCAGGTGCAGCGGACTTTGACAAACATCTAGGCTGTTGCGGCCTGCGAGCGCATCGTTGCGCTGTGGTCGCGGTGATATTCATACGGTCAAGCGTGATGATGTCAATGTGGGGTTTTAGGCTGTTCTTCGGAACTACTAATGCGCTCGTTGATAAATACTTTTGCATGTTATCTATAAAATTCACTGGCATATGCCAGGCAATCGTGCGTTAGTCTATCAACCGCCGGAGACGACAGATATGAGTTTGATCGCGTCTCCCTCTCTCAGCGGTTCGTCCGAGGGAAGCGGTGTGTCGTCTCGGACCGCGATCCACCCGTCCGGGCGCAGGCCCAACGCCCTGATGACGTCCTCGACCTTGGCCCCTTCCGCCACCTCGACCTTCTTGGTCTCCTTCTTCGTTGGCAGCAGGTGGATGGTCACCATCATGGCTTCACCGACAGCGTTAATACGGGAACTCGTAATAACGCTTCCGTTCCAGCAATCCTGCCGAGGTAGCTAAGCTCGGTTTAAGGCGGTAGCCTCGAGAGCTACTGGTGCTTGACACCACGGGAGTTCAAATCTCCCCCTCGGCGCCATCACGGCCCGCTCGTTTCGGGCAACTGTGGGGAGCGATATGCAGCGGTCCAAGGAGATGATTGTCTACGTGGCAGGGTTCACCGGCCCATTGGCCGGGAACCTGGTCCTGTCCCTCCTGGGCGTCCTAGGCGATGCATGGAGCGTCGATCCCGTGGAGATCCTGCTCTCGATACCCGCGTTCATGTTCCCCTTTGCCATCATGCAGCTCTTCTCCGGTACGATATCCGATGCGTACAATCGGAGGTCCACGCTTCTCTTCGGGCTTGGGGTGTACGCGGCGGGTTCCGCCCTGGCTGCACTCTCGGGCTCGCTTGAGTTCTTCATGGTCACCAGGGTGATCCAGGGGGTCGGGTACGCGTTCGTGAACCCCGTCCTCGTGGCGCTCCTATCAGAGATATCGGGTCCGTCCAGGCAGGGCAGGTCCATGGGCTACTTCGGCAGCTCGACGACCGCGGGGGTATCCGTGGGCCCGTTGCTCGGCGGGGCGTTCGCGGACATCGACTGGCGCTTGGCGTTCCTCGTGGTCACGTTGTTGTCACTCTCCATGTTCGTGGCAGTCTTGTTCGCCTTCAAGGGCGAGGGACGGGGCACCGGGAAGGCATCGTTCGGGGCCGTGAGGGCCCAGCTCTCGGCCGCGTTCGCTGACCGGCGCATCATGCGCCTGTCAGGGGCCGGATTCCTGGCGTTCATGGCCTTCGCCGGGGTCATATCGTTCGTGTCAGAGTATCTGGAGACCGGCCCGCTCGCGCTCTCGGCAGAGGAGATCGGGATCGCCCTTTCCGCATCCGGCGTCGTCGGCATCTTCTTCGCGCCGGTGGCCGGAGCCTTGGTCGATAGCCGGGGTGCGAGGTGCTGCGTGGTGGTGGGGTTCTCCATAAGCGCGCTCGTGGCGTTCGCTTTGCAGTTCGCCGGTTCCTACTACGGATTCATCGCGCTGCTGATCGTATCCGGGATCGGAGGGTCGTTCGTCTGGTCCTCTTTGCTGACGATGGTCGTGACCGTCCCTGCCCGCATGAAGGGCACATCGTCCTCCGTGTTCAACAGCGCCAGGTTCCTAGGCTATGCGCTGTCCCCGGTCGTGCTGGCCCCGTTGTATCTGTCTATGGGCTTCGACCCTGTCATGATGATATGCGCGGGTGTCGGCCTGGCCGGTCTGGCGCTGGCGGCCATCCCCAGGTCCCAGGCCGCACAGGGGTAGGGTTAATTACGGGCTGGTCGATTCCGCACATGTCCATGAAAGAGAAGAAGATGCTCATGATCGTGTGCGACGGTCTTTCCGACCGTCCGGTCAAGGAGTTCGACAGGAAGACCCCCCTCCAGGTGGCCAGGAAGCCCGCCATGGACGCGGTCGCCAGGCATGGCATGTGCGGCGTCATGGATGTCATCGCCCCTGGGGTCATCCCTGGCAGCGATACCGCGCACCTCGCGCTGTTCGGATACGACCCTTACACGGCGTATTCCGGCCGGGGCCCTATAGAGGCAGCCGGGGCCGGCCTCGAGGTGCGGAAGGGGGATGTCGCGTTCAGGTGCAATTTCGCCACGGTCGACCCGACCTTGGTGGTCACTGACCGCAGGGCAGGTAGGATCAAGTCCGGGACGGATGAGTTGGCCAAGGCCCTATCAGGTCTCATGATCGAGGATGTCGAAGTACTGTTCAAGGAAGGTTCAGAGCACAGGGGCGCGCTCCTCTTCAGAGGTCCCGGTCTTGACCCGAGGGTCACGGACGCGGACCCTCACCACGAGGGGAAGGTGCTGGAATCGAGGGGGCTCGTCCCAGAGGCTGAGAAGACCGCTCGTGTACTGAACGAGTTCGTCAGGATGTCGCACCGCCTGCTGGATTCGTCCAGGGTGAACGTCGAACGGAAGAGCGCGGGCCTCCCGCCCGCAAACATAGTGTTGCCGAGGGGCGCGGGCGGCCTCGGGGACCTGGAGTCGATGCCCAGCATGTACGGCACCAAATGCGCCGCTGTGGCTGGTGTCACGCTCGTGAAGGGCCTGTGCAGGCTCGTGGGCATGGACGTGGTGGATGTGCCCGGGGCGACGGGCGGGCTCGACACCGACTACAAGGCGAAGGGCGACGCGGCGCTCAGGGCGCTCGAGTCGTACGATCTCGTGTTCATGAACATCAAGGCCAGCGACATCGCGGGCCACGACGGTGATTTCAGGCTCAAGGTCCAGGTCATCGAGAACATAGACTCGATGCTGGCGAACATGCTCGACGACATGCACGAGGACGTCGTCGTCGTCCTCACGGCGGACCATTCGACACCCGTGAGCGTCAGGGACCATAGCGCGGACCCGGTACCCGTCGCCATCTCTGGTGGCGGGGCAAGGATAGACCACGTGAAGGAGTTCGACGAGATGTCAGTTGCGTCCGGCGCTCTGGGCAGGATCCGCGGCAGGGACCTGATGCCCATAGTCATGGGAGTCGCGGACAGGGCTAAGAAGTTCGGCGCGTGAGCCTGTCGCTTGTCACTTCTCGGCGAGCGCCTCGTTGATCATGTCTGCCTGGACGTGGCCTATCACGTTCACATCCGCGGACTTGGTCTTCTGGATGCTCATGAGCCTGCGCTTGATGTTCATCGCGAAGTGCACGCCCAGGGGACAGAACGGCGATGTGGGCCGGAATGTCAGGCTGACCTTGTCCTTGGAGACCTTGAGGTCGGATATGAGTCCCATCTCGTAGACGTTCATGTTGGTGTGAGGGTCGACGATCTCCTTGAGCGCGGCGACAACCTGTGCTTCGGTTGGCATCTGTGGTCTCCTGGTGCGTCGTTTCATGAGTCTATGGACTGGACCTAGTTTAAGTTGTTGACTATGTGGTGCGGTGTCTGGCGCGGCGCTGAGGCATGTCTTACGTCTGTCATCTCATATCGAGTGTCTTTGCTTCTTGAAGTAGTCCATGACGATCTTCCGCTGCCCCTTCCTGAGTATCTCTGACAGCGTCGATGGTGAGACGTCGAACATCCTCGCCAGCTCCCTGAGGCTTATGCGTTTCGGATAGTCGAAGTAACCCCGATCGAACGCGACCTGTGTGATCTTGTCCTGCCGCTCCGTGAGTGTCTCCTTGTCGTCGATCTTCGTGAGCTTGACGAGCTCTACCTCCACGCTCTTGCTCTTGAGGTGGTCGAAAATGTCCTTGAGGACACTCTTCTCGCTCAGGATGATCGTCCACTCGACCTTCCCATTGTCCTTCGACAGGGCCGAGATGAGGAACACGTCAGCGTCTGTGAGTATCCTGCAGATCTCGCACCTTGAGGTCGTGACGGCGCTCAGGACCTTCCCCTTCTCGGTGACGGTCGTGTCTACCTTCGAGACGAGAGGGTTCTTCTTGATCGTGTCGAGTATCTCGTCCATCACGTCCGCAGGCGCCTGTATCTCCACCAGGTCCTTGACGCCCTTCTCGGAGAACGGCATCCTGTCAATGACCTTGATGGTCGCCGGGTACTTGGCCGATACGTCGCTCATCCAGTTGTTGGGGATCTTGAGCGATAGCACTGCCTCCATCATGAGTTCCGAGTTCCTCCTATCGAGGAAGCCTCTACGCCCCTCTGTGGGTAAGAACGTTTTGTGCGTATATCTAGTTTCACCACTGCCATTTGGAGCACTTTCAGAGCGGTTGCCGCTGACCTTATTAACGCCGGTGTGGTTGACACGTCCTGGATGGACCTTTCACAGTTCTCCAGGTCATCGGCTATGGTCGACAGCTCGGCCATGTTCGACGAGATGTTGTCGCTCGACGGCGTGTCGACCAGGTCCTCGAGGTGTGCCTTCTGCAAGGGGTCGAAGCTCCTGTGCGGGAAGGACAGGTGTCCCGTGCTCGCGAGGTTCTTCTCGACCACTAGGACAAGGGCCAGGACCGACCGTCTGGACATGGACGGCGCCTCGCCCCCGAGCGTGTTCGTAGGCAGGTTCGGGTATCCCAATGTCTCGATAGGCCCCATGATACCGCCGTTCCACGGAGACACATCCCTCCTGGACACGCCCGAGCGCTGGGTAGGGCTCCCGATCGACGACATCATCGAGTTCCGGTCCAGCATGGTCCGGGGGATGCACGAGGTCCAGGTGTATGATGTCGACAGTTCGAACAAGCTGGTCGAGCGCACAAGGGAGCTCGCGCTCGCGAAGAAATCCCCGGAGACATTCGCGGAGTTCACGAAGAAGCCCCAGGGGAGGCTCACGGTGGACGACGATGTCGAACCATTCGGGCCTTCGGCGCCCCTGCGCAAGTTCGATATCTCCAATGTGAGGTTCGACCAGAGGCTGGAGAAGGTGTTCTACGACACGGACCTGCTGGCCAAGGACGCGGTCGTGTCCCTGTACGGTGACGGGACCCTGCTCTCTGGCATCCAGAGGGCGTTCAGCGTGGGCGCGTTCGGGATGGGCCGTAGACGGAGGTTCGTCCCCACCAGGTGGAGTATAACGGCCGTGGACAGCCTCCTGGGCCTGAACATGCTCGAGACGACCAAGACCTTCCCTCTCATCAACGAGTACAGGGTGTACGAGACCGTGAGCCTGGATAACAGGTGGGCGGTCCTGATGATGCCTTCCTCGTGGCGGTACGAGCTCATAGAGGCGTGGTACCCCAAGACCGCGTGGAACCCGCACAGCGACAGGATAGCCATCATCTCCGACCACGAGTTCTTCGACGGGAGGAAGACATATGCGGCCATCGGAGGCTGCTACTACGCGGCGCGGCTGGCCGCGAACGAGATCCTCCAGCGCGAGAGGCGCCAGGCCGGAGTGTGCATCATGAGGGAGTCGCACCCCGGCTACATACTGCCCGTGGGCGTCTGGAACGTGCGTGAGAACGTCAGGGCGGCCCTGAGGAACGAGCCGAGGAGGTTTCAGACGATGACAGACGCCCTGAAGCACGTGTCGACCGTCATGGACATTCCCATGTCCAGGTGGATCAAGAACAGCGCCGTGCTCAAGGACGCGCTCTATCAGAAGCGCATAGACGACGGGTGGGCGTGACCATGGTCAAGCACGTGAGATGCAGGACTGCGCTCTCCGTCTCGAAGCTCCCGGGGCTCGACTGGGCCCTGAACCCGTACAAGGGGTGCGCCCACGGATGTCTGTACTGCTATGTCCAGGATGTCACCAGCTTCGCGCTCGACAGGCCCTGGGGCTCCGTGGTCGAGGCGAAGGTCAATATTGCCCATCAGCTCAAGGGTGAGCTCGCGAAGGGCGTCAAGGGCGTTGTGGGCGTCGGGACGGTCACGGACCCGTACCAGCCAGCCGAGGCGGAACTGGAGCTCACTAGGGGCTGCCTCGCACTCCTGAAGCGGTACCGGTCGCGCATCAGCATATTGACGAAATCGGACCTCGTGCTGAGGGACCTGGACTGGCTGAAGGACTGGGAGGGCGCGGAGGTCGGTATCTCGGTCGGCTGTCCGGATGACAAGGCCGCATCGGCCCTGGAGCCAGGGGCGCCCGCCCCCAGCCGCAGGTTCGACGCGCTGGCCAGGCTGACGGCAGCCGGCGTGGACACCTATCTGATGGCCGCTCCTATCGTGCCATCGGTGTCAGGTTCGGACGGGGTGCTCAAGGAGCTCGTCCAGAAGGCTGCAGATGCCGGCGTGAGGAGGATCATGTGGGACGGCCTGAACCCGAAGCCCATCGCCTCCAAGAGGATGGTCGCGGCGATGCCCACGCTGAAGGCCGACCTCGAGGTGGCGAGGTCCGGGACGTGGTCCTCCCGGGTGCGCATCAGGCTGGCCGAGGAGTGTGCTGCCAAGGGCATCACCTTGGTCGACGCCTTCTAAGGACTCCGGTCAGATACGGGGCAATGCGGACGTCTGGATGCTCTGATTGTGATAGACAATTATGACAGTATATTATCACAAATGCCTCAAGTTCGAGAAACAATGCGCGGATGGATGGTCCTGTGGTTCACTGGCACTGGGCCCCTGCTCGCTCGATGGACAGAGTCACGGCGTCTGGTCTGCTTCGTCTCGGGTCCGACACCATGCGCAACACTTATATAGAAGCCCTATCATATTCGGGCCTCGGAGGCATTGTGAAATGATGGGAAACCAACCCATAATTGTACTCAAGGAAGGTACGGAGTCGACGAAGGGCAAGACTGCTCAGAGCAACAACATCATGGCAGCCAAGGCCGTCGCTGACGCCGTCAGAAGCACCCTGGGCCCGAAGGGCATGGACAAGATGCTCGTGGACAGCATGGGTGACATCGTCATCACGAACGACGGTGCGACCATCCTGAAGGAACTGGATATCGAACACCCCGCGGCCAAGATGGTCGTGGAGATCTCGAAGACGCAGGACAACGAGTGCGGCGACGGGACGACCTCTGCGGTCGTCATCGCGGGCGAGCTCCTGAAGAAGTCAGAGTCGCTCATCGAGCAGAACGTGCACCCGACCGTCATCTCGAACGGTTTCAGGCTCGCGGCCGCGGAGGCCGTGAAGATACTGAAGTCCATCGGGATCGAGGTCAGCCCGACCGACAAGAAGTCCCTGAGGAAGGTCGCCATGACCGCCATGACTGGGAAGAGCGTCGGCGGAGAGCGCGACCTGCTCGCGGACATCGCAGTCGAGGCGATCTCATCCATCTCCGAGAAGACTGATGGCAAGTACACCGCGGACATCGACAACGTGCAGGTAGAGAAGAAGCACGGCGGTTCCGTCGCGGACACGAAGCTCATCAAGGGTATCATACTGGACAAGGAGCGCACACACCCGAGGATGCCAACGCTCGTCAAGGGCGCCAAGATCGCGCTCGTCGACTCGGCCATCGAGATCAAGAAGACCGAGGTCGAGGCCAAGATCCAGATCAGGGACCCGATGCAGATGCAGAAGTTCCTGGACGAGGAGGAGAGGACCCTCAGGGGCATGGTCGACAAGGTCAAGAAATCCGGCGCGACAGTCGTCATATGCGAGAAGGGCATCGACGACATGGCCCAGCACTACCTCGCCAAGGACGGCATATACGCCGTTCGCAGGGTCAAGAGGTCGGACATGGAGAAGCTGGCCAAGGCGACGGGCGGGAAGATCATCACGAACCTTGACGACCTGAGCGCGTCCATGCTGGGCGCGGCTGAGGCGGTCGAGGAGCGCAAGGTCTCCGACTCCGACATGACATTCGTCACGGGCTGCAAGAACCCGAAGGCCGTGAGCATCCTGGTAAGGGGCGGCACGGAGCACGTCGTGGACGAGGTCGAGAGGGCCCTGCACGACGCCCTGAAGGTCGTCGCTGTCGCGGTCGAGGACGGCGTCGTCGTCCCAGGCGGAGGCGCGCCAGAGATGGAGGTCTCCTTGAGGCTCAGGGACTATGGACAGTCCGTAGGCGGCAGGGAGCAGCTCGCGATCGAGGCTTTCGCCGAGGCGCTGGAGATCATCCCGTGGACACTCGCGGAGAACGCGGGCATGGACATGATCGATGTGCTCATCGAGCTCAAGAACGCCCACACGAAGAAGACGGGGAAGACCTTCGGCGTGAACGTCCTGGACAACAAGGTCTCTGACATGCTCGCGCAGAACGTCATCGAGCCCCTCAGGGTGAAGACCCAGGCAATCCAGTCCGCGACAGAGGTCGCGTCGATGGTCCTGAGGATCGACGATGTCATCGCCGCGAGGAAGTTGTCGCCGTCCGAGAGGATGCCTCCGGGCGGAGGCGGCGGGATGGGCGGCATGGGCGGAATGCCCGGCATGATGTGAGCCCTAAACCCTTCTTTTCAATCTTTTCCAGGAGGCGCAGGTGCGCCTCCGAAACACCATTTTCTTTTCGAGACGATTGCACAGCAATTGCGGTGTGCAGGGAGCCGTGTGCATATCGAGACATCTGGCTATTTGCGAATCAAGGGTTTATAGCTCCGAGCTAAACTCCTTACTCCTTTTTCATTCTGCAACCGGAATTTCACCTTAAAACGGCTGATTAATCGCCCCGAAACGCGATGCGTCTTTTCCCTCTCCGATCCGTCTCGAAATTGAGAGGCATCCGAGACGGATGCGAGAGGGATCGTCCTCGAGCGGTAGTCACAGGTTTCAGGATGCCTCTCTGATCCGTCTTCTTCCGTCTCGATTCGTCTATTGAATCAGATGGCAGAGTGCATGCGGATAGCGGAGCGCGCGTAGCATTCTTTTCTCAAGGTGTGTTCAGGTAACCTTTCTCAATGAGTTCGGCGAGCTTCCTCATGGCGTAGTCGCACTCAGTGAGCACGAGTACGACGTCGCGTCTCAGATCACCTTTTGGTACGCTAGTGTTCGCGTGAACGCTGATGTCCGACCTAAGCCGTTGGAGATTCGCCAGGGGATTCACGATGCTCTGAATGTCCTCAGGCGCGGCTCCTTTTCCCTGCAGACATATGTCGAGTAGCTTGATTGAGCCGAGATCGGTTGTAGTTACTCCCAGCTTCGTGGCGATTTCTCTGAGATTGCGCGTTCTCAGCCCTTCATTGAGGACGACCGCTAGTTCCCTAATCTGATCCTCCCATTCTTTGGACGAATCTGTGAAGACATAGTGAAGTCGGCTCGTTTTTCTATTCTTAATCTCGCCATGATACTCCCAGATAGTCAAATCCGAACCTTGCAGTTTCGCGACCGGGAACTTCTCAAGAATGTGCACTAGAGACCGCAAAGGGTCGTAGTCGTCTGAGAACTCTCCTTCAAATTGCTGCTTGATCATACGTTCCGGAATTGTCCCTCTTGGCCTTTCGTTCATTGACCTCCAATGTTGCTGCTCGCTGTACGGTAGATCAGCAATGTCACAAAGAAGGACCACTACCTGACCCGCTTCATTCAGTTCAAATCCCCGGAGGGTCCATGCCCCTCTGCAGTGTATTGAGTCGATTCCGAGACTGTACTTCTCTGGATAGGATTCGTACTTCAGCAGCACTTCCGCCCGGAAGAATGTTGGCGAAGTTGTGAGAGGTTTGCCCGTGTCGGTGAAGTAGGTGTCAAGATGTTGTGGATCACAAGTGGTTTCGATTATGCTCTTACTCTTGAGGTCGTAGACCAAGAAACTCGCATACTGCTTCACAGTGCGATTCCAATCTGTCGCCCTCGCCCTCAGACTGTCGCGTGACTCTGAAGTCCTCACAATCTGAAATCCTCGGCACCACGAGGCTATGTACTCGTGATTCTTCCCTGTTCTCATACCTATCTTGCCGTGCGTGTCCTCAATAGGGAAGTCCATCTCACGTTCAGTCGAACTTCCCTGTAGGCTGTGAAAGCTGATGTCTGGTGCTCTCGTGAAATCGAAGAGTCTTACAAGAACAGAGTCAGTAACGTAGAGGACGAAATCCAGATCACTCTTCTTAAGGGTGTAGACAAATGGTTGTGACGGAGAAGTCGTGATTGCTGCATCCTCATAGTCGCCATTCTCATCGAGACGACAGTATGAATTCCTATCGTTGACGAAATGAATGTCAAGTATCTGGGCAATCATCTGGTTCAGCTCAAGGTATGATGCGTTCTTGTCTCCTGCGAAGAATCGATGGAACACCAAAGGTTTTCCTTTATCAAGCACAGTGCTCCCTGTTCTATCAAGTGGCGGTGTCACAGAGACCTCTTCATGTGGGCTAGCTCTGTAGGAGTATCCCCAGTGCTGATCACTCGTGAAGTTCCATCGACCGATGTCTGCCTGGTATCCCTCTCGAAGTCTGCTTCTAGGTACTAGAACGGAGTATAGGAAGGCAGAAGTGTCTTCGAACTGCCAGTTCGCGTAGACTAGAGTATCATCCAGTGCCGAGTTAGCGAGTAGCCAGGCAAAATCTTCGAATCCAATCCAATCTCTTTCGGATGGTGAGTTCTGAGGCGGATACGGTCCATGATCATTGAGCCATCGAACAATCTGGTCAAATCGCATGTTACTCTCCTCAACTCACGCTGTTCTCTGTTGGCTGCGGATGGAGAGGGGTTCAACCTTCAGCAAATCTCGAAGGATTATGTCCACGGCTGTCCACGCATGGTCTGCGTCCTCCACCTGCATCAATCTCTCATAAGGTGGCTTGTCGTGGGCACAGATTACTCTCTCCATGTTCTGCACTTCGAGTATCTTCTCAAGGATCTTGTCATTGCCAATCTCTTGTTTGTACACGGCAATCAACTCTCCTAGTGTAGCTCTTTGCGAGAGCTGCTTTCTCGACCTGAGCACCTCTTTGAGAGAGTACTCTATTGCTCGTGACAACATCACGATGCATCCGTCGTAGCACTTTGCGACATATGAACGGTGTGCCTGGCAGGCGTAATACTCGACACGGCTTGGCAGGCGTCTTTCAAGGATGGACTGGTATCTCAGAAGACGATGATTCTGGGACGCGATATCAGATGCAGCCGCTATGAATCTTGGTATGTAGTATGTGGTCTTCTTCGCTGCTCGGAAGGCTTTCCATTGCCTGTCCGACCATTGGTTTTCGATATGACTCGGAACCTTGAGTTTGTTTATCTTCGAATCGCGTAGCAGAGTGCTCCTTGCCTCAAGGTCTTTCAAGTAGCCAGTATCAACGACCTCCGCGGTAGAGAGTGCTATGGATATCATGGTCGATAGTTCGTCGTTCTGTTTGAACACTCTAATCACAGTGTCGTCGAAGAAGTCGTGTGTAGCACATCGCACTCCCTCCTTCACGCTGCCCTTGCTGGATGCCTTATCAAGAATCTCATTGATACCCCTCAGGTCGAACTTCCTAGATCTTGAGAGTACTCTGATGAAGTCCTCTTTCTTCCAGCTAGGTTGGCACTCGATGTCATATTCGATTGCCAGCGACTTCAATTCTGCCTTTGTACAGTCTTCAAGTCTCTGCCTCTTGCTGGCCATATTCCCCCTTCCTGAGGGGGCATTCTCGTTGGCGGAGATAAGGTTTGTTCTAACAGTCAGATGCCGAGATTCCACTGAGAATCCTGTTCAAATCCTATTGAATTCAAACCGCGGAACCACTTCCGGACAAGGTCCTAAGCCTGTATGTAAGAATGGCCTAATGCACACAAGTCGTTATCGATGAATACGACCGGCAGAACTTGACGCCCCCACCCCTAGTCCTTCCAGAACAGGCGATACGCATTGCCACCAGACCATGCGGCAGTACATATCGTTAGAATCGCATAGCCGAGGTTGCCGGTATCAGTGGAGTCGAATAGTCCCTCCAGCCACCCCTTTATCGCATTATTGAAGACCATCTCCAGCAAGAACGCGATAAGGCCGGCTATCATCATGATAGCTGATTCAATGCTCTTGTCTGACCCTGGCGCCATCGGTTCACCATTCCCGTACCAGAGGCAACGGCCTAAGCGGTATCTATCGTTATCGGTGGGTACCGCTGCCAAGGCATGCCAGTAGTCTGATGACCTCAGTCAATCAAGGGGTATAACGCACTCCGGCACAAACCCCCTTCCTTTTCCCTTCTAGCTGGTAATCGACAAATACTACACAGGTCGATTGCCGACATTGCCTCGGTGGTTCGAGGAGAATGGAGAGTGAAGAAGTTGATGCAGTCCAAGGTAGCCAAAGGAATATGGGCGGAGATACAGGAAGCAGACGTCCAGGCACCCACTGGCGCGGAGTTGACAATTCTTGGCAAAGGGGGAAGTCTGGATTTCGTGTCCGTTGATACGAAATCGCTTCAGAACTTCTTTGGGACGTCTTCCATGCCAAGCGATTCTTTTGAGGAGAGGAAGCGCAGGGTTGAATTCCGTGCTGGACGTCTGCAAAAGTCGTTGGACCGAAAACTCAAACAAATCAGACGAGAGATGATGATGGCTGTGGGGTCCGCCGTCATTACAGGCGCCCTTACTCTGGGTGCAGATGCATGGTCAGATAAGACAGGTACAGCTACTACTTTGCTGGGTGGCTCCTCTGGAACTGGTGGCATCTTCCTTGCCACCAAGGATTCGTTTCTTTCATATTACGACACGAAGACGAACTACTACAACTACATGGATGATTTGACGAGCCGGATTCATACTTGCGAGAGTGAAGAGATACTGGTTGGAATTGAGAAGGAGATTAACGCAATGTTTGACAAGATTCACCAGAAAGCAATCAAGGATATTGGCTAACCAAGAATCGGTCGAAGATAGTGTCAGAGATTCCGCATCACTTCTTCGTGTGGGATGAAGTCTCCGAGCCAAGAGGTCTGGAGACTCCGTGGCAAATGGATTCTGGCTCACAGCCGAAGGCTTCTATTCTTCCCGCTTCCGAATCATTCTCAGCGGCTTAAGGGCCTCTCTCGGAGGCTATTCTTCAAATCGCATGGTGCCATTCCGTAACCAGGGTGGAGTTGATGGAATCGAGATGTAGCCCAATGAAACTGGTTTGCACTTTGACGCAGGCTCGTGAAGGATGTATTGCCATTGCCGATCATGTGATTCTTCTGTGTAATTCATCTGAAGCTATCAGGGTTAGGGCTGGCCGACTTGAGAAGCCCACCCTACTCAGGTACTCCTACATTCTCACTCTCGTCGCTCTGGAAGAGGCAGGGAAACTCTTCGAACTTTGGCAGGCAGCTTCCGAGAGTGAGCAGAACCACCCCGATGAAGTAGTCGTAGACGGTTGGAGGGACCACAAGAAGAAAGGCGGGAAGGCGGGAGACCTATGTTGTCAGATGCTTGAGTTTGTGTCGAACCTTGAGGACCACTCCCTTGACCGTGATGAATGGAATGGCCTCCGAGATGGGATTGCTGAATCAAGACAACACCTCTCTGAAATCTATCCTAGATTCAGGGAGGAACGAGTGCTAGCTCTCTACGTGGACCTCATCGATTCAAAATGGACAGCTGGCAGTTCTCCCTCAACGGGGACTATCGAAGTCGACAACTTGCTCCTTGGTGTGATTGCCAGAACCGCTCACACATATCTCGGCCTCAGAGATTCTCGATTCTCAATACCCGTGAGATTGTTGAGTCAGATAAAGAATCGGGAAAGAAGCGATGATACACGGGAATTCATAGAGATGGTATTCTCCCAAGTCGTCCTTGCAGCCATCGAGAGCATTGCTGAGCATGACGCAGAGGTGCATGCTCTCTGTGAATGACGTCTTCGCTGCCTTCCCGCCCCTATGGCCTTCTTTCTGAACTAGGACTGGGGCAGAGAGATTCGTATCTAGTACCACCAAGTGCTGAGCCACCAGAAGACTAGCAGCAACGAGAAGAGTATCGCCAACATGGGTAGGAGTACTACTAAGCTGAAGTAGCTGAGTTCAATCTCTACTTCCTCACCACATTTCTCGCACACCGAATTACCTTTGGGGACGAAGGCCTCACAGAATGGGCATTTCGGCATTTCTACCATCCAAGAATCGCTCTCGACGGCTTAAGGGCTTCGTTGTTGAGGACGCAGCGTGGCAGGTTACTTCTCGTGTATCACCGTCACCAGGAGTTGCAGTCAGGCAGACTGGATGTGCCCTTGTACGCGTGTGTGTCGGGACGAGTCGTGCCAACCATGCATCAATCGGCGCTTGCGAGGCGCTCCGCAATCGCTGCCACGACGGCCATGGATCCTGGGAGGCTCTCCAGCTTCATGTTCTCGTTCGGTGCGTGGCAATCCGTCCCCTCGAGGTCCGCGTAGCTGTATGCCATGCACAGCGGCGCGTGCTTGGCGAACAGGAAGGCAGGTCCCGACCCCTGGGCCATCGGGACTACTCCCGTCCCCGCTGGATTGCACGCTTCCTTCATGATCGAGTGCACGAGCGTGATGTATGGATCTCGCACGGAGGTCTTCGCGGGCTCGTATCCTGGCTTGCGCACGACTTCGATGTCATTGAATCCTCTGGCGTCCAGGTGCTTCCTGAGAAGTTCGTGCACCTTGTCCACCGTCAGATCAGGCACGATCCTGATGTCGAGCTTCGCGCTCGCCGCGGCGGGCACGATCGTCATGTCCTCAGGCCCCTGATAGCCGCTAGTGAAGCCGCTGATTGACATTTGTGGGTCGAGGAATAGTGCCTTGAGCAGCTCCAGCCCCTTGCGGTCCATCAGTAGCTTCTCGAGCCCGTACTCGTGCTTGAACCTCGCGACCGCGTCCCCCTGGTACTCCTTCAGTGCGTCCAGGTCTTCCTGGAGTGGCTTTCTCACGAGGTCGTTGAACCCGTCTACGGTTATTGTCTCGTCCGGGGCCTTCAGCGTGCTCAGCGCCCAGACCAACCTCCAGGCCGCGTTCGGGACCGCCCCCGCGTCGCCAGAGTGCGCATCGGTCCTAGCGAAGTGCGGAACTCCCGCAGAGACGAGGTCGAAATATGCGTCGCCCTTCAGTCCGCAAACGACCTCGCCTGGACTCCCTGGGATGGCTCCCACTCCTTCCCAGACGCATCCGTCGGCTACGAGGAACTCCTCCTTGTCCTTTGCGAAGTTGGGCAACGAAGCCGATCCCGCCTCTTCCTCTCCTTCGACAACGAATCTCACATTGACGGGTGTCTTCCCCAGTATCTGCTCAATCATGTCGACGCCCATCATGCTTGACACTAGCGGTCCCTTGTCATCGTTGGTGCCACGGCCATAGAACCTGTCACCCCTTCTCACCAGCTCCCAAGGGGATGAATGCCAGAGGTCCAGCGAGCCTTCAGGCTGGACATCGTAATGATGGTAGAACAGCAGGGTCTTCTTCGCTCCTACGTCCTTCGAGGCGTAGACGACCGGTGCACCACCCTTGGCATACGTCGCAGATGCGTAGCCACGTTCCTTGAATGACACTCGGATCGACTCTGCGCACGCCTTAAGCCCCTCATCGTCTCTCGGAGCTACTGTGCGGTAACTCACGAAGTCCCTGAGCAGATTGATTGCCTCATTCTCCCAGTCTTTCGCTCTATTCATCAGTGCCTTGAACGTCTGGGCCATGGACTCACTCCTGTATCGTCTCAGCGTAGTGGAATACCTCCACGCTGTACCTATCGCGCACCCTCAAGGTTCCCGTGCTATTTAGATGGACTGAACCTTCTCACAATGAGCTAGAGTCGTCCTTTGAATTATGCTGAGATTCGAGGGCGCCTGGTCTTGCTGGCTAGTTTGGCCATCAGTCATGATATGTATGTATCGCAAAGATGCTTCGTTTCTCAGAGACGTAGATGACCGAAGCTGGTCATGTACGTCCGTGTCTGGACTGGATCACTTTCTTCGATTTCCTCCTGCGTAGGTTGAGCGCTCATCTCAATGCGATTCCATGCCTGATTTGGTGTTGTGAGTTGCGAGGTTTTTGCACCGATAACCTGCCTGATCCTGTGAATTCTTGTGTGTACATATACAAATATCGGTAGACGCGGAAGGACATTTGCACAGTATATGTGGTATGTAAGTATGCCCGCGCGCAGAGAAGCTCGCTTAGCAGGTCCTCAGGTCTTCAGCCATGCGTTGAGTGTCACTCCGTCTGGATATGCTGGCGAGCATGCTGGCTGCACGTATGGACAGACGCGAGGGCGACGTGTTGTAGTTGAGATCCGTGTCGGTAGGTGCGCGCGGGGCACGGGTGAACCAACGTGTTCGAGCTTCGGCGCTTGGTCCGTGCTAGCGTGGCACAATGGCGGTTTGCCTGCAACGTCATGCTGTAGCATGACATGCTGTCCGCCGCCGTCGGACGGAATTATATGTGAAGGCACGACAAATATAGGATGTATTGAGATGAGCCGTAGTAATATGCTGTAGGCATCGAATTGGGTTCCGGGCTTGCCCCCTACGGGGGCAACGTGGGATCTGCAAGCATAGAATCCTCGTTTTTCAGTGTTTCCTAAGGGGGTTTTAGCCACTTTTTGCCAAACCGTGATACTGAGTAACACGATTTCCTCGTGAATCGCGTCTGGACTCAGGGGAGATCAGATGCTTGCCACAGGAAACGGCAACAAATAGGGTATAAGTTGACGCTTTGGAGGGGGGTGCACGAGGGGTCGAGGGGGCTCAGGGCGTTTTAGACCCAAAATGCGACATTTTTATATAGACACAAATCGATGTTCTGTCGGACAATCGTCCAACAGACAAGGGATGGGAACCTACCATGAGAAAGTATCTCAAGGAGGACGAGCTAAAGTCTTTGCTCGAAGCTCCAAGGCGGATGCGAGACCGCCTGATCATCAAACTCATGTACGAGACGGGGATGCGTGTCGGTGAGTTAGCAGCCTTGACAATTGGTGACGTGGACCTCGACGCTAGTGAGATAACGATACAGAGAGCGAAGAGGCACGAGGAAGGCAGGAAGGTGCCGATTATCAACAGTTGGACCAAGGTCATGTTGCATGACTACATTGGCACCAGGAAGAACCGCAAGGACCCGCTCTTCGTGTCCAACAAGCGCGGCCCGCTGTCCAGACGGCAGGTGGAGCGTCTGGTCTCCAACTATGCCGAAGCGGTGGGGATAGATCGGGACAAGCGGCATCCACATGTCTTGAGGCACACGCACGCGGTCCACGCGCTCAAGTCTGGCATAGACCTTCGGACACTCCAGCAGAACCTGGGGCACTCCAGCATTGAGGTCACGGCCATCTACCTGACGATGGACATCGATGACCGCAAGGAAGCGTACTCCAAACATCCGTTGCCAGGGATGTCGGAATCGGAGGAATCTGAGGAGTCTGGTGCGAGCCGCGGGGAGGAGCCGCTGTCGGTGCACTCGAATCACTCGAGCTCCTTCGTGCTTTCAGGTGATGTCTAGGTTCGGACTAAACTTTTTCCAGTCATACCTTTTCCACATATCTTTGTAATGCTTCATGGTTGAAGCGACTTTTGGGACGCCCCGTTCGCAGCATTTTCGCTCATCCTACGAGATTAATTGATATTCCTTGAGTCCCTATCGCGCGGTCGAGATGCCGGAACAATGGACTGAGAAGTACAGGCCGAAGTCCCTCTCAGATGTCGTTGGCAACGAGGCGGCCGCACGCACGATGAAGCGCTGGGCGGAATCGTGGTCGCGCGGAGTGCCACGTGTCAAAGCATTGATCCTGAGAGGGGAGCCTGGGACGGGCAAGACCAGCTCAGCGCTGGCTCTCGCCGGGGACTTCGATTGGGACGTCGTCGAGATGAACGCATCGGACCACAGGAACGCTGATTCCATACGGCGGATAGCTGGCTTGGGCGCGATATCCCAGACATTCACATCGGCCGGGGAGTTCCTATCGACGACCAAGGGCAAGAGGAAGTTGATAATCATCGACGAGGCTGACAACATGTTCGGCCGAGAGGATTTCGGCGGGGCCAAGGCTATCGTTGAGACCGTGAAGGAGTCGAGCCAGCCTGTAATCATGATTGTGAATGACTACTACGAACTCACGAGGAAGGCGTCCGCGCTCAAGTCCCTAACTGACAGCGTGACTTTCAAGAGGCTGGACAAGCGCACGATTGTGACCGTACTCATGAACATAGCACGCGCCGAGGGTGTGTCCATAGCGCAGGGCCCCCTCGAAGCCATCGCGGACAACGCTGGGGGGGACCTTCGAGCTGCAGTGAACGACATCCAGATGCTCGTTGAAGGCAGGAGTGAGGTTGTTTCTGAGAACACAACGGTTCTGGCGGAGAGGAACCAGAACAGGGAGCTGGCGGAGTCGCTTCGGACGATGTTCGGGGCGACTACAGTCAAGGCCGCTCAAGATGCGACTCTCGATCTAGACAAGTTGCCAGATGAGTTGGAGAAGTGGATAGAGGAGAGTACCCCGAGTGAGATGACGGATCCCAGGGACCTCGCGGATGCTTTCGACGCTCTGTCAAGGGCCAACGTGTACCTCAAGCGGACCCGAACGCTGCAGCACTATGGCATGTGGTCGTATGCACGGACGATGATGACTGCTGGGGTCGCCCTGTCAAGGAGGTACGGACGCCGCCCCCATGTGAGCGAGTACAGGTTCCCCAGCAGTTTCATCGTCATGTCCCGCGCCAAGGGCACGACTGCCGCCAAGGACTCGCTCAGGACGAAGCTCTCCCCTCAGTTCCATACATCTGGGAAGCGGTTCAAAGAGGACGTGTTGCCGTCTCTCGTCATGCTGGCGAGACGGGATCGGGACATCCTTGTCAAACTCGTGCTGGACGCGGAGCTGGACGACGGTGACGTCGCCTACCTGCTGAAGAGCGAGCCAGGCTCATCGGATGTCGAAGCGGTCATGGCCAGGGTCCGCGCCGCCAAAGGCGAGGACGCACCCAGCAAGATCGTCAAGGCCAAGGGACGTTCCAAGGGCAGGAGCCTCGGGGACTTCTGAGGGATGATTGGTGGACGCACGCACTAGGGAACATCTGGAGAAGCAGCAGTATCGGCTCGTGGGCGAGACTGGAGCTGTGAAACTCTGCCACTGGATGCGCCAGAAGCTCATCTACGGACGGCCGTGCTACAAGGAGGAGTTCTACGGCATCCAGTCACACAGATGCCTGCAGATGACCCCCGCGGTCAACATATGCAATTTCAGATGTCTCTTCTGCTGGCGGTTCCACGGGATGTCCAGCTTCGAGGGGGTCAGCTACCCCGAACCGGAGGAGCTGCTCGAGAAGTGCATCCTGGAGCAGAGGTCGCTGGTGTCCGGATTCAAGGGTGACGAGAGGTGCGACCCCGCGATGTGGGAGGAGTCGAGGATGCCTAACCAGGTGGCGATATCCCTCTCTGGGGAGCCGACGCTGTACCCTGAGCTGGGGGAGTTCATCGCCCTGTGCAAGAGGAAGGGAATGACAACATTCTTGGTCACGAACGGCTCGGTCCCTAAGGCGCTGGCTGAACTCTCATGCATGCCCTCGCAGCTGTATGTAACCGTCGCCGCGCCGAACCAGGAGGTCTTCAAGAGACTGTGCGTGCCCCAGTTCGACCGCGCATGGGACAACCTCATGGACACGCTCGACCTGCTCGGGACGCTTCCGACCAGGACCGTGGTCAGGCACACCCTGGTCAATGATTGGAACCTTGGCTGGGAAGACGAGTACGCGAAGCTGGACGAACGTGCCGACCCTACCTTCGTGGAGCCAAAGGGCTATGTGTTCGTGGGGGACTCGCGCACCAGGATGACCATCGGCAACATGCCCTCGCATCAGGCCATACACGAATTCTCGTCGAGGCTCGCGTCGAGGCTGTCCATCGAGCTACTGGCCGAGAGAGAGGACAGCAGGGTCGTCCTGTTGGGCAAGAAAGGTACCAAGCTGAAGATCTCTGACTGAGGTCACTTGAGTCTTATGGTCTCGAGGTTCATAGGCGCCCTGGTCTCGATGCCGAACTTCTTGTACAGGGTGCTGGCCAGCTCGCCGCACTTGTACTCCTCCCCGTGGCAGATGATGATCCTCTCGGGCCTCGGCTCGAGCGTGCTCACGTAGTTCACGAGCTGACGCCTGTCGGAGTGTCCGGAGAAACCGTCCACGGTCTCAATGTCCATCTTCATGTGGAGGGTCAACTGTTTGCCCCTGTCGTTGATCGTGATGTCCGTCCAGCCCTTCTGGAGCTTGCGGCCCATGGTGCCGTCCGCCTGATAGCCAGCGAACACGAGCGTGTTGAGCGGGTTGTCGCACCAGGACTTGAAGTACTCCATGACCGGCCCTCCATTCATCATGCCGCTCGTGGCGAGCACGATGCAGGACTCAGGGTCGTGGCTTATGCGCTCTCTCATGTCAGGGCTGTCAACGCGCTTGAACACATCGGACAGGAAGGGATTCTCGCCCATCTGGAATATCTGCGTCCTCAGCTGGCTGTTGAGGTACTCTGGATACGCGGTGTGTATGGCCGTCGCCTCGAATATCATGCCGTCGAGGTAAATCGGGACCTTGGGGATGAAGTGGTTCCTCATCATCTCCTCGAGGACCAGCATGACCTCCTGGGACCTACCCACAGCGAATACGGGCATCAGCATCTTGCCGCCTCTCTGGAGGGTCGCGCGCGCAATCTCCTTGAGCTGGTTGGCTGCCTCCTGCCTGCTAGGCTGCATGTCGTGATACCCGCCGTATGTGGACTCTATGACGAGGGTCTCGAGCCTCGGGAACTTGTTGACGGCAGCGTTGAACAGCCAGGACTTCTCGAACTTCATGTCCCCGCTGAACGCGATGTTGTACAGACCGTCACCGACATGGAAGTGCGCGATCGACGATCCCAGGATGTGCCCGGCGTTCTGGAGCGTGAGCCGCACGTCAGGGGAGATGTCCGTGGTCTCGCCGTACTTGAGCGGGATGCAATGCATGACGACATCCCTGATGTGGGATGACTCGTACGGGGCCTTCTTTCCCTCGCCCACCGCGACCTTGATGAAGTCCAGCTGCAGCAGGGACATGAGGTCCCTCGTTGGCGGGGTACAATACACTGGCCCGTCATAGCCGTACTTGAATAGAACTGGCAGTAGCCCGCAGTGGTCCAGGTGAGCATGCGTGATGACGACGCCATCCAGTGACTCGAGGGGCATCAGCTCGGGGGCGCTCAGGTATGGGGTACCTCCGTTGTCCTCAGCGGAGACAGCCACGCCGCAGTCGATGAGGACCTTGCTCTCCCTGGTGGTCATGAGAGTCGCGCTCCTGCCGACCTCCCTGTAACCTCCGAGAGCAGTCACTCTGAGCCATGTCTCCTCGTTCAGGCGCTGGCGCATCAGCCTCCTGCCGACCTTCCTCAGGAACTCCTTCCTTTCTTCCTGGACCTTTCTCAGGTAATTCCTGATCTCCGTCACCGTCTTGGACGGTATCGGGGGCGCCCGGACGACCTTGGCGGCCCATCCGATCTCCTTCTTGATCTCGTTCAGGATGGCACCGTGCTTACCTATGACCAGACCGGGAGAGACCGCCTCTATTGTGACCTCGCCGGTGTCGTCCTCGAAGTAGATGTTGGTGATCTTGGCCTCTTCGGGGATGATCTTGCGTATCTTCTCCTCGGCGCTCTCAGGGCTCGCGAGCGTGGCGGGGTCGGGCCTGATGGCGACCCTCCTCCTCAGCGTCTGAGCGAGCTGCCTCACGAGGTCGTTGTTGTTGGAGAACTCCTCGAGGTTCTTGGTGTAGATAACTATGACTGGACCTTCGAAGTCGATATCAGTGACCTCGATGTGAGTTGGTATAGTCTTCTTGACCGCCTCTCTCGCGTCTTCTAGAACTTTCTCTATGCCCATCTGTTTTCACTCAGCTGAATGGTAGTGCTTCGCGTATCGTGCGACTCTTGCACCGCTTCGGACCGTCGTTGGACCCTATCAGGAGTTGAGCTTCAGCTTAGCCAGGCGCTTTTGTATCTCCTTGTCGTCCAGCGGGGTGAATCCTTCCGAGGTGATCGTCGCGATCGTGTATCCGTCGCCAGAGGCCGAGTCCCTCTTCATGGCTGCGTGCAGTGACCTCACTGCGAGGTCCACGCCGTCGTTGACACTCAGGTCCTTCTGGAAGTGGTCTTCGAGCACGCCATACACGTATGGCGAACCTGAACCCGTCGTGACATAGTCGTCAGGTATGGCCCCTCCGACCATGTCGAGCGCGTAGACGTGGCCGCCGTCCTTGTCGACGCCGCCGAGTATGAGGCCGACCCAGTACGGGTAGAACCTGCTCCCGGCGAGAATGTTGGACATCAGCGTCGCGCCGGACCTGACGGTCATCGGCTGGCCCCTCTTGAGCTTGTACAGCTCGACCTCGGCCGTGATGTACCTCGCCAGGGTCTGTGCGTCACCGACGACTCCAGCGACCGCGAGTCCCATGTTGTCGTCGATTTTGAACAGTTTCTGCGTGGTCTTATGGGCGATCAGAGTGCCCATGGTTGCCCTCTTCTCAGTAGCCATGACCACTCCGTCTTTGCAGACTAGTCCTATCGTGGTCGTGCCCTTCTTTACATCTTCAGTGCTCGTCATGAACAAACACCACGGCGAAAATCGGTGTGTTAAAAGCCGTTTGATGATGATGCCCGTGGCACTATATAATTGTTTTTCCAGAATTGAGGCCGCATCCGGGACCAGCCCTTCCAAATCGAAGGGGCAATCTATAAGTCCGACGCGCTCGAATAGTATCCTGAGATGGGTAGCCTGTAAGTCCTCTCCATGGTGGCACGCGACCCTTGAGGACACCGTGCTCCGAAACATGAATCCGGAGGGGCCTGGCGCCAGGAAATCGATTGCCTGCCCATCTCACCCTTCTCTCCCCGGACAACGATAAATACTATCTTGCACATCCATAACCAGGAGGTTCGAGCTCTCATATGCGGATACTGGTTGTGGACGATTCTGAGGCTTTCAGGAAGGTTATGACAGAGCTCCTTGTAAGGGCTGGCTTCCACGAGGTGTCCGAGGCTGGGGACTTCGACGAGGCGCTCAAGGTCTACAAGGGGAACCACCCCACGATTGTGTTCGTGGACATGGTGCTCCCTGGCAGGTCAGGCGTGGAACTCACCAAGGAGATCCTGAAGACGGACCCGAACGCGAAGGTCATCGCCATGAGCTCGATCATCAACAAGTCGATGATCAAGCAGAGCCTGGACGCCGGCGCCAAGGATTTCCTGCTCAAGCCCACCAACGAGATCGCGCTGAGCTCCGTCCTGTCGATGTGGAGTGATTAGATGAGTCTGTTCCTCTTCAAGAAGCGGAGGGAGAAGAAGAGTATCAGGGAGAGCGGCCTGGGAATAAGCCGCAAGTATTCGCTCCCGCCAGGCAAGAGCTATGTGATCGAGGAGACCCCTCCTTCCATCAGTTTCGACGCGTTCTCCAACCTGATCTCCACCGCCGACGAGAGGGGGAACAAGACCGTAGGGATGGCTGTCACCAGGCAGCACCCAGACCTGGTGAGGGAGAAGTACGGCCTCGAGAAGACGCCCATCTACTGGCTCGCGACACGCGCGGGCGAAGGGGTGATATCCCCTACGAACCTGGGCATACTGACCCACACCATGATCAAGTTCGTTGAGGACAACGAGAACGGCGTGATACTCCTGGACGGTCTCGAGTACCTCGTCTCGAACAACGATTTCAACAAGGTCCTCAGGGTCATCGACCAGGTGAACGATCACATATCCCAGAGCGGGACGAGGCTGATCCTGCCAGTGGACCCGAGGGTCTTCGAGCCACGCGAGCTCGCGCTGCTCGAGAGGAACATGGAGAAGATATCGGCCTTGGCCACGGCAGATTAGGCCGTCAGGATGCCACCATCGCCGTCGACACGAACACGAGTTGGGACACGAGCATGCATGCGCCCACAGACCGGGCGAGCTCCATTCGGTCCCATTTCCCTTCTATCCCCCATACGAAGTAGCACACGACCGCGTTCATCTCCGCCAGGAAGAGACCTAGCACCATCAGCATCGTGTCTGTGGCGGTGGAGTCATCGTATCCTCCAGCAACGGAGCCCAGGGACACGTATATGGCGAATGTCACGCCGAGCACGAGAGGGCCCAGGACATGCGCGGTCATACGCATCATCGATATCGTGGGCTTCAGCCTCATCTTGAGAGTGGACTCGATCTCGGAGAGCTCTCGCAGGTATGACGCGATGTCCATGGCGAGCATGCCAGCGCCAGCCTCGTCTTTGGTCGATGCCCTTCTCACCACCTTCAAGGCCTCGAGCGCGTTGACACGTCCTCCCGATGCCTCGGACCTGATGGCTCCGTCGAACCCCTGCCCCATCACGAAGGCCTTGAGGCAGAGCCTCCTGCCGAGGGACCGGTCCGGTCCATGGCTGCTCTCTGATGCTCTGTGCAGCGCGGACTCGAAGTTGTCCCCGTCCAGCATCCTGGCGCCGACCTTGAACAGCAGGTCCTGGACCTCGTTCTCCCTCACGTGCCCGGCGCCCTGGCGGGAGGGAGACGACATCACCAAGACCGCAGAGGCGGGCACGGTCCCGGCTAGCAGCACGACGGGAGCGTAGACCCCCATCCCGAAGGCAGTGTATGCGCACGCAGCGCACGCCGCTCCGACCGTCAGTGCGATAGCCCATGCATGCCGTCCTCGGAAGCTCCTGGCTGTGGGCACGTGCCTGTCGACGGGCCTCCTCGAAACCGCGTCCATCGCCACGAGGAATGCGACGACGGGGAACATCACGTTCATGACCATCGCAGTCTCGACCACGTGTCCGCCGGCTTGCGCCATCGGCTCGCCGAGCCCGCCGCCTGACCAGATGTCCCAGGACAGCATCGGCATGAACGACCCGACCATTATGGGCAGGAGGATGCCAAGGCCGAACAGTAGCATGCTAGGGGTTGAGAGGGACAGTGCATATTCCTCGACCCTGCGTTTCGCACCTGCAACCATCGCCCTGTTCGCCCTCTCGAGCGAACGGCGCTTTCCCTCCTCGGTGGCTTCGTGAGACGCCACCACGATGGCGTTGAGGGATGTCTTCAGCTCAGAGCTGAACCTCTCCCAGCGGCAGCCGAACGCGTGCACGGCCTCCTCGAAGCCCGTGTATGTTCCTGTGACGACCTCCCAGGTGCACCTCCTCAACTCCTTGGCGAACACCGATCCTCCTTCACTCGCGAACCCGATCGCCCTGGGGAGCGAGGCGTCCTGCCTCACGCCCATGATCATCAGGTTCACGGCATCCGCCGAGGACTTCAGGATGTCAGACGCGCGCCGCCTGGCTGCGGATGATGGATATGCCAGCACCGATTGGTAGCACAAAGGCGGGCAGGCTGATGCCGCGATGAGCGCGGCGGCCTGGCAGGCCGGTCCCATGAAGACGACCGCCAGGATGAGCACGGCGGCCCCCACCAAGACGCTCAGGGCCCCCAGGCTCTTCGCTGCCGCTAACACCGACTGTGGGTCGCAGCGGACTGCACCGAGCTCCAGGTCCGTGGCAAGGGCTGAGAGTCTGTCCATTCGCCCAGCGGCGCCCCTCTTTGCCTTCGCCAGTTCTTTGGCTGCGCTGATCCCCAACGGTCTGCCCGCGCGCTCGAGCATCATGCACGCGCGCGCGTACGTCGCGTGGCGGCCCTCAGGCTGACTGGGTCTTGCGAGCATACCACTCCTCCCATGCTCTGAATGCCTCGTCGGGCCCATCCGGGGAGAAGAGGCTCTTGACAAGCATCTCGTTCGAGGTGACTCGGAGTTCGTCGTGCGCCAGGCCGTTCGATGCGGTCCCGGCGGCCGACGCGTCTGCCGCCATCCTCTGGTCGCTGTGCGCCCTGCACTTGATGATGTCAAGGACCTGCGCGGGGGAGACGCCGAGAGAGCGCGCGATGCCCTGGACCGTCTTGGATTCCGGGGAGAACGCGTCCGTGGGTTTCGCGCACCCGCATCCGGGCTGCAGCGAGAAGAGGTCCACGAGGGTGGTCTCCCCGCGCTCATGTCGCACCTCGGCGACCTCGACGACCTTTCTGTGAAAGGTCGAACCATCAGGCGTGCGTATCAATCCGATGACAACGACTATGTCCGTGGATGAGAACGCCCTTTCGGACACTCCCAGGTCCTCGACCGCCCGGTCGAGCACACCCCTCGCGGAGTTGCCGTGTATGGTGCCGAGCACTGAGGAACCGGCGCTCCCGGCCCGCATGCTCTCGTAGAGCACCTTAGCCTCGGCCCCTCTGACTTCGCCGATCACGATCGCGCTCTCGCCCATCCTCAAGGACACGCGAAGCGTGTCCTCGGCCGGGACTTCGTTCGCGCCCTCCCCGCTTCCGAACCTGAGCGTCTGGATGTCGTATCCTAGCTGTCTCATCCTCCTGACGGATATCTCTGGCGTGTCCTCTATCAGCAAGACCCTCTGGGTGAGAGGGAATTCGAGCATGAGGGCTCCCAAGAGCGTCGTCTTCCCCGCCCCCCTTGACCCCGCGACCAGGACCGCCCTCCTCCCGAGCACGCAAGCCCATAGGAAGCTCGCGAGAAGGGGCGACACGGAATCCTTGGCTATCAGTGTCGGGAGCGTCATCACGCTCGTGGAATGCTTCCTGATCGCGAGGGAAACGCCTCTCTCGCTTATGGGCGGCCCGACCATCGTCACCCTGCACCCGAGACGGGATATGTCCGCCTCAAGCACGGGATGGGCCTCCGAGAAGGGCATGCCCGTCTCCAGTTTGATGCGCGACACGAGCCCGAGCAAGTCGTCCCGCCCGACGAACACATTCGTCCGACACTTCTGTCCGACACGCTCGATAGCATCGGACCTCAACACGACGAAGACAGGTGTCTGGCTCGAGGGTGCGTTCACGTACACATCCTGCACTGCCCGGTCCTCGAACAGGGTCTCGAGTACCCCGTACCCTGCGGTGTATTTCGAGACAAGCTCAGCGAGGTAATCCACTTCTTTGGACAGCCCCTGCCCCCCTGTGGCCGCCATCCTAGGCGCCAGCCTGTGGTGCACCATGTCCTTCGCTCTGGCCTTGATGAAAGGCCTCAGGGCGTCCAGTGACCTGAGGTCCAGGTCTTCGGGCGGGGTTGCGGTGATGTCGCCGATGACGTCGGCGACGACCTTGATCAGCGCGGGGCTGAGATCGTACTCCGGTGGATGCACATCGTATCTAGCGCTCGTCTCGCCGGGGGACGAGGACACCGTCACGGGGACACCATTGACGGTATAGCTCGTCAGGGCGCGGTTCTCTTCGCCTCCACTCCTCTCGAGCCACGTGGATGTGAAGCACGGCCGTCTGTCATCCGTGATTGGCCTGGAAACAAGCACAGGCGGTTTTGCCCGAACGGTGTGCGGGCCGCCAGAGGACACTATCCTCGGAGGATTCGGCTTGGAGGGCATTCACGCGCCCCCGGGTGACGGGATCCCGGCCCAGACGATATGGGCCACACATGTCCCGAGCTCCGGGCACCTGACCGAACTGAATTCCCGCAGGAGCCTCTCGGAGATGGTCCTCCTCGAGGAACCGAAAGACATCGGGTCGGCCCGTATCATGTGGATGACCTCCGAGGCGAGCTTCGCCCTACTGGCGGGACATGTCCGACACCTATCGTCCGACACACTCCCCGGCTGCATCTCTAGCCTCTTCAAGGCCGCAAGTGCCGATGCCGACTCGCATAGTCGCTCGATTCGGTCCGCCCTGTATCTGACATGTATGAATCGTTTGAGCACGACCGCCTCCGGGAGGACCCCCGATGCAAGTATGTTCATGATGCCCGAGGCGCACTTGGCGTTCTCGATACTCTGGGCGCCGCTGCAGTCGCTGCAGTCCACTTCGAGGGTCATCACATCCTCCTCTGTGAACACGTGCTCGCAGCTCCTGTCGTTGCTCAGTGTGGGCACGAGTTTCTTGGAAGGCCTGGTGCTGTTGTGTGTCATCCTTCCTTGGACGGATGATACTGCTATTGTACCGTGCCAACGTTCGTAGTCTACATGTAGCCAGGCGGTAGAAGGCATCGGCAGGCCATCCAGGGGCTGATGAGGGGCAATCAGGACGCCGTGGGCGGGTTCTTCGAGGACCTTCCAGTCCTTGCCTTTGTGCTTGCGGGGGTCATGTCAGTTGCAGGTACCGCCTGCTGGACGAGCGGGCAGCTCTCCGAGACTGACGACTCAGACGCCCTTGGGCAGTCCGCGGCACGGCTCGTGGCCGACGTGGTCGTGGACCTGCGAGGGGACGGAGCGCTTCCATCCGTCGAAGCCGTGCGGTCCGCCAACCTGTCCCTGCGGTTGGCCGGCCTGCCAGAAGGGCTCGCGTGCCTGATCTCCGTGTGGTGCATCCATCCGGACCTGGAGTCACTCTTGGTTGTTGGGGAGGCTGACAGTGACCTCGAAGTCGCCCGTTCGGAGAGGGCGCTCATGAATGCATCATGCGAGGGAGGTGTCGTGGGCATACTGGAGGTGCGTGTCCTTGTGTGGGAGTCTCAGAAGTGATGAGCGCGCGCAACTGGCGCTCATGGACGCGATGGTCTTCTTCGCGGTGTCCATGGTGATCTGCGGGACGCTGATGTCTTACGTGGTTTCCAACGCTGGGGATCACTATGAGGCCGTCGGTACAGGCGCGGACACGGACGAGTCGCTTGCCGTGTTCCTTGAGTCGTCTCTGGGTGAAGGATTCGTCCTGGATGGCCTCGGACTGGAACTCACTGGGAGGGAACAGCTTGGGGAGACGTTGCTGCTGATCTCAGCCATGGTGCTGCAGGGCCATCCGTCCGAAGTGTTCGAGCCTGTCCTGTTGCACATCGAGGAAGTGCTGGTGCGCGTGTGCGACCCTTGCGCCGCGCTCCTGAGAGTGTCGCTGGCAGAGGGTGTCGAGTGGGTGACTGTGATGGAGATCGGTCAAGAACCCGCTGAGAACGCGGATACGGACTCAGCTTCTCAGAACCTGGGCATGTGCGAGGGCGCCCCCGTCATGGTCACTCTGATCCTATGTCCAGCCCTTCTTTCTCATGGCCTCTTTGTCTGAGCTCGTGACCTTGATCTTGGACCTCGCGTACTTCTCTCCTCTGGCCATCTCCTTGAATTGGACGACCATCATCGCTACGACGAGTGCGAGCGCGGTGTAGAGGAACAGGCTGTTTTCCTCCCTCGTGTGGAGGAATATGAGCGCGAATGCGACCGCGGTCAGGATGTAGACCATGTATGTCAGGATCGAACGCGGGACCTCGATCACGCGGACGTCGTCACTGCATCTGGCGCATCTGTCTCGCATGGAATACCAAGGCTTAACCCTCAGTTCCTTGCACTTCGGACAGTAGAGGAACTTCACGTCTGAGGGGATTGACGGGGACGTATATATCGTAATCTGGGGACAGGAGCGAAGGATTCTCAAGCCGGGACTCTATACCACACACATGGCTGAGCCCAGGCGCGGGGATGACCGATCATACACGGACGACGAGCTGCGGTTCCTTGCGGGTCTGAGGAAGGCCCAAGGCCGCACGTGCAGGACCTGTAGATGGCTGAGCATGCGCGGTCAGCAGAGGGGATGCTACCCCGAGGGGAAGTATAGGAAGTTCCTGTCGACCACGGAATACGAGTCTGGATGCGACAAGTTCGAGCCGAGGGCCCGATAGAGCCTCTGATCGAGGCCCGGGACCTCTCACTCAGCGCGAACAAGGCGCAGCTGTGGGTATGCCACGATGTGTCAAGTTTCAAGTATCTTGTCCTGCATCCGGAGCAAGAGGACATGGTCATGGTAGAATGCGGATCGTGTGGAGCTTCGAATGTCTCTGGTGTCGAGAAGTGCGGTCACTGTGGTGCACCCCTTGCCAAAGATGCGCCGCGGTCGGAGAACGCTGCTCGATCTAGCGACCCTTGGATGCCGGAGATCACAGCGCCGGATGCTCTCTGGACGCCAACTTCTATCAGCTCCGATGTGCCTCAGCCATCTGGGACGGTCCATCCGGACAGATCACTCTTTTCGATGGCTGTCAACATACGCAGAATCTTCATCGTACTGCTGACCTTCCTAATACTCTGGGTTATCAGTCTGTCCGCATTCCTTTACATGAGCGTCTCAGATGACCCAGACACTCGCTTCGTTATATCGGCGATTGCTGTCGCTGTGGTGGTCGCTCTCGCGGGCGTATGGTACTCCATCGATTCGAAACGCCTGAGCGGGTGATGTGCCCCTCGAACAGTCTCCACGTGCTGATGGGTGCCACCGTAAGCATCACACTGAGGGGGATTGGATGCGACTCCATGGGTCGGAGGTAGCGCAGGGACGCAGATTGGTGCAGCGCGGTCCTCCCCCTCGACGAGGCTCTGGGCCGTCTTCCATTCACGCAGTCATGAGTTGTTGTATCTGTTCAGAGTCTCCAAGGCCCCGAGCGTGAGCCATTGGTCTCTTTCCATGTGAGGCCGATTCGATTCGGTCCACAACCCGTCCCGGTACCTCTGCGATATGAGCCACTTGATGGGCTTGTCCATCCTCGGGTCATCCGGTCCTTTGCCCAGTTTCGTGAGCACCTCCAATGCGGCCAGGCCGTTGCACCTGTTGTTGGGGTACTTGAGGGTCGTCCAGTTCCGTCGGTCCTCGTAGAAGTTCGTGTGAGGGTTCTTCTGAAAGAACCTCCCCAACAAGAAGTCCGCCCCTCTCTGAACGCACCTGCTCTTCCGGTTCGAAGGGAGGTCCCCGAGTCCCCAGAGCACCATCATGGTAGTCCAGTGACAGCTGGGGATATCAAGGACCGTACCGGGGTCGTATCGATGCCTCTCGTCGGTCCCCATCAGCCGAATGAACTCATCCATCTTGAGATGTCCGTACTCCTCGAGGTATCTGACATCCTGAAGGTATGGCATTGTCCAGCCGCCATCCCTCCTCTGAATCGATATGAGCCGGTCGGCCACCCTCCTCACACGGGCATCGTGCTCCATGAAGAACCCGAACAGGATGTAGAGCGCATGACCGTCGTAATGTGGTTGAGGAAGGCCATGAGTCATGGGTCCCCTGAGATGCCCATCCTCGGCCTGCCCCTCTAGCAGTCTCTCGAGTGCTCTCCTGACACATTCGTCATCGGGCTCGGTGACGAAATGGAGAAGCCCGAGGAGATTCTTGTACAATGTCGCTTGTATCGGGTCCGTGGACCCCCTTGGCTCAGTTCCGTTCTGGTGTCGCGCAACGTTGGAAACAGGCCAAGTGCCATCATCCTTCATTGTCTTGAGCAGCCTCACCCTGGCTGGGTAGCACTCGCATTCCGCTAATGTGCGTTGCACGATGGAGTCTTCCCTGCCCTTGCCTTGGATGTCCGTAAGGAGCCAGTATCTCACGGATGGGGAGGAACTCTGTAGGAGTCTCCTGCACGATTCGTCGATGATCTTGGTGATATCCGCTGACGACATCTACGACCAGGAATTGCAGACCCTGAATGTATCTGTTTTGGAGGGGGACGCAGGGTCATCCCGGCCTGGGTCACTCATCTAGTCTGAACGTCTCACCTCAGCCACGTCTCGTTGGCCCCTGTTCGTTTCTTAGGGGTTTCCCCAGCAACCTATATGCTCTCGCGTTCAGTCACATCGCCAGGATGTTCGATGTGCGGCTTCGGACCGTCAACAGGGAGAATCGTGCAGGCATGTGAATCCTCTGACATGAGGCTCGCCACGAAGACGAAGTCCCTCCCACCCGCAGTAGGCGCTCTCGCGTTCGCAGTCGCGTTCTTGGGCATCATCTCTGGAATGGCCCTGGTGCAATTGGACGAAGCGCTCCTCGGCGCAATCATCTTGACATCGACCGTCGCCACCCTCGCGTTTCTAACCGTCTGGACTATCAGGCTCAAGAAATAGGGCCATGAAGAGGGGCCAATCACGGTTCGACAGTCGTGGCTATCCACGTCTCGAACGCCCTTGCCGATGTGACCGGGAGCGCAGGGGCGCGGATTCGAACCGCGGAACCACTTCCGGACAAGGTCCTAAGCCCGCCCTCTGGTGGGGCGCTTGCCGCGGATAACATCTCCTGAGTTCGACTGTCTTGCGGCACCGTCAGATCCAGTTGTCCGACGGCAAGGTGACCTCTGAGCGGTGGCGCGAGCTTACCATCACGAATGTCGCCAGGGTGAGGGGTATCATAGGAATGCTGAGCACGAGCAGATAACCGGTGACACTCCCCACAGTCCCTTCAGTCAGTCCTGAAACGTACATCAGAGGGCCTGTAACGCACAGGGCGAGCACGGACATCATCAGGATAACCTTCGCAGGCCTAGTCAGCTTGACATCCGACCTGGATAGCAGCAAAAGGGCACACAGACCGGTGTACAATATTCCGAACACCAGTGCTATGAGCCCGCTGATGTTCTCTGTCACGGATTTCGCGTGCTGGTACAGTGCATAGTTGGCTGCGCCTGCGGATATGAAAAGTGCCGAAGCCGTCCACAGATTGCCTTGGATGCAGTAGACGAGCATTATCGTCAGAAGTACGGCACCTGTCGCGATGACCGCTATATGGAACCATGCTGCGCGTTCAGCCGCTGCGTAAACGCTGAACGCAACTGCGGCTAAGAATGCCGCGACAAGGACCATCATCGATACGGCTTTCACGACCTTCGACCCGAGACCGTTTATCGGATCCAGCCCGGTTTCTCTTGACTTCATCCAAGCAGGGATCTGACTGTCCACGAGCAACCACCATTCCTCGAGTCAGTAGAAGTGGCACCTGGCGATATAAACCCTCGGTGGGATAGCCGCGGGCTCCGGGTGAGACTATCCACATGGCTGCGGGAGTGCAGGGGCGCGGATTCGAACCGCGGAACCACTTCTGGACAAGGTCCTAAGCCTTGCGCCGTTGGCCGGACTTGGCTACCCCTGCCTGGTGCCCTGTGCGTGACGCATCATTGGCGCCGTATAAGAATCAATCGCAGACTGGTACACAGCATGCACAATCGGTTCAACGACTCCTGCGCGAGGTTATCTCGTGCAGGACCTCTCTCATGATCTCCATCGCGAGTTCCGCCTTCGCCGGGAATGCTCGTACTTTGATTCGGATGGCGACCACATCCTCCCCCTCGCTCAGTCTGACCCCCTCCTGGTACGCCCTCTGCTTGTCCAGTCTGATGAAGACCTGACATGCGTTGTCGGTCCTCACCGTGAGCGTGGACATGACATTGGCCAAGTCCTCGTCTGTCATCCGCTCGAGGACGCCCATGATCATGTCCTCATCCTTCAAGGTCGATTCGAGGACCTCGATGGCGTTGCCGAAATGCCCCTCAGTCCTGGACCTCTCGACGGGCGCGTCTCCGACCACGGTTCTGAGCGCATGCTCCACCTTGGCCAAGTCCTCGGTGGCGTGACATATCGTCCTGGCGTGTAGAGATGAGAGTCTCCGGGTCACTCTGACTCAATCGACCAACTGATATGTAAAACCCCCCACGCATGGGACACCGGCACCATGCCAGGTCATATCATCGCAGGCACCGTACCTGTAGGTGGGAGAATACTTAATACATATAACACGCTAACAACGAAAACGGTGTACCCGTTGATGGAGGTCAGGTTTCACGGGCGGGGTGGCCAGGGTGTGGTCATTGCGTCCGAGGTCCTGGCGAAAGCGGCTTTCCGGATGGGCTTCGAAGTGTCTTCTTTTCCCTTCTTCGGAGTCGAGCGCAGGGGCGCTCCCGTGACCGCGTTCGCCCGCATTGACAAGAAGCCGATACGGAACAAATCGAGCATCTACGAACCGGATTTCGTGGTTGTCTTGGACAGCTCGCTCCTGAAGGGCGTGGACTTCCTGGAGGGGCTGAAACCTGGGGGAAAGGTGCTCATCAACTATCCCGACGGCGTTCCATTGCCGAAGCTCCCCGATTCATACAAATACTACACCCTGGACGCTAACGCCATCGCCGCCGCGCACGGGATCGGCTCCAAGGTCGCGCCAATCGTGAACACCGCCATCATGGGCGGCTTCTCCAAGGTGTGCGAGTGGGTGTCCCTGGACGCGATGGTCGAGACCATCAGGGCGGTAGCACCGGTCAAGAAGGAGGAGAATGTGGCCGCCGCCAGAGAGGCGTACGACCGCACCAGGGAGGTGACCGTGTGACGAAGAGCTACGAGGAGATACCCCTTACCCCCATCTCCGACTCCCCCAGCACCATGAACATGACCGGTCTGTGGAGGGCCTTCAGGCCCGTTGTGGACATATCGAGATGCAAGAAGTGCACATTGTGCTGGAAGTTCTGTCCTGACGCGGCGATCACACTGGTGGACGGGGTGCCGGTCATCGACCTGAAATATTGCAAGGGCTGCGGCATATGCGCCTATGAGTGCCCTGCGGAGTGCATCGAGATGGTGAAGGAGGGGACTGGATGAGGATGGTGATGACGGGCAACTACGCCTCCGCATACGGGGCGAAGGTCTCGAGGGCTGAGGTCATAGCGGCATATCCGATCACGCCCCAGACATCCATCGTCGAGAAGCTGGCGGATTTCGTGTCGTCCGGCGAGATGAAGGCCAAGTTCATCCCTGTCGAGAGCGAGCACAGCGCCATGGCGGCTTGCGTGGCGGCTGCGACGGCGGGCGCCAGGACATACACGGCCACCAGCTCCCACGGGCTCACTCTGATGCACGAGGTCCTGATGTGGGCCTCCGGGGCCCGCCTGCCGGTCGTCATGACGAACGTCAGCAGAGCCATGGCCCCACCGTGGAGCGTGTGGGTGGACCACATGGATTCCGTCGCCCAGCGCGATACTGGCTGGCTCGAGTTCTTCTGCGAGAGCAACCAGGAGGTCCTCGACACGATCATAATGGCGTACAAGGCCTGCGAGAGCAGTGGCGTGATGCTTCCCGCGATGGTCATAGAGGACGCGTTCATACTTTCGCACACGTCGGAGCCGGTCGACGTACCCGACCAGGAGCTTGTCGATTCGTTCCTGCCACCGTTCAACCCGGCGCTCAAGATCGAGCCCGGCAAGGCGATGGGGTTCGGGTCGCTGGTGAGGCCCGACCAGTACATGGAGTTCAGGTACAAGGCCATGCTCGCGATGAAGGAAGCGCATGACCGGTTCCTCAGGGTCGAGAAGGAGTTCAAGCAGGTGTTCGGACGCGAGTACGGCGGCCACTTGGACTTGTACAGGTGCGACGATGCGGACGTAGTGCTAGTGGCTGCGGGCTCCGCAGCGTCGACGGCGAGGGATGTGGTCGACGCGTTGCGCGAGAAGGGCCAGCCAGTTGGCCTGGCGAGACTCCGGTCGTTCAGGCCCTTCCCCCACGACGAGTTCAGGGCGCTCGGGGCGAAGGTGTCTGGCATGGGTGTGCTCGACCGGTCCTACACGTTCGGACCGGCAGGCGCCTTCTACACCGAGATCAAAGGTTCGCTGTACAGCTGCCCGAAACGCCCCGTCATGAAGAATTACATCGCGGGTCTTGGAGGCAGGGATATCACACCCAAGATACTCGAGAAGATATTCGAAGACATCCAGCTCACCGCGAAGAGAGGCGGAGGGGACGAGGTCGAATGGGTCGATGTGAACGGCCTGCCGAGGAGGTGGCGCTGATGTCCAAGACCACTATCCCGGAGGAGGAGTTCGCCTACCCCGGCAGCACGGGCTGCCCCGGGTGCGGGGCGAACCTCGTCATGAGATACCTGCTGAAGGGCCTGGGCGAGAGGACCGTCCTCTCGATACCCGCATGCTGCTGGGCGGTCATGCCCGGCTACTGGCCGAGCAACTGCCTCAAGGTGCCGATATTGTATACGGCCTTCGAGGCGACCGGGGCAGGGATATCAGGCCTGAGGGCCGCATTCGATGTCAAAGGTCTCAAGGACGTGACGGTCGTCGGCTTCGCCGGGGACGGCGGGACAGTCGATATCGGCCTGCAGGCGCTGTCCGGCGCCGCCGAGCGGCAGACGGACGCGATATATGTCATGTACGACAACGAGGCGTACATGAACACCGGGATACAGAGGAGCGGCTCGACCCCTTGGGGCGCGTGGACGACCACCACTCCGGTGGGAGTCAACCACGAGTACAAGCGCGAGCCCAAGAAGGACATCATGGCGATCATGCAGGCCCACGGGATACCCTATTCGGCGACGCTGTCCGTGGCGCACCCTGAGGACTTCGTGAAGAAGGCCCAGAAGGCCAAATCCATCAAGGGCCTTAGGTTCATGCACGCGCTCTCGCCTTGCCCGCCCGGCTGGCGCCTGAACCCGCAACTGACGATAGAGGTGGCCCGTCTGGCCGTCGACACCCACCTGTTCCCGCTGTACGAGATCGAGGACGGGAAGCTCCGGATCACCAGGAAGGGCAAGGGGACTCCGGTCAAGGAGTACCTCAAGATACAGGGCAGGTTCTCCCACCTGACCGAGGCCGAGGTCGACTCCATCCAGAAGACGGTCGACGAGAGATGGGCCATGCTGCTCGAGAAGGAGTACAAGGGGCCCTGACCGGTTCAGGCGACTTTGACGAGTCTCTTCCTCTTGTAGCCCGTGACGACCTTCAGGTTGCCGCGGAACTCCTCGTCCAACGCTCGGTCACCTGTGTCGATCCTCAGTACTGGCGTGCCGCAGAGCTTCGACGGCGTGGAGACGACCACGACGTTGTCTGCCCCGGCTGCCCTGATGACCTTAGCCGAGATCTGCTGGTTGCCCCGGCCAAAGAAGAACCCCTGGGCGCCGATGGGGGAGACGACGATCCTAGCATCCCCGTGCGCGCTCAGTTCCTCGAGGATATCAGTCTCGGACGCGTCCTCGCGGACTCGGGCCCCGTCCCTGTACAGGTCGACGCCCAGGAGGGTCTTGGGCTGGCTCAGGGCCTTAGCTATCCTGGCAGTCGTGCTCCCCGGCCCTATCACGTAGGTCACGCCAGGTTCCATGATGTCCATGATGTATTGCGCGATCTCATCCGCCTCGTCCTCCGCCGTGCCCGAAGCATATGACTGCTTCCCCGCCTGGATGTGCTCGGAACTGTCGGGGGTGAGCGCGATGCCGAACAGCTTCGCCCTGACGACCCCCTCCCGGAACGACCCTTCGTCTATGTCCAGCACTTCCGCCTCCTTGACGGCCTTCGACCGCTGGAACGCGCGCAGGAGCCCTCCGAACTCTGAGGGGGTGTTGACGAAGACCGCCGAGTGCATCTTGACCCCTGAGGGCACACCCACTATCGGCACGTCCGTCCCCGCCTCGGACAGGATGTCCCTGGCGGTGCCGTCGCCCCCCACGAAGACTATGATGTCGACCTCCCTCGACACGAATGCACGGGCCGCCTCTCTGGTGTCCTGCGGAGTGGTGACCTCTCCGTGGCCACATACGACATCACAGGGGATTCCCAAGGCCGCGATGGAGTCCTCGCCCATCTCCCCTTTGCACGTGAGGAACAGCAGGTCCGCCTTGGTCAAGGATATGCTCCTGAGGGCGGCATCGGCCCTCTCTGACGCCTGCGCGCGCGCGCCCCTGCGCTTAGCCTCGCGGAGGATGTCCTCGCCGTCCGTGCCCTTGAGACCGACGGCACCTCCCATGCCCGCGACCGGGTTGACTACGAAGCCTACCCTCAGCATCGTTCGATGGTCAGGATGTTATGGGTAGAAACTCTTTTTGCCACGACCTCTGGGGGTCAGCGCCGTCGCCGAGGTGGAAGTGAAAGAAGCAGAACGGAGGCCGCACGGCCTCCTGATTGGGTTTGGGTCCGTCTAGGACGCGGGCTCCGCTGACGGCGGCGTCACGAAATCCGCGACCTCGGACATGGAGTCGAAAGTCCAGGCGCACAGAGGTTCCCATGCTGCGGGTCCTTCTGGAGGATTGGCGGAGACCATAAGGTGGACCTTGATCTGCTCCCCGTCCTCGTACTCGTCCCTGGAGAGGAAGACCTTTCCCGAGCGGCGCTTCAGTTTCCTGAACGCTCCGGACCTGACGGGTACGGACACGTCGCCAAGCTCGGACCGCTGAGTGGCGGTCTCGAGGTCCTCAGCGTATAGGCCGAAGAGGCGTCGCACCTCCTCCTCGAGGTACACCTTTCTCAGGGTGTCCCACTCGTCCTCGTCCATGGTCGAGTACACCAGCCAGTTCTTCATGCCCTTGACCAGGTTTGCCATCGCAACTCACCCTCTTCTGTCCCTGTCCCTCCGTCTTCAGAAGAACCCGGGACCGAAGTTGCCCAGCATCGGGTTGAGGTCGGCGTGTATGAGCTGCTCGGACATCTGTGGTGGCGTGACGGGAGCGGGCTCCTCGAAGTCGTCGGCATATCCGACCACGTCCTCCATGAGGGTCGAGACATACGAGCTAGTCTGTGCGCTCACGCTCTCGACGATCTTCATGACGCTCCTGTCGATGACCTTGAGCGCCTCGGACATGGGGAGTTCGTCAGCTAGCCCCACGAGCTTGTTGTTGTCCAAGACGATCGTGAAGCTGGCCTGCTCCCTCAGCTTGGCGAGTCCGTCACTGGCCGCCTCGTTCCTTCCTTCATGGTTGAATGGCATTATGGGCAGCGCGAACGACACTGCGTTCGTCTCGCGCGCGACGCTCGCAACCACTGGCGCGACGCCAGTACCCGTGCCTCCGCCCATCCCGGCCACGACGAATACTATGTCATAGCCCTTGATGGCCTCGCGGATCACTTCACGCGCCTTTTCGGCACAGTGCTCCCCTACTTCGGGATACCCCCCGGCGTCCTTGCCGAAGGCTACGTCCTTCCCTATCAGCACTTTCCGGTGGGCGTCGACCTTCCTCAGGTGGTCCTCGTCCGTGTTGATGGCCACAGTCTCCACTCGGTTGTGCTTCCAGTACATTCCGTGCACTATGTTCGAGCCAGCGCCGCCGCATCCCACGACTGCGATTGTAGGCTCTCCCAAGCTCACTCCTAGCGAGTTAATCAGCTCTTCCGTCCTGCTCCCATCTTCCGCCGTCATCCTTCTGGCCTCCGTTCACCGCCGCCACGATGGAGAGGAGACCCTCTAAGAGAGTCTCCCCACCAGTGTCGATGTCGCCCTCAAACGGTGCCTATGTTCTTGGCACGACCTTGACCGCGCTCCGTTGCTGGTTAGCGTCCTTCTTCAGCGTCTCCACGTGCTCCGCGTGGAGGAACTGATGTCGGGCGCAGTCCGCTAGCGCCTCGGACGTCGAGTTATAGACGCCCTCAGCGACCAGGTGCGCGATCGTGTCTAGAACGAGCGGTGGCAGTTCCACCACGACCTCGTTCATCTTCTTCGTCCCTTGAGCACACCCGAGCTTAGCCTCAACATACGCGCGTATAGCTGCACGCGCAAGTTGCGATCTGTTGGAGAACTCGTTGCTCGCGATGATGAACTCGTCTATCAGACGCAGATCGTCCGCGTCCAAGCGAAGAGTTATCCGCTCGTTCTCCAAAGGGTCGTTCAAGTGTGCATCCCATCCCGATTTTCAGACGCAGAAGGGACATATGTCATACGACGGTATATATAGGTATCCAAAATGTCACATTTCGTCTGATTATGTCATATTGGGGTGCTGGCAACCTTGCGCGGGTCCCCATGAACGCCTCCTCCGGTATGACGTTTTCACCAATGAACCACCGGCATGGCATACGCGGCCAACCTTTATCAACAGGATGCCGCATCGGTCCGATTAGCAGTTGGGGGACCAACAGTTTGCACAAGAAGGACCCAGAGGTCGACTTGCGGCGCCCGAAGAGCAAGGCTCTTCTGGTGATCGTCGGGCTCGGCATTGCATTGTTCGTGACGGGTTTCGTGCTGGCAGTAACATCGCTCTCGGAACCCGACACCGTGCTGGCTGGCGAGGATGCCCTTCAGACATCGGGTTCAGGAGCCGAGAGTGCGTCCTTCACACTGTTCTTCGGGTTGCTGCTCAGCCTCGCCGGCGTCGTTCTTGCGACGGCTGGTCCCGCCATGTTCTTCATCCACGCCCGCAAAGGATCGATTTGAGACGACCCCCGTGCCGTCGAATAACCTTTTATCGCACCCACACATTCCGTCCTCTGCTGGCTGACTGAGATGACGCTCGACTTCTCCGCAATCGAGGCCAAGTGGCGAGATGCATGGTACGAGGCTAGGATAAACGAGTCCGAGCCCGAACCAGGCAAGAAGAAGTTCTTCATGATCTTCGCATACCCCGGCGTGACTGGATACATGCACGTGGGCCACATGCGCGGCTACAGCGTCACCGACGCCATAGTCCGCTACAAACTCATGACCGGACACAGGGTCCTGTTCCCGGTGGGCACGCACGCCACTGGCAACGGTGCCATCAGCTTCGCCCGTAAGGTGGAGCGCAGAGACCCTGCGACGATCAGCATCCTGGAGGCGAACGGCTGCACCAGCGAACAGATATCCAAGCTCTCCGACCCTCAGGAGGTCGTCAGGTTCTTCAACCATGTATACGTGAACGATTACTGGAAGCGCTTCGGATTCATGTCCGACTGGCGCAGGTTCACATCCACAGTGAACCCTGACTACTCGAGGTTCATCGAGTGGCAGATGAGGAAGCTCATGTCCCTGGGACTTCTGGTGCAGAGGCCGTACTACGCCCCTGCGTGCGTGGAGCACGGGCCTGTCGCAATCGACGCTTCAGAGACAGATATAATGAAAGGAGGCAGCGCAGAGGTCCTCGAGTACACGCTGCTCAAGTTCGACCTCGAGGACGGCCGGAAGCTCGTGGCCGCGACGCTCAGGCCCGAGACCGTGTTCGGCCTGACCAACTTCTGGGTCAACCCCGAGGTCGAGTACGTGGACGCCGAGGTCGGAGGAGAAAAGTGGGTCGTCAGCAGGCCCGCGGCGGAGAAGCTCGCCCTGCAGATGGACGGTGTGAAGGTCGTCGGCTCTGCGCATGGGGAGGCGCTCATGGGCAAGAGATGCAAGGCGCCATACACTGGCAAGATGATACCGATCTTCCCCTCCAGACTCTGCGACCCGAATGTCGGCACGGGGCTCGTGATGAGCGTGCCCTCGGACGCTCCTGTGGACTGGATCGGCCTCGTCGAGCTCAAGAGGGAAGTGGCTTCGATGAAGGCTCACGGTATCACGCCTGAGATGCTCGACTCCGCGGCACCCGTGGCGATAATTGACACGCCTGGATGGGGTAAGATGCCCGCCGTTGAGATCACCCAGAAGATGGGCATCGTATCGCTCGACGACCCGAAACTCGAGGAGGCGACGAAGGAGGTCTACAAGAGCGGATTCCACAAGGGTGTGATGAACGCCTCATGTGGCACCTTCGCTGGGCAGCCAGTGGAGCGCGCCAAGGACACCATCCGGGTCGAGATCCTGGCGAACGGCCAGGGTGCGGTGATGTACGACCTCTCAGAGGAGGTCCTGTGTAGGTGCGGGGGGAAAGTCCACGTCAAGAAGATCCCCGACCAGTGGTTCATCGACTACTCCAACCCCGGGCTCAAGGAGCGCTCGAAGGAGCACGCCTCGACGATGAATATCCTGCCTAAGGAGTATTATGACAATATACAGAACGTGATCGACTGGTACAGGGAGCGCGCCTCCGTCAGGTTGGGGAACTGGCTCGGGACCAGGTTCCCCTACGACCCCAAGTGGATCATAGAGGCTATCGCGGACAGCACACTGTACCCTGTCTACTACGTCATATCGATGTACGCTAACCAGGGGATGGTCAAACCTGAGAGCATGACGGAGGACTTCTTCGATTACGTCCTCCTCGGCGAGGGAACCGCGGAGGAGGTGCGCAAGGCGACAGGCGTGCCCGAGGCCACCCTCGACCGCATCAGGAAGGAGTTCGAGTACTGGTACCCGCTGGACATCAACCTGGGAGGCAAAGAGCACATGACCGTGCACTTCCCCGTGTTCCTAATGAACCATGTGGCGATCCTGAGGCCACAGCACTGGCCCAGGGGTATTCTGGTCAACTGGTACATCACATCGAGCGGCGGGAAGATATCCAAGTCGAAGGGCGGCGCCCAACCCATAACCGATGCCGCGGAGAGGTTCGGGGTGGATGCCCTCAGGTTATTCTACGCCCACATCGCGTCACTGTACGTCGATGTCGTTTGGGAGGATGACAGGGTGGACCATTACGGGGACAGGCTCGCCCGCACATGGTCCCAGGTCCATGAGCTGCTCTCGATGGCATCCGAAGAGTCGACGCCGATGGATGCGTGGCTCGCTGCCAGGATGGAGTCGCGGCTCGCAAGGCTCAGGTCGTACATGGAGGAGTACGATGTCAGATCGTACTCGAACGAGGTCTACTTCGAGATTCCCCAGGACCTCAGGTGGTACGTTAAGCGCGGGGGCAGGAGCAGGAACGCGGTCAGGAAAGCCCTCGAGACATGGGTCACTCTGATGGCTCCGGTGACGCCGCACATCGCCGAGGAGTTGTGGGAGGCACTAGGCAAGGAGCGGTTCGTGTCGGTCCAGCAGATCCCGGAATCGAAAGTGACGGAGGGCGTCCTCAGGGAGGAGGCCAAGGAGAAGCTCGTCGAAGGCCTCGTCAGCGACGTCTCCGAGATACTGAAGGTCACAGGGGTCAAGCCAGTGAAGATGGTGGTCATGGTCGCGCCGAAGTGGAAGCGTGAGATGCTCATCGATGCCTTGGCCCAGTCAAAAGGCAAGGTGGACATCTCGTCGCTGATCAAGTCCGCGATGGCGAAGGTGCCTGAGGCGAAGAAGGAGGTGCCGGCGTACGCCAAGGAGCTTGCCTCGGAGCTCGTTCGGTCCTCCGAGCAGGACCGGATGGCGATGTCGTTGGACATCGACGAGCTCATAGTGCTTAAGGGCGCATCGCAGTTCCTGAGCGGCCAGTTCGGCTGCGATGTCAGCGTCTTCGCCGCGGACGACCCAGCCAAGGCTGACCCGAAGGGCAGGGCGAGGTTCGCAAGGCCAGGACGTCCAGCGGTCTATGTGGAGTGAGCTGCTCGGTCTGTCGTTCTCCGCACGATAACAGCGCCCGAAAGGATTAAGACGAGTCGGACTAGATATCACCACACTGGTCGTTATCATGCGTTCCTGGACCGTCGCCCTCGTGCTGACATGTTGCATTGCACTTCTACTCGCTCCATCGTCCGGCACCGAAGCCCAGGGCGGAGATGTGATCTCGATAGAGACACGACTCACGGTCACGGCCCTGGACACGCTCGAAGGGAGCGGTAGCGTCCACTACTTCGTCGAGGGTGCCCCGGCGAGCGACCTCAGGATCGCCGTCCTAGCGTCCTTCGACTCTAACAGGAACCAGTATGTCGATGCGTCGGAAGCCATCAGGTTCTTGTCCGGTCTGGGCGACGAGATCGAGGGCAGGCAGTACTGGGGCGTGGCAATCGTGAACCCGACCAACTACTCTGCCATGACGGAGTCCGCGGTGACTAACTGCACATCCGGGCTCGTGGGCACGGTCACATCTTCGACGGACCCGATATCCTTCAGCTACGACTTCGAAGCCAGCGGTGAGAGCACCAGGAAACTCCTCCGCCTGTCCGAGCTGGCGGCCGAGACGTTCCTGGGCTCGGTCGAGACTGTCGCCGATTTGACGTTCGCGGGCACGCTCGAGGTCAGCGACAGGGTTATGATGTTCGGTCTTGCGAGCTTCACGACACCTGATCTCATCGATGGGAAGATTTCTGAGCTGAGAACCCCCATCGGCAGCGTCATGTGGTACTCATTCTCCGCCGAGGTCGGGACTGAGAATCCGCCAGCGAGCGAGACCCTCACCTTCGAGAGGTTCAACGTGCTAGAGAACCAACAGATGGCATTCGTCGTCCTCGTGATCGCATGCACGCTCATCCTCAGGGTGCCAGCCAAGAGCTTCGAGAAGTACAGGCTCCAGCATCCGAAGAAGTTCAGGAAGTCCGCCAAGCCGCTTCCGACCGTGAGGATCTTCTCGTGGTCGATTGTGGCGGTCCTCTGCTTGTTGTACCTGATCCCGTTCATATTCTCCTTCGCCGACAGGAACCTGCTCATCTACTCGTGGTATCTGTACTTCTTGGCGCCTGCTGCCGTCATCGGCGCGTACTTCTTCACGAGGGGCATGTACAGCGTGGCCGCGCTCCGCATCCCAGAGGATATCGTCATCGAGGTCAAGCAGGCGCTCGTGAGGCCGGAGGGGGATGCCGGCGAGCTGAGGTGCCAGATCTGCATGATGCCCATAGATGCCGGCCTTGACCTGTACGAGTGCGTGTGCGGATACGCGATGCACATGGCCTGCGCCCAGCGGCTTCAGACGTGCCCCCAGTGCGCGGCCGTGTTGTTCCCGGAGCACACCCGCTCGGTCGAGTGCAAGTCGTGCGGCGAGACATTCCTCACTACTGGTGAGGAGGACCCGTTCGCGCTCCAGTGCACCCGGTGCGGGGCATTCCAGGAGGAGGTCAAGCCGAGCAAGAACTACCTCGTTGTCGACGTCGACGCGAAGAGGGCCTACAACATGATCCGGTCCACGGGTCTTTCAGGGAGGCCCGCCATGGTGCTCACCTCCGAGTTCCCGGGCAAGGTGAGGGAAGAGAACGACCTGGGAGATGATTTCGAGGTCAAATGGCTCACGGAGAGCACAGGCGACATAGATAGCGTCAACATCAAGGACCTCGACGGGGACGCGATGGAGGCTGTGTCCACATTCCTGATGACGACCAAGCGCTCAGGTCTGCTGGTGGACGGCATCGAGGCCATCGTGTCGGAGAACGGTTTCGAGGCGGCCCTGGCCTTCATCAAGCGCATGAACGACCTGGCGACCATACACGGCGCCTCGGTCATGATGTGGATCGACAGGAACAGGATGCCGGAGGACCAGAACATCGCCGTCAGCGACGAGTTCGACGAGATCCACGACTACCTCTGAGTCCCTTCCCAACGCTTGTAGAGCTTGTTCTCTACGCCCAGCACGTCGAGTACCCTTCCCACGACGAAGTCCACCATGTCGTCGATCGTCTTCGGGCTGGGGTAGAACGCAGGGCATGCGGGCAATATGACCGCTCCCGCGGACGACAGCCTCTCCATGTTCGAGAGGTGGATGGTGGACAGAGGGGTCTCGCGGACCACGAGCACGAGCTTCCGCCGCTCCTTGAGCGCGACGGACGCGGCCCTCGTGATGAGGTTGTCTGCGATGCCGCACGCGATCTTGGACATTGTGGAGGCGCTGCACGGGATGATGACCATCGCATCGAACTTGACGGAACCGGATGATACGGGAGCCGCCAGGTCGGAGTTGGAGAAGTGTTCGTCTCCAAGCGACTCGAGTTCCTCCCTCGCGAGGCCGGTCTCCTGCTCGGCTATGGCCGCGGCGTCGTCGGAGACGATGACGATCTTGCGTCCGTGGAGTGCCTTCAAGAGCCTTATGCCGTATATGCTCCCAGATGCCCCGGTGAGGGCGACTACCGTCGTCACGAGCCGGGCTAGGCGCTCCCCATGACAAAAGCCTTTTGATGCGTCTGTTCTGTCAAGTTATCGGGTGGTGACTCCGTCCACGCCCTCCTGGCCGATGCGAGGCGTTCTGCCGCATCTCGATTTGAACGAGTGCCAGGTAGTTTACATGTAGTGGATGAGGGGCATATGCCAGTCGTCATCTGGACCGTTGGATGCTTTATAAGGCGGTGGTCTTCCGGATCGACGGCGAGCTCCCTACGGAGGCGAAGCTGCTCATGGAGGACTTCCGCCTCACGGTCAATCACGCGATCAGGGTCGGGCTCCAGGCAAAGGTGTCTTCGAGAGGA
>Ga0105107_10000010_pt1 | contig 102853 bp, 114 predicted proteins | sample PPLLaktember2015_6_FD_79335 | JGI IMG/M metagenome (GOLD analysis project Ga0105107, IMG submission 79335) | Freshwater sediment microbial communities from Prairie Pothole Lake near Jamestown, North Dakota, USA - PPLs Lake P8 Core (1) Depth... | ecosystem: Environmental > Aquatic > Freshwater...
CGCACGTATCTGCAGCCAGCGCGCTGCGCGCCCAGTCATGCGCGTCTTCGCCGCAGCCGGTACGCGGCGTGACGAAGGTGACATTGCGGCTCATGCCGCGTCGCGTCAGCGAGATGCCGAGCGCAATTTTTTCCCTTCTTCCGCACGCTGGCAGTTCAGCGGCATCCGGCTCGCACGCGACGCCGGCTGACATGCGGCAACGGACTACCGGGAGGGCATCAGCTCCCCCAGCAGGCTGACCACGCTGTCATGGTCCCAGGCCAGTTCACCGGTCAGGCTGTAGCGGATGCGCCCATCCCGCCCGATGATGAAACTCATCGGCAACACGCGAACCTGCCATGCTTTCGTCGCCGCCTTGCCCGCATCGAGCAGGATGGGAAAATCGAGCGGCGTTCTCGACAGGAAATTGCGAATGCGTGACTCGGGCTCGTCGAGATTGACGGCCAGCACCGCGAACGGCTTTCCGGCCAGTTTGTTGCTGAGCCGCTGGATCGCCGGCATTTCATCGCGGCAGGGCTCGCACCACGTTGCCCAGAAATTCACCAGCACCACCTGGCCCCGATAGTCGGCCAGATTGTGGGATTTGCCGTCAATATCCCTGAGCAGCAGGGGGGGAGTACGGCCACCGCTCCACGGCTTCAGTTCCTTTGCCGCAGCGACAACCGAAATCAGACTGCAACACACGAGGGCCAGCAGCAGCGGATAACGCAACAGGTTCACAAATCACCGATTCCAAAAAAAGCGCGGCCGGTATCGCGGCCGCACCAGTATTGCGAAAGCCGCGACTCAGGCCGGCTTGACTGCGCGCGCCGTGATTGTGTACTTGAAACTGTCCGGATCAAGGCTGTCGAGACGGCCCTGTGCGGTTTCAGCATTGGGATACATGAAGAAACCAACCTTGCCACGGGTCGCGCCCGGCAATGTCACGTCATGCGCGTAGTTGTAAGCCAGCCAGTTCATTTCCCACGAACCGAAAAGACGCTTCCGCGCTTTTTTTACCAGATCATCATCCAGCAGCAGCGTGCCACCGGCCTTTTCTTCGAGCACGACCTTGCGCACATCGGCGGGGTCGACCGGAACCCAGCCGTGGGACGCCGTATAAAATTCGGCGCGGCAGTGCTGCGCGCGGGTGATGTTTTCAGTGCCGGCGCCCAAGCTGCGATAGCCGTAATCCGATTTGGCCACGCGCACGCCGTACACGTCGCGTGCCGGAATGCCCGCGGCGCGCGCCAGTCCGACATACAGTGCATTGAGGTCGGCGCATTTGCCACTGAGATTCTTGGTTTCGAGCATAGCCTTGATGTCACCCACGCCGCAGCCGCGCGTCTTCGGATCGCGGAAGGTGTTCTCGACCACCCATTCGTAAATCGCACGCGCCTTGTCCATGTCGGTTTTTGCGCCGCGGGTAATTTCCAGCGCGGTCTTGCGCACGATGCCGTCGGTCGGCATCAGTTCTGTCGGCGCGAGATAACGCGCCAGCGTCGCACGATCTTCCGGCCAAGGATTGGCGGGTTTGGCGAGATCGACGATGCGTTCGCGGGTGGCAAAACGGCTGGTCAGCTTGAGCACCGGCTTCTGCATGCCGTCCGGAAATTCCGCGGTGACGATGCCTGCGCCGTATTTGGGATCCTTCGAGTAGGCGATCTTCCCGCCTTCCGCCGACCAGGCATTGCCATGGCCCTTCTGATAATCGGTATCCACCGTCAGCGGTACCGGCAGCCAAACGCGGGTCACGCCTGCCGGCTTCAGCAACTCGACCTGGGTGGTGACTTCATACACGCGCCACGGGCTGTCAGCGGTGGTTTTGGCAATGGCGAGGTTCGGAAAACCCGATACCGCGGCGGCGGCCGGCAGCGCTGCGCCGGCCTTGATGAATTGCCTTCTGTCCATGTGATCTCCTAATGCACGATTAAGAACTGCGAGGGATAAGGGGAAACCCTGGGGGAAATCCGGAAGGTCTCCGGACGCGCGCGAGCTCGCATCCGGAACCGAATTTACCGTGTACGCGCCGGCGGCACAAGTTGCCGCGGCATGCTGGCGTCAGGGCCTTATTCGGCGCCGCGCCGACTGAAATGCTGCAGGCGAAAGCCCAGCAGCCACAACGTGACGAAATAGCTGCCGCCACCGGCAAACACCAGCAGTACCAGCCGCCCGATGCGCTCCAGCGCACCGCTCGCCAGCCAGCTCGTCGTGTCGCCGGACAGCAGCCACAGCACGGCACCCATGACATGCACGGCAAGCGCCAGCTTGAGGATGAAGGCGCCCCAGCCCGGCTGCGGCATGTAAATCGCCTGGCGGCGCAGGCCACGCAGCAGCAACCCCGCGTTGAGGCAGGCACCGAGGCTGATTGCCAGTGCCAGTCCGGCATGCCGCAGTTCCCAGATCAGCACCAGGTTCATCAACTGCGTGGCGACCAGCGTGATCACCGCGATCTTTACCGGGGTGCGGATATCCTGTCGCGCATAAAAACCCGGTGCCAGCACCTTGACCGCAATCAGGCCGACCAATCCGACCGAGTACGCAATCACGGCATTGCGCGTATTGATAACATCGGTCGCGGTGAACGCGCCGTAATGGAACAGCGTGGCCACCAGCGGCACGGCGAGCACAGCCAGCGCCGCGGCCGCCGGCACCGCCAGCAGCAGCGTCAGACGCAAACCCCAGTCCAGCAGATCCGAATAGGCCTGCACCGACTGTTCGGCATGCCGCTTGGCCAGGCTCGGCAGCAGGATCGTGCCCAGCGCAACGCCGAGCAGTCCCGCGGGAAACTCCATCAGCCGGTCGGCGAAGTACAGCCAAGTCACGCTGCCGGTGACCAGGAATGACGCAAAAATATTGTTGATCAGCAGGCTGATCTGACCGACCGATACGCCAAACACCGCCGGCGCCATCTGCCGCAAGACCCGCCGCACACCCTCGTCGCGAAAATCGAAGCGCAGCCGCGGCAACATGCCGATGCGGGCCAGGAACGGCAGCTGAAACGCCAGCTGTAGCACACCGCCGAAAAATACCGCCCATGCCAGCGCCTTGACCGGTGGATCGAACCATGGCGCGGCGAGCAGCGCAAAGCCGATGAAGGACAGATTGAGCAGCACTGGCGTGAAGGCCGGCACTGCGAACCGGCTCCAGGTGTTCAGAATGCCGCCCGCGCCAGCCGTCAGTGCAATGAACAGGATGTAGGGGAAGACGATACGCAGCAGATCGACGGTCAGCGCAAATTTCTCCGGTGTTGCAGCAAAACCGGGCGCGCTGACGGCAATGATCACCGGTGCGGCAAGCACACCGATCGCGGTGACCAGCACCAGCGCCAGCGTCAGGAATGCCGCAACATGATCGACCAGCGCGCGCGCCGCGGCCTCGCCGCGACGGTTCTTGTATTCCCCGAGGATGGGCACGAACGCCTGTGCAAACGCACCTTCGGCAAACAACCGCCGCAACAGGTTGGGAATCTTGAACGCGACGAAGAAGGCGTCGGTCATCAGTCCCGCCCCGAAAACCCTGGCAATGACCGCGTCGCGCACGAAACCCAGGATGCGGGACAGCAGCGTCATGCTGCTTACCGTAGCTAACGCTTTGAGTAGATTCATGTTTTCAGGACTTCGGCGGCAATCGGGGTGCCGTTGCGCGGCTTGCGGAAAAGGCCGGTTTTCATTATCATTACGCCCTTTTTCCGAACAAAATCCGGAGTTTACATGGCCAATATTGCTTCAGCCAAAAAAGCCGCGCGCCAGGCCGTCAAACGCCGCGCGCATAACATGGCACAACGCTCGACACTGCGCACCGCGATCAAGGATGTACGCAAGGCGATTGCCGCCGGCGACAAAGCCGCCGCCCGCGCCGTGTTCCAGAAATCGGTGAGCACCATTGATTCGATCGCCGACAAGGACATCATGAACAAGAACACCGCCGCGCGTCACAAGAGCCGCCTGTCTGCCGCCGTCAAGGCAATGGCGTAACAAAACTGCCGGCGGCCTGCCAGCAGCGGGTCGCCCGATGCAGGTCGGGTTGCCCGGTCGATGCGGTGCGCTTCAGCATGACAGCGCACCTGAACAGCACCCTGTGGCAGCGCCGCAGAAACCGTCGGGTTGCTGCGTTGGCGCAAATGATCGATTGCCACGCAACCCCGGCACATCAACATCACTACAGCATGCCCCGGCACGAATTACGGCAACCAGACGCGATTCGATCCCGGAATTTTGCGCGCAGAAAGTCTGCCGGCAACCCGCTGATCTCACTCTGCGCTGGTGCCGAAATTTCACTTGCCAAGCAAAACCTGCTTGGTTAAGAATAGTCTCACCGGCGGCGTCAGGCCGCCGTCTGTTTTTGTGGGGTGTCAGCCCGTCGACGATGCGATTGCAGGGTGCGTGGCAAGCGAAGCCGGCAAACGCACACGCCATCGATGCTGGATGCAACGGCGGCCAACCACACCAGGACTCCGGCAGAATCCGGTGGAATGGAAGCCTTAAACAAGCAGGTAAACGACCATGTCGCATGTGATGAACACCTACGGCCGTCTGCCGGTCACCTTTGACCGCGGCGAAGGCGTCTGGCTCTGGGACACCGCAGGCAAGCGCTACCTCGACGCGCTGGCCGGTGTCGCCGTGTGCGGGCTGGGCCATTGCCACCCCCGCTATACCGCCGCGCTGCAGGCACAAGCCGGCAGGCTCGTCCATACGTCCAACATCTACGGCATCGCGCTGCAGGAGCAGCTCGCCGACCGCCTGGCCGCGCTGTCCGGCATGGACAACGCGTTCTTCTGCAATTCCGGCTGCGAAGCCAACGAAGCCGCGATCAAATTGGCCCGGCTCTACGGCCACCAGAAAGGCGTCGAAGCGCCGGCCATTGTCGTCCTCGAACACGCATTCCACGGCCGCACCATCGCCACGCTGTCGGCCACCGGCAGCCGCAAGGTACAGGCCGGCTTCGAACCGCTGGTCGCGGGCTTCGTGCGCGTGCCCTTCGATGACCTCGAGGCCGTGCGTCGGGTCGCCGAGAACAACCGCAACGTCGTCGCCGTGCTGGTCGAACTGATCCAGGGCGAGGGCGGCATCAATATCTGCCATGACGACTACCTGCACGGGCTGCGCGAGATCTGCACCGCCAACGGCTGGCTGCTGATGCTCGACGAAGTGCAAAGCGGCATCGGCCGCACCGGCAAGTGGTTCGCATTCCAGCATTCCGGCGTGATGCCCGACGTGATGTCGCTGGCCAAGGGCCTTGGCAACGGTGTGCCGATTGGCGCCTGCCTCGCCGCCGGCCCGGCCGCCAAACTGTTCAAGCCCGGCAACCACGGCTCGACCTTTGGCGGCAATCCGCTGGTCTGCGCCGCCGCGTTGTCCACGCTCGCCATCATCGAGGAAGACGGGCTGATGCAGAACGCCGCGGCCATCGGGGACTTCATCCGCACGCAGTTCGGCGAACGGCTGGCCGGACTGCCCGGCATCCGCGACATCCGTGGCAAGGGGATGATGATCGGCATCGAACTCGACAAGCCGTGCAAGGACATCGTCGAACGCGCGCTGCACGCCGGTCTGCTGATCAATGTTACGGCAGACAACGTGATCCGGCTGCTGCCGCCGTTGACCTACACGCACGAAAACGCGCGGCACCTGGTCGACCACCTTACCCCGCTGATCAAGGACGAACTCGCCAGGCAAGCGACGCAGCAATCGGCTGCCGCCTGAGCCAGCGCGGCAACGCGCGACCGGAATATTTCATGCAACTGCGTCATTACCTTCAATTCAAGGATTTCAGCGCCGAGGAATACGGATACGTGTTCAACCGGGCGCGCTGGATCAAGGACCGGTTCAAGCGCTACGAGCCCTACCTGCCGCTGCACGACCGCACGCTGGCGATGATTTTCGAGAAGCAGTCGACGCGCACGCGTGTCTCGTTCGAGGCCGGCATGCTGCAAATGGGCGGTTCGGTGATCAACCTGACTTCCAGCGAAACCCAGATCAGCCGCGGCGAGCCGATCGAGGATGTGGCCCGGGTGATCACGCGCATGGTCGATCTGGTGATGATCCGCACCTTCGAGCAGGCCATCATCGACCGCTTCGCCGCCCATTCACGCGTGCCGGTGATCAACGGACTGACCAACGAATATCATCCCTGCCAGATCCTTGCCGACATTTTCACGTTCATCGAACACCGCGGTTCGATCCGCGGCAAGACCGTGGCCTGGATCGGCGATTCGAACAACGTCTGCAACACCTGGCTGCAGGCAGCGGAAGTGCTCGATTTCAATGTTCACGTGTCGACGCCGCCAGGGTATGAAGTCGAGCCCGAGCGCGCCGGCCTCTACGGCACCGATCATTACGAAGAGTTCAAGGATCCAATGGATGCCGTGCGTGACGCCGACCTGGTCACTACCGACGTCTGGACCAGCATGGGTTTCGAGGCCGAAAACGAAGACCGCAAGCGTGATTTCGAAGACTGGTGCGTCGATGCCGAGATGATGCGCGCGGCCGGCAAGGATTCCCTGTTCATGCACTGCCTGCCGGCGCACCGCGGCGAGGAAGTCACCGCCGAGGTCATCGACGGACCGCACAGCGTGGTCTGGGACGAAGCGGAGAATCGCTTGCACGCACAAAAAGCACTGATGGAATTTCTCCTGCTTGGCCGCGTCGACTCCTGATACCTGCAGCCAACGATCAATCGGGGCGGAGAGTACCATCGCAGCCGCCCGCCAATGCCAAACCAACCGCCCCCTGACTGCATACGCATATGAAAAATTCAAATAAAATCAAGAAGGTAGTACTTGCCTATTCCGGCGGCCTCGACACTTCGGTGATCCTCAAATGGCTGCAGGACGTCTACGGCTGCGAAGTCATCACCTTCACCGCCGACATCGGCCAGGGCGAGGAAGTCGCGCCCGCGCGCAAGAAGGCGCGGCTGATGGGCGTCAAACAGATTTTCATCGAAGACCTGCGCGAGGAATTCGTCCGCGACTTCGTGTTCCCGATGTTCCGCGCCAACGCCGTCTATGAAGGCGAGTACCTGCTGGGCACCTCCATCGCGCGGCCGCTGATCGCCAAGCGCATGGTCGAAATCGCGCGCATGACCGGCGCCGACGCGGTGTCGCACGGCGCCACCGGCAAGGGCAACGACCAGGTGCGCTTTGAACTCGGCGCCTACGCGCTGATGCCCGACGTTAAAATCATCGCACCGTGGCGCGAGTGGGACCTGCTGTCCCGCGAGAAGCTGCTGGCCTACGCCGACAAGCACGGCATTCCCGTCGACTACAAGAAGCGCAGGGGCGGCGCGCCGTACTCGATGGACGCCAACCTGCTGCACATTTCGTACGAGGGCGGCATCCTCGAAGACCCATGGTTCGAGCCCGAGGACTCGATGTGGCGCATCACGGTGTCGCCGGAAAAGGCGCCCAACCGTCCTGAATACGTGGAACTGACCTATAGCAAAGGCGACATCGTCGCCATCAACGGCAGAAAACTGCCGGCGGCGCAGGTGCTGACGAAGCTCAATCAGCTCGGCGGCAAGCACGGCATCGGCCGCCTCGACCTGGTCGAGAACCGCTATGTCGGCATGAAATCGCGCGGTTGTTACGAAACCCCGGGCGGCACCATCATGCTGCGCGCGCATCGCGCAATGGAATCGATCACGCTGGACCGCGAAGTGCTGGCGCTGAAAGACGACCTGATGCCGCGCTATGCGCGATTGATCTACAACGGTTACTGGTTCAGCCCCGAGCGCCTGCTGCTGCAGCAACTGATCGACGAGTCGCAGCGGCCCGTCAACGGCACAGTGCGACTGAAACTCTACAAAGGTACCGTGACCACCGTCGGCCGCGCCTCGAAAACCGACTCGCTGTTCGACCCGGCGATCTCCACCTTCGAGGACGACAAGGGCGCCTACGACCAGGCCGACGCCGGCGGTTTCATCAAACTCAATGCGCTGCGACTGCGCATCGCCGCCAACCTGCACAAGCGCCGCAAATAGGCGCCTCAAATAAACCGCTTACCGGAGCCCATGATGCCCAATTTCGACAACGTCTCGGTCGTCAAAAGAGCCAATGTCTATTTCGGCGGCAAATGTGTCAGCCATACGGTCTACCTGCCGGACGGCGGGCGCAAATCCGTGGGGGTCATTTTCCCCAGCGTGCTGACGTTCAACACCAGCGAACCTGAACGCATGGAAATCACGGCCGGCAGCTGCCGCATCAAGCTCCCCGGCGACCGCGACTGGCGCATGTGCCATGCCGGCGACAGCTTCAGCGTTCCCGCCAACAGCAGTTTCGACATCGAGCCGCTGGAAACCCTGCACTACGTCTGCCACTTTGGCTGACTCCCTGCCGTGACCACCATCGTTGTGGTGCGCAAGGACCGCGCAGTGGCGATTGCCGCCGACACCATGACCAAATGGGGCTCGGGGAAGGAAACGGCCGACTATGTCCTCAATCACGGCAAGCTGCTGCAGGTGGGCGACACCTGGCTGGGCCTCACCGGCAACGCCACCTTCAAGACCATACTTGCGGATTATTTCGCACGTCCGAAAGTGAAGCCGCGTTTCGACACCCCGCTCGCCATTTTCCGCACCTGGCAGGCACTGCATGCCGCACTGAAAAGTGATTACCAGCTGCTCCCCGGCGGACACGATGACGAACCGCTGGAATCAACGCGCTTTGATGCGCTGATCGCCAACCGCCACGGCATTTTCGGCGTCGTGGCACACCGGACGGTGCAGGAATTCTCGCGCTACTATGCCTTCGGCAGCGGCAGCAACTATGCGATGGGTGCGCTGCATGCGCTGCACGGCAGCCGCAGTCTGGATGCCGAAACGCTGGCGCGGCGCGGCGTCGAAGCCGCTGCGGAATTTGACGACGCCACCGGCCTGCCCATCGACTCGCACCGCATCACACTGCAGGCCGGCCGCAAGCGCATGCGTTGACCGGGCGCGCCCGGCGGTTTTCCGCCCGTCGCGAAGCGTATAATCCCCGCCTGACCTAAAAGAAAGGGAGCAAGCCATGCCCTCATTCGATATTGTTTCCGAAGTCAATCAGGTCGAAGTGCACAACGCCGTCGACCAGGCCAACAAGGAAGTCTCCACGCGCTTCGATTTCAAGGGTTCTGACGCCCGCATCGAGACCAACGACAAGGAAAAAACGCTGACCGTCTTCGGCGATGATGACTTCAAACTCGGCCAGGTGCGCGACGTGCTGACCGCCAAGCTCGCCAAGCGCGGCGTCGATACGCGCTGCCTGAAGCTCGGTGACCCGGAGCCCATCAGCGGCAACAAGATGAAACAGCCGATCACCGTGCGCGAAGGCATCGAACAGGATCTCGCCAAGAAGATCGTCAAGCTGCTCAAGGACAGCAAGATGAAAGTCCAGGGCAGCATCCAGGGCGACGTGGTACGCGTCTCCGGCGCAAAAAAAGACCTGCTGCAGGACGCCATCGCCCTGATCCGCAAGTCGATCACCGAATTCCCGCTGCAGTTCAAGAATTTCCGGGACTAGGTACTGCCGGCGCGTTGACAGCGCAACACCGGCCGCGCAGAATCACCCACATCATCACGGGGGCGTTGGCAGACTCCCCGGTTCCAGACGCCCCGCGTCCAAGCGCTGCCTTCGTGTGGTTCGCTACCGCGAAGGAGAGGTCATGGACGAGGGCATTTCCCCTGAAAAACTGATGGCTGCGCGCAATGGCGCCGCTGCGCCGCTGCTGATTGACGTGCGCCGCGAAGCCGCATTCCGCTCCGCACCGGACATGGCGTCCGGTGCATTGCGGCGCGATCCGGCCACCGTCGAAACCTGGGCCGATGAACTACCTGCCGCAGCCAGCATCGCGGTGTATTGCGTGCACGGCCACGAAGTCAGCCGGAATGTGACCAAAGCCCTGCGCGACCGCGGCCTCAGCGCGCAGTTTGTCGAAAACGGCATCGAGGAAGGTCTGCGTGCCGCCGGCGTTGAACTGATGGCGAAACCCGTCGACGCCGGGACCCGCTGGATCACCCGCGAGCGCCCGAAAGTCGACCGCATCGCCTGCCCCTGGCTGATCACCCGTTTTATCGATCGCGATGCCGAGTTCCTGTACGTGCCGTCAGCGGATGTAAAAATAATCGCCGCCGGGAAAAACGCCATACCGTACGACGTGCCCGACGTGGCATTCTCGCATCACGGAGAACGCTGCAGTTTCGACGCCTTCATCCGGATTTTCCGGCTTGCCGATCCGGCGCTGCTGCAACTGGCCGACATCGTGCGCGGTGCCGACACCGGGCATCCGGAAATCGCGCCGCAATCCGCCGGCCTGGTCGCCCTGTCGCTGGGCCTGTCGCGCCTCATCTCCGCCGACCACGACCAGTTGCAGCAGGGCATGGTCATGTACGATGCGCTCTACCTGTGGTGCAGAGAAGGCCAGGATGAACGGCACACCTGGAATCCCGCAGCCTATCGCTGACCTGCAAGGAAACAGTCGATGAATGAAACGCCATCCGCCGCACCAACCAAGCCGCCTGCAGACATTCCCTTCTGGGACGCCTTTCGCTTCTGGCTGAAACTGGGTTTCATCAGTTTCGGCGGCCCGGCAGGCCAGATCGCGATCATGCACGAGGAATTGGTCGAACGCCGGTGCTGGATTTCCGAGCGGCGCTTCCTGCATGCGCTGAACTACTGCATGGTGCTGCCCGGCCCCGAGGCCCAGCAGCTCGCCACCTACATCGGCTGGCTGATGCACCGCACCTGGGGTGGCATCGTCGCCGGCGGCCTGTTCGTGCTGCCCTCACTGTTCATCCTGGTCGCGCTGTCATGGATCTACATGGCCTGGGGTGACGTGCCGACCATTGCCGGCATTCTCTACGGCATCAAACCCGCAGTCACCGCGATCGTTGTCGTCGCCGCGCTGCGCATCGGCGCGCGCGCGCTGAAAAACGGCGTGTTGTGGGCCATCGCCGCGGCCGCGTTCATCGCGCTGTTCGCGCTGAACGTGCCGTTTCCGCTGATCGTCATCGGCGCCGGCCTCATCGGTTATGTCGGCGGGCAGGTCGCGCCGAAATTGTTCGCCACCGGCGGCGGCCACGGCGCCGACGGCAAGCGTTACGGTGCGGCGGTCATCGACGACGAGACACCGACGCCCCAACACGCGCTGTTCGGCTGGAAACGGTTCGCCGCGGTGCTCGCCATCGGCCTGCTGCTGTGGGGCGCGGCGATGGCCGTGCTCGTATCCATCTACGGCGGGCAGGGCCCGCTGTCGCAGATGGGCTGGTTCTTCACCAAGGCAGCGCTGCTGACCTTCGGCGGCGCCTATGCCGTGCTGCCCTACGTCTACCAGGCTGCAGTCGAACACTACCAGTGGGTCACCCCGCTGCAGATGATCGACGGCCTCGCGCTGGGTGAAACCACGCCCGGCCCGCTGATCATGGTGGTGGCCTTCGTCGGTTTCGTCGGCGGCTGGACCACGCAGTTCCTCGGCGCCGACAGCCTGTTCAGCGCCGGCGCGCTGGCGGCAACCGTCGTCACCTTCTTCACCTTCCTGCCCAGCTTCATGTTCATCCTGCTCGGCGGCCCGCTGGTCGAAACCACGCACGGCGACCTCAAATTCACCGCACCGCTGACCGGCATCACCGCGGCCGTGGTCGGCGTCATCCTCAACCTCGCAGTGTTTTTTGCGTACCACGTGTTGTGGCCCAAGGGCCTGCAGGGCCCGTTCGACTGGCCGTCACTGGTGATCGGCGCCGGCGCGTTCATTGCGCTGTGGCGCTACAAGGTCGGCATCATGCCGGTAATCGGCGCCTGCGCCGCGCTCGGCGCCGCGTGGACGCTGCTGGTTTAAGCCTCAGCCGGCCAGCCCGGCAACCCAGCGATCGTAAATCCGGTCCGCGACCGCGTTCAGCGCGCGTACTTTTTCGCTGATCCCCTGCTCCATCTCGGCCGGCGTCTGCACCGAGGCCACGCGCCCGGCCAGCGCCTCGACTTCCTGCGCCCAGTCGCGGCACCAGGTGCGGATCAGGTCCGCGGTCATTTCGACGTGGCACTGCATGCCGAAATGCCGGCCCAGCACAAATGCCTGGTTCGGACACCACGGGCTGGCCATGATGCGGGTCGCGCCGTCGGGAATCGCAAACGTCTCGCCGTGCCAGTGAAAGGACAGGAATGACGGCAGGTCCGCGCCCAGCCATAGTCTTGCCACCGGCTGATCGAGCACCGCCACCATGCCCCAGCCGATTTCCTTGACCGGATTACGGGTCACCGCGGCGCCCAGCGCCTTCGCCATCAGCTGCCCGCCCAGGCAATGACCCAGCACCGGCACGTCGCGTGCCACTGCGTCGCGGATCAGCGTCAGCACTTGCGGTATCCACGGCAGGTCGTCGTTGACGCTCATCGGTCCGCCCATGAAACACAGCCCGGCATATGCCGTCGCATCAACCGGCACCGGCTCGCCGGCATCAATCCCCACAATGCGGTAGGGAATCTTTCGCCGGTCGAGGTACGTGGCAAAATAGGCTGGCCCTTCGGTCGGCGAGTGGCGGAAAATGGCAACGGGCTTCATGAAAGGGATCCGGGATGCGATGGAATGATTTTAAGGCAATCGGTGTCGCAGTTCTGCTCGCTGCGACACCGGTGCTGGCCGCGGACATCAGCGTCACGGCCCTGTTCGGCGGCAAGGCGCAACTGGTCATCGACGGCGGCAAACCCCGCATGCTTTCGGCCGGGCAGACCTCGCCCGAAGGCGTGAAACTGATCGGCGCCGACAGCAGCGCTGCGGTCATCGAATTCCAGGGCAAACGCCGGACGCTGGCGTTGGGATCGGGCACCAGAATCGCCAGTGCCGAACACGCGTCTGGCGGCGGTACCGGATCGTCAGTAACACTCACCGCCGATACCCATGGCCATTACCAGACACTGGGACAGATCAACGGCGGCACGGTGCAGTTGCTGGTGGACACCGGCGCGACGTCGATTGCCCTGCCCAGCGCCGAAGCACGGCGCCTGGGCATCAACTACCTGAACGGCGAACGCGGCTATACCCAGACCGCGAACGGCCGTGCCCAGGCCTACAAGATCAAGCTGGATACCGTGAAAGTCGGCGACATCACGCTGTATGGCGTCGATGCCGTCGTGCTCGAGGGCGACGGGCTGAAAATGGCGCTGCTGGGCATGAGTTTCCTCAGTCGCACCGAGATGAAACGCGACGGACAGGCGCTGACGCTGATCAAGCGCTACTGAATCGTTTTGCGGCGGCTTTTGGTTCGCCGTCCCGTGGCAGTGTGCTGCGCTGGGACGCTGTGGTGTGCCCGTCTACGATCCGCCGCACCGGACTATTTCTTCGGGGCGGCAGGTTCAGCGCCGGCCATCGACAACAGGTGACCGAACTTGCTGCGCTTGGTATCCAGATATTTGCGATTGGCGCTGCGCGGCGGTGCTTCGATGGCGACGCGTTCGACGACCTTCAGCCCGTAGTCTTCCAGCGCCGCGACCTTGTCCGGATTGTTGGTCATCAGCCGCACTTCGCGGACGCCGAGGTCGAACAGGATGTGCGCGCCGGCACGGTAATCGCGCATGTCGGCGGCAAAACCCAACGCGTGATTGGCCTCGACGGTATCGTGGCCCTGGTCCTGCAGCGCGTAGGCGCGGATCTTGTTGAGCAGCCCGATGCCGCGACCCTCGTCGAACATGTAGACCAGCACGCCGCTGCCGGCCTGCTCGATCATGGCCATGGCCGCATCCAGCTGTTCGCCGCAGTCACAGCGCTCGGAGCCGAATACATCGCCGGTCAGGCATTGCGAATGCAGCCGGACCAGCACCGGCGTGCCCGGATTGATCTCGCCCTTGACCAGCGCGACATAGAGATTGGTTTCGAGGTTGTCGGCGTAGGCGATCATGCGGAACTCGCCGGCCTTGCTGGTCGGCAGAACGGTTTCGGCCTTGCGGCGGATCGCGCGTTCGTTGTCGCGCCAGGCGACGAGGTCCGCGATGTCGAGGATGCGGATGCCGTGCTGTGCGGCAAAACGCTCGAGATCGGGCCGCCGCGCCATCGTGCCGTCGGCATTCATGATTTCGCAGATCACGCCGGCGGGTTTGAGACCTGCAAGGCGGGCGAGATCCACCGCGGCTTCGGTATGACCGCGCCGCACCAGCACGCCACCCTCCACTGCGCGCAGCGTCTGCAGGCGCCCCGGGCGGATCAGGTCGGCGGGCTTGGCGTGGTCGGCAATCGCCACCGCGATGGTACGCGCGCGGTCGTGCGCCGACATGCCGGAACCCACGCCTTCGCGGGCGTCGATCGGCGTCGCGAACGCGGTACCGAATTTGGACTGGTTGCCGGTGTCGTCGGTGATCAGTGACAGGCCCAGCGCGCGCAGCCGTTCCTCGGTCAGCGCCAGCGACACCAGGCCGCGGCCCGCGGTCGCCATAAAATTGATCGCTTCGGGCGTCGCGCGCTCGGCGGCGACGAACAGATCGCCTTCGTTCTCGCGGTCCTCGCTGTCGACGAGGATCACCATCCGGCCGCGCCGCACGTCGGGCAGGATCTGCTCGATTGCGAATTCGCTGGTTTTGCGGTCGGCCATCGTGTGGTCAGCGCCCGCGGCGCCCGAATATATCGTAACTAATTGTTTTTATTGATATTTTCTTCATGTGCGCGAGGCGATCAGGCGCAGGAATTCAGCGCGGGTCACATCCTTGTTGAATTCGCCGGTAAAGGCCGAGGTCGATGCAATCGAATGCTGCTTCTGGATGCCGCGCATGATCATGCACATGTGCTGCGCCTCGATCACCACGGCAACACCCGCGGGCTCCAGCGTCTGCTGGATGCAGTCGCGGATCTGCATGGTCAGCCGTTCCTGCACCTGCAGCCGCCGCGCGTAGGCGTCGACCACGCGCGGCACTTTCGACAGGCCGACGATGCGCCCTTTCGGGATATAGGCGACGTGCGCCTTGCCGAAAAACGGCAGCATGTGGTGCTCGCACAGCGAATACAGCTCGATGTCGCGCACGATGACCATCTGCTGATATTCCTCGGTGAACATCGCCGAGCGCAGGATTTCCGCCGGGTCAAGGTCGTAACCGTGGGTCAGATACTGCAGGGCCTTGGCCACCCGTTCCGGCGTCTTCACCAGTCCTTCCCGGTCCGGATCCTCGCCGACATCCCTGATGATCTCCCGGTATTTCGCCGCGATGCGGCTGATCGCCTCGGGATTGTACTGGTCGATCTTGGCGTAACCGTCCATGACGTTTTCTTTGCGCATGTCGTTTCCGGAGCTGTTCATGGTTTGCGCGGTGCAAGCCGCTCACGGATCGAATGTGCGATGCCGGCAGCATCCAGCCCGACGCTGGCAAGCTGGATTGCGGGATCACCCTGGTCGATGAAACGGTCGGGCAGGCCCAGTTGCAGCACTGCCGTCGTGCAGCCGAGTTTCTGCAATGCCTCCAGCACCGCGCTGCCGGCGCCGCCCATCACCACGTTCTCCTCGATGGTCACCAGCAGCGCATGCGTCGCCGCGAGTTCACGCACCAGGTCTTCGTCCAGGGGTTTGACGAAACGCATGTTGGCAACGGTCGCATCGAATTCGTCGGCGACTGCTAGTGCGGGCGCCAGCATCGACCCGAACGCAAGGATGGCCACCGCCCCGGCGCCCTTGCGCCGCAGTTCACCGCGCCCCACGGGCAGCGCAGTCATCTCGCGCTGCACGACGACCCCGGGACCGCTGCCGCGCGGATAGCGGACGGCCGTCGGCGTGTTCAGCTGGAACGCGGTATAGAGCATTTGCCGGCATTCGTTTTCATCGGACGGCGTCATCACCGTCATGTTGGGCAGGCAGCGCAGGTAGGTCAAGTCGAAGCTGCCGTTGTGGGTCGCACCGTCGGCACCGACGAGGCCGCCGCGATCGAGTGCGAACACGATCGGCAGATTCTGGATCTGCACATCGTGGATCAGCTGGTCGTAACCGCGTTGCAGAAAGGTCGAATAAATGGCCACTACCGGCTTGTAACCCTCGCAGGCCACGCCGGCGGCGAACGTCACCGCATGCTGCTCGGCAATGCCGACGTCGAAATAACGGTTGGGATGCAACTCGGCATATTTCACCATGCCGGAGCCCTCGCGCATCGCCGGCGTGATCGCCACCAGCCGCGGATCACGCTCGGCCATGTCACACAACCAGTCGCCGAACACCTGTGTATACGTCGGCTTGCCGCCGGACTTGCCGCCTGCAATGCCGCTGACATGGTCAAACTTCGATACCCCGTGGTAGAGGATAGGATCGACCTCGGCCAGCTTGTAGCCCTGACCCTTGCGCGTAACCACGTGCAGGAACTGCGGGCCCTTCAGGCGTTTGATATTGTGCAGCGTCGGAATCAGTGCATCAAGGTCGTGGCCATCGATCGGTCCGATGTAGTTGAAGCCGAATTCCTCGAACAGCGTGCCGGGCGTGACCATGCCTTTCATATGCTCCTCGGCGCGCCGCGCGAGGTCGCCGAGCACTTTCTCGCCGAGCCCCTTGGCCGCCGCGTAAAAGCGCCCCGACATCAGCTTCGCCAGATACTTGTTCAGCGCGCCCACCGGCGGCGAAATCGACATGTCGTTGTCGTTGAGAATCACCAGCAGATCGACGTCCATGTCGCCGGCATTGTTCATCGCCTCGAACGCCATGCCCGCAGTCATCGCGCCGTCACCGATGATCGCCACGGCATGGCGCGGCTCACCCTTCAGCTTGGCAGCCACCGCCATGCCGAGCGCGGCGCTGATCGAGGTGCTCGAATGCGCGGTGCCGAAAGTGTCATATTCGGATTCCTCGCGCCGCGGAAAACCGGAAATGCCCTGCCACATGCGCAGGCTTTTCATCGCTTCGCGGCGACCGGTCAGTATCTTGTGGCCGTAGGTCTGGTGGCCAACGTCCCACACTAGGCGATCGTGCGGGGTGTCGAACACATAATGCAGCGCAATGGTCAGTTCGACGGTGCCGAGGTTCGATGACAGGTGGCCGCCGGTCTGGCTGACTGAATCCAGCAGGTAGGCACGCAGTTCCGCCGCAACGGCCGGTAGCTGGCTGCGTTCCAGCAGGCGCAGATCATGCGGCGTAGCGATGGATTTCAGCAATTCGTACATGGGCTTGCCCCGCTCACCGGCCCCGTCCATCGTCAGTATTCGACTCATCTCCGCATTGTCTCAGAACTTGCGCAGCACGATGAAATCCGCCAGTTGTGCAAGCCGTGCCCCGCGGTCGCCGAAAGGCGCGATGGCCCGCAGCGCCTGCTCGCGCAAATCACGGGCCAGCGCCTTCGCCTGCACAATGCCCATGGCGCTGACATAGGTCGGCTTGCCCTGTTCGGCATCCTTGCCGGCCGTTTTGCCCAGCGTCGCCGTCGGCGCCTCGGCATCGAGCACGTCATCGACCACCTGGAACGCCAGCCCGACGGCCTTGGCGAAGGCATCGACCCGTGAAAATTCCGCTTCGCTCAGTGCGTTGCCGCAACGCGCCCCGAGCACCGCTGCAGCGCGGATCAGCGCCCCCGTCTTGTGGATATGCATGAACTCCAGTTCCGGCACGCTGAGCGATCGGCCGACGGCGGCAAGGTCTATCGCCTGTCCGCCGGCCATACCGCGCGAGCCGGCCGCGATGGCCAGGAGTTTGATCATTTCGAGCTGCGCCGTCGCGTCGTCGGCAAGACGGTATTCACCGAGCAGCTGGAACGCCAGGCTCTGCAATGCATCGCCGACCAGCAATGCGGTGGGTTCGTCGAATTCGACATGGCAGGTCGGCTTGCCCCGCCGCAGCACATCGTCATCCATGCACGGCAGGTCATCGTGGACCAGTGAATAGGCGTGGATCAGTTCTACTGCGGCACCGGCCACCGTGACCCGCTCGGAATCGGCCCGGGACAATTCGCCGGCCGCATAGGCCAGCAGCGGTCTGACGCGCTTGCCGGCGCCCAGCGCCGCGTAACGCATGGCCGCATGCAGGCGCTGCGGCGCGATCTCCGGCTGCGGCAACACGCGCTGCAGGAAAGCTTCGATGCGCTCTTGCCCGGCAGCGGTCCAGGCCTGGAAATCAACAGCAGTCACGATGGGATGCGCTGCTACTGCTCGGCAGCGCCGAAGTTCTTCAGTACGCTGTTTTCCAGGATCTTCACCTGTTGCTGGGCATCCTGCAGTTGCGACTGGCACAGTTTGAGCAGTTCCGCGCCGCGCTTGTAGGCGGCCAGCGACTGCTCCAGCGGCATCTGGCCCTCTTCCATGGCCGCGACGATTTTCTCGAGTTCCGCCAGCGAGGATTCGAACGTGGGTGCAGCCGATGAGGATTTGGCGGTTTTGGACATGAGGCGGCGCGAGCCCGCAGGAGGGACAGGAAATGTAGCGCAATCAGTGGCTTGCGGTCAATGTCGGAGACCGGCGATCGACACGGCAGCGGGGGACACCGCAATGGCATGGACAGCGCTGCGCACACCGCGCCGCAAAAATCAAACCCGGCCGGGCCTCAGGAATTGCGCTGGTAGCGGTCCAATACGGCGCGCGGGATCAGGCCGAGTGTGGCCAGCGGTTTCAGCGATTCGTCGTTGCTGCGCATGCAGCGTTCCCGGATTGCCAGCAGTGCCTGTGCCGCTGCCGTTTCGTTCCAGAACCAGCGCTCGACTGCCTTCGGCGCAAGCGCTCCCGGCTGTGCTGCTGCGGCCTCGAAGTAATATGTCCTGATGTCGTCGCAGGCACGTTTGATGGCTGTCCCGGCCCTGATACCGGAGGTCGGCTCGGGGTGCCCATCAAGAAATGCGGTCACGTGCTGCACGGCGTCGTCGACCGTGGGGCCGAACACACCCATCGTCGTCCGCCCGCGTCGTATTCGGGCAAGCTCATACCACGCGGCGAGTTGCGCAATTTCATCGCGCAGCGCGCGCGCCAGCCCGCCCCGAGTGGACGCTCCCGGCGTGAAACTGACCGGACAGGCGAAGTCTTGTGCGCGATCGCCGGCGGCTGGCGCGTCCTCGGGATAATCCTCCAGCACCGGTCCCGTCGCATGCTCAAACAATGACAGCAATGTCCGCAGCACCCGTCGCTGGAAATCCGGGTCGTCAGCGGATCCCAATGGCCGGCCCAGCATGAAGGGCACCCACAGCGCACGCGGGGGTTTGATCGCCGCAGTCTGCTCGCGGATCAGGCTGATCTGCGCGGTCGCGACACCCTCGCGCTCGAGATAATGGCCCAGCGCGCCCACGGCGCACGTGCAGTTTGGTCAGACGGGGGTCAGCAATACCGCATCCACCCGGTCTTTCTTCAGCAACACCGCCAGTTCGCGGGCCTTGGGTTCGAGCGCGCGGATCGGCGCGGCACCCATGAACGAATAGTGGAAATCCGCGACCGCGCCGACCAGACCTGCAGCCTGGAGCTCACGCAGCCGGGCCAATGGAAACACGACATTGATGTCTTCCTGGAATCCGGTGCGGTCGAAATTGACCGAGACGTGACTCATCATCAGATCCGCAGCCCGGGTGTCACCGGGTATGACCCGGTAGTCCGCGGCTCCGCTGTCAAACAGCCGATCACCCCGCACATGCACGCCGGCCGTGGTCACGATCGCCACCCGGCGCTGACGCAATGGGGGGCCAGACTGGAATGGCGTGTCGCCGAAAGCGGGCAGATCCCGGATCTTGTCCAGGTGGTGCTTTTGTTCGGATTCGGAAAAATCAGTCAATCGCGCCATGCATTTCCCCCTGAGTCCGGCGTCGGCCGCTAACGCCGCCCATTATCGCCGGTGTTTGCCCACGTTCCAGCCGCTTTTGGCGAGGTGTTTCTCGCCGACGTGGATCGGTTCGTCCTCCAGCGGCGTCGCCATGGTGTCGTTCCACCGGTTCATGAATCCGAACATCGCAACCACGGCCACGATCTCCACGATCTGGCCCTCGTTCCAGTGCTGCTTCAGCTCGGCAAACATCTCGTCCGTGACCGCATTGGGTTGCGCGGCTCCGGCGATCGCCACTTCCAGTGCAGCGCGCTCGGCATCAGTGAACAGCGGGTGGCTACGGAATTCCCATACCGCCTCCAGCTTCCTGTCATCGTAACCCAGCCCGAGCGCCGCCCCGGCCGTGTGCGCCATTCAGTAGTGACAGCCGTGCGCGCGGCTGGCGACATGCGCCAGCATGCGCTTGAATGCGATTGGCACTTCGCTCTCCGGGTCCCACACCGCCGCGGCAAGTTGCGACAGCGCCTGCACCAGTTTCGGCTTGCGCTGCATGATCAACACGCTGTTGGGCACAAAACCCAGCACCCTGACATAGGTCTGGAACGCGCCAGCCAGTTCGGGTGTCGTTTCCTGCGGCAACGGTGCCAGTCGCGGATCCGGCTTTTCGGTTTTCTTCATGGCTGCGCTGCTCCTGTTTTGAACGATCCGGTTGAATTCGACGAGAAATTTTCAGGGGTCGAGACAGCGCAGCATGATTGCAGCGATATCGGTCAGAGCCGCGCGATCCGGATTCGCTTTGCCGACCAGCCGCAGCCCCTGAATTCCCGACACCAGGAAACGGGCGAGCGATGCCACGTCCGCATCGGCGGCAATTTCGCCGCGCGCCTGCGCGCGCGTCAGGGCGTCGCAAAACGTCCCCTCGATGCGCGCCAGGCTCTGCCGCACGCGGGCAACGGTGGCCCGGTCATGGCCGGCAAGTTCGGCGGCGCAATTGCCGATGAAACAGCCGGCCCGGCCCGGCCCGGCAACGATGCGTTCGATCATTTCGCCGACAAATCCCGCGACCGCCTCGCGGACCGGCATCGGTTTTGCCAGCGCCAGATTGATGCGCGCAACCGATTCTTCTTCGTAACGGGCCAGCGAGCGATGCAGCAACGCGCGTTTGCCGCCGAACGCCGCGTAGAGACTGGAGCGGCTCAGGCCCGTCGCATTGCACAAATCGTCGAGCGAGGTCGCCTTATAGCCTTTTGCCCAGAACGCCTGCATCGCGCGCTCGAGCGCGACATCGACCTCGAATTCACGCGGACGCGCCATCAGCGGACCGCGTCAGCCGCGAGCCCCGCGAGCGCCTTCAGCAGATTGGGTACCACGGCACAGTTGCCGGCATCGTGGCGTTTCGCCAGATACTGCGGGTCGTTATAGCCCAGCCAGACTTGCCCGCCCGCGTCCTGCCACGCCAGCGCCTTCAGCGGCAAATCGATGCCGCTCGTCTGCGCGCACTCCATCAGCGGTGTGCCGCCCTGCGGATTGCCGAATACCAGCAATTCGGTGGGTCGCAGGTTTTTGCCGACCTTCTTGGCGCCGGCCGCGTGATCGACCCGCAGGAAGACATTCAGTCCCTTGCCCTTCGCCGCAGCCTCGAGGCGATCCATGGTGTCCTTGACGCTATGGGGACTCTTCACCGTGATCAGGCCGTCCGCGGCCGAACTCGTGGCAGCAAGCGCCGAGAGCATCAATGCAGCAACGACCGGTAATATTTTCATCGTCGTCTCCTGTCGGTTATTTTGCATGCACACCGGGCGTCCAGCCGGATGCCGTCAGGTGCTCGCGGGCGAACTGCAAAGGGTGGTCTTCCAGCTGGGTGGCGAGCGTGTCGTTCCAGCGGTTCATCCAGCCGAACATCGAGATCACCGCGACGATTTCGATGATGGAGTCTTCCGAGTAGTGCTTCTTCAATTCGTCGAAATGCGCGTCTGTCACCGACGGCGGAGAACCACCGGCCGCCAGCGCCAGACCAAGCGCTGCGCGCTCGGCCGGCGTGAACAAGGGACTCGACTGGAACTGCCATAATGCATGCAGTTTCTCGTCTGCCACCTTGCCGCGCTCGACAGTGCTCTCGGCATTGTGTGCCGTGCAATAGCGGCAGCCCGCTGCGTTGCTGACGACCTCGGCAATCATGAAACGGAGCGCCGGCGGGATTTCGCCGGCATCCGCCATCACCGCATCGCGGAGTTCACGCACCAGCCTGAATATCCGCGGCTTGCGGGCAAGCGTCAACCAGCTGTTGGGTACATACCCGCGCTGCTTGCTGGCTTTTTCGAAGTCGGCGGCCAGTTCCGCCAGGCGATCGGCTGGCGCAGGTGAGATTCGGGACATGGCATTTCCTCCGGGATGGTGTATTTGGTATATCCGGTTGCGCAATCGTCGCTTCGCCTGTGCCGGGCTCTGCCATCGCTTGTGCTTGACCGGTTGCCGGATCATTATAGAATGATCATTCCAGAATGCAATGATTCTGCCGGTCCGCCTACCGCGCAATCCGCCGCGGGCGCCCGCCAAAACATGGTATGAAGCAGACGAGCAGACTGTAAGGATTCCGCTACCGCGCCGACTGATCAGCCAAATCCCGCTACAGACCCGCGAATTTTCAGGAGCGATTTGATGCACGCCACCCTCCCCTTGCTGGAAACAACTGATTTTCCGGCCATTCGCCGCCGGGCAACGGAGACCCTGCAGGTCAACCTCGGCTACCAGTGCAACCAGAGCTGCCTGCACTGCCATGTCAACGCCGGACCCGGCCGCACCGAGCTGATGGCACGTGACACCATGTTTGAAGTCGTCGCCTTTCTGAAAGCCGCCGCCATCCGCACGCTGGACCTCACCGGCGGCGCACCGGAGCTCAATCCGCATTTCCACCTGCTGGTCGAGGCCGCGCGCAAACTCGACGTGCGGGTAGTCGACCGCTGCAACCTGACCATCCTGTTCGAACCCGGCCAGGAAAACCTCGCGCAATTCCTCGCCGATCAGCAGGTTGAAATCACCGCCTCGCTGCCCTGTTACCTCGAAGATAACGTCGATCGCCAGCGCGGCAAGGGTGTGTTCGGCAGCAGCATCCGCGCGCTGCAGCTGCTGAACCGCCTCGGCTACGGACAACCTGATTCAGCGCTGAAACTGAACCTGGTCTACAACCCGCAGGGCCCCGTGCTGCCTCCGGCGCAGCAAACGCTGCGGCGCGACTACCAGCGGCACCTGCTCGACCATTACGGCATCGTGTTCAACGAACTCTACGTGCTGGCCAACATGCCGATACAGCGTTTCGGCAGTACGCTGGTCTCCAAAGGGCAGTTCAACGCTTACATGAACCTGCTGAAAACCGCCTATCGTCCGGACAACCTCGATTCGGTCATGTGCCGTTCGCTGCTGTCGGTGGACTGGCAGGGTTACGTCTACGACTGCGACTTCAACCAGATGCTCGAACTGCCGATCGCCTGGAACAACCGCCCGCGCGTGCACCTTCGCGAACTGATCGGTGCCGACCTGACAGGCCACCCGATCGTGGTCAAGGACCATTGCTACGGGTGTACTGCCGGGCAGGGTTCGAGCTGCGGCGGCGCACTCGCAGGCTGACTCCATTCACCGATGCGGAACAGGCAATCTCCATGATCGAGCCGGCATTCGCGATTTATTTCTGGGGCTTCCTGCTGCTCTACGGCGGCGTGATGTACGCCATCTCCCCGCATTCCCGCACCGACGCCAGTTTTTTCATCGGCAGCGACGATGCCGGCCGCCCGGCCACCGAGTGGGCGCTGATGTGCAGCATTTTCATCAGCTGGATCTTTGCCAAGTCCGTGACCAACGCCGCCAACCTCGGCGCAGCCTACGGCGTGGTCGGCGGACTGGCGTACGCCGCGTACTGGCTGTCGATCCCCGTCGCCGGCATCGTCATTTACTGGCTGCGTACGCGGCATGGCGCCACCGGACTGGTGTCTTTCATCATCGGCCGCTACGGCCGGCTCGCCGCCCTGGCTTTCACCCTTGCCATCCTGATCCGGCTCTATAATGAAGTGTGGAGCAACACGGCGGTGGTCGGCGCCTATTACGGTCAGTCCGGCGAATGGACGTTCATCGCTTCCGCACTGCTGTTCACCGCGGCGACGCTGGTCTACAGCATCAAGGGCGGGCTGCGCAGTTCCATCGTCACCGATGTCATCCAGGCGGTGCTGTTCGTCTTCGTACTGGGCGTGGTGTTGTTCCTGGTGTTGCCCAAACACGGCGTGGGCACGCTGCTGGGCGTAGGTGATTTCCGCCTGAGTGCCGGCGTCGACCTGCTGCTGGTGGCGCTGCTGCAGGTGGTGTCCTACCCCTTCCACGACCCCGTGCTCACCGACCGTGGCTTCATTACCCGCGAAAAACCCATGCTGCGCGCGATGATCGTCGCCGGCGTGCTCGGTTTCCTCTGCATATTTGCGTTCAGCCTGGTCGGCGTGCATGCCAAGCTTGAAGGGCTCCCCGCCGGCGACAACATGCCGGGCGCCGTCGCGGTGGCCTTCGGTACTGTTCCCTATCTGCTGATGACCGTGGTGATGATCATGGCCGCAGGTTCGACACTGGACTCGACGTTCTCGTCGGTCGCCAAGTCCGTGGGCCGCGAACTGCCGATGCTGGCGGACCGCACGCCGGGACCGCGCGCTATGGTCATCGGCATCTGGACTATGCTGGCCTTCGCGATCCTCGGCAACCTGCCGATGATCGCCGGCACCGACATCCTGAAAGCCACCACCGTCAGCGGCACGATGGTGATGGGCCTTGCGCCGGTGTTCCTGCTGGCACCGCTGGTGAAACATTCACCGTGGAGTTTCCATCTTGCGTTCTGGCCGGGCGTTGCATTGGGCGTGCTGCTCGCCGCCGGCATGATTCCGCAGTCGTGGGCAATCGGTGACGGCAAATACGCGCTGCTGCTGGGCACCAACCTCTACGGGCTCGCGATCTGCGTCGGCGGCTTCCTGCTGCCGCTGACCGTCCAGCGCCTGCGTGCGCCCGGCTAAGCCTGCCACCATGCAACCCGGACGCAGCTGCCCGCTGCATTACCGCTACCCGCCGGCATCGCTGAACCGGCCACCGGAAATCAGCGCCGACACGCTGTATGTGATCGGCGGGCTGTATGGCAACCAGCCGGCATTGGCTGCCATCGCTGCGCTCGCGGCAGCAGAGCGAGCCCCGGTTACGCAGGTATTCAACGGCGATTTCAACTGGTTCAACCGCGATGCCATCGGCTTCAAGAACATCAACACCGCGGTATTGGCGCACCATGCGCTGCGCGGCAATGTCGAAACCGAACTCGCCGGCGAAGGCGATGCAGCCGGCTGCGGCTGCGCCTACCCCGACCATGTCAGCGATGCCGACGTTGACCGCTCCAATGCGATGCTGGCGCAGTTGCGTGCTACCGCCCGCAGCTTTCCGGATTTGCGCAAGCGGCTGGCCACTCTGCCGATGAACCTGGTTGCTGAGGTGGGCGGCCTGCGCATTGCCATCGTGCACGGTGACTGCGAGTCGCTGGCCGGCTGGACTTACGATGAATCCGCGCTGACCTACGCCGCAGGCCTTGCCGCTGCGGCCGCACATTTCACCGCGGCGCGGGCACGGTTCATCGCCAGCAGCCATACCTGCCTGCCGGTCGCGCTGCGGCTCGACACGGTACAGGGTAATGGTGCGCTGTTCAACAACGGCGCCGCCGGCATGCCGAACTTTGCCGGCACGCAATTCGGCGTCATCACCCGCATCGCTACTACACCGGCACCGCCCGCGGCGGCGCTGTACGGCACGGTGATCGACGGCGTACATGTCGATGCCATGGCAGTGCACTACGACCACCCGCGGTGGCTGGCCGATTTTCTCGCCAACTGGCCGGCGCACAGTGCAGGACACCTGTCCTATTACCAGCGGATCAGCAACGGGCCGCGCTACGGGCTCCACTGGGCGATGCGCGCCGGCATCCATCTCAATACGACGCTGCTGCGCAAACTGCGGGCGGGCGGGGACATCCAATGAGCAAAAGCAAGCTGCTGGTATCTGCGCTGATCATCGCCGGCATCGTCGCGTTTTTCGTGTTCGACCTGAAGCAGTATTTCACGCCGGACTATTTCCAGGCCCAGCGGGCGACGATAGACGCCGCGGTAAAGTCCCATCCGGTGCGCACTGCACTGCTGTTTTTTGTCACCTATGTCACGGTAACCGGACTGTCGCTGCCGGGGGCGGCGATCATGACGCTGGCGGGTGGCGCGGTATTCGGCCTGTTGTGGGGCACGGTGATCGTGTCGTTCGCCTCGACCCTCGGCGCCACGCTGGCATTCCTCGCCTCGCGCTTCCTGCTGCGCGACTGGGTGCAGCAGCGCTTCGGCAACAAGCTGCAGCCGATCAACGACGGCATCGCCCGCGACGGCGGCTTCTATCTGTTCGCGCTGCGGCTGGTACCGGCGTTCCCGTTTTTCGTGATCAACCTGGTGATGGGCCTCACCGCTATCCGCACCTGGACTTTTTACTGGGTCAGCCAGATCGGCATGTTCGCCGGCACTGTCGTTTACGTCTACGCCGGCACGCAGCTTGGCGAGTTCCGGATTTCGGCGGGACTGCTGTTCGCCTTTGCGCTGCTGGGCGTGTTTCCGCTGGCAGCCAAGAAGCTGCTGGACGCACTGAAGGCGCGCAAGGTCTATGCCGGCTGGACACGCCCCGTGCGATTCGACCGCAACCTGGTCGTCATCGGCGCCGGATCTGCAGGACTCGTTTCATCCTACATCGCCGCGGCGGTCAAGGCCAAAGTCACGCTGGTCGAAAAACACAAAATGGGCGGCGACTGCCTGAACACCGGCTGCGTACCCTCGAAGGCGTTGATCAAGTCGGCGAAGCTGGTTGCAACGATGAAACACGCGGCCGATTACGGCCTGAAAAATGCGCAGGTGGAGTTTGATTTCGCGGAAGTGATGGAGCGCGTGCAGCGCGTGGTGCGCGAGGTCGAACCGCATGATTCAGTCGAGCGCTACACCGCTCTGGGCGTTGAGTGCATCACCGGCACGGCAAAAATCACCTCGCCTTGGTCGGTGGAGATTGCCGACGATGCCGGAATGCGCACGCTGACCACCCGCGGCATCATCATCGCCGCCGGCGCACGCCCGTTCGTGCCGCCGATCCCCGGCATTGAGGAAACGGGTTACCTGACCTCGGATACGGTGTGGAAGCTGCGCGCACTGCCGAAACGCCTGGTCGTGCTCGGCGGCGGCCCGATCGGCGCCGAACTCACCCAGTGTTTCGCCCGACTCGGCGCCACAGTCACCCAAGTCGAAATGCTGCCGCGGATCATGATCCGCGAAGACCCTGAGATTTCCGAGATGGTGGTGCAGCGGTTCCGCGAGGAAGGCATCGACGTGCTGGTCAACCACAAGGCGCAGCGCTGCGCCGTCGAAAACGGCGAGAAGGTGCTGTACTGTGAATCCGGCGCCAACACCGTGCGCATCGTGTTCGACGAACTGCTCTGCGCCGTCGGCCGCGTCGCCAACACCACGGGTTACGGCCTCGAGGAACTCGGCATTCCGGTAACCGGGTCACGCACCGTCGAAGTCAATGAGTTCATGCAGACGAAGTACCCGAACATCCTCGCCTGCGGCGACGTCGCCGGACCGTACCAGTTCACCCACACCGCGGCGCACACGGCCTGGTATGCGGCGGTCAACGGCCTGTTTGGTGGCTTCAAAAGGTTTCGTGCTGACTTCTCCGTGATCCCCTGGGCCACCTTCACCGATCCGGAAGTTGCTCGCGTCGGCCTCAACGAGACCGAAGCGAAGGAGAAAAACATTCCGTACGAAGTCACCACCTACGGCATCGACGACCTCGACCGTGCCATCGCCGACGGCACCGCGCACGGTGTCGTCAAAGTGCTGACCGTGCCCCGCAAGGACAAGATCCTCGGCGCCACGATCGCCGGCGAACACGCGGGCGATTTGATCACCGAATTCGTCACCGCGATGAAACACGGCATCGGGCTGAACAAGATTCTCGGCACCATCCACATCTACCCGACGCTGGCCGAAGCCAACAAATACGTCGCCGGGAACTGGAAACGCGATCACGCGCCTAAAAGGTTACTGGAATGGGTGAAGAGGTTTCATGCGTGGCGGCGTAACTGATCCATAACCGCAGAGCGCAGCTCAACCACTGTTTTTGAAGTCCCCCCTTGTGAGCCGCCGAGCAGCACAGCCAAACCGGGGGGCAGTCGGCGAGCACTGTCTGAGCCCTCGCATGGTGTTCGCGAGGGCGAGTTGCGCAGCCGCCCGGTTTGGCGAGCACCGCAGGGAAGTCCAAAGGACCAGCGAGCCAGGGTCGACTTCTTTTGGTTACTTTTCTTGGCGAAGCAAGAAAAGTAACCAGCCGCCGGGCTGCTCCCGGCGAAGTTGCGCTTCTCATGAAACATAACTATTTGTTTTTATTAGTAATTATGAAAAGACTCCTCTTGACCCTGCTGCTGTCAGCACTCTCGCTGACCGGCGCTGCCGAATCCTTCGACCACGACCACAAAGCCTGGTCCACGCTGCTGAAAAGGCACGTCGTGCTGATCGACGGCGGCAAAGCCTCGCAAGTCCGTTACGCCGGCTTCGCGCAAGACCGCAACGCACTGAAGACCTACCTCGGCGCGTTATCCGGAGTCACCCAATCCGAATTCAACGGCTGGACCAGGCCGCAACAGATGGCATTCCTGATCAACGCCTACAACGCCTACGCGGTGGAGAAAATCCTGACACGTTATCCCGACATCCAGTCGATCTGGGATTTCGGCAAGATTTTCGGCAACCCATTCAAGGACAAATTCTTCACGCTGCTCGGCCGCGAGTTCTCGCTGGACAGGATTGAACACGACACCCTGCGCAAACCCGGCGCCTACAGCGAACCGCGCGTGCATTTCGCCGTCAACTGCGCCTCGGTGGGTTGCCCGATGCTGCGCGAGGAAGCCTATGTCGCGGAGCGCCTGGAACCGCAGCTGGAGGAACAGACGCTGCGCTTTCTGTCCGACCGCAGCCGCAACCGTTACAACCCACAGGCCAACGCGCTGGAGGTATCCGCAATATTCAAATGGTTCAGCGAGGACTGGACCAGCGGTTATCGCGGTTTTGACGGCAATGGCATCGCCATGCAGTCAAGGGAGCAGTTCTTCGCCAAATACGCGAGCCTGCTGGCCGACCAACAGGCAGAGCGGAATGCGATCACGGCACGCAAGGCCAGCCTCCGCTTCCTGGATTATGATTGGGCCCTGAACGACGCGAAACGGTAGATGTGCACCCGCCATTATTCGTCATCCCTGATCCCCGCAATCATTCGATCCTGTTGTGTCACTGTCCGTCATCATCCCCGCACTCAATGAAGCCGAACATATCGCGACGACGCTCGACAGCCTGCAGCCGCTGCGGCGGCGCGGCGCGGAGATCATCGTCGTCGACGGCGGCAGCGATGACGGCACAGTGGAACTTGCGCGCGGCGGAGCCGACCGGGTATTGACCGCCCCACGCGGCCGCGCCCGGCAGATGAACGCCGGTGCCGCCGCCGCAAGCGGTGAGATCCTCTGCTTTCTGCATGCGGACTCGCGTCTGCCGGAAGGCGCCGACGGACTGATGATCGACGGCCTCGCCCGCAGCCGCCGCAGCTGGGGCCGCTTTGATGTACACATCGCGGGCCGCCATCCGCTGCTGCGCGTGATCGCACGGATGATGAACTGGCGCTCGCGACTCACCGGCATCGCCACCGGCGACCACGGCCTGTTCGTCACGCGCTCGCTGTTTGAGGCGGCCGGTCATTTCCCGGAAATCGCCTTGATGGAAGACATTGCGTTTTCGCGGCAGCTGAAAATCTACGGTGCGCCGCTGTGTATCGCGCACAGACTGACCACTTCCGGGCGCCGCTGGGAAAAACACGGCGTATGGCGCACGATGCTGCTGATGTGGCGGCTGCGCCTCGCCTACTGGCTGGGCGCCGACCCCGACAGGCTTGCACGCCAGTATGGCCGGCACCAGCGCTGAAACAGCCCTGCTGGTATTTGCCAAGGCACCGGTCGCCGGCGCGGTAAAGACACGCCTGATACCGCTCCTCGGTGCCGGGGGTGCGGCCGCGCTGCACGGCCGGCTGATTGTCCGGGCGCTCGCTACCGCACACGCAGCAGCACCCGACAAACTCGCGCTGTGGTGTGCGCCCGACGCCACCCATCCCTGGCTGCGGTCTGCCGCGGCACGATACCGCGCCGACCTGTGTGCCCAGCATGGCACCGATCTCGGTGCGCGCATGGCCCACGCCTTCGCCACCACGCTGCGGCAGACGAAATACACCATCTGCATCGGCGCCGATTGCCCGGCGCTGACTCCGCAACACCTGCACGACGCCGCCGCAGCGCTGCGCACCGGCAATGATGCGGTATTCGTACCGGCCGAAGACGGCGGTTACGCGCTGATCGGCCTGGCACGCCATGTGCCGCAGCTATTTGCAGACATGGCCTGGGGTGAGTCGACCGTCATGGCGCAGACCCGTGCGCGCCTGCACGCAGCCGGGCTGTGCTGGCAGGAACTGGCCACGCTGTGGGATGTCGATCGCGCGGAGGACTATCTCCGGCTGCAACAATCGGGGTTGATGAATGACTTGCCGTCGCCGGTTTGAGTGGCTGCTGCTGGCCGCAGCGGTACTCATCGCCGGTGCCGCATTCGCCGTCGAAGATACTCTGGCAGTCGCAGCATTCTCGACCGCGCGGCCCGGCAGCTCACTGCCGGCGGGCTGGACACCGCTGGCGGCTTCGAACATCAAGACGCTGACGCGTTATACGCTGGTCGATGACGGCGGCGTCACCGTGCTGCGCGCCGAGTCGCAGGCCGGGGCATCGGGACTGTCGCGGCCATTGCGCGTGCATCCGGCGGAATTCCCGTGGCTGCGCTGGCGCTGGAAAATCGACAACCTGATCGCCGGTGCCGATCTCCGGACCAGGGAAGGCGACGACTTCCCGGCGCGGCTCTATGTGATGTTCGACTACCCGCTGGACAAGCTGCCGTTCCTCGAACGCAACAAACTGCGGCTTGCAAGGGCGCTGTTCGATCCCCATCTTCCTGCTGCGACGCTGTGTTATGTCTGGGACGGCAAGGCGAAGTTAGAGACGCTGGTGCCGAGCGCGTATACCGATCGCGTGAAGCTGATTGTCGTCGAGTCCGGCGCGACGCGCGTTAAACGCTGGGTCGATGTGGAGCGCAATGTCGCAGCCGATTTTCGTGCCGCGTTCGGCGAGGACGCGCCGGCCATCGTGGCGATCGCGGTGGCCACGGATACGGATAATACCGGCGCCTTTGCCACAACCTATTTTGGAGATATTGTGTTTTATAAACAAAGACTTGATAAATCACGGCCACAGGGCATTGCGCAGCCGTGAAGAAATTGTTGTTGCCTTTTGGGGGGGGCTGGGAAAGAATAGCCGCTCCTTTTTGCAGTTACCGCTGCTACGCCCTGCCGGCTTCATAACTCTTAAGAATCAACCCCTTGAATAGCCGTAGCCGGCCGCTCAAACCGTAATCATCGCCCGCTGCATGTCCGATCTCTCCAGCGTCACCGCGTTCAGCAGGACGTCCCCGCAACTCCCTGTGCAGTGGTACTTCGACCCGCGCATCCATGCAGTCGAACAACGCCTGCTGTTCGACAATGGGCCGGGCTACGTCGGCCACGAGCTGATGGTGCCGAATGCCGGCGACTACCACGCGCTGGCATGGCAGAACAACGCGCAGGCACTGGTGCGCAACGCCGATGGCGTCGAACTACTGTCGAACATCTGTCGCCATCGCCAGGCGGTGATCCTCAAGGGCCGCGGGAATGCGCAGAACATCATCTGCCCGCTGCACCGCTGGACCTATGGACTCGACGGCAAGCTGCTGGGTGCCCCCCATTTCGCCGACAACCCGTGCCTCGATCTGGCACGCACACCGCTCAGCCACTGGAACGGCCTGCTGTTCGCGGGGCCGCGTGACATCGCGCGCGATCTGGCACAGGTCGGGGTCATGAGCGATCTGGATTTCTCCGGCTACATGCTCGACCGTGTCGAAGTCGAGGAATACGCCTGCAACTGGAAGACCTTCATTGAAGTCTATCTGGAGGACTACCACGTCGAGCCGTTCCATCCGGGCCTGGGCCAGTTCGTCAACGTCGCCGATCTGCGCTGGGAATTCGGCGACTGGCACAGCGTGCAGACCTGCGGCATCAAGAACGGCCTTGCCCGTCCCGGCAGCCCGGTTTACCGGCGCTGGCATGAACAGCTGCTGCGCTATGATGCAGGCAAACAGCCGGTGCACGGTGCGATCTGGCTGACCTATTTTCCGAACATCATGGTCGAATGGTACCCGCATGTGCTGGTCATCAGCGCGGTCATTCCGCGCGGCCCGGAGGCCTGCAGCAACGTCGTCGAGTTTTATTACCCCGAAGACATTGCGCTGTTCGAACGCGAGTTCGTCGAGGCCGAACAGGCCGCCTATCGGGAAACTGCCATCGAGGACGCCGAGATCATCGCCCGCATGACCGAAGGCCGCCGCGCACTGTGGCAGCAGGGACGCAGCGAAACCGGTCCTTACCAGACACCGCTGGAAGACGGTATGGTGCACTTCCACGAATTTTTGCGGCGCGAAGTGGCGCCCCACCTGTAGTTTAAATTATTTAATAAAAACAGATACTTGAAAATACAATGGGGCAGCCTGGGGCTGCCCCATTTTTTCCTGCGCTTGATTTTCGGTTGGCGTTTGTTACCTTTGCCCCCTCTCTCCCACTCAGCCGGACTGTCGCAATGGCCCACACCACACTCGTCAGTGCCGAAGAAACCGCAGCGCACCTGAACGATCCGCAGTGGATCATCTGTGACTGCCGGCATGATCTCGCGAACCACAGCGCCGGCTACCGGGCCTACCGCAGCGGACATATTCCCGGTGCCCGTTTTCTGCATCTGGACGCCGACCTGTCCGGGCCGAAAACCGGGCTGACCGGCCGTCATCCGCTGCCGCACCCGGCGACCTTCTGTCTGCGCGTGGGCGCACTCGGGATCGCCAATGACACGCAGGTCGTCACCTACGATGACACCGGGGGTGCCTACGCCGCAAGACTGTGGTGGATGCTGCGCTGGGTCGGCCACACGCGCGTCGCTGTGCTGGATGGCGGCTGGCAGGCCTGGACCCGGGCCGGACTGCCGGTCACGGTTGAGCAGCCGGTTGCCGCACCCACGAATTTTGACGGACGATTGCAGCCGATGGCCGTCGACAGTGCGCAGCTGCTGACAAACCTGCAGAACCCCACGGCGCTGGTGCTCGATGCCCGCAGCAGCGACCGTTTCCGCGGCGAGCATGAGCCGCTCGATCCGGTGGCCGGGCACATACCCGGCGCGGTCAACCGGTTTTTCAAACTCAATCTTGACGCCAACGGCCGCTTCAAGGCACCGGGCGTATTGAAACAGGAATTCAGCGCCGTACTCGACGGGCATGGTCCGGAAGCCATCGTGCATCAGTGCGGCTCCGGCGTCACTGCCTGCCACAACCTGCTGGCAATGGAAATTGCCGGGTTGCACGGGTCCCGTCTTTACCCGGGATCCTGGAGCGAATGGGTCAGCGACCGCAGGCGTCCGGTCGCCACGGGCAACGCCTGATCGCCGCGCCGGGACGGAATGCGTGAAGCTGCTGCTCGCGGATTTGATTCTCGTCGTTCATTTCGCGTTCGTGCTGTTCGTCGTCGGTGGCCTGCCGCTGATCTGGATCGGCGCGGCGGCCGGCTGGCGCTGGATACGCGACATCCGTTTTCGCACTGCGCACCTCGCGGCAATTCTCATCGTCAGCGCGGAAGCCGTGGCCGGCATCTGGTGCCCGCTGACGGTGTGGGAGGATGCGCTGCGCGGCGTCGATCAGGACCAGAGCTTCATCGGGCGCTGGATCCACGCAGTGCTGTTCTACGAGCTGCCGGCATGGATCTTCACCACGGCATATCTCGCGTTCGCCGCCTTGATCGCCCTGACCTGGTGGCAAGTGCCGCCGCGCCGGTTATCGGCGCGGCAATGAAAAAGGGGCGCTGCGCGCCCCTTCTGCCCCGCGGTTGATGACCGCTACACCAGCGCCTCGGCCCAGATATTGCGGGCCCAGCCCCAGGCATAGGTGGCTTCCGCGCTGCTCGCCGCCGTCGAAACTCCGCCGGCGCCCTTGACCGGTGCGATGGTCTTCTGCGCGGCATCGTAGCGATGTACCGAAGCCACATGCATTGCGCTGTCGCCGCTGACGAAGCTGTAGCAGGTATTCATCATCATCGGATCGGCATTGACCGGCCGTCCATTGATCAGGGCCACCACCGCCGCGGCGCAGACCTTCGCATGCTGGTTGGCCATGCTGCCGGACTTGGGCATGCCCGGCCCCGACAGCGTGCTGTCACCGAGGACATGCACGCCCTTCACCGCGGTCGATTCACAGGTCAGCCAGTCGACACCGCACCAGCGGTTGTTCGCCGTAATCAAACCGCTTTTCACCGCAATATCGGCTGCGCGCTGCGCGGGTACGACGTTGAGCACATCGCCCCGCACGTTGTCGAACTGCAGCTTGATGGTCATGCCCTTGACGTCGACGTCGGCGATCTCGCTGTTCGGACGATACTCGATCATGCCCTTGTACATGCCGTTCCAGGCCGCAAGAAACAGTCCCTTCTTGGAAGTGATATCCGGGTTTGAGTCGAGCACGATGATTTTCGACTTCGGCTTTGCCTTCCTGAAATAACTGGCGACCTGGCAGACGCGCTCGTAAGGTCCGGGGGGGCAGCGATACGGCGCCAGCGGGATCTGCAGCACATAGACACCGCCGTCGCGCATGGACTCCAGCTGCTTGCGCAGCGCGACTGTCTGCGCACCGGCCTTCCATGCATGCAGGATGCGATTCTGCGCGTCAGCATTTTTCAGTGCCGGGATCTGCTCGGACATGAACTCGATGCCGGGTGACACGATCACGCGATCGTACGACAGGCTGTCTCCACCCGCGAGGCGCACCTGCCGCTTTGCGGCGTCGATTGCCACCGCTGAATCGCGGATCACATTGATGCCGCGCTGGCGCAAGCCGTCGTAACTGAATGTGATGTCGCCCATCTGCGCATTGCCACCGAGCACCAGATTGCTGATCGGGCAGGAAATGAAATGCTGGTTGGGCTCGACCAGCGTCACGTCGATGTCGGGCGCCCACAGCTTGACGAACTTGGCCGCCGTCGCGCCGCCGTAGCCGCCGCCGACCACCACCACGCGCCCCGCACTGGCGCCACCCGTGGCGGCGCAGCCAGTCACCGCTGTAACGCCGGCACTGACCGAGGCCCACTTCATGAACTCCCGTCTGGATAATGTCATCGCGTCCTCCTAACGTGCAGCCGGCGCAGGGGTCGCGCGGCCCGGGGTGACCGACGCGAAATAACCCGCGATCAGGTCGAGTTGCTCGGGGGTATAACCCTTGGCGTGCTGATGCATGATGGTCGCCGGGCGCTTGCCGTCACGGAACTCCTGCAACTGCCTGAGCAGATAATCCTTGTTCTGTCCGGCGAGGCTGGGCGGCACACTGTTGACGCTGCGGCCATCGGTTCCATGGCAGGCAAAACAGGTCGCAGCCAGGCTGCGGGCATACTGAGCATCTGCTGCAGCCGCAGATTGCGCCCAGCCGGCTATGAGCACGGCCAGCAATGTCGCTGCTTTAAGCATGTCATCCTCCATCAACGGTTTAACCACTGGCACCCGTTCAGATCGGGCTTTTCCGATTAATCCAGTGTCCGTGCAAAGCGGCTGACTGTCAACGAAGCAGCGGCACCGGACAATCGGGTGCCCCGCCGGGTTGCTAGGCGACGCTGGCAGGTTCCTTGTCGAACACCAGATGCACCTTGCCCTCGGCATCGACGTCGACCGTCACCGTGCCGCCACTGGCCAGCCGGCCAAACAACAGTTCGTCGGCCAGCGCACTGCGGATGGTGTCCTGGATCAGGCGTGACATCGGCCGCGCACCCATTTGCGGATCAAACCCCCTGTCGGCAAGAAATTCGCGCAGCGCCGGCGTGAAGTTGATATCGACCTTCTTCTCGTGCAGCTGTTCCTCGAGCTGCATCAGGAACTTGTCGACGACGCGCAGGATGATTGCGCGATCGAGCGACTGGAAGGAAATGATGCCATCGAGCCGGTTGCGGAATTCCGGCGTGAACAGGCGGCGGATTTCGCCCATCTCGTCGCCCGACTGCTTGCCCGTGGTAAAGCCGATCGAGGTCTTCGACAGTTCGGCGGCGCCGGCATTGGTGGTCATCACGATCACCACATTGCGGAAATCCGCCTTGCGGCCGTTATTGTCGGTCAGCGTGCCGTGGTCCATCACCTGCAGCAGGATGTTGAAAATGTCCGGGTGCGCCTTCTCGATCTCGTCGAGCAGCAGCACCGAATACGGATGTTTGGTGATCGCCTCGGTCAGCAACCCGCCCTGGTCGAATCCGATGTAACCCGGCGGCGCGCCGATCAGCCGCGACACGGCATGACGTTCCATGTATTCGGACATGTCGAAACGCAGCAGTTCGACGCCCATGACATAGGCGAGCTGCCGCGCCACCTCGGTCTTGCCGACCCCCGTGGGGCCGCTGAAGAGGAAACTGCCGATCGGCTTGGTCGGGCTGCCGAGGCCACTGCGCGCCATGCGGATCGCCGCAGTCAGCGCATCAATCGCCTTGTCCTGGCCGAATACCACGGCCTTCAGGTCGCGGTCGAGGCTTTTCAGCGCATTGCGATCATCGACCGACACTGTCTGCGCCGGTATGCGCGTGATCTTGGCGATGATTTCCTCGATTTCGTGCTTGCCGATCACCCGCTTCTGCTTCGATTTCGGCAGTATTTTCTGGGCCGCGCCGGCCTCGTCGATGACATCGATGGCCTTGTCCGGCAAATGGCGGTCATTGATGAACCGCGCCGACAGCTCCGCAGCCGCACTCAGCGCCGCCGGCTGGTATTTGACGCCATGGTGTTCCTCGAAGCGCGATTTCAGCCCCTTGAGGATGGCAATGGTCTCGGCAATCGTCGGCTCGGTGACATCGATTTTCTGGAAACGCCGGGACAGCGCGTGATCCTTCTCGAATACGCCCCGGTATTCGTTGTAAGTGGTAGCACCAATGCATTTCAGCTGGCCGCCGGACAGTGCCGGCTTCAGCAGATTTGAAGCGTCCAGTGTACCGCCGGATGCGGCACCGGCGCCGATCAGCGTGTGGATTTCATCAATGAACAGGATCGCATGCGCATTCTCGGCAAGCTGCTTCAACACCGCCTTCAGCCGCTGCTCGAAATCGCCGCGGTACTTGGTGCCCGCCAGCAGCGCCCCCATGTCCAGCGAATAGACGCTGGCGCGCTTCAGGATGTCCGGGACGTCGCCTTCGACCACGCGCCGCGCCAGGCCTTCGGCGATAGCCGTCTTGCCGACACCCGCTTCGCCGACCAGCAGCGGATTGTTCTTGCGGCGACGGCACAGTGTCTGGATCACCCGCTCGAGCTCGTGGGCGCGCCCGATCAGCGGGTCGATTTTCCCGGCGACCGCCAGCGCATTCAGGTTCAGCGTGTACGACTCCAGCGCGCCGCCAGCCTGGTTTTCCTGCTCGGCGTCAGTTGCCTCGCTGTCCGGTTTGGGCTGCTGCTGGGTTTGCGGCACCTTGCTGATGCCGTGGGAGATGAAATTGACGACGTCAAGCCGGGTTACGCCTTTCTGGTGCAGGAAATACACGGCATGCGAATCCTTCTCGCCGAATATCGCCACCAGCACATTGGCTCCGGTGACTTCCTTCTTGCCGGAGGACTGCACATGCAGGATCGCGCGCTGGATCACCCGCTGAAAGCCCAGCGTCGGCTGGGTATCCACCTCTTCGCCCGCCAGGATCGGCGTGTGTTCGGTGACGAAATCGGCCAGCAATTTGCGCAGCTCGTCAACGTTCGCCGCGCACGCACGCAGCACCTCGGATGCCGACGGATTGTCCAGCAACGCCAGCAGCAGATGCTCCACGGTAATGAATTCGTGGCGCTTCTGGCGAGCCTCCATAAACGCCATGTGTAAGCTGACTTCGAGTTCCTGGGCAATCATGGTTGTCCGATCATGGGCATTGGAGTGGGACCTCAGTTCTCTTCCATTACGCACTGTAACGGATGTTGGTGCTGCTTGGCGTACGACTTTACCTGTTCGACTTTGGTGGCTGCAACATCCCGGGGAAATATACCGCATACGCCCATGCCGTCGCGGTGCACCTTGAGCATGACCTGGGTCGCGCGTTCACGGCTGAGGGCAAAGAAACGCTGCAACACGGCTACGACGAAATCCATCGGCGTGTAGTCGTCGTTGAGCAGCAGCACCTTGAACATCGGTGGCGGCTTGGTCTTGGTACGTTTCGCCTCAAGGACGGTGTCTTCACGCTGCCTGTTTGCCATGCCGGTGGACTGTACGTGTAACGCGCCTCAAATGATCCCTGCGGGTGCCCGCAACAATGACCGTTCCATTGCCGCGACCCTGCTCCGGACCTATTGTCTCCGGAATTGAGAATTTTTCAAGTGGCGGAATATTAAGGGCAAAACGGGCTCCACCCGGCCGCGCCCGTCCCCGCTTGACATTCGCCCGTAAATACCCTAGAAAGCAGTCGGGTGTTGGGGTTCAGGCTTTATCGCAAGACCAGATTGGCCACTGCGATCCTTGGAACTCGAACAAATCGCGGAGCCCATCCGCTTTTCTATCAAGGCAGGCATATGGCAACTGGTACTGTGAAATGGTTCAATGACTCCAAAGGTTACGGGTTCATCACTCCTGATGACGGCAGCGAAGACCTCTTCGCGCACTTCTCGGCGATCCAGATGAACGGCTTCAAAACACTGAAAGAAGGCCAAAAGGTGTCGTTCGAGGTCACCCAGGGACCGAAGGGCAAGCAAGCCTCAAACATCCAAGCAGCCTGAAGCTGTGAGATTTCGCCCCCGGCAGCAATGCCGGAGGCCCTGTGCGGCTTAAAGCCCGCATGACCCCAAAGGTCTGCGGGCTTTTTTCCGCGCAACATCCGACAGCCCGCCGGGTCGGACCCGCGGGCAGTGATTTATGACGCATGCAATAAATGCGATAATTCTGCGACGGACCAGCACGGTACGAGCAGCGGATGGCCCACTCAATCGTGCTCGAGCAACGCCCCGGGACGCCCCTACAAGATCGCCGAAACAGGCCGATCACTTGCCACACCCAATTTCGAACGGAGACTGAGAAATGACTGGAAAACTGGACCTGCTCAAAATCGCGCAGGAAGAACAGAGCGGCGACCTGTTTAAGTACCTCGACAGCATCTACAAACGGTCCACAGTGCAACCCACGGGCTACACCGATGCGATCATCTGGGAAGGCGGCAACAACGCCGGCGGCGTCAAACCCGTCGCGCACGCATTTACCGACATGTTCGCGCTGAACGGCACTCTGATGGCACTCGACGTGCTGGGGCTGCCGTTCCTCGGGGTGCCGATGATGGCGCAATTCCGCCACGACACCAAGCTGGTTTCGCTGGAATGGTTCGGCAAGCTGGACTACACCGCGCTCAAATGGTCGACCGCCGGCGATTTCATGGTCAACGAGAATGGCAAGAAAGTGGTCGTGGCGGGCAAATCCGCCAACGCGCCGCTGCGTACGGCGGCCGGGGTCTACTGCAACGTCCGACCCTACGGCACGATCACCAGCATCCGTTTCATGCCCGGCCTGCCGTATTCGCAGGACAAGAAGAAATTTGTTGTGGACCGCGCCACCGGCAACATCCATTCGGAAATGAACACCCCAGGCGTGCGCATGGCCTACGCCGCACGGCTGTTCCTGAAAATGGTGCACGAAACCGGCCAGATCGGCCGTGTTGCGACCAAGCCGACGCAAGCCCAGGAAGACGCCATCAACGCCGGCATCATGCGCTGGCTGCTCCAGGGCACGAAATTCCAGCTCAAGCGCCAGTACACCGTTGACGCCTACCAGGAACACAAGGCCAATGTCGATGCGATCGTCGCGCTGCTGCCGAAGGACTTCAAGGCGGGCATGGAAAACTGGGGCGGCGAGATTTACGAACACATCTCGGACACCAACTTCGGCCTGCTGCTGCACGACATGATCCGTCAGCGCAAGTGCGTCGTCTACGCGACTGACCTCGACGGCGACCGGCTGACCGACCTGATGGCTGATGCGCCCGACGTGCTGCGCGACTGGGGCCAGATGGTACTCGATCATGCCAAGACCGGCCTGAAAATGCAGAACGTCTGGAAGGACATGGGCTTCACCATGACCAACGGCAAGGACATGACCAGCGTGATGTACCGGATCCACGGCGCGCCGATTTACGAGCAGACGCTCGGCTCGGCCGATGCGATGCTGCTGCGCCTGCTCGCCGGAGACGAAACCGTAGGCGGCGAGAAACAGCCCTACGATCCGCGCATCCACTTCGTGTTGATCAACGAGGCTTACAAGGCCGCCAATCCGGGCAACACCGAGCTCGCCCGGTGGCTAGACGCGCAGCTGGCGACCTTCGACAAGGTCTACGCCGGCAAGCGACCGCGTTACCTCGACGGCTACAACAAGCTCAAGGAAGCGATCAAACCCTGGGGCAGCAAGTAAGCCCTGCTGCCCGCTGAGCACATCGCAGCGCCTAAATGACAACGCCCGCAGCCGCGGGCGTTGTCATTTAGGCGCACTGCGGCCGGTGCGCCCCTGTTTGTCCTGCCCCCTGGCTCCAGCACCGATCCCGCATGGCGTCACGCGGTACTTTGCAATGACGCGCGCTGATCTTTGAGAGGAGTACGCCGCGTCATATACAAATGTTTGCGTTTCTGGGATTCTATGTATAATGCATCGCAGCAATGACTATGACATTGTTTTTCATAATATGAAATATTGAGCCTGATCCTCCTTTCCCGACGAGCCCAGGAGACCGACCATGACTACCGCCATACTGCCGGACGGCGTCGAAATACTCGGCGAGATTCCGCCCGCCTACGCTGAAATACTGAGCCCCAAGGCAATCGCCTTTGTGGCCAAACTGGCCCGCAAGTTTGAAGCGCAACGTCGTGACCTGATGGCCCGACGCGCCAAGCGCCAAGCCGAATTCGACGCCGGCCAACTGCCCGACTTCCTCGCTGAAACCCGGCATGTGCGCGACAGCGACTGGTCCATCGCTTCCGTGCCCGCCGACCTGCAGGATCGCCGCGTCGAGATCACCGGCCCGACCGACCGCAAAATGGTCATCAATGCCCTGAACTCCGGTGCCAACGTGTTCATGGCCGACTTCGAGGATTCGAACGCGCCAACCTGGAGCAACATGATCGAAGGCCAGATCAACCTGAGCCACGCCATCCGGCGAACGATCACCTACCAGAGCCCCGAAGGCAAAAACTACAAGCTCAACGAACGGACGGCGACGCTGCTGGTGCGTCCGCGCGGCTGGCACCTGCTGGAACATCACATGCTGGTCGATGGCGCCCCGGTCTCCGGCGCGATCTTCGACTTCGCACTGTATGTGTTTCACAACGCCAAGGCGGCCCTCGCCCACAATACCGGCCCCTATTTCTACCTGCCGAAGATGGAAAGCCATCTCGAGGCGCGGCTGTGGAACGACATCTTCGTGATGGCACAGCGTGAACTCGGTCTACCGCAGGGCACGATCAAGGCCACGGCTCTGATCGAAACCGTGCTCGCCGCCTTCGAAATGGACGAGATCCTCTACGAGCTGCGCGAGCATTGCGTCGGTCTCAACATCGGCCGCTGGGACTACATTTTCAGTTGCATCAAGAAATTCCGCTCCAACAAGAATTTCTGCCTCGCCGACCGTAGCCAGGTGACGATGACCGCGCCATTCATGCGCGCTTACGCGCTGCTGCTGATCAAGACCTGCCACAAGCGCAAGGCGTTCGCGATGGGTGGCATGGCCGCGCAAATCCCGATCAAGGGCGATCCGGCGGCCAACGAAGCAGCGCTGGCCAAGGTGCGCGCCGACAAGGAGCGCGAGGCCACCGACGGCTGCGACGGCACCTGGGTTGCTCACCCCGGTCTGGTCAGCATCGCCAGGGAGGTTTTCGACAAGTACATGCCGGCGGCAAACCAGGTCGGCCGCCAGCGGCCTGACGTCAATGTCGCCGCGAAGGATCTGCTCGACTTCAAACCCGAAGCGCCGATCACCGAAGCCGGCCTGCGCAACAATATCAGCGTCGGCATCCAGTACATCGGCGCCTGGCTTGCCGGCAACGGCTGCGTGCCGGTGTACAACCTGATGGAAGATGCCGCCACCGCCGAGATCTCCCGCTCCCAGATCTGGCAGTGGATGCGCAGCCCCAAGGGCGTGCTCGACGACGGCCGCAAAGTGACCAAGGACATGTTCCGCAAGATGCTGCCGGAGGAACTCGCACGGGTGCGTCGCGATCTCGGCGAAGAGGCCTGGCGTTCCGGCAGGTATGAAGAAGCGGCGTCACTGTTCGACGAAATCACCACCAGCGATAATTATGTCGAATTCCTCACCCTGCCCGGTTATGAGCGCCTGACCAGCCAACTCGAGGCTCGCGCCGCCGCCTGAGCGGTGTCCGGCGCCGCCACCAGGCCCCCGCGCCGGCGGGGGCTTTTTTATTTGCACTTCCCCGGAACTGCACATGTCCGCACTGATCCTGCTGAACAAGCCGTATGGCGTGATCTGCCAATTCAGCCCGTCCGGCAAGCATCCGACGCTCAAGGATTATGTGGACGTTCCCGGCTTCTACCCGGCCGGACGGCTGGACACCGACAGCGAAGGCCTGGTCGTGCTCACCGCTGACGGCGGTTTGCAGCACACCATCACCGACCCGCGCCACAAGCTGGCCAAGACTTATTTCGTGCAGGTCGAAGGGCTGCCGGATGACGCGGCGCTGGCGCCGCTGCGGGCCGGGATCGCCCTCGGCGACTATCGCGCCCGCCCGGCGGAAGCCCTGTTGACCGCGCCGCCCGACTGGCTGTGGCCGCGGGTGCCACCGATTCGCGCGCGCCAAGCGATACCCACGGCATGGCTGCAGCTGACGCTCCGCGAAGGGCGCAACCGCCAGGTGCGGCGCATGACCGCAGCCGCCGGCTTCCCCACCTTGCGCCTGATCCGTTACAGCGTCGGGCCATGGACATTGGCCGGCATCGAACCCGGCACATGGCAGTATGCCGATTCGTCAATTCTGCGTTACACGAAGGACTCCAGTCCCGCGTCCGGCCACCGCCACGCCCATGGCCGCCACTCGGGCAAACGGCGTACTACGTGACAAGCTATTGTTTTTATTCAACTGTTTTGCGCAAATTCTTTCGCAACCCTGTCAACTGGTTGCTGATCGGTCCGTTATTGGCGCTTGACCGACTCTTTCGGTCAAGGCCGCAAGGTCTGGTAGATCAACCACTAATTGAGGAAATCATGAGCAAACTGTTTGCCGCCATTATCGCTGCCGTATTCGCCACCGCCACTGTTGCCCCGGCCTTCGCCGCGGAACAAAAGAAAGAAGAGAAGAAAGTGCAGAAAAAAGACGGCACCGGCGATAAAGCCCAGAAGAAAGAAATGAAGAAGGAAGAGAAAAAAGACGGCAGCAGCAAGAAGTAATCCGCACCGGCTGTCCGGGAAAGGCAGGGCTGATGCCCTGCTTTTTTTGTCCGCAATTTACCCATTTGTCATTTATTGGCGCATAGGCTAATGTGGCGGCGCTCGCATCGAGCCGCTGGCCGATGGTCGGCCGGCTGATCCAGTCCAACCAGGGAGGAAGCATGAAGAAGCTGCTCGCAATCGCGTTTGCCACAATCTTCGCAACCGTATCCGTTGCTCCGGTGTTCGCCGCGGAAAAGAAAGAGGCGGCAAAAGTCGACTGCAAGGATCCGAAAAACAAGAATCATAAAGATTGCAAAGCGAAGAAATAACGCAGTAATTCCTCGCACTTTGGAAAAGGCAGGGTAATCCCCTGCCTTTTTTTTGCTTTTGAGGCATGGACAGCCGGCGATAGAATAAGCGTATGCCGGATCAGGATCGCCAATGGAAGCCGAACGTAACCGTCGCCGCGGTGGTAGAGCGTAATGGCGCATTCCTGCTGGTCGAGGAACAGACTGCCGACGGCCTGCGCTACAACCAGCCCGCCGGCCACCTTGAGGCCGGCGAATCGCTGCTCGATGCCGTCGTGCGGGAGACGCTGGAGGAAACGGCCTGGCAGTTCACACCGACCGCGCTGATCGGCGTCTACCAGTACCGTCAGCGGCAAAGCGGCATAACCTACCTCCGGTTTGCCTTCACCGGCAATTTGTCAGGACACGACGCCAACCGGCCACTCGATACCGGCATTGTCGATGCGCTGTGGCTGCCGGCCGCGGCGATCCACGCCACCCGCGCACGACACCGCAGCCCGCTGCTGCTGCAGTGCGTTGAAGATTATCTCGCGGGGCAGCGCTATCCACTGGACCTGCTGTATCACCACGTTTAGGATCATGGCACGCAAGCAGAAAATCGTCGTTGGCATGTCGGGCGGAGTCGACTCTTCGGTGACCGCGCTGCTGCTCAAGCAGCAGGGGCACGAAGTCGTCGGCCTGTTCATGAAAAACTGGGAAGACGACGATACCGACGAACACTGCACCTCACGCCGGGACCTGGTCGACGCCGTGGCGGTTGCCGATCGCATCGGCATCGAAATCGAAGCCGTCAATTTCAGCGCCGAGTACAAGGACCGCGTGTTCAGCGAATTCCTCAGCGAATACCGCGCGGGACGCACCCCCAATCCGGACGTGCTGTGCAATGCCGAAATCAAGTTCAAGGCCTTCCTCGATCATGCGATGAACCTCGGCGCGGACCGCATCGCCACGGGGCACTATGCGCAGGTGCGCGAAGTCGACGGGCAATACCAGTTGCTGAAAGCCGAAGACGGCACCAAGGACCAGAGCTATTTCCTTTACCGACTCAACCAGCACCAGCTCGCAAAAACCTGGTTTCCGCTGGGTGCGCTCTACAAGCGCGACGTGCGCGAAATTGCGCGCCGCGAGGGCCTGCCCAACCACGACAAGAAGGATTCGACCGGCATCTGCTTCATCGGCGAGCGCCCGTTCCGCGAATTCCTGAACCGCTATCTACCGGCGAATCCCGGCGACATCGTCACACCCGAAGGCGTCAAGGTCGGCACGCACATGGGGCTGATGTTTTACACGCTGGGACAGCGCCAGGGCCTGGGGATTGGCGGCACCCGCCACGGCGACGGCGACGCCTGGTATGTCGCACGCAAGGACATGCAGAAAAATCAGCTTGTGGTCGTGCAGGGGCATGACCATACATTGCTGCTGGCCGACCAGCTGACTGCCGTCAACCTGAACTGGATCAGCGGCGATGCGCCGCACACCGCGTGGGTCTACGGTGCCAAGACACGCTACCGCCAGGCCGATGCGGCCTGTTCGCTGTCCGCAGTGACACCGGGGAAATGCGTTGTCGAGTTCGCCGAAAACCAGTGGGCAGTGACCCCGGGGCAGTCGGTGGTGATTTATGAGAGCCGCGTCTGCATCGGCGGCGGCATCATCGAATCTGCCCGCCAGGCGCAGGCCACGCCGCGGGTGACCACATGCCCGCCGGATTCAGAACCCTTCGCCGGTCACGGATAAGCGCAACGCGTGGAACGACAACAGCGGGCACCGTTGATCACCCATCGCTCCGCGCTCGCCACGACCAGTCAACCCGGCGCGGTATCCTTGAACGACTGGCGCTGCGCCAGTTTATCCGCGAGCCGCCCCAGATTCGGATGATTGCGGCGCCACGGCAGGTCCGGCAGGCGCAGGTCGAGAAAACCCAGACTGCAGCCGACGGCGATGTCGGCAAGGTTGAAAAAATCCCCGGTGCACCACGGCTTGGCGGCGAGATCGTCCGCAAGCATCTGCAATACGCGGTCGATCTTGCCCTGCTGGCGCGCGATCCAATACGGCGACTGTTGCGCGGCCGCACGGCGTTTTTCCATGACGATGTTCACGGCGGCATCGGTGCATCCATCCGCCAGCGCCTCCCAGCGCCGCACCTGGATGCGCGGCCGCTTCTCCCCGGGGATCAGCCGGTTGCCCGGACTTGCGTTGTCCAGATACTCGACGATCACGCGCGAATCGAAAATCGTGTTTTCATCATCGAGCACCAGCACCGGGATCTTGCCCAGCGGATTGAATCTGGACACCGTGCTGTTCTCGGCATGGGGCGAGTCGATGATGAATTCGCATTCCATGCGCTTCTCGGCCAGCGCGACACGCACCTTGCGGGTGTAGGGACTGGTGGCAGTCCCGATCAGCTTCATCATATGGATTGTTGCAGGGAAAAACGCCCGCGGAGTATAACATTGCGGACCTTGACGCCCTGCTCTGCTGCCCGTTAGGCTTGCAGTCCACCGCAACCGCCTGAAGAAAGGTCACGCATGGGCGCTCCCACTGAACAATTCATACTCTTTACCCAGCCTGGGTGAAGCAGTTGCCTCCGGGCGAAAGAGTTTCTTTCGCGCAAAAAAATAGATTTCGTCGCCATCGATGTATTGAACGATCCGCAGGGCCGTGAACGTCTGCTCAAGTTCGGCGTGCGCAATGTGCCGGTCGTGGCCAGGGGCGAACAGTTTGTCTTTGGCCAGAACCTGGAAGACGTCGCCGAGTTCGTCGGTTTGCAGGGCACCGGCCACAAGCCGCTGCCGCCCGAAGAACTGATCCGGAAGTGGGTGCTGGTGCTGCGCGCAGTGCAACGCTACCTGCGCCAGATGCCGGCCGACAGGCTTAACGAACGCGTCATCGACAACCGCGACCGCTCGATCCGCTATATGGGACATCACGTGTTCCGCATCGGTGAAGCGTTCCTCGAGACCGTCGAAGGCGGGGTCGAATATGCCGTGCAGCTTGCCAATATTCCGCCCGCGGACGGCACTTTCACCACCGGCGACGAAATCGCACGCTACGGCGACACCGTGATCGCGCGGCTGGAAAAATGGTGGGCCAACCTCGAGGACAAATCCTGCCAGCAGAAAATCAAGACCTTCTTCGGCATGCAACCGATCTACATGCTCTACGAGCGCTCGACCTGGCACAGCGCGCAACACGCGCGCCAGCTGATGGCCGTGCTCGAACGCTACGGCATCGAACCGAACCAGCGGCTGACCACGGACGATCTGGCCGGATTGCCGCTGCCCGAAAGACTCTGGGAATAATTATTAAAATAGTTTTTTAAAAACAATAATTTAAAACGGCGCCCGCGAGGCGCCGTTTTTTTGCCCAGGCAGTGCCATTACTGCGGCTGTATGCCCGCCGCCTTGACGATCCTGCCGTAGAGCGCGAGATCGCTGTTGATGACCTGCGCAAACTGCTCCGGCGTATTGCCGACCAGTTCATTGCCGCCCTGCGTCGCCAGCCGGTCGATGACGTCGGGCATTTTCAATGCCTTCACCACCTCACGGTTCAGCCGCTCGATCAGCGGGCGCGGCGTACCGGCCGGCGCCACCACCGCCTGCCATTGCGTCAGCGCAAAATCCTTCAGCCCGAGTTCCTGCAGCGTCGGCACATCCGGCAGCGCGGAGGCGCGTTTTGCGCCGCTCACACCGATCGCGCGCAGCTTGCCACGCAGTTGCGGCACCGCGGTGATCACGGTATCGAACATGTAGTTGATCTGGCCGCCGAGCAGCGCCGCCAGCGCCAGCGCGCTGCCGGTATACGGCACATGGATCGATTTGGTGCTGGTCATCAGGTTGAACAACTCACCCGAAAGATGATTGCCGCCGCCGATGCCGGTCGAGCCGTAGGTCATCTGCCCGGGCTTCGACTGCAGCAGCTTGATGAAATCCGGCAGCGACTTGACCGGTGCCGCCGGCGGCACGACCAGTACGTACATATACGACGTACCCTGCGTGATCGGCGCGAAATCCCTGACCGGATCGTACGGCAACTTCCGGTACAGGTGCGGATTGACGGTCATCGGCCCGCTGTTGCCCATCAGCAGCGTGTAACCGTCGGCCGGTGCTTTAGCCACCAGATCGGTGCCGATGCCGCCATTGGCACCGGCGCGGTTGTCGACGACGACAGTCTGCCCCAGCGCCTCGGTCAGCTTCTGGGCAATTGTGCGCGTAAAAATGTCTCCCGCGCCGCCAGGCGCGTACGGGCAGATGAAGCGGATCGGTTTGGTCGGATAGCTCCCTGCGGCGGCCTGCAGTGGCAGTGGCTGCGCACAGCAGTGCAGCAACCAGCGTACGCAACAACATCGTCTACTCCCTCGATTGAATGGCGATGCGCTCAGCGGCGCACCGCACCTGCATTTCAGCATAGCACGGGCCTGCGCAGTTACGCTAAACTGCGCCTTCCGCAATTCCGTGGTGTTCCCGCAACGATGTCCAGCCGCATGACTCGCCACACCCGCCGCACGGCCACGCCGCGATGGTGAATCCAGCCGCAGCCGCGCGTCGCGCGTTGCCATCGCTGGACCGCCTGCTCGGCAGCACGGCGGTGGCAGGGCTCATTGCGGCGCATGGCCGCAGCCGCGTAACCGAAGCCCTGCGCGCAGCACTCGAAGCCGAGCGCGCGCGGCTGGCCGCACCCGGGGCCGCCGCCTACGACGAAGCCCGTTTTCTGCACGCCTGTGCCGGCGCACTGCACAGTTCCGCTGCACCGTCGCTGAAACCCGTATTCAATTTGACCGGCACCGTGCTGCACACCAACCTCGGTCGTGCCGTGATGCCGCAGGTCGCGGCCGAGGCGGTGATGGCCGCAATGATCCGTCCGGTCAATCTCGAATTCGAGCTGGCGACCGGTGCCCGCGGCGAGCGCGACAGTCATGTCGAACGCTGGCTGAAGCAGCTGACCGGCGGCGAGAAGGCCGTTGCCGTCAACAACAACGCTGCGGCCGTGTATCTCGCCCTGAACACGCTGGCCCTGCGCAAGGAAGTGCTGGTCTCGCGCGGCGAACTCATCGAAATCGGCGGCGCGTTCCGCATCCCCGACATCATGGCCCGTGCCGGAGCCAAACTGGTCGAGGTCGGCACCACCAACCGCACGCACCTGAAGGATTTCGCCGAGGCGATCACCCCGCGCACTGCGGCCATCATGAAGGTGCACACCAGCAATTACGTGGTGCAGGGCTTCACCGCCAGCGTGCCCGAACCGGAACTTGCCCGGCTTGCCCACGCGCACCAGTTGCCGTTCATCGTCGACCTGGGCAGCGGCACGCTGATCGATCTCGAACACTACGGACTGCCGCACGAACCGACGCCGCGGGAAACGCTGGCGCACGGCGCCGATGTCGTCACCTTCAGCGGCGACAAGCTGCTCGGCGGACCCCAGGCGGGATTGCTGGTCGGCCGCCGCGACCTGATGGCACGCATCGCCAAGAATCCGATGAAGCGCGCACTGCGCCTCGACAAACTGACGCTGACGGCGCTCGACGCAGTGCTGCGCCTCTACCTGCATCCGGAACGGCTGCACGAGGCGCTGCCGGCGCTGCGGATGCTGACCCGTGCCACCGACGAGATCGCTGCACAGGCAGCGCGCCTCGCACCCCAGGTCGCCGCTGCACTGGGGGATGCCTGGCGCGTCGCAATCGTGCCCTGCAAAAGCCAGATCGGCAGCGGTGCGCTGCCGGTCGACGCGCTGCCCAGTGCCGGCCTGGCGATGACACCAGCCGCCAGGAAGAAAACCGATGTCGGTCCGCTCGCCGCGGCCTTCCGCGCGCTGCCGGTGCCGGTGATTGGCCATATCAAGGACGGCGCGTTGATCCTCGACCTGCGCTGCCTGGATCACGAGGATGAATTTGTCAGCCAGCTACAGGGGCTACGCCTCAAATAGTCAGATGGTTTTCATAATGTCCCGCCAGATAAACAGCAGCCTTCAAAAAACTGGAGTACGCCCAAATGCAAGGCGCACGAAATTTTGCGCAGTGCCGCATACTCGATGTATGCAAGCCAGCAAAATTTCGGGCAACGCAGCAGTTGGGATGAAATCCGGCTTTTGGAAGGAATAACCGGATGATCATTGCCACCGCAGGCCATATCGACCACGGCAAAACGCTGCTGGTCAAAACCCTGACCGGCACCGACACCGATCGCCTGCCCGAGGAAAAGGCGCGCGGCATCTCCATCGACCTCGGTTTCGCCTATCTGCCGCTCGACGGCGGCGGCCTGATCGGCTTCGTCGACGTGCCCGGCCACGAGCGCTTCATCCGCAACATGCTGGCCGGCGTATCGGGCATCGATTTCGCGCTGCTGATCGTCGCCGCCGACGACGGGGTGATGCCGCAGACCATCGAGCACCTGCAGATCCTCGACCTGCTGCATGTGGCCCGCGGCACTGCGGTGATCACCAAGATCGACCGCGTCGATCCGGCACGCATCGATGAAGTGCGCGCCCAGGTGCAGGCACTGCTGGCGCCGACCACGCTGGCCGGCGCGACCATCCATCCGGTATCGGCGGTGAGCGGCGCCGGCATGGCCGAATTGAAAACGCTGCTGCTGGACGCCGCCACCGCGCAGCACCGGCGCCGTGCCGAAGGCCAGCACCTGCGCTACGCAATCGACCGTGCCTTCAGCATTGCCGGCAGCGGCACCGTGGTCACCGGCACGGTATTCAACGGCACGGTGCATACCGGCGACAAGCTGGTGATCTCGCCCGCCGGGCGGGAAGTGCGGGTGCGGGGCATCCAGATTCACGGCAAAGCTGCGGAACAGGCGCGCGCCGGTGAACGCTGCGCACTGAACCTGACCGGCGCCGATGTCGAAGCGGTGCGCCGCGGCGACTGGGTCATGGCCGCCGCGATCCACCGCCCGACGCGCCGGCTCGACGTACGCCTGAGCGTGCTGCCGGGAGAGGCCCGTGCACTGAAACACTGGACGCCGGTGCACCTGCACCTCGCCACCGCCGATGTCACCGCGCGCGTATCGCTGCGGCGCGGCGACGCGCTGGCGCCGGGCAGCGGCGGCATCGCCCAACTGGTACTCGATGAACCTGTGGCGGCACTGCACGGCGACCGCTTCATCCTGCGCGACCAGTCCTCCACGCGCACCCTCGGCGGCGGCAGCATCATCGATCCGCTGCCGCCCACCGCCCGCCGCAGCAAGGCGCGCGATGCGGAGCTCGCTGCGCTCGAGGCCGCAGACCCGGACACGGCGCTCGCCGCATTGTCGGCCAACGACAAACGCCCGCTCGATCCGGCCCATTTCGAAGCCATTTTCAACGTGCTGCCCGAAGTGGCCGGTGCCGCCTATGCCAAAGCCGGGCTGGTGCCGCTGGGCAAGGACCGCCAGATCGCCATCCGCCAGCAGCGGCTCGATGCGCTGCGGGCGACGATCACGAGCAAAGTCCAGGCCTTTCACCAGGCACACCCGCAGGCGCCGGGCATGGACGTCGAAGCCTTGCGCACCGCACTCGCGCCCGAGCTCGATGCCGACGCCTTCGGCCATGTGCTGCGCCTGCTCGCCGACCAGCGCGTCATCGAGATCCACAGTTCGCTGGTGCGCAAGCGGGGACATGACACCACCGCCAACAGCGCCGATGCACAGCTGTGGGAACTGGTACAGCCGGCACTGGCTGCCGCCGGCTTCAATCCGCCGCCACTGCGCGAACTCGCGCCGCAGCTGAAACTGAAAGATGCAATCCTCAAGGATTTCGTCTACCGCCAGATGAAGGCCGGCAAGCTCTACCGCGTCGGCGCCGAACGTTTCTATCCGAAGCCGACCATGGCCACGCTCGCAGCAACCGCCCACGCCACCGCGGCACAACAGCCCAACGGTCTGTTCACCGCAGCACAATACCGCGATGCCACCGGCATCGGCCGCACGCTCGCGATTGAAATCCTCGACACGCTGGACGGTCTGACCGTCACCCAGCGTGTGGGCGACCAGCGCAAGATGCGCAAGGATTTCGTACCCATCCTCGGCGCCGCCGAACCCGCGCCACCGCCTGTCCCCGGGACCGCCGCCAAAGCGCAGCCGCAGAAGGCCGCGGCGCAAAAGCCGCAGCAACGCCCACCGTTTCGCAACAAACGTTACTGAGAGCACTTCATGTCCACTACTGCATTTGACGTCATCATCATCGGCGAAGGCATCGCCGGCCTCACCGCCGCGGGCGCACTGGCGAAACACGGCCTGAGCGCCGCTACATTCGAACAACAGATCTTCGGCGGCCTGGTCCTCAACATCAACGAACTTGATCCCGCACCGCCCGGCGGCGAAGCCGGCGGCGCCGCGTTCGCCGCCGAAATGACCCAGGCCAATGCCGAGGCCGGCGTCACCAGCATCCAGGAACCGGTCACCGCCGTTGCCGCGGCAGACGGCGGCTTCGGCGTGACCACCGAGGGCGGCGGCTACCGCGCGCGCCAGGTCATCGTCGCCAGCGGCGCCAGACTGAAAATGCTCGGCGTGCCCGGCGAAACCGAATTCGAAGGCCGCGGCGTGTCGAAATGCGCCGATTGCGACGGCCCGATGTTCCAGAACGAAACCGTCGCCGTGATCGGCGGCGGTGATTCCGCGCTGCAGGAAGCACAGGTGCTCACGCATTACTGCGGCAAGGTGCTCCTGATCCATCGCGGCGCGGCGTTCCGCGCGCAGCAGCGCTTCATCGACCGGGTCCAGGCCAACGAAAAAATCGAATCCCGCTTCGGTACCACCGTTGAAGCCATCGTCGGCGGCCAGATGGTCGAAAAGCTGCGCCTGCGCAGTGCTGCCGGCACCGAAGAAATCCCCTGCGCCGGCGTGTTCGCCTACATCGGCCTCGAACCCAACACCGGTTTCCTGCCCGCGGGCGTGCAGTGCGATGCGCGCGGCTTCATCACCGCCGGCGACACGCTGGAAACCGCCGTCAGCGGGCTGTGGGCCGTTGGCGCGGTGCGCAGCGGCTGCGGCGGCAGCCTCGCCGATGCAATGGCCGAAGCCAGGCGCGCCGCGGACGCGGTCGCCGCACGCTTGAAATAACTCAGCCGGCTGCAGCTCAGGTTTTGCGCGGCGCGCCGACTTCGAGCCGCGCCCAGCCCGCGCGGCCGATGCGCCGCAGCGTCTCGATGTTGTCGCGGTAAATGCGTTCGGTATCGGGGTGCGCAGCCACGGCGCGCTCGATGCTCGATTCGCGCAGCAGGTGCAGCGTCGGATACGGCGAACGGTTGGTGCAGTTGGTGACGTCGTCGGGCTCGGTATCGGCAAACCGGTACTGCGGGTGAAAACTCGCCACCTGCAGCACACCTTCGTAACCGAGGTCCGCGACCAGCGCGTCAGCAATTTCGAGGAAATCGTTGTAATCCAGAAAGTCACCCAGCACCTGCGGATGGATCAGCAGCGTTGTTTCGGTTTCATGCTCAGGAGCTGTTGCCAGCAGCTGCAGCTCCGCGGCAAGCACTTCTAGCAGTGCTTCCGGCGTCGCCGCATCGCTGACCACGTAGCGAATGCGCTCCCCGGCGTATACTGCGCGCGCAAACGGACACAGGTTGAGCCCGATCACGGCATTGACCAGCCAGTTCCGGGTCGCGGCAAGCACTTCATCTGCAGACGCTGTCATTTCAACGCTTTCGTCACCGCAACACGGTAACCAGTTCATGGCGCTCAACGCAACCATCTTCAAGATCGACCTGACCATCACCGACATGGACCGTGGTTACTACGCCACCCATGCAGTGGTACTGGCCCGCCATCCGTCGGAAACCGACGAGCGCATGATGGTACGGCTGCTCGCCTTCGCGCTCAATGCCGACGCAGCGCTGACTTTCGGCAAGGGCCTGAGCAGCGACGACGAACCGGACCTCTGGCAGAAAGACCTCACCGGGTCGATCCAGCTGTGGATCGATGTCGGATTGCCGGACGAGAAATCGGTGCGCCGGGCCTGTGGCCGCGCGGCACAGGTGCGCATCTACACCTACGGCGGTTTCATCGCCGAACGCTGGTGGCAGCAAGTGCAGGCCAACCTTGCGCGCCCCGACAATCTGACGGTGATCGACCTGCCGCAGGCGGCCACGCGCAGCATGGCCGCGCTCGCACAGCGCACGCTGCAGCTGCAGTGCACGATCCAGGACGGCACCGCCTGGCTGACCGACGGCGACGACACTGTGGAGATCACGCCGGTCGTGCGCCACGCCGCCCGCAAGCGATAAAAAAACCGCCGGTCGGCGCCGGCGGTTGATGGTCGCGGTTGCGCGGCCGCTACTTCTTCAGGCCCTTGGCCATGCCCAGATCGGTGAGGATTTCGGTGTAGATCTTCTCTTCCGCATCGAGATCCTTCCTGAACGTCGCGGAGTCGGCATAGGCATCGAACCAGCCGTGTTTTTCGAGCTGCTGCTTCCAGGCGTCGGTCTTCACCATCTGGCCCAGCGCCTTGTCCCAGTAGGCGATCACGTCCTTCGAAATACCCGGCGGCGCAAACACGCCGCGCCAGTGCAGGATCGCGACGTCGATGCCCAGCGAGCGCCAGGTCGGCACCTTGGCGAGGTCACCGGGCAGTGGCTGCGGTGCCGAGACCGCGATCACCCGCGCCTTGCCCGCCTTGACCTGTTCGATGGCCTCCGACAGGCCGGTCGAAATTACCGGCACGTGGCCGCCGAGCAGCTGGATCATCAGATCACCGCCGCTCTTGAACGACACCACCTTGATTTTTTTCGGATCGATGCCCGAAGCCATCACCGGACGCAGGATGTTCATCTGGTCGTTGCTCGGCACCGTGCCGACGCCGAACGGCACCGACTCCGGATTCTGCTTTAGCTTGTCGAAAATATCCTGCGGTGACTTGAACGGCGAATCAGCGCGCACCACCCAGGCCACGTATTCGGTGATCAACCGGCCGATTGGCGTCACGTCCTTGTGCGTCAGCGGCGTGGTGCCGACGATGCGATTGACATAAATGCGGTTCGACTCGACGTACAGGACATGGCCGTCGCCTTTTTTCTGGTTGACCTGGGTGCGCGCGACGTTGCCGCCCGCGCCGCCGACATTCTTGATGACAAAGGTCTGCGGAAACAGCTTGGCCTCGCGCAACGCCGTTTCCATCGCCCGCCCCGTCAGGTCCAGGCCGCCACCGGCGTTGCCCGCCACCACCATTTCGACCGGTTTGTCCGGATAGCCCGCGGCCATCGCCGGAGCGGTCATCATGGCCAGCACACCGGCGAAGCCGATGGCCAACCCGCGTAATGTAGTCATTGCATCCTCCTGTTCCTGTTATTGATTGGGTTTGTCAGTGCGCCGAAAGTATAACGCGGCATACCCCATCCGCCGCGATGCCACCACAGTCTGGAACACCCTTACGCGCATGCACCGCCGGGCTTTACAATGGCGCCTCGCAACAGCAGTACAACGGAAGGGAATCGCTCCCGGTGGGGCGGCCGGACTTCAAACCCGGTAGGGGCCGCGAGCGGTCCTGTGTGGGTTCGACTCCCACTCTCTTCCGCCATCATTCCGTCCGGTCCGCCACGCAGCGACCGGCGCCGCAGAGGAGCAGCGCGATGAGTTTCGCCACAGAAATATCTAATAAAATCAATGAGTTACAATATAGCGTTCTGCCAGCCGATGCCGTGCACTGGGCCAAGGTCGGCATCCTCGACACCGTCGGCGTAACCATCGCCGGCGCCGCCGAAGACGCCACACGTATCGTGCTCGGCGTATCCGGTTCGAGCAGCGGTCCGTCGCTGGTGTTCGGCCACGCGCGGCGCGTCGGCGCACTCGACGCCGCGCTGGTCAACGGCACCGCCTCGCACGCGCTCGATTTCGACGACTGCAACAACACGCTGGGCGGCCATCCCTCGGTGCCCATCCTGCCCGCGCTGTTCGCGCTCGCCGATGAAACCGGCGCGACGGGCAAAGACTTCATCGCCGCCTACGTCGCCGGCTTCGAGACGGAATGCAAACTGTCGATGGTGGTGAACTTCCACCAGTACACCAAAGGCTGGCACCCGACGACGACCATCGGCGTGTTCGGCAGTGCGGCGGCGTGCGCGCACCTGCTGAAACTGTCGGTTGAAAAAACCGCCACCGCGCTGTCGATCGCGGCTTCGCTCGCCGCCGGCGTCAAATCGAATTTCGGCACCATGACCAAACCGCTGCACGTCGGCCACTGCGCGAGGAGCGGCCTGTTCGCCGCGCTGCTCGCGCGCGACGGCTTCACCGCCGGCGCCACGGCGTTTGAGCACAAGCAGGGTTATTTCGAGGTGTTCAACGGCACCGGCAACTACGACGCCACAAAAGCCATCCCGGCGTGGGCCAATCCGCTGGACATCACCCGCCCCGGCATCGCCATCAAGTCGTATCCCTGCTGCGGCAGCACCCACCCGGCGATCGACTGCATGCTGGAACTGGTACAAAAGCACGACCTCAAGCCCGAGCAGGTCGCGCGCATCGATTCCTGGACCCACCCCCGCCGGCTCGAGCACACCAACCGCCCGGACCCGCAGTCCAATCTCGATGCCAAGTTCAGCGTGCAGTACACGCTGGCGCGCGCGCTGAAGGACCGCACCGTCAAGCTTGAACACTTCGAAGGCGACAACTGGAAAGACCCGGCGACGCGCGCCATCCTGCCGAAAATCCACGTCGCGACCTACACCACCGCGCAGTTCCCCGCCGACAACCACTTCGGCGCCGAAGTGAAGGTCACGCTGACCGACGGCCGCGTCGTCGGCACCAAGACCGACCAGGCACTGGGCCGTACCGTCGACAAGCCGCTGCCCGCCGACCGGCTCAAGGACAAGTTCGACAACTGCGCCGCGCGTGCATTGTCAGCGGACAACGTGGCGCGGCTTTACGCGGCGATACAGGATTTCGAGAACGCGAACGACGTGCGGGAGATTGCGGCGCTGGCAGCGGGACGGGGTGGGCCGCAGCGCGTCGCTGCGTAATCACCGACGCCATCTCGCGAATCTGCACGATCAGTGGGCCATGCAGTGCCACCGGCTGCGGTCATCCCCTTGCTCAGTCGATCCTGATACCCGGCAGCTTTACGCACGGGTCGCCTCCTGCGGAAAATCTGCGTTGCGCCCAACCGGCATATCATTGCTGTCCAGGCGCGACTCGCGCTGCGGATTCCGCATTGCGTTACCTTGACACTGGTATGCGCTGCGCTCTAAATTCGCCACTCCTGCAGTGTGTCCAATTCCTCCCGATTTCCCGAAAGTCCAGAAAATGAACAGCTTTGACGTAATCGTCGTCGGCAAGGGCAATGCCGCGCTGTGCGCCGCCCTGGCGGCCCATGACCAGGGCGCGCGCGTCGCCGTGCTCGAAGCCGCCAACGAGGACGAATCCGGCGGCAACAGCCGCTTCGCCGGCGGCGTGATGCGTTTCGCCTACGAGACCGTGGAAGACCTGACCAAGGTCACCGACATCACGCCGCAGGAAATCGCCGAGACCGACTTCGGCACCAACACCCGCGAGGAATTCCTCGACAAGATCTACCAGCTCACCGCCTACCGTACCGACCCCGACCTGTCGGAATACCTGGTCAACGAAAGCCTGCCGACGATGATCTGGCTGCGCGCGAAGGGCGTGAAGTTCGTGCCCAACTGGGGCCGCCAGTCGGCGGTGGTCGACGGCAAGCGCCGCTTCTTCGGCAACATGCCGATCGAGGCCCATGGCGGCGGTGCCGGGCTGGTGCAGTACCTCGACAAGGCCGTGCAGAAAGCCGGCATCCCGGTGTACTACGAGACCCGCGCGATCAGCCTGATCTACGACGGCGCGACCGTCAGCGGCGTGCGCGTGCGCCAGAAGGGCAAGGCTTTCGACATGGTAGCGAAATCCGTCGTGCTCGCCTGCGGCGGTTTCGAGGCCAATCCGGAAATGCGTGCACGCTACCTCGGGCCGGGCTGGGAACTGGCGAAGGTGCGCGGCACGCGCTTCAACGTCGGCGACGGCCTGAAAATGGCGCTCGACATCGGCGCCGCGCCCTACGGCAACTGGTCGGGCTGCCACGCTACCGGCTGGGACCGCTACGCGCCGGAATTCGGCGACGTCAGCGTCGGCGACCAGTTCCAGAAGCACAGCTACATCTTCGGCCTGCTGATCAATGCCGACGGCAAGCGTTTCGTCGACGAAGGCTACGATTTTCACTCCTTCACCTACGCCAAGTACGGCGGGGAAGTGCTGAAACAGCCCGGCCAGTTCGCCTGGCAGGTGTTCGACTCCAAGGTCACCAAGCTGCTGCGCTCCGAGTACCGCATCAAGTTCGTCACCAAGGTCAGCGCCAACACGCTGGAGGAACTGGCGACCAAGCTCGAAGGCGTCAACCCCCAGGGTTTCCTCAAGACCGTGCGCGACTACAACAACGCGGTGATGAAGGATGTGCCCTTCAACCACGTGATCAAGGACGGCAAGGGCACCGTCGGCATCGAGCCGCCGAAGTCGAACTGGGCGCAGCCGCTGGACACCCCGCCCTACGACGCCTATGCCACCACCTGCGGCATCACCTTCACCTTCGGCGGGCTGCGCATCGACAAGGACACCGCGCAGGTTGTCGATTCCAACCAGTTGCCGATCCCCGGCCTGTACTGCGCCGGCGAAATGGTCGGTGGCCTGTTCTATTTCAACTACGCCAGCGGCACGGGTCTGGTCTCGGGTGCGGTGTTCGGCAAGCTCGCTGGCACTTCCGCCGGGCAGCACGCCAAAGCCTAGGCCGCGCATGTCGTCAAGCAAACCTCCGCTGCTCGCTGACGCGACGCGCGATCTTGCGCGGTTCGGTGCAGCATTGCGCTACGACGACATCCCGGCGGATGTGATCGCCCGCATCAAGCTCTCGCTACTCGACAGCCTCGGCTGCTGCCTCTACGGCGCGACGCTGCCATGGACGCGCAAGGTTGCCGAACTCGCGGATGCAGAAGGTGCACAGCCGGTCGCGACGCTGATCGGCCTCGGCCGCAAGACCTCGCCGGCGCTCGCCGCGCTGGTCAACGGCACTTCGGGCCATGCTTTCGAACTCGACGACATCCACAAGGAATCCATCGTCCACGCCGGTTCGATCGCGACGCCCGTGGCGCTGGGCCTCGCCGAAGCGCGCGGAAAAGTGTCCGGACGTGACCTGCTGACGGCGATCGTCGCCGGCTATGAAATCGGCCACCGCGTCGGCAATGCGGCGACGATGAGCCTGTTTTTCCGCGGCTTCCATCCGCAGGGCACCTCGGGCGCGTTCGTCGCCGCTGCGACTGCGGCCCGTATGCTCGACCTCGACGCGATGCAGTTTCAGCACGCGCTGGGGATAGTCGGCTCGCAGGCCGGCGGCCTGATGGCGGCGCAGGAAGGGGCGATGGTCAAACGTTTCCACAGCGGCCGCGCGGCGCAGAGCGGGGTCTATGCGGCACAGCTCGCGTCCCGCGGCTTCACCGGCATCCTCGATGCGCTGGAAGCGCCGTACGGCGGTTACCTGTCGACGTATTCAGACCAGCCCAACCCGTCGCGATTGACCGCAGGCCTCGGCACGATCTGGGAAACGCTCAACGTCGGCTACAAACCGCACGCCAGCGTCACCAGCATCCACAGCGCGCTCGATGCGCTGTCCGAACTGATGAAGGAACACGGCCTCAAGGCCGCCGATATCGCGAAAGTCGAGACCGGGCTGTCGCCGATGACCCATGTGCACTGCGCCTGGGAATACCAGGCGCAGGGCGTCACCGCAGCACAGATGAACCTCTATTACGGCATGGCGGTGATCGCGCTCGACGGCGCGGCGTTCACCGAACAGTTCCGCGAGGCGCGGCTCGCCGATCCGCAGGTCCTCGATTTCATTGCGCGTATCACGGCGCACGTCGATCCCGAGATCGAAAACCTGGGCGCACCCTTCCGCCATGCCTCGCGCGTGAAAATCACCACGCGCGATGGCCGCGTGTTCGAGAAGCTGTCGCTGCATCGCCGCGGCAGCCCGGAGAATCCGCTGTCAGCGGCAGAAGTTGTGCACAAGTTCCGCAATGTCGTCGCCCCGTGCATGACCAAGGCTGTGGCCGAGCGCATCATCGGCGCAGTCGAGCGTTGCGATACCCTCGCCGACATCGGCGAACTGGCGGCACTCGTCGGTGCTGCGGTCGCGCTGCCGAAATGACGCCACAGGACAACATATAAGTATTTGTTTTCATTAAATTTCCTTACTGACCCGTCACAGGACTCCGCACCATGGCCAAACAATCCACCAGCGACAACCCCTACACCCGCGGCATGGCCGCCTTCGTTTCCGGACTCACCTACGACAAGATTCCGGAGGAAGTGCGCCATCGCAACAAGCTGCTGATGCTGGATGCGCTGGGCTGCGCGCTCTACGGCGCGGATCTCGAATGGAGCCGCATCCTGCAGGACACGCTGGAGCGCGTCGATGCGACGCGCACCTGCAGCGTGTGGGGCACGAAGAAGAAACTCTCCGCGCCGCATGCCGCGCTGGTCAACGGCACGCAGGTGCAGGGCTTCGAACTCGACGACGTGCACCGCGCCGGCGTGCTGCATGTCGGCGCCGTGGTGCTGCCAGCGCTGATCTCGGTCACTGAAATGAAACCGGGCATGAGCGGCAAGGAATTCCTGACTTCCGCGGTCGCCGGTTACGAGATCGGCCCGCGCGTCGGCCTGTGCATGGGCCCCTCGCACATCGCCTCGGGGTGGCACTCGGGCGCAACGCTGGGCGTATTCTCCGCCGCCGCAGGTGCGGCGCGCGGCCTGAAGCTCGACACCGACAAGACCGTGCACGCGCTGGGCATCGCCGGCACCCAGGCCGCGGGCCTGATGGCCGCGCAGTTCGGCGCAATGGTCAAGCGCATGCATGCCGGCCGTTCCTCGCAGTCGGGTCTCTACGGCGCGCTGTTCGCCGAGGCCGGCTTCACCGGCATCCTCAACGTGCTGGAGAGCGAATACGGCGGTTTCTGCACGACGATGTCGCAGTCGACCGACAAGTTCAACCTGAAGGAACTGACTGCCGGGCTGGGCGAGGTGTGGCAGACCATGGGCATCGCGCTGAAGTTCTACGCCTGCGTCGGCACCAACCACACCACGCTGGACGCGCTGCGCGACATGCGCAATGAACGCCCATTCACCCATAACGACGTAAAGAAGGTCGTCGTCCATGGTTCCGAAGTCACGGTGCACCACGTCGGCTGGCCGTACGAGCCGCAGGGCCTGACTTCGGCCCAGCTCAACATGCCGTACTGCATCGCCGCCTGGCTGATCGAAAACGACTGTTTCGTCGACCAGTTCACCGAAGCGATGGTCGCCGACCCGCAACGCATCGCGCTGTCGAAAAAGGTCGAGGTCATCCACGACCCGGCGATCACCGCGCTGGGCGCCAAGCTGCGCCACAAGGTCCACGTCGAGCTGCACCTCAACGACGGCACGGTGATGAAACGCACCATCGAAGCCGCACGCGGCAGCGAGAAACATTTCGCCTCGGACGCCGAGATCATCGAGAAATTCGAGAAGCTCGCGTCCAAGGCATTGCCCAAGGCGCGCGTCGCAGAACTGTGCGATGCGGTGATGGGCATCGAGAAGCTGCCCGATGCCACGGTGCTGTCGAAGCTGCTCGCCGCCTGATCGGGCCGGCCCGATCATGGCTGCCGCCCCCACCGCAGCCCGCACGCTCGCGGAATTTGCGACCGGGCTCAAGTACGAAGACATTCCGGCGGCCGCGCGCGAGCGGGCGCGGCAATGCATCATCGATACCACCGGCGCCGCGCTGTTCGGGTCGCGCCTGCCGTGGAGCAGGATCGTCGCGGGACATGCCCGCAACTGCGGCGGCAACGGCAGCAGCCGGGTGATCGGCACCGCATTGAGCGTTTCGCCACCCGCCGCGGCACTGGCCAACGGCGTCTGTGCCCATGCCTTCGAACTCGACGGCCTGCGCAAGCCCAGCGCCGGTGTGCACCCCGGCGCAATCCTGCTGCCGGCGGCACTGGCCGTGGCCGAAGAACGGCACGCCGGCGGCCGCGAGCTGCTGACCGCCTTCGTGGCCGGCACCGAAGTGATGTTCCGCATCGGCCTTGCCGCAAAACAGACCACCGAAGCGCTGGGCTTTCATGCACCAGGCATCAACGGCCCGTACGGTTCGGCGATCGTCGCCGGCAAACTGCTGGGCCTCGACGCCGCGAGACTCATCCAGGCGCTGGGCATCGCCGGTTCGCTGGGCGGCGGCCTGCTCGCCTTCGCCAAGGCCGGTAACGGCGCAATGGTCAAGCGCCTGCACATGGGCCGTGCAGCCGAAGCCGGCGTGGTCGCCGCGCTGCTCGCACGCGATGGCTACGAAGGACCGGACACGGTGCTGGAAGGCCAATACGGTTACCTCGAAGCCTATGCCCGCGACGGCGACGCCTCGCAATTCACCAAAGGCCTCGGCACGCATTACGACATCGTTCACGCCTGCCTCAAGCGTTACGCCTGCCACATCACCGCGCATACCCCCGTGCAGTCGCTGCAGGAACTGCGCGCCGAGCATGGCTTCAATGGCGACGATGTCGCCGCGCTGACCATCCATGCCCGGCACAAGATCCTGTCCCACCACGACATCCGCGAGCCGCGCGACGTCGCCGGGGCGCAATACAGCGTGCCGTTCTGCGCGGCGATCGCACTCTACTACGACGTGAATGATCCGCTGGCGTTTTCCGAAGCCGCGCTCAATGACATGAAGGTGCGCGCGCTGGCCCGCGGCCTGACGCTGGTCGAAATGAGTGAAACGGAAAAAGGCGGCGCTTGGGCCACCCGGGTCGGGGTAACGCTGAAGGACGGGCGGAAGTTCGAACGCTTTGCCGAGGAGTTCAAGGGCACACCGGCATCGCCGTTGTCGACGGATGAATTGCGGACCAAATTCATGCGCATGGCCGGCGCGGATGCGCGCGCGACGCAACTGCATGCACAGCTCACGGCGCTGGAAGACGTCAGCGATTGCCGTACGCTGGCCATCGGCAGCGTCGATTGAGCCGATGGCAGCAACCCGGTAGGCGTTTGTCGCCGGCAATGCGGCATTTTCGGCGGCATGCCGCCCATGCGTGACGACGGTGCGCTGGTCTCCGCATCGCGCACAGCGCCGTCAGCGGTTACAATCGCCGCGGTTCACTCACCCCGCCGACCTGATTGTCCATCCAGTCATCGCTTGTGAAGGCTCTGCGTTATTCGTGCGTCTACTGCCAGCGCGTATAACCGATTTAAATAAATGTTTAAAATCCATGGCTTACAATAAATGCTGATTTATGCGCTGACGATATTTGCAAGCGCGTTCCTGCTGTTCCTGGTGCAACCGATCCTGGCGAAACAGATCCTGCCGTGGTTCGGCGGTTCGGCCGCGGTATGGACCACCTGCCTGATGTTTTTCCAGTTGGTGCTGCTGCTCGGTTACGCCTATGCCGACTGGACCATCCGCTTCCTGAGGCCGCGTCCGCAAGTCATCCTGCATGTGGCGCTGATCGTGTTCAGCCTGGTCTCGCTGCCGATCATTGCCGGCAGCGACTGGAAACCGGACGGCGACGAGGATCCGACATGGCTGATCCTTGGCCTGCTGACCGCGACGATCGGGCTGCCCTATTTTCTGCTGTCGACCACCGGCCCGCTGCTGCAGGCATGGTTCGCGCGCAGCTATCCGCGCACGCGCAACGTCTACCGGCTGTTCGCACTGTCGAACGGCGCATCGCTGGTCGCGCTGGTGGCCTATCCGTTCGTGGTCGAACCGTACGTCACGACCCATGAGCAATCGGTGGGCTGGAGCATGACTTACGCGCTGTTCGCAGCCCTTTGTGCGACATCCGCTTTTTTCAGTCTGCGCCCGCCCGCCGGTTCCCCGGCGATACCGGCCGGCACGCTGGTCGACGATGGTCCGGCGCCGCGCGCGATGGATTACCTGCTGTGGATGACGCTTGCCGCGATGGGCTCGTTCATGCTGATCGCGGTGACCAACCATATTACCCATGATATCGCTTCGGTGCCGTTCCTGTGGATCCTGCCGCTGACGCTGTACCTGCTGTCGTTTGTGCTGTGCTTCGAAGGCCGCAACTGGTACCAGCGAAAGATTTTCTTCGGACCGCTGCTGGTCATCGTGGCCGCGATGGCGTGGGCGCTGCATGCCGACGGCGGCGTCATGGACATCAAGGAGGCCATTCCGCTGTTCGCAACCGGCCTGTTCGTGATGTGCATGTTTTTCCATGGCGAACTCGCGGCACTGAAACCGGCGCCGCGTCATCTCACCGGCTATTACCTGATGATTTCGCTGGGCGGTGCGGTCGGCGGCCTGCTGATCGGCTTCGTCGCGCCGAAATTTTTCAACACCTACTACGAATTCGGTATCGGACTGATTTTCACCGCATTGCTTGCCGCCCACCTCGTGCGCCGCCTGCTGCCGTTGGTGCCGGTAATGGCGCTGGTAGCCGCCGGTTTCACCGGATTTCATGTCTACAGCTACGTCGACATGCTGGCCAAAGATGCCCGGGTCATGTCGCGCAATTTCTACGGCACGCTGCGCGTCAAGGATTTCGGCGATGAAGCATCCGCGACCGGCACACGCCGGCTGATGCATGGCGTGATCATGCATGGCGAGCAGTTCCTGGCCCCGGAGCGCCGCATGCTGCCGACCACGTATTACGGCCCCGATTCCGGCATCGGGCGCATCATCAACATCAAGCGCGCAGCCGCAGGCGGCATGCGCGTCGGCGTGGTGGGCCTGGGCACCGGCACGCTCGCGGTCTACGGCCGCAAGGGCGACAGCTACCGTTTCTACGAGATCAACCCGCAGGTCATCGACGTCGCCCGCACCGAATTCACCTATCTCGGCGAAACTCCGGCAACGGTCGAAACCCTGCTCGGCGACGCGCGGCTGACAATGGAGCGTGAACCGGCGCAGCATTACGACGTACTGGCCATTGACGCTTTCTCCAGCGATTCAATTCCCACCCACCTGGTGACGCACCAGGCGATGGGCATCTACCTGAAAAACATCAAGGCCGACGGCGTGATCGCCTTCCACGTCACCAACCGCTTCCTCAATCTGGCGCCGGTGGTGAAACGCATAGCCGACGAGTCCGGCCTGCATACGGTGCTGATCAGCGACGATCCTGACGAGGCATCGGACTTCGCGAAGACGGACTGGGTGTTGGTGTCGCGCCGTGCCGCAGTGCTGGCGGACAAGCGCATCACCGACGCCGCAGAGCCGATCGGCGAGATACCCGGCCTGCGGTTATGGACCGACAGCTTCAACAACCTGTTCAAGATCCTGAAGTAAACCGCCCTCCCGCAGCGCATGCGGGGGGGCTATCATGTGGCCGTTGAAAAAACCCGGCACGGCCTCATTTTGCAGGATATGTCCATGATCACCACCATCCGGTTGTTTTTTGGATATTTTTTGACTGCACCATGGTTCAAGGCAGCAACGGCTTTGCCGTGGCTGCTGTGCGGTGCACTGCTGCCGATGGCCGTTGCCGCGCAACCGGCGAGCGACCCTCGCAACCTGCCGACGCTCGCGCCGATAGTCAGTCAGGTCACGCCCGCCGTGGTCAATGTCTCGGTCATCACGCGTGCGCCGATGGAAGACAACCCGCTGTTCCGCGATCCGTTCTTCCGCCGTTTCTTCAATCTGCCCGACCGCCCGCAGCGGCAGGAGCAGGCCACGGGTTCCGGCGTCATCGTCGATGCGGCGCGCGGATTCATCCTGACCAACAACCATGTCATCAAGGATGCCGAACAGATCATCGTCACGCTGAAGGACCGGCGGCAGTTCCCGGCGAAGCTGATCGGCACCGACCCCGGCACCGACATCGCGGTACTGCAGATCAGCGCACCGGGCCTGTCGGCGCTGCGTATCGGCGACTCCGATGGGCTGCAGGTCGGCGATTACGTGCTCGCGATCGGCAACCCGTTCGGCATCGGCCAGACGGTGACTTCGGGCATTATCAGCGCGCTGGGCCGCAGCGGGCTGTCGGTGGAAGGGTACGAGGATTTCATCCAGACCGACGCGTCGATCAATCCCGGCAACTCGGGCGGCGCCCTGGTCAACCTGCGCGGCGAACTGATCGGCATCAACACCGCGATCATCGGTCCGGCCGGCGGCAACGTCGGCATCGGCTTTGCCGTGCCCTCGGCGATGGCGCGCGCGGTGATGGCCCAGATCGTGCGCTACGGCGAAGTACGCCGGGGACGCCTCGGCATTGAAATGGCCGATGTGACGCCTGAGGTGCAGCGCAAGCTGCGGCTGCCATCGCTCGACGGCGCATTGATTGCCAAAGTCGACCCGGGATCACCCGCTGAACGCGCCGGCCTGCGCGAAGGGGATGTCGTCACCGCACTCAACGGCCGCACCGTGCGCGGCTTCACCGACCTGCGCGCACGCCTCGGCCTGACGGCGGTCGGCGACGAAGTCGAGATGAGCATCGTGCGCGAAGGCGGCGAGCGGCGCATACGCACCCGCATCGCGGCGCCGCAGGCATCGGGCAACGGCGAAGCACAGGCGGTGGCGCGGCTGCCGGGCCTGCGGGTGGTCGAGATCGAACCCGGCAGTCCGCTGGCGCAGCGTCTGCGCGGCGGCGGCCTGGTCGTCGCCGCCGTCGATCCGGGCAGCCGCGCGCTGCAGGCCGGTTTCCGCCCCGGCGACATCATCTATGCCGTCAACCGCCAGCGCGTGCAGTCACTGGCCGAATTCCAGGCGGTACTGAGCGCCGCAGAACGCGGCTACGCAGTCAGCCTGCTGCGCGGCGATTTTAGCGTGACGATTATCATCCGCTGAACGTGCTCAGCTGCGCGAGCGGCGCACCAGCCAGCCGCCAACCCCGAGCAGTGCGGAGTTCGCCAGCCACACCGGGGCATAACCGAACGCAGTGCCCAGGGTGCCGAATACCAGCGGAATGACCAGATGGGTGAAGTTGTTGACCGTCACCCGCAGTCCGGCCGCCTCGGATGCACGTCCGGTCGGGGCCAGTGAATAGATCAGCGACATCGACATCGGCTGACCGCAGCCCACGCCCAGGCCCAGCAGGAAGGACACTGCGCATAGCGCATACGGGTTCTTGAAAAACGGGAACAGGGTGAATGCAAAAGCGCCGACAAAGATCGCGTAGACGAGGATCTGTGCCTCGGTGGAACGCTTGAGCAACCAGGGCAGCAACGCCCGGATGACGAAAGTCGCCAGCGCGAACGCCCCGAGAATGATGCCGATGACGGACGCTGACAGGCCGATGCCATGCCCGTACACCGGCATGTAGAAATTGAACAGGTCCCAGCCCGCGGATATGAAACCGCTGGCAATGAAGGTATTGCGCAGGCGCGGCGCGCGCCACAGGTCCATCGCGCCACCGGTCGCGGTAGCGCCGGGCGACTTTGCGGCGCCCGGCAGGAAACCGGGCCGCAGCCACAGCATCAGCACCGGGATCACCGTGAACGACGCCAGAACCAGGAAGGTTCGGATATGGCCGAGATAGTCGATCGCGAAGCCCGCGATCAGCGGACCGAGAAAGCCGGCCCCGGAGAAACCCAGGCTGACCAGCGCGTAGTTGCGTGAACGGTGCTGCGTGCCGCCGATGCCGCCGGCAATGCCGGTGACGGTGACGAAAAAGAAATGGAACGACGTCCCCAGCAGGAACGACGCGATATAGAGCGTGGCCATCATCGGCCAGATCGCCGTCAATGACAGCGCGGCCGCCAGACCGACACTGCCCAGCAGCATCGGCAGCCGCGGACCGACACGGTCGGCAAGGCGCCCGATGGCGATCGCGAACAGCATCGGACACAACGCATACAACGCCATCAGGATGCCGACTTCCATCTGCGTCGCGCCGGACTCCAGCGCAAACAACGCCACCACGACCCGGCTGCCGCCGAAGGCGATGTGGTTGAGGACGATCAGGACGAGGGTGAGATAAATGGCCATCAGCGGGCTGCAGACGTTGCGCGGCCTGTCGGCCGCAGCAGCAGGGCTGCGCGGCGCCGGCGCGACGATTTTAGCATTGCTGCCACCAGCAGCTGCGGCTGGTTCCATATCGTAGATAACGACTTCCGGAATTTCACGAGAGGCCGAAGCCGGAGCGCAGCCAGCAGGCTGCACCTGATTTCCGTATCGTGGCGATCGGTTCAGACGCGCAGCAGATGCACAGCAAACTGCCGATCGGCATCGACCCAGACCTGCGCGGGACGGAACCCCGCCGCCTGCGCCAGCCGCTGGAATTGCTCGATCGAGTACTTGCACGAGTTTTCGGTGTGCATGCGTTCGCCGGCGGCAAACGCAAAGGTGCGGCCGCTGACGGTGACGGTCTGGGCGCGCAGGCTTTCAAGGTGCATTTCGATGCGTCCGGCGGCGGCGTCGTAAAACGCCACATGCCGGAACTGATCCAGATCGAAATCGGCGGCGAGCATGCGGTTGATGCGGCGCAGGAGGTTCAGGTTGAACTCGGCGGTCACGCCCTGCGCATCGTTGTACGCCGCATGCAGCACCTGCGGATCCTTTTTCAGGTCCACGCCGACGAGCATTGCACCCTGCGCGCCGGCCAGGCTGCGTGCACGGCCGAGGAAATCCTGCGCTTCGGCCATCGTCAGGTTACCGATGGTCGAGCCGGGAAAATAGATCACCCGATGCGAAGCCCTGACATGCGCGAGTTCGGGCATGCGCAACGGCTGCATGTAATCGGCGCAGATGGCGGTGATCGGCAGTGCGGGGAACGTCGCCGCCAGTCGCGCCGTCGAGGCGCGCAACGCATCGGCGGCAATGTCGACCGGCACATAGGCCGCAGGATGCAGCGTGCGCAGCAGCACTTCCGTCTTGACGCTGGCGCCGCTGCCGAACTCGATGAGCAGGGCGCCCTGGCTCAGCTGCGCCGCCATGTCGGCCGCGCAATCCCGCATCAGCGCCAGTTCGACGCGGGTCGGATAGTATTCGGGCAATTCGCAGATCGCCTCGAACAGTGCACAGCCCCGTGCATCGTAGAAATATTTGGGGGGCAGCGCTTTGGGTGTCGCGCCGAGTCCGGCGAGCACATCTTCAAGGAAGCGCTCAGCTGCCGGCTGCTGGTCCAGCACGGACACGGCGGGTGCATCGGCGGCAGGCGACCCGCCAGCTCTGACCGGGATGCCTGATGTCATGGGTGGTGCGGCGGCGTCACGGCTGTGCAGTGGAGGAACGGTGCGACTGCGCCACCGTGCCCCTCAACCCGAGGTATTCGCAGCGTAGCGGGTTTCCATCCACCGTTTGATGCGGTTGGCATCCCCGATCCGCGTGAGCTTGCCCCAGGAATCGAGCAACACAATGATCACCGGCTTGCCGGCGATGTTCGCCTGCATCACCAGGCAGCGTCCCGCCTCGGAGATGTAACCGGTCTTGGACAATCCAATCCGCCAATCCGGGCTGCTCACCAGCCGGTTGGAATTGCGATAGACCGTCGGCTGGCCTTTGGCAGCCCGGATCGTCAATCCGCTGTCGGTCGTAAACTCGCGGATCAGCGGATACTGGTAGGCTGCAGCGACCATTTTGGTCAAATCCTGTGCGGTGGATACGTTGTCGCTTGACAGACCGGTACCATCGACAAACCGGCTGCGCCACATGCCGAGCTCAACTGCTTTCTGATTCATCGCCGCGACAAACGCCGCGGTGCCCCCGGGGAATACCCGGGTCAGCGCCTCCGCAGCGCGGTTCTCCGAGGCCATCAACGCCAGTTGCAGCAACTCCCCCCGGGTCAGCACTGTCCCGATGCGCAGCCGCGAGGTGGTACCCTTGATCAGGTCCTTGTCCGCCTCGCTGATGACGATCTGTTCAGTCAGCGGCAACCCGGCGTCAATCACCACCATCGCCGTCATCAGTTTGGTAATGGAGGCGATCGGCACCACATTGTCGATATTCTTGGCAAACAGCGTCTGGCCAGCGGTCTGGTCGACGACCAGCGCCGCGGAAGACTTCAGCGCTGGCGCTTCGGCGCCACCCGCAACAGACTTGACCTTGCGGGTCTTGCGGTCCTGCGGTTCACTGAGCGCAGGCGACGTGGCCAGAATGGCAATCAGGAATACGAGCAGCCAGCGCATCGATAGGCCCTCCCCTCGAATGTTTTCATTAAATTCCCTTGTAAAATACAGGCTTAGGCTGGTTTTTTCAACAACTTTGATTGCCGTGCATGGCACTCTGGAGTGCGGGATGCGAAAAAAATCACCGCAGGGTTAAGGAAAAAGCCACAAAAAACAACGCATCCAGGCAAAAAAAACTCCGCGCCGGACAAATTAGGTTGTCCGGGCGGAGCTTAAAGAGACCCTGCAGACGACCCGCTCAGCACAGGTCACTGCAATTGCCGGGCCTCCGAGGAGGAAAAACCAGAATCTGAGCCACAGCCAGCGCCGTCACGGCGACGCTGTCTCAACGCGATGAACATAGCGGGTCCGGCTTACGCCAAACTTACAGGCCGTCAGGTTGCAGCACATTGCGCCTGTCAGCCCAGTATCATCAACATGATCCCGCAATCACCATTGAACCGACCGCCCCATGCGCGTGCTGATCGTTGAAGACCACCCGATATTGGCTGACGGACTGATCATCGCGCTGAAAAGCGCCGATTACGCCGTGGACCATGCGGCCACCGGCGAGCAGGCCGACCACATGCTGGCGACCCAGACATACGACGCGGTCATACTCGACATCGGCCTGCCCAAGCTCGACGGCTATGAAGTCCTGCGCCGGATGCGGCGTAAAGGCTCGAAGACGCCGGTGCTGATGCTGACGGCGCGGGATGCGCTGGAAGATCGGGTCAAGGGACTCGACCTCGGCGCCGACGACTACCTGACCAAGCCCTACGATCTGCCGGAACTGGAGGCGCGCGTACGCGCACTGATCCGCCGCGGCCAGTCCGGCGGCGGCGCCGACTTGAGCCATGGCGACCTGACACTCGACACCGCGGGGCGGCGCGCGACGATCAAGGGCGCGCCGCTGGAATTGTCGGCCCGGGAACTCGGTGTGCTCGAGGTGCTGATGCTGCGGGTGGGTCGCGTGGTCAGCAAGGAGCAACTCGCCGAGCAGCTGTATGGCTGGGGCGAGGAAGTGGGCGCGAACGCGATCGAGGTGTATGTGCACCGGTTGCGCAAGAAACTCGAGCCTGCCGGCGTCACCGTGCGCACCATACGCGGGCTGGGATATTTGCTGGAAAAAGCCGCGCATGACTAATACGCGCACCCTGCGCATCCGCTTGTTGCTCTGGATCAGCGGCCCGTTGCTGGCCTTGTGGGTCATCAGCACGCTGATCGACCACGATGTTGCCAGGGGTTTCGTCAATCTGACCTACGACCGCGCGCTGCTCGATACCGCGCTGGATCTGGGCCGTAACGTGCGCGAGTCCGGCAACCAGCTGTATCTCGACCTGCCGCAGTCGGTGATTGAAATGCTGATTTCCGGTCAACACGGCCGTTTTTACTATCGTGCCAGCGGACCGAATGGCGAATACATCACCGGCGATCCGGATCTGCCCGGGCCGGAGCTTGACGAAGTGGAGGATCGCGTCACCTATTACGATGACGTGTTCCGCAACGAACCGGTCCGTGCAGTCGCGCTGCGCGTCCCGGTGCGGCCACGCTCGGGCAAAGGAGCCATCGTGATTCACGTTGCGGAGCGAACGAAACAGCGCACTGACTTTGCCCGGCAGATCATGCTGCGCATGATGATCCCCCAAGGCGTCCTGGTGTTGCTCGCAACACTTGCCGTCTGGTTCGGCGTTGGCCTCGGATTGCGCGCGCTTACCTCCGTGCGCCGGGAGATCGAGAGCCGTTCGCACATCGATCTCAGCCCGATTGACGAGAACAGCGCTCCTGTCGAAGTGCGGCCGCTGATTCTCGCAATGAACGACCTGCTGTCACGCCTGAGTGCCGCGCTCGCCGCCCAGCAGCGCTTCATCGCCGATGCCGCGCACCAGCTGCGCACGCCGGTGGCCGCCCTGAAAGCGCAGGCGGAACTTGCCGCACGGCAGGTGCATGAGGGCGAAGCCGTGGCCACGCTGAAGCATCTGCACACCGCGGCGGACCATGCGGCGCGCCTGGTCAATCAGTTGCTCACGATGGCCCGCGCCGAACCCGGTTCGCATCGGAGCGTGATGCGGCAGCAAGTCAATCTTGCGGCGCTTGCCCGCGAGGTCACCGGGGAATGGGTGCCACAGGCGCTGACCCGCGACATCGACCTCGGCTTCGACGATACCTCTGCAGACGCCGAAATCAGCGCGGATCCGTTCCTGATCCGCGAAATGCTCAACAACCTGGTCGACAATGCCATCCAGTACACCCCGGCGGGCGGCCATGTCACCGTTCGCGTCCGGCAGGAGGCCGGACATGCGGTGCTGGAAGTCGAAGACGACGGCCCCGGCATCGCGCCTGATGAACGGGCAAAAGTGTTCGACCGCTTTTACCGCACGCCCGGCGGCTCGCCGGAAGGCTGCGGGCTGGGACTCGCCATCGTCCGCGAAATCGTCCAGGGCCACCAGGCCGAGATTGCAGTGGCCGAGGGTGCCGGTGGCCGCGGGACCCGGATGATCATTACATTCCCGGCGCCTCGCTGATCTCGGCCGGCGGCGCGCGCCGCGCATCGCCGCCCATGCCCCGCCGGCCATCCTCCTGCTGCTGCAGCGCCCACATCTGCGCATAGGCGCCGCCGCCGGCCAGCAATGCGCCATGACGGCCGCGCTCGACCACGCGTCCCTGGTCGAGCACCAGGATTTCGTCGGCGTCCATCACTGTCGACAGCCGGTGCGCAATGACCAGCGTGGTGCGACCGCGCGCGATGGCATTCAACTCCTGCTGAATCGCCTGCTCGGTACGTGAATCAAGCGCCGAGGTGGCCTCGTCGAATATCATGATGCGCGGGTTTTTCAAAATCGCGCGGGCAATCGCCACCCGCTGCTTCTCGCCACCCGAAAGCTTGAGGCCGCGCTCGCCGACCATCGCCTCGTAGCCGTCGGGCAGGCTCTCGATGAAAGCGTGAATGTGAGCAGCCCTGGCTGCAGCAACAACCTCGTCGCGCGTCGCGGCCGGCCGGCCGTACTGGATGTTGTAATAGATCGTGTCGTTGAACAGCACGGTATCCTGCGGGACAATTGCGATCGCGCTGCGCAGGCTGGTCTGGCGCAGTCGCCGGATGTCGATCCCGTTGATACGGATTACGCCGCCGGTAACATCGTAGAAACGGTAGAGCAGCCGCGCCAGTGTCGATTTGCCGGCGCCGCTCGCCCCCACCACTGCGACCTTCGCGGCCGGCGGAATTTCGAAGGTCATGCCGTGGAGAATCTGCCGCCGCGGGTCATAGCCGAATTCGACCGCCTCGAAACGCACCGTCGCCGGCCCTTCCGGCACATCCTGCGCGTCCGGCGCATCGTCCACCTCGCGATGCGCCTCGAGCAGGCTGAACATGCGGTCCATGTCGATCAGTGCCTGCTTGATTTCGCGATAGGCCATGCCGAGAAAATTGAGCGGAATATAGAGCTGAATCAGCAGCCCGTTGACCAGCACCAGGTCGCCCAGCGACAGTTCGCGTGCAACGACCCCCTGCGCACAGAGGATCATCAGCAGCGTGGCCGCAATCGCAATGATCGCGGCCTGCCCGACGTTGAGCAGACCCAGCGATGCCTCGTTCCTGACCGCCATGACCTCGTAGTGCTGCAGGCTGTCGTCGTAGCGGCTCGCCTCGTAATCCTCGTTGTTGAAATATTTTACGGTTTCGTAGTTGAGCAGGCTGTCCACCGCGCGGGTGTTGGCCCGGGAGTCGAGCTCATTGGCGCGCCGGCGGATCGCCGTGCGCCATTCCGTGATGCCGATGGTGAAGGCAATGTAGACCACCACGGCAGCAAATGTCACGGCGACAAAGCGCCAGTCGAATTTGGCAAACAGTACGGCCGCCACCAGCGCGAATTCCAGCACCACCGGGATGATCGAAAACAGCATGAATGATAGCAGCGTTGAAATGCCGCGGGTGCCACGCTCGATGTCCCGCGACATGCCGCCCGTCTGGCGGTCGAGATGGAATCGCAGTGACAGCGCATGCAGATGGCGGAACACCGCCAGCGCGATGCGCCGCGTCGCGCGCTGTGTCACCGGCACGAATACCACGTCGCGCAATTCGGCAAACAGCACCGTGGACAGGCGCAGCATGCCGTAGGCCACCAGCAGCGTCAGCGGCAGCACCAGCACGGCCTGCTTGGAGTCGAGTCCGTCGACGATGTCCTTGAGAACCAACGGCACACCGACATTGGCGAACTTGGCGCCAACCAGGAATACCAGCGCAATCACGACGCGCCATTTGTACTCCCACAGGTAGGGCAGCAGCATCGGTACCACACGCCAGTCGCGGCCGCCCACTACCGGCGCCGGGCTGCGACGCGCCGCAGCAGCGGCCGCCCGGTCAGCAGTCATTGCTGACACCAAACATGAACAAAATCATATTTATCATTAAAAACAACTGGTTATATTGATTCTTCGGGGCTGCGCAGGAGGCGTAGCGACGCCCTGTAAATTCATGTAACGGTTGCGGCGCCAGCATTTCATCCCGGTTTTAATTATCTCACCCGGCGCGGCTGCCCAGCGGTCCGCAACCGATCACTGAGAAGTTTGAGCATGCACAAGTCCCGTCTACCCATCATTACCGCAATGATTGCGGCACTTCCCGCCTACGCCACCGACTACACCGACACTGCACCAGTGGTGTCCGCCACACCCATCGTCGAGGGCGTGCGCGAGCCCCACCAGGAATGCACGCCGGAAGCGCCGCAGACCGGGCGCAGCGTCATCGCGCCAATCATCGGCGGCGTCGCCGGTGCGCTGCTTGGCAGTACCGTAGGCCGTGGCAGCGGCCGCGATGCGGCAGCAGCGGCGGGCGCCATGGCCGGCGACCGCATCGACAACCGCAGCACCGCGGCGGCACCACCGGCCGAGCGCTGCCGCACCGTGGAAACCGCCCGCGATATCATCCGCGGCCACACCGTGGTTTATCGATACAACGGTCGCGACATCACCACCACGATGCCATACGACCCGGGCCCGACGCTGCGCGTGGGAATCACGGCACTTGACGCGGACTATGCGGCCCCTGCAACAACCGCAGCCATGATGGGCGGCAATGCACGCGAAGTGAGGGCCCCGGTCGCCCGGCGCGGGGAGCTTGCGGCTGACCTGCGTACGCAGCAGCCGGACTACCGCTACCGTTACTGATCAGCCGGGCAGGCGCTGCAGCTGCGCCGTCAGCGGCGCATGGTCGGAAATCCGCGCCCATTGCTTGCCGTGATGGACGCGGGCATCACGCACCATGAACCCGCGCACATAAATCCGGTCCAGCCGCAGCACCGGCAGCAATGCCGGATAGCTGCGCGCGGGGGTGCCGCCGTGCAATTCGAATACTTCATGCATGTTCAGCGGATGCGCCAGTTCATGGGTCGCGCGGTGTCGCCAGTACCAGTCATTGAAGTCCCCGGCGACGATCAGCGGCGCGTGCGGCGGCACCAGCCGCTCGATGCGCTGGCGCAGCCGCTGCAGCTGGTGGCCGCGGCCGCGCGCGGTCAGCGCCAGGTGCACGCACACGCAATGCAGGGCCGCGGGCCAGCCGGGCACCGCAATTTCGCAGTGCAATAACCCCCGGCGTTCGAAGCGGTGCGCAGAAACGTCCTCGTTGTCCCAGTGCGCAATCGGGTAGCGCGACAGTATCGCGTTGCCGTGATGGCCTGCATCGTAGACGGCATTCTTGCCGTATGCGTGACTCTGCCACAGGCTGTCGGCCAGATACTCGTATTGGGATTGCGCCGGCCAGTCGCGGTGGCGTGCGGCGTGCACCGCATGCTCGCCGACGACTTCCTGCAGGAACACCAGATCGGGATTGAGCATGCGCAGCTGTTCGCGCAGCGTGTGCAGCACCGGCCGCCGCGCAAACAGCGGCGTGAACGAAAATCCCTTGTGGATATTGTAGGTCGCGACGCTCAGTTGCAGCGGCGCCCCGGCCATGCCCTGCTCAGGAGACTGCAAGCATGCGTTCCAGCGCAATCCGCGCCAGTTCTGCTTCGTAGGCCGGCACCTTGATCGGGTTCACTACCTTGCCCTCCACCAGGTTTTCGAGCGCCCAGGCCAGGTGCTGTGGATCGATGCGCTGCATGGTCGAGCACATGCACACCGTCGGTGCCATGAATTGCACCGATTTGCCCTGGGGACTGAATTCCTCGGCAATCCGGTTCACGAGGTTCAACTCGGTCCCGACGAGCCAGCGCGAGCCGGGCGGGCTCGCCGCAATCGTTTTGATGATGTAATCGGTAGAGCCGACATAATCGGAAAGCTTGCACACCTCGAAATTGCATTCCGGATGGCTGATCACCGCACCGCCAGGATGCTGCTGCCGCCAGCGCAGGATGTGCTGGGCCTGGAACATCTGGTGCACCGAGCAATGGCCTTTCCACAGCAGCACCTTGGCCATCTTGATCTGCTGGGGTGTGAGGCCACCCAGCGGCTGGTCCGGATCCCAGACCAGCATTTCCGACAGCGGAATGTCCATCAGGTAACCCGTCCACCGGCCGAGATGCTGGTCGGGGAAGAACAGCACCTTCTCGCGCCGGGCGAACGCCCATTGCAGGATCTGGCGCGCATTGGACGACGTGCAGACAATCCCGCCGTGCTCGCCGCAGAACGCTTTCAGGTCGGCCGCAGAATTGATGTAGGTGATCGGCGTGACGTGCTCATCGGGATCGAGCACCTCCGACAGTTCGCGCCACGCGCGCTCAACCTTGCTCAGGCTGGCCATGTCCGCCATCGAGCATCCGGCATTCAGGTCCGGCAGGATGACCTGCTGCGACGGGCGCGACAGGATATCGGCCACTTCGGCCATGAAATGCACCCCGCAGAACACGATGTATTCGGCATCGGTGCCGGCCGCCAGTTTGGACAACTGCAGCGAATCACCGGTTAGGTCGGCGTGCTTGTACACATCCGCCCGCTGATAATGATGGCCCAGCAATACGACGCGTTCACCGAGCTTTTGCCGCGCGGCCACGATGCGCGCCTCGCATGCCGCGTCGGCGAGGGGCTTGAAGCCCTCAAAAGCTATCGTCCTCACTTCCGTCATGGTCAGGCCCTTCTCCTGATATTCCCGTCGGGGCGCCAATCCCGATCCGGGCACAATTTTCTACATTACATCATTTTGACAGAAAAACCAGCCGAAAAATCCTGCCCAACCCTGTCGACTAGGTCCCGTGTCCGGCCACGCGCTGCGGCAACTCCCGGATGGCCTCGGCATTGCTCCAGGAGAAGACCAGGTCCGCCGCCTCGCGCCACGGCAGCCACTGCCAGGCGACATGTTCGCGTGGGGCAAGCACGATGTCCCGGGCGGCCGGCAGAGTCAATCCGAACACATGTTCGGTATTGTGGGTAACACCCGGCGGATAGCGGCCGCGCCAGTGCGGGTAGATCTCATAACGGTGCTGCCGCAGCCAGTCGATCAGTGCACCGGGGGGGACGATGAGGCCGGTCTCCTCGGCCAGTTCCCGCTGCGCCGTCTGCGCCAGTGTTTCACCCGGATCCTGACTGCCGGTCACGGATTGCCAGAACCCGGGCCGGTCGGCGCGCTCGAGCAGCAGCACCTGCAGGTCGGCGGTGTGCACCAGCACCAGCACCGATACCGGGATCTTGTAGTTCATGTGGTCGGTAATGGCGGAAATTCCGCACCCCCTTCGACCAGCACCACGAATGCACGACGGTGCCGCCGCCAGTAGGCGGCCGCAACCTCGATGATTTCCAGCATTGTCGCGTGTTCGGCCGGCGCTGCAGCGGCAAGTTGCGGCACCCCTCGCATCAGCATTACCCATCCTTCCGCCGAATCCCGATCCTGCAACCAGGAAAGGTCCTGCAGACAGTCGGCCAGCGCATCCCAGTTGCCCCCAAAGGTTCCGGGAAAGCCGAGCGCACGGGCGAACGCGTTCAGCAGTGCGCGTTTGCCGCGTACGCGCCGCAGATCGATCACCGTCCACGACAGGCCGGCGCTGCGCGCCGCAGCTGGCAGCGACCCGACATCAGCCGGCGCGCGATAAATGCCACCGCGGCCCGCGGGGAATATGCAAGTGTTCATTCGATGATCCGCCGGAAACTGCGATAGTGGTCTGCGGTATAGTAAAATTCGCCGCCACCGCGGCAATAGGCAAGCCCCAGCGGTCCTGGTGGCTGCACCACCGGCCGCTGACGTTCGCAGCCAACAACGATGCGGCGCGCGCCGCGATGACTGACACCCGGTGTGGTCACGGTATATTCGCGGTAATGGCCGCGCCGCTGCACAGGCAGGCGTTTTTCGTAATTGCCGAAGGTAATGCCGTCACGATCATATGGAAACGGTCCGCCGCGCCGGATCAGCTCCAGGGTTTTGCGAGCCTCACGCGGCAATTCGGGTGCGCGGATCTCCCCGATTTCCTGTACTCGATGCGCTGCCGCGTTGCTCCGCACCTGGACGGGCACGGACACTATCGCCAGGACGATCAGCCACGCCGACTTCCGCCACACCTGCTGCACCCACCGCATGACCGATGCCGCTGCCGAACCGGCGCTGCCCGCTGACGCCGCCGCTTATTCGGCCTGACCGACGTTGCGCAAGCGGATATGCAGTTCGCGCAACTGGCGCTCGGTAACGGGGCTCGGTGCCTCGACCATCAGATCCTGGCCGCGCTGCGTTTTCGGAAACGCGATCACTTCGCGGATCGATTCGGCGCCGGTCATCAGCGTAACGAGGCGGTCCAGGCCGAACGCGATACCGCCATGCGGCGGCGCACCGTAAGACAACGCATCGAGCAGAAAGCCAAACTTGGCGCGCGCGTCTTCGGGCGCAATGCCCAGCGCGGCGAACACCTGCGACTGCACTTCGGCACGATGGATACGCACCGAGCCACCGCCAATCTCCCAGCCGTTCAATGCCACGTCATAGGCCTTTGCAAGGACCCGCCCCGGGTCCGTCGCCAGCAATCCGACATGTTCATCCTTGGGTGCCGTGAACGGGTGATGCGCCGCGTTCCAGCGCTGTGCTTCCTCGTCATAGTCAAAGGCCGGAAAATCGAGGATCCAGCACGGCCGCCAGCCGGCGTCGGCATGGCCTTTTTCATGGCCGACTTTCACCCGCAGCGCGCCCAGCGCGTCATAAACGACTTTCTTGCGGTCGGCGCCAAAGAAAATCAGATCGCCGTTGGCGGCACCGGTGCGGCGCAGCAGTTCGGCGAGCACCGGCTGCGGCAGGAACTTGACGATCGGCGACTGCAGACCTTCATCGTTGAGTTTGGTGACATCGTTGACCTTGATATAGGCGAGGCCCTTGGCGCCGTAGATGGCGACGAACGCAGTGTAGTCGTCGATTTCCTTGCGCGTCAGCCCTGCGCCACCGGGCACGCGCAGTGCAATGACCTTCCCGTCTTTAAGCGCAATCGCCTGTTTGAACACCTTGAAATCGACCTGTGCCATCAGATCGCTCAAATCGGTCAGTTCGAGTCTGACGCGAAGATCGGGCTTGTCGGAGCCGTAACGTGCCATCGCATCGGCGTAAGTCAGCCGCGGGAAGTCGCCAAGTTCGACATCCATCACGCTCTTGAACAGATCCCGGATCAGGCCTTCCATCAGGTCCTGGATTGCGCGCTCGCCGAGAAATGAAGTCTCGATGTCGATCTGCGTGAATTCGGGTTGCCGGTCGGCGCGCAGATCTTCGTCGCGGAAACATTTGACGATCTGGTAATAGCGATCGTAACCGGCAACCATCAGCAGCTGCTTGAACAATTGCGGCGACTGTGGCAACGCGTAAAACTGGCCGTCATGCATGCGTGAAGGCACCAGAAACTCGCGCGCGCCCTCGGGCGTCGATTTGTAGAGCACCGGGGTTTCGATGTCGATGAAGCCGTGACTGTCGAGATAATTGCGGATCGCCCGTGTCGCACGATGGCGCAGCCGCAGATGGTCCTGCATCTGCGGACGCCGCAGGTCGAGAAAGCGGTATTGCAGCCTGATGTTTTCGGAAAGATTCTCGTCGTCCATCATGAATGGCGGCGTTTGCGAGGCATTGAGCACCTCCAGCGTAATCGCCAGCACCTCGATCTCGCCGCTCACCAGGTTGGCGTTGACAGTGCCGGCAGGCCGCTCGCGCACCCGGCCTTCGACCCGCACGACGAACTCATGGCGCAGGCCGTCGGCGGTCGCGAAGGTTTCCGCGCGGTCAGGATCGCAGACAATCTGCACCAGGCCCTCGCGGTCCCGCAGGTCGATGAAAATGACGCCGCCATGGTCGCGGCGACGGTGCACCCAGCCGCAAAGATTTACGGTCTGGCCGAGAAGTTTGCGGTCGACCAGCCCGCAGTAATGGCTACGCATAGACATAAGTTATTGATTTTAAAATAATTTATTGATTGTCATCAACCGGCGGCAGGCGCGCGCCCATACCCGTGCTCGGCCCATTGGCGTTTACCGGAGCGACGACGCCCATCGACACGATGTACTTGAATGCGGCATCGACCGACATGTCCATTTCGATGACATCTTCGCGCCGCACGTAAAAATAAAAACCGTTGACCGGACTCGGCGTCGTCGGAATGAACACCGCCACATGCTCCTCGGGCAAGCACGCCGCGACATCTGCCGGCACGTTGGTCTGAAACGCCAGTGACCACGCCTGCGGATGCGGATAACGCACCAGCAGCACTTTGCGAAATGCATGTCCGGTACCGGAGAACAGCGTATCGCTGACCTGCTTGACGCTGTTGTAGATGGTGTTGACGATGGGGATCCGCGCGAGGACTCCTTCCCAGAACCGCACCAGCCGCTGACCCAGGATATTCGCCGCCAGCACACCGGTGAAGAACACGATCAACACCGTCAGAATCACGCCCAACCCCGGCACATGCACGCCCAGCCAGTTTTCCGTGAGCAGCGCGCGCGGCAACAGTTGCAGAGACTGGTCCATCGTGCTGACCAGCAGGTTGAGCACCCACAGCGTGATCACCAGCGGTACCCAGATCAGCAGGCCGGTAACGATGTAACTCTTGATGGGAATTTTCTTGAACATGGATTTCGTCGTCGGCTGCGCGTCGGGCGGGGCAATAACTGCAGCGGCGAAAACTTCAGCGCAACCCGGTTCGCCCCGACGCGCGGATATTGCGTCGGGGGCGGATTACACCGATCAATTGCAGGCGGGACAGGCGCCGGCGCCGCAGGCGGCCTCGGCCTTGGATTCGTCTTTCTTTGCAGTGTCGGCAGATTTGGCAGCATCGGGCTTGGGCTTGGCGCTGCCCTTGTCTTTGAAATCCGTCGCGTACCAGCCGCTGCCCTTCAACTGGAATCCAGCTGCAGTGACCATCTTGTTCAGCGTATGTTTGCCGCACTCCGGACAATCGGTCAACGGCGCGTCGCTGACGCGTTGCAGGAATTCCTTCTGGAAACCGCACGCCCCGCATCGGTACTCGTAAATTGGCATGGCGCACCTCAAAAAAATCGAAAAAAGCATTATACCTTAGAAGGTTACCGTCACCTCGGGCGGATATGGGGGCCGCCCCCGGCGCTTTTCAAGCCCCGCTGCCGCAGCGCTTGGCGCAACGCACCAGTCACGGCACAATCATGCCCTGCCTAGCTTATTGAACAAAAAGAATTTTTTTAGAAAAACGGCGCATGCACAGCCAGATTCTCGTCCTCAATGCCGGCTCATCGAGCATCAAGTTTGCGGTTTTCGCCACCGGCGATCCCTTGCAGCGGACCGTCCAAGGCATGATCTCCGGCATCGGCTCGGCCGGCACATTCACGGCACACCGCAACCGGCAACCGCTGCCCGGCACCCTGCCCGCCTCAAACCTGACCCACGAAACCGCACTCGCCTGGCTGTTTGACTGGCTGGATGCCGGGGCACATGCGAGTCACCTGGTCGGGGCAGGCCATCGCGTCGTGCATGGCGGCGAACATCATGACGCACCGGTTATCGTCAATGCGCACAACCTCGCCGAACTGGATGCGCTGGCACCGCTGGCACCGCTGCACCAGCCGCACAATCTGGCTGCGATCAAGGCACTATTGAAGTTGCGCCCCGCACTGCGGCAGGTCGCCTGCTTCGACACTGCGTTCCATCGCAGTCAGCCCGCTGTCGCCCAGACGTTCGCCCTGCCGCGCGCGGTCACCGCTGGCGGCCTGCGCCGCTACGGCTTTCACGGGCTGTCCTATGAGTTTATTGCCGATGCCCTGCCGGAGGCGATCGGTGACCAGGCGGACGCCCGCGTCATTGTTGCTCACCTCGGCAACGGCGCCAGCCTGTGCGCGATGCACCAACGCAAGAGTGTGGCGACCACGATGGGCTTCAGCACACTGGACGGCCTGGTGATGGGTACCCGTTGCGGCACCATTGATCCGGGTGCGCTGTTCTTCCTGATGCACGAAAGACGGATGTCATCGACTGCGGTCGAAAACATGCTGTATCGCGAGTCGGGACTGCTCGGCATTTCCGGAATCAGTAACGACATGCGCACATTGCTGCACAGCGCCGACCCTCGCGCGAGTGAAGCCATCGCATCGTTCGTCCACCGTGCGGTGCTCGAAACCGGCGCACTCGCCGCTGCGTTGCAGGGGATGGATGCGCTGGTGTTCACCGGTGGCATCGGCGAACATGCAGCGCCAATCCGGGCATTGATTTGCGAAAAACTGGGCTGGCTGGGCATTGATCTCGATGCAGCCGCCAACGCACGCCATGCGACGCGCATTTCCGCTGCCGGCAGCGGCATCACCGTCTGCGTAATCCCGACCGACGAGGAAGCCGTCATTGCGCGGCATGCCGACCGGCTGCTGCGCACAGCAGCGTGATGGCCGCCAGCGCTATGCAATCAAAAACCGGGCATGGCCCGGTCTTTCGTTCACTAGCAGGTACCGTTTAAAACGGAATATCGTCGTCCATGTCGTCAAAGCTGCCGCCGCTTTTCTTCGCCGGGGCCTTGCCACCACCGCCAGCGGCCGCTGGTTCGCGCACGCCCGCAGCACCGCCTTCTCCCGTGCCGCCACCGCCGCGGTTGCCGAGCAACTGCATGCGGTCTGCAACGACCTCGGTCGTATACCGGTCCTGCCCTTCCTTGTCTTGCCATTTGCGGGTACGTATCCGGCCCTCGACGTAGCACGGGGAACCTTTTTTCAGGTACTCACCAGCGACCTCGGCAAGCCGCCCGAAAAAAGAGATGCGGTGCCACTCGGTATGCTCCTGCTTGTCACCGCTTTTCTTGTCCTTCCATGACTCGGTGGTGGCGAGTGTGATGTTCGTCACCGCCTCCCCGCTGGGCAGGTAGCGCGTCTCCGGGTCTTTGCCGAGATTGCCGATCAAAATCACTTTGTTAACCGATGCCATATCAGCCTTTCCTTTAGATATTCAACACTTGATTGATGGCCGCAACAACAACCCAGCCTGTCCAGCCTGATCAACGCGCCTGCTGCCTGGAGCGTTTACGTCCGCACCGCACTCGGCGGCACGCGCATGCCGAAAGCGAGTATAAGCCAGATCACCAGCAACACCGTATCAAGGGCACTCACGCCGGCCGCGCCCCAGTGTTTGTAGATAATGCCACCCGCCGCGGCCCCGAAAAACGTGCCGAAAAACTGTATGGAACTATAAAGGCCAAGCGCAGTACCCTTGGCGTGTGCCGGCGCGAGCCGTGTGGTCAATGTCGGCAGCATCGCCTCCAGCACATTGAACGGTACAAAAAACAACAGCAAAAACAACGCCACCAGCCAAAGGTTTCCGCTGAGCCACGGCAATGCCACGTGGCCCGCCAGCAACAGCATTACGGCGGCAACAAACCACCGTCGGAGCAATACCGGATTGCCGGCCTGCATGACCGGCGGCAGCATCAGCACGAAAGATCCCAATATCACCGGCAGATACACTTTCCAGTGCTCGCCCACTGCCAGGCCGGCATCGCGCAGGCTGAACGGCACCACGATGAACATCGCCATCAGCACGGCATGCAGGGCAAAAATACCCCAGTTCAGGCGTGCCAGCTGCGGATCCATCAGCACCTGCCAGAAGTCCTTCAGCGCACGACCCGGTGCAGGCGGCTTGGCCGGCGCATCCGGAATGTAGCGCCACATGACCACGATGGCGACCAGCGCCAGCACGCCAGTCAACGCGAATATGCCGGGTACGCCGATCATCCGGTCCAGCCAGGGCGCAGCGACCAGCGACAGCGCAAACGATGCACCGATGGTGGAACCGATCATTGCCATGGCCTTGGCCCGCTGCTCTTCCCGTGTCAAGTCCGCGGTCATCGCAATCACTGCCGCGGAAATGGCACCGGCGCCCTGCAGGATGCGGCCGAGGATGACGAAGTAAATGTCGGGGGCCAGCGCCGCAACGAAACTGCCGATCGCAAATATCACCAGACCGACATAAACAACCGGCTTGCGGCCGAAGCGGTCGGACCACCAGCCGAACGGGATCTGCAGCATGGCCTGGGTCAGGCCGTAGGCGCCGATCGCAATGCCGACCAGTGTCAGGTCGGTACCGCCGGGCAGACGTTCGGCATAGATCGCAAACACCGGCAGGATGACGAACATGCCGAGCAAGCGCAGTCCGAAAATTCCGGACAAGCCGATACTGCCCCGCAACTCAAGCGGGGTCATTTTGCTGCGTGACGACATGACGTGGGGCGGCGGGGTGAAAACCGGGCGTGACAGTTGGGCGGGACCGCGGATGCGCGTATATTAGCAGGTTTACCTTCGCATTCATTCCGGTACTGCCATGACTGTCCGTTCCACGCCACCGAAACTGGTCTCGCTGCCCGCCGCGCCGCAGCAGCGCGATGCGCCGCCACAGCCCGCCGGCACCAGCCAGATCCGCGTGCGCGGCGCACGCACGCACAACCTCAAAAACATCAGCCTGGACCTGCCGCGCAACCGTCTGGTGGTGATCACAGGCCTGTCCGGATCCGGCAAATCATCACTCGCCTTCGACACGCTGTATGCGGAAGGCCAGCGTCGTTATGTCGAGTCGCTGTCGGCCTACGCACGGCAATTCCTGCAGCTGATGGAAAAACCCGATGTCGATATGATCGAGGGCCTGTCTCCCGCCATCGCCATCGAGCAGAAAGCCTCGAGCCACAACCCGCGCTCAACGGTCGGCACGGTCACCGAGATTCACGATTATCTGCGCCTGCTGTATGCACGGATCGGCGAACCGCATTGCCCGGAACACGGCACGGTGCTTGCCGCGCAATCGGTCGCGCAGATGGTCGACCATGTGCTGGAACTGCCGGCTGAGACTCGGCTGATGATCCTCGCGCCGGTGGTCAGCGACCGCAAGGGCGAGCAATCAAGCCTGATCGACGAACTGCGTGCGCAGGGTTTCGTCAGGGTGCGGATCGACGGCGCGGTACATGATATCGACGCGTTGCCCGCATTGAAGAAAAACACCAAACATTCGATTGATGTCGTGATTGACCGGATCAAGGTCCGTCCTGACCTTCGGCAGCGCATTGCCGAATCGTTCGAAACCGCGCTGCGCCACGGCAACGGACGCGCACTCGCGGTGGACATGGACAGCGGACAGGAGCACGTATTCTCGGCACGCCTTGCCTGTCCGACCTGCGGTCATTCCTCGCCAGAACTGGAGCCGCGGCTGTTTTCCTTCAACAACCCCGCCGGCGCATGCCCGCGATGCGACGGGTTGGGCACGATCAGCTTTTTCGATCCGAAGCGGATCGCTGCATTTCCTGAAATGTCCCTCGCTTCCGGCGCCATCAAGGGCTGGGACCGCCGCAACCAATTCTATTTCCAGATGCTGCAGGACCTCGCCGCGCATTACGGCTTCGACATCGAAACGCCGTTTTGCGAGCTGCCGGAAACGGCGCGCAATGCGGTACTCCACGGCTCCGGCAAAACCCCGATCCGTTTCACTTATGTCGGCGAGCGCGGCAAGTCATACGTGCGCGAACACGCGTTCGAAGGGGTAATCCCCAATCTCGAACGGCGCCACCGCGAGACCGACTCACCGGTGGTACGGGAAGAATTGTCGAAGTACCTGAATACGCAGGCCTGCCCTGACTGCGAGGGCACGCGGTTGCGGCCCGAGGCAAGACATGTAATGGTCGACGGCCAGCCAATCTACGCACTGTCAGCGCTGCAACTGGGCAACGCAATGCACTTTTTCGAGCAACTGTCGCTGACCGGCGCAAGGCAGGCCATTGCCGAAAAAATCGCCGGCGAGATCCGCAACCGTCTGCGTTTTCTGGTCGATGTCGGCCTCGATTATCTGTCGCTGGACCGCCCCGCAGACACGCTGTCCGGTGGCGAAGCCCAACGCATCCGCCTGGCAAGCCAGATCGGGTCGGGACTGACCGGCGTGATGTATGTGCTGGACGAGCCGTCAATCGGCCTGCATCAGCGCGACAACACGCGCCTGCTCGGCATGTTGAAGCGCCTGCGCGACATCGGCAACTCGGTGATCGTCGTCGAACATGACCAGGATGCGATCATGAGTGCCGATCATGTGGTCGACATGGGACTGGGTGCCGGTGAACACGGCGGCACGGTGATTGCGCAGGGCACGCCCGCTGAGATTGTCGCTCACGCCGAGTCGCTGACCGGCCAGTACCTGTCGGGACGCCGCCGCATCGACGTGCCGGCGTTGCGCCACCGCGTCAATCCAAAGCGGCGACTGGTGATCAGCGGCGCCCAGGGCAACAACCTGAAAGATGTTACGGTCGGCATCCCGGTCGGCTTATTCACCTGCATCACCGGTGTCTCCGGCTCCGGCAAGTCGACGCTCGTAAACGACACACTCTATCAGGCAGTGGCACGCGACCTCTACGGCAGCAACGTCGAACCGGCGCCATGTGCCGCCATCGAGGGTACAGAATTCTTCGACAAGGTCGTCAATGTCGACCAGAGCCCGATCGGGCGCACACCGCGTTCCAACCCCGCGACTTACACGGGCTTGTTCACACCGATCCGCGAACTGTTCGCCGGTGTGCCGGAAGCGCGCGCGCGCGGCTACGGTGCCGGCCGCTTTTCATTCAACGTCAAAGGCGGTCGCTGTGAATCCTGCCAGGGCGATGGCGTGCTGAAGGTCGAGATGCATTTTCTGCCGGATATCTATGTGCCCTGCGATATCTGTCACGGCAAGCGCTACAACCGGGAAACCCTGGACATCCGCTACAGGGGCCGGACCGTGCATGAAGTGCTGGCGATGACGGTCGAGCAGGGAGTCGAATTTTTCAGCGCAGTACCGGGAATCGCCCGCAAGCTGCAGACCATGATGGATGTCGGCCTCGGTTACATCACCCTCGGGCAAAGTGCGACAACGTTGTCGGGCGGCGAAGCACAGCGCGTCAAGCTCTCGCTGGAACTGTCCAAGCGCGACACCGGGCGCACGCTGTACATACTCGACGAACCGACAACCGGCCTGCATTTCCACGATATCGACCTGCTGCTGCGCGTGCTGCACCGGCTGCGCGATCATGGCAACACCATTGTCGTGATCGAGCACAATCTTGATGTGATCAAGACTGCCGACTGGATCGTCGACCTCGGACCCGAAGGTGGCGACGGCGGCGGCCTGGTCATCGCCGAGGGGCCGCCCGAAACCATCGCAGCGTGCGCCGACAGTCACACCGGCGCGTACCTGAAAGCCGTGCTGCCATGAAACCGGAACGTGCGCGCGAATTGCTGGAAGGCAGCTTCGCCGCAGCTCTTGCCGCGGCCGACCCGCTGCGCATCGTCCCCGGACACCTGCCCGGGCCACCCAAGGGGCGCACGCTGGTCGTCGGCGCCGGCAAGGCCGCGGCGGCGATGGCACTGGCCGTCGAGCAGAACTGGCCGGCGGCGGCACCTCTTGACGGCATGGTCATTACGCGTTACCAGCACGGCCTGCTGACCAACCGCATCACCGTCATCGAAGCCGGACACCCGGTACCCGATGCCGCCGGGGAACAGGCGGCCGTGGAAATCCTCAAAAAAGTCAAAGCGCTGACCGCGCAGGATCTGCTGCTGGTGCTGGTCTCGGGCGGCGGGTCGAGTCTGCTGTCGCTGCCGGCCGAAGGCGTCGCGATGGCCGACCTGAAACAGGTGACGCGCCAGCTGCTGCTGTCCGGAGCACCGATCCAGGCCATGAACACAGTGCGCAAGCATCTCTCTGCCATCCAGGGCGGACGGCTCGCCGCAGCATCGCGGGCGCCCGTGCTGGCGCTGGTGGTCTCGGACGTTACCGGAGATGATCCGACGCATATTGCGTCGGGTCCCTGTGCACCTGATCCCACCACTTATCAGGACGCGATCGACATCCTCGATCGGTATGGCGTTAATCCACCGCTTGCCGTCGCCGTGCACCTCGCGCGCGGTGTCGAGGGCCAGATTGCGGAAACACCCAAGCCCGGCAGCCGCGTTTTTGCAAAAACCGAGAACCGTATCATCGCCACTGCGCGGCATTCGCTGCGGGCCGCCGCAGACTACTTTCGCGACCAAGGCATCACGCCGGCAATCCTCGGCGACTCAGTCACCGGTGAAGCACGCGAGGTCGCCAAAGTTTACGGAGCCCTCGCCCGCGAAATCCGGCTGCACGGCGAACCATGGCCGGCACCGGTGGCACTGATATCCGGCGGGGAGTGCACCGTCACCGTGCGTGGCAGTGGCCGTGGCGGCCGCTGCGCCGAATTCCTGCTGTCGCTGGCGGTCGATCTGGACGGCGCGGCCGGCATCCACGCACTCGCCTGTGACACCGACGGGATTGATGGCTCGGAAAACAATGCCGGGGCCGTGCTCACGCCGGAAACGCTGCCGCACGCGGCGCGTAAACACCTGAACGCGGCGGCGCTACTCGATCAGAACGATGCTTACCGTTTTTTCGAGGGTACCGGCGATCTTGTAATCACCGGGCCCACGCGCACCAACGTCAACGATTACCGTGTTATTTTGGTGACCTGATCAGACAAATCGCGGAGTTTCTTTAACATATTGTTTTTAAACATATTTTTACAGAAATCTTCAGGGTCGGCCAACAAAAAAGCCGGGCGATGCCCGGCTTTTTTATGATTGCGCGATCCTGCGGATCAGGCGGCAGCTGCGGATTGGCCTTCAGCGGCCTCGGGACGGTCCATCAGTTCAACGTAGGCCATCGGCGCATTGTCGCCCTTGCGGAAACCGAATTTCAGAATGCGCAGGTAACCACCGTTGCGTTTGGCAAAACGCGGACCGAGTTCATCAAACAGCTTGACCACGTTGTCGCGGTCGCGCAGGCGATTGAATGCGAGACGGCGGTTCGCCAGTGAAGGCTTCTTACCCAGTGTAATGATCGGCTCCACGACCCGCCGCAGTTCCTTGGCCTTGGGCAACGTGGTTTTGATCGCTTCATGGCGCAACAACGAATTCGCCATGTTGCGCAGCATCGCCAGGCGATGGCTGGAGGTGCGATTGAGTTTTCGTAGACCGTGACGATGACGCATGATGCCCTCTTAAATCTTTTCCAGGCCGGCAGGCGGCCAGTTTTCCAGCTTCATTCCCAGCGTCAGGCCGCGGGATGCCAGGACTTCCTTGATTTCATTCAGCGACTTGCGGCCCAGATTCGGGGTCTTCAACAGCTCGGTCTCGGTCCGCTGGATCAAATCGCCGATATAGTAAATATTTTCCGCCTTCAGGCAGTTGGCCGAGCGAACCGTCAGTTCCAGGTCATCAACCGGACGCAACAGCACAGGGTCGATCTGCGTCGCTTTTTTCTCTTCGATCAGCGTCGGAGTGCCTTTGAGATCGGCGAACACCGACAGTTGATCGACCAGCACGCGCGCGGCATAACGCACCGCTTCTTCAGGATCGATCGCACCGTTGGTTTCAATATCAATCACCAGCTTGTCGAGGTCAGTGCGCTGTTCGACACGCGCGGACTCGACCGCATAGCTGACTCGACGTACCGGACCGTAGGACGCATCGAGCATCAGTCCGCCGACGCTGCGCGTGTCATCAACACCGCGACGGGTCACTGCAGCCACGTAACCGCGGCCTTTTTCCACCTTGATTTGCACATCAAGTTTGCCGCCCGCAGTCAGGTGCGCAATCACGTGATCCGGATTGACGATTTCGACATCATGCATCGCCTCGATATCCGCGGCGGTGACCACGCCCTCACCGGTTTTCTTCAGGCTCAGAATCGCCTCATCGCGGTTATGCAGGCGAAACACGATTCCCTTCAGGTTGAGCAGGATGTCGACCACGTCTTCCTGAACGCCGTCGATGGTGGAATACTCGTGCAGTACACCCGCAATCTTGACTTCAGTTGCCGCGTAGCCGGGCATCGAAGACAGCAGGGTGCGGCGTAGCGCATTACCGAGCGTATGGCCGTAACCACGCTCGAACGGCTCCATCGTGACCTTGGCATGAAACGGTGAGACACCCTGAACATCGATGATCCGAGGCTTGAGGAACGCGCTGCTGGACATGGCTTGACTACCTCTCGGAGATTATTTCGAGTACAGCTCGACTATGAGCGACTCGTTGATGGTTGACGGCAATTCGGAGCGTTGCGGACGCGCCTTGAAGGTGCCCTTCAGCGCCTTCGCGTCGACTTCGATCCACTCCGGATACCCGCGCGACTCTGCCGCTTCAGCGGCGCCCTTTATACGCAGCTGATCTTTCGCTGCCTGCGCCACCTCAACGACGTCACCAGGACGGCATTGGTAGGACGGGATATTCACGCGCCTGCCGTTAATCAGGATGCCGTTGTGGCGGACGACCTGACGGGCTTCAGTGCGCGAAGAACCGAATCCCATGCGGTACACGACGCTGTCCAGCCTGCTTTCGAGATTCTGCAGCAGCGCCTCGCCGGTCACACCCTTGCTGCTCGCTGCGTCCTTATAGGTCTTGCGGAACTGTCCCTCAAGGATGCCGTAGATACGGCGCACTTTCTGTTTCGCGCGGAGCTGCACCCCATAACCCGACAAACGGGTGCTTTTCTGGCCATGCTGGCCAGGCGGATAGTTACGGCGCTCTATCGCACACTTATCGGTAAAACACTTCTCCCCTTTGAGGAAAAGCTTTTCACCTTCACGGCGGCATTGCCGGCATTTTGCATCGAGATTCCTGGCCACTGTGGGATCTCCCTTAAATTCGACGCTTCTTGGGGGGACGGCAGCCGTTGTGCGGCACTGGCGTCACATCCGAGATGCTGGTGATCTTGAAACCAACTGCGTTCAGCGCGCGCACTGCGGACTCACGTCCGGGTCCCGGGCCCTTGATGAGCACCTCCAGGTTTTTCACGCCGCACTCCTGCGCGAGACGCCCTGCTTTTTCTGCGGCGATCTGTGCCGCAAACGGGGTCGACTTCCGCGAACCCTTGAACCCGTTGCTACCCGAAGTTGCCCAGGCCAGAGCATTGCCCTGGCGGTCAGTAATGGTGACGATGGTATTGTTGAACGACGCGTGCACGTGCGCCACGCCTTCCGCCACGTTTTTCTTGACCTTCTTGCGAACCCTGGTGCTTGCCTTAGCCATAAATAGTCACTCTCTGTTACGCAGCGGTCGGCCGCTGGATTTTCACTGCAGCCTTGCGCGGACCCTTGCGCGTGCGCGCGTTGGTACGCGTGCGCTGCCCGCGCAGGGGCAGTCCAGCACGGTGACGCTTGCCGCGCCAGGTGCCAAGGTCCATCAGGCGCTTGATGTTCATGGATACTTCGCGGCGCAGGTCACCTTCCGTGGTGAACTTCGCTACCTGCTCGCGCAGTTTCTCCATGTCCGAGTCTGACAGATCCTTCATTTTGGTTGCGGTGCCGACCCCAGCCGCCGCGCAAATCGCGCGGGCACGGCTGCGACCGATACCGTAGATCGCCGTCAGCGCGACTTCAGCGTGCTGATGATTTGGTATGTTGACGCCACCTATGCGGGCCATCTGTTACCCCACCGATGAAAAACTGTAAATTATAACTTTTGACAGGCTCATATTCAACGAACCGTCAACCCTGGCGCTGCTTGTGTCGCGGATCCTTGCAGATCACGCGGACCACGCCATTGCGCTTCACAACCTTGCAATTGCGGCACATGCGCTTTACTGATGCCTGTACTTTCATGTCATACCTCTTTCCCTTGCCCGCCTATTTCGCCCGGAAAATGATGCGCCCCTTGTTCAAATCGTAGGGCGTCAGTTCCACCGTCACTTTATCCCCGGGCAGAATGCGAATGTAGTGCATGCGCATTTTCCCCGAGATATGGCCAAGCACAACATGGCCATTCTCCAACTTCACCCGAAACGTTGCGTTAGGCAGGGTTTCGACGATCTCCCCCTGCATCTCTATCGTGTCTTCTTTCGCCATTTACCGCGTCGGAAACACACCGCCCTTAAAGTTTGCTTTCTTCAGCAGACTTTCGTATTGATGCGACATCACATAAGCCTGCACCTGTGCCATGAAATCGAGGGTCACCACCACGATGATCAACAGCGAAGTGCCGCCGAAATAGAACGGCACGTTTTTCCAGACAATCAGCAACTCCGGAACCAGGCAGACCAGCGTGACGTATAACGCCCCGGCCAGCGTGAGGCGCATCGTGACTTTTTCGACGTATCGCGCCGTCTGGTCACCGGGTCGTATACCCGGAACGAACGCACCGCTCTTTTTCAGATTCTCCGCAGTCTCCTTCGGATTGAACACCAGGGCCGTGTAGAAAAAACAGAAAAAGATGATGGCAGCGGCATAAAACAGCGTGTAAATCGGCTGTCCGGGATGCAACACCCCCGCGACGCTCTTGAGCCACGCCATGCCCTCGTTTTCACCGAGCCAGCCGGCTACAGTGCCCGGGAACAGGATGATGCTCGAAGCAAAAATCGGCGGGATCACGCCCGACATATTCAGTTTCAGCGGCAAGTGTGATGACTGTCCGCCGTAGACCTTGCGGCCGACTTGACGTTTTGCGTAATTCACCAGGATCTTGCGCTGCCCCTTTTCGACAAAACAGACGAACGCAGTTACTGCAACCACCAGTACAAATATGAACAGCACAAACGGGATCGAAAATGCCCCGGTCCGCGCCAGTTCCAGGGTACCGCCAACTGCCTGCGGGAACCCCGAAGCGATGCCGGCGAAGATGATCAGCGAGATGCCGTTGCCGATGCCGCGCTCGGTAATCTGCTCCCCCAACCACATCAGGAACATGGTGCCGGTCACCAAGGTCATCATCGCCGTCAAGCGAAACATCAGGCCCGGATCCAATGCCACTTTTTGCTGCTCGAATGCAATCGCTATCGCCAACCCCTGCACTATCGCAAGCGCCGCAGTGCCATACCGGGTGTATTGCGTAATTTTCCGGCGCCCCGACTCGCCTTCCTTCTTCAAGGCCTCGAGAGTCGGTGACACCACGGTCATCAACTGCATGATGATCGATGCCGATATGTACGGCATGATGCCCAACGTAAAAATCGAAAAGCGCGACAGCGCGCCGCCCGAGAACATGTTGAACATGTCCAGAATGCCGCCCCGCTGCGAACGAAACAGCTCAGCCAGCTGGGCCTGATCGATGCCAGGTACCGGAATGTAGGACCCGATGCGGAATACGATCAGCGCACCCACCAAGAACAACAGGCGACGCTTGAGGTCGCCAAATTTGCCCGAGCCCGACAGTGCGGCACCAACAGCCAAGCTCAGCTCCCGGCCTTATCGGTTGCAGGTTGGTCGACGCTGCCTCCGGCACGTTCGATGGCCTCGCGTGCACCCTTGCTGGCGAGCACGCCCTTGAGTGCGATCTTGCGCTTGAGTTCGCCGGCGAGTATCACCTTGGCGCGGACGGCCATCTTGGGCACCACGCCCGCCTGCTTGAGCGCAGCGAGGTCTATGGTGTCGATCTTCAGTTTGTGCAGGGTATCCAGGCGCACCTCGGCCGTTTCACCGGCGGAAAGCGAATGAAAACCGCGCTTGGGCAGCCGGCGATGCAGCGGCATTTGGCCGCCTTCGAAACCGACCTTGTGGAAACCGCCTGCACGTGCTTTCTGTCCCTTATGACCGCGTCCGGCGGTCTTGCCCGAGCCGCAACCGATGCCGCGGCCGACGCGCTTCTTGCTGCGCTTGGCGCCGGCGGCGGGTTTGATCTTGTTCAGTTCCATTTAGGCCTCACAGCGAACGAGATAAGACACTTTGTTGATCATCCCGCGTACCGCCGGAGTATCAACAAGTTCAACCGTATGGTTGATGCGCCGCAACCCGAGGCCACGGACCGATGTCCGGTGTTCGGGCCGGGTGCCGATCAGGCTGCGCACCAGCGTGACCCTGATGGTCTTGCCCTGAGTGTTACCTTGTGTCTTGGCCATGGTTTATCCGAGGATGTCTTCAACCGGCTTGCCGCGTTTTGCAGCGATCTCGGCCGGGGTATTCATTGCAGTCAACCCGTTGATCGTCGCGCGCACGATGTTATAGGGGTTGGTCGAACCGATGCATTTGGCAAGGATGTTGGCAACGCCCATGACTTCCAGCACCGCGCGCACCGGGCCACCGGCAATGATTCCAGTGCCGTCGGAGGCCGGCTGCATGTAGACTCGGGAGGCGCCATGGCGCCCCATTACGGCATGCTGCAACGTTCCGTTTTTCAGCTGGACTTTGACCATTTTCTGGCGCGCTTCTTCCATGGCCTTTTGCACGGCGACCGGAACCTCGCGTGCCTTGCCCTTGCCCATACCGATGCTGCCGTCCCCGTCGCCGACGACGGTCAGTGCCGCAAAACCCATTACCCGGCCGCCCTTGACGACTTTGGTTACGCGATTGATGGCCACCATCTTTTCACGCAGCCCGTCACCTCGGTCTTCGCCGGTTTGCATCTTTCCTGCCTGCATTTTTGCCATGCGCCGCTCCGTCAGAACTGCAGTCCGGCTTCACGCGCGGCTTCCGCCAACGCTTTCACCCGACCGTGATATTTATAACCGGAGCGGTCAAAAGCGACCTTCTCCACGCCGGCCTGCTTTGCACGTTCGGCAATACGCTTGCCGATCGCTGCTGCCGCAGCCGCGCTGCCGCCTTTCGGCACCGCTGTCCGCACTTCCTTTTCAGAGGTCGAAGCGCTCGCGAGCACTTTCGATCCGCTGGCATCAATGACCTGCGCATAGATATGGCTGTTGGAACGGTAGACGGTAAGCCGTACCGCCTTGAGTTCAGCAATCTTGGCTCGCGCGCTGCGTGCGCGCCGCAGGCGCGCTTCTTTCTTGTCAAACATATTCTGTCCGCCTACTTCTTCTTCGTTTCCTTGAGCACAATGCGCTCATCGGCATAACGCACACCCTTGCCCTTGTAGGGCTCCGGTGGCCGGTAACTACGAACGTCGGCAGCAACCTGGCCGACCTGTTGCTTGTCCGCGCCCTTGATAATAATTTCAGTCTGGGTTGGCGTCTCGGCCTTCACGCCTTTCGGCAGTTGATGGACCACCGGATGCGAAAAGCCCAGCGTCAGGTTGAGCTTATCGCCCTGCGCCTGCGCGCGGTAACCCACACCAACCAGCGTGAGCTTCTTTTCAAAGCCGCGGCTCACACCCTGAACCATGTTTGCAACGAGCGCGCGCAATGTGCCGCTGATGGCGTTGGCCTGCCGCGAATTGTCGTTGACCTTGATTTCGAGGCGATTCTCAATCTTCTCCACCTTGACGTTGGGCGTGATCTGCTGCGCCAACGTGCCAAGAGGACCCTTGACCGAAATCAGGTCGTCATTAATCGTGACTTCAATTTTTTCCGGCAACGTGACCGGACTGCTTCCGACTCTGGACATCGCTCGTCTCCGTTACGCCACGATGCAGAGCACTTCGCCACCGATGCCCATACCTCGCGCTTTGCGATCGGTCATCACGCCTTGCGGGGTGGAGACAATGGCAACGCCGAGGCCGTTCATCACGCGCGGAATGTCACGGCTGGGTTTGTAAATGCGCAAGCCTGGACGACTCACGCGCTCTATTTTTTCGATCACCGGGCGTCCGGCATAATACTTGAGGTTGACCTCGAGCACCGGCTTGGAGGTTTCGCCACGCACGGCGAATTCCTCAATGTAACCCTCGTCCTTCAGGACCTTGGCGATCGCTACCTTGAGCTTGCTCGAAGGCATCGACACGGACTCCTTCTCCGCCTGCTGCGCATTGCGGATGCGGGTCAGCATGTCGGAAATCGGATCATTCATGCTCATGCAAAGTTCTCCTGCAGCCTGTCTTACCAGCTAGCCTTGATTACGCCCGGGATCTCTCCGCGCATGGCAATCTCGCGCAGTTTTCCCCGAGCCAGCCCAAACTTGCGATACACACCACGCGGGCGACCGGTCAGTGCGCAACGATTGCGCAGCCGGACGGGACTCGCGTTCCGCGGCAGTTTCTGCAGCTTCAGGCGTGCTTCGTAGCGATCTTCAGGAGCGAGCTTCTGATCGTCGACGAGCGCCTGCAGTTCTGCCCGCTTGGCCGCGTACTTCTTTACGGTCTTGCGGCGCTTCTGATCACGGTTTATCAGTGCAAGCTTGGACATACGGTTTTCCTCAGTTCCGGAAAGGAAATTTGAAAGCGGAAAGCAGCGCCCGGGCTTCTTCGTCGGACTTTGCTGTCGTTGTAATCGTGATGTTCATCCCGCGCAGAGCGTCGATCTTGTCATATTCGATCTCCGGGAAAATGATCTGCTCCTTGACGCCCATGTTGTAATTTCCGCGCCCGTCAAAACTGCGCGCCGAAATTCCACGAAAATCGCGGATGCGCGGCATCGCGATATTGACGAGGCGGTCCAGGAATTCATACATCCGTGCACCACGGAGAGTCACCTTGCAACCCACCGGGTAACCTTCGCGGATCTTGAAATTCGCGATCGCTTTGCGCGAGTTGGTTACCAGCGGTTTCTGCCCTGCAATTTTTGTCATGTCACCGACGGCGTTGTCCATGATTTTTTTGTCGGCAACCGCTTCACCCACGCCCATGTTAAGGACGATTTTCTCGATCCGCGGCACCTGCATCGGGCTCTTGTAGCCGAATTTCTGAGTCAACTCCTTGGCGACAGTATCCTTGTAATAGGTACTCAGCCGCGCCGGCGCAGAGGGACGGTCCGGCTTACCCTGCTTCGCAGCGGCGCTCGCAGCAGCCGCGGCCTTGGGCTCTTTCGCCGCCTTCTTGACCGGCGCCGCCTTGGTGTCCTTCGCCGGCTTTGCTTTTTTGGTGTCTTTTTTATCCGCGCTCATACATCAACCACTTCGCCATTTGACTTGAAATACCGAACGCGACGCCCGTCGTCCAGTTGCCTGACTCCAACTCGGTCGGCCTTCTTGGTTACGGGATTAAACAACGCCACATTCGACACATGAATCGGCATTTCCTTGTCGATGATGCCGCCGGTCTCACCTTTGGCCGGGTTCGGCCGCTGGTGTTTCTTGACGCGATTGATGCCCTCGACGAGCAGATGTTCATCGTCTACGATTCGCAACACCGTCCCGCGTTTGCTGCGGTCTCGGCCGGTAAGGACGACCACGTCGTCGCCTTTCTTGATCTTGCGCATATGCCTATACGTCCTCTACAACACTTCCGGGGCAAGAGATACGATTTTCATGAACCGCTCGGTGCGCAGTTCGCGGGTCACCGGTCCAAAAATCCGGGTACCGATGGGTTCAAGTTTCTGATTCAGCAACACTGCCGCATTGCCGTCAAACTTCAACAACGATCCATCATTGCGACGCACGCCTTTGGCGGTACGCACAACCACGGCGTTGTAAACCTCGCCTTTTTTCACTCGCCCGCGCGGCGCAGCCTCCTTGATGCTGACCTTGATAATGTCGCCGATACCGGCGTAACGACGCTTTGATCCGCCAAGCACCTTGATGCACATGACAGCGCGTGCACCCGTGTTGTCAGCAACGTCCAGTATGGATTGCATCTGAATCATGGTTGTTCCTGCTTATCTTTCCCCAACTTGGCCACCCTTGAAGCATGGAAGGCCAGTCTTGGAGCCCGTTCGGGCAAGTTCACCGCCAGCGGAGCGCAAGGCGGAAAATACAGCCGATAAGTATACAGTTAGAAATGCCTGTTACGCAAGCGGCAATTACATGCTCCGCGATTTCTCCACGAGCTTGGTCACCCGCCACGCCTTGGTTTTAGCGATGGGGCGGCACTCCTCGATCAACACGGTATCGCCTTCCCTGTATTCGTCGTTGGCATCGTGCGCGTGATACTTCTTTGAGCGCGTGATGAACTTCCCCAGCAAGGGATGCTTGACTCGCCGTTCGACAAGTACGGTCACCGTCTTGTCCATCTTGTCACTGACTACGCGTCCTGTCAGCGTTCGTTTATTTGATTCCGTCATATTGAACCCTACCCGTTATGCTTTGGTTCCCAGCACCGTGCGCACTCGCGCGATATCGCGCCGAACCTTGCGCAGCTGGCTGGTGTTCGATAACTGCTGTGTTGCCTTCTGCATACGCATGGAAAACTGCGCCTTGAGCAGGGACTCGAGTTCCTTGCGCAATTCTTCCGGGCTTTTCGCCGTCAATTCGCTCGCCTTCATGATCTAGCCTCCTACCAGGCGGTGGACAAATGTCGTCGCAATCGGCAACTTCGCCGCCGCAAGGCGAAATGCCTCTTTGGCGATGATTTCGTTGACGCCGTCCATTTCATACAAAACCTTGCCCGGCTGAATCTCGGCAACCCAGTACTCCGGGTTTCCCTTGCCGTTGCCCATGCGCACTTCAGCCGGTTTCCGGGAAATCGGCTTGTCCGGGAAAATGCGGATCCAGATCCGGCCGCCGCGCTTGATGTGCCGCGTCATTGCACGGCGCGCTGCCTCAATCTGGCGGGCGGTCAGGCGACCACGGCCGATCGCCTTGAGTCCGTATTCGCCGAAACTCACCTTGTTGCCGCGAGTCGCAACGCCGGTATTCCGGCCCTTTTGCTCCTTGCGGTATTTACGCCTGGCTGGCTGTAGCACGTTTTGCTCCTGTCTTTGCAGTTGTCCGCCGCGGCTTGCGTGCGGGCGGAGGTGCCGGCTCCTCAGCTGGCGCGGATAATTGGGCAAGCCCCGGGTGTTCGTTCTTGCCGATCACTTCGCCCTTGAACACCCAAACCTTGACCCCGATGACGCCGTAGCTGGTCTTCGCTTCGGAAAATCCGTAGTCGATGTCCGCACGCAGGGTATGCAAAGGCACGCGTCCTTCGCGATACCACTCGGTCCGCGCAATCTCGATACCATTTAGCCGGCCGGCACTCATGATCTTGATCCCCTGTGCGCCAAGTCGCATCGCATTGGTGATGGCCCGCTTCATCGCGCGCCGGAACATGATCCGCTTCTGCAACTGCTGGACGATCGAGTCTGCAATAAGTTGCGCATCGAGTTCGGGTTTGCGTACTTCCTCGATATTCACATGCACCGGAACACCGAGCATCTTCTGCAGGTCAGCCTTCAGGCGTTCGATGTCTTCGCCCTTCTTGCCAATCACCATGCCGGGACGGGCACTGAACACCGTAATCCGCGCATTTTTCGCCGGACGCTCGATGACGATGCGCGACACGGCTGCCTGTGACAGCCGCTCCTTGAGATATTCGCGGACCCTGATATCTTCGAGAAGCATGCCCGCGAAGTTCTTGTTGTTCGCGTACCAGCGCGAAGCCCAGTTCCGGTTGAACGCCAGACGGAACCCGGTCGGATGAATTTTTTGGCCCATATATTATTTCCTTCCGTCGCCGACGGTGACAAAAACGTGGCACGTCGGTTTCAAAATGCGTACGCCCCGACCTTTTGCTCGCGACGAGAAGCGCTTCATTACCGGGCCCTTTTCCACGCAAATATGCGTGATCTTGAGTTCATCGATATCAGCGCCGTCATTGTGCTCGGCATTGGCGATCGCGGATTCAAGCACTTTCCGGATGATCACGGCACCCTTTTTGGGCGAAAAATTAAGAATATTGAGCGCGTTCTCGACGGTCTTGCCGCGGATCAAGTCCGCAACCAGACGCCCTTTTTGCGCCGAGAGCCTGACGCCGTGCAGTTTTGCTGTGGTATTCATTTCGATTTACCTTACTTGGCCGCCGGAGTAGGGGCGGCCTTCTTGTCACCGGTCGCTGATGCGCCACCGGCTTTCGAATGCCCCTTGAATACTCGCGTATGGGCGAATTCACCCAACTTGTGGCCAACCATGTTTTCGGTCACATAAACCGGCACGTGCTGTTTGCCGTTGTGCACGGCGATTGTCAGGCCGACGAAATCCGGAAGTATCGTGGAACGCCGCGACCAAGTCTTGATCGGACGCTTGTCAGAGCCAGCCCGCGCGGTCTCCACCTTTTGCATCAGATGGTGATCAACGAACGGACCTTTTTTTATGGAACGTGACATCTCTACCCCTTAAGCCGTGGCTTTCGCATTACGGCGACGAATGATCATGCCGCTAGTGCGTTTGTTCTTGCGCGTCTTGTAACCTTTGCACATGACGCCCCAGGGACTCACCGGGGCCTGCGCTGCTGCCGTCCGGCCCTCGCCGCCGCCGTGCGGATGGTCAATCGGGTTCATCGCAACACCGCGCACCGTAGGACGAATGCCGCGCCAGCGCACGCGGCCGGCCTTACCTATCGACTCCAGCGAGTGCTCTTCATTGCCGACCTCGCCGATAGTGGCACGGCAGTTCACGTGAACTTTACGGATCTCTCCGGACCGCAGCCGCAATTGCGCGTATTCGCCCTCACGAGCCAGCAATTGAATCGAAGTTCCGGCAGCACGCGCAAGTTGGGCGCCCTTGCCGGGGAGCATTTCCACACAGCAAATGGTGGTGCCAACGGGGATGTTCTTCAGCGGCAGCGCATTACCCGGCTTGATCGGAGCCTCGGCCCCGGAAATCACCTGCATGCCGGCACTGAGCCCGCGAGTGGCAATGACATAGCGTCGCTCGCCATCAGCGTAGCACAGCAACGCCAGATGCGCGCTGCGGTTAGGATCGTATTCGATCCGCTCCACTTTCGCCGGAATGGCATCCTTGTTGCGCTTGAAGTCGACTGCACGATAATGCTGCTTATGCCCGCCGCCATGATGACGCATCGTAATGCGACCGTGCGCATTGCGCCCCGATTTCTTCGACTGCCTTTCGACCAGACTGGCAACCGGTTTGCCCTTGTGCAGGCCCGGGGTAACAACCTTGACCAGACCGCGACGGCCCGGAGAAGTCGGTTTGACCTTGATCAGCATTATTTGACCTCCGCTTCAGCAAAGTTGATTTCCTGGCCTGCTTTGAGACAGACGTAGGCTTTTTTCCACTGGTTGCGTCGGCCGATGAACCGGCCAAAGCGCTTTTCCTTGCCGCGAACGTTGACGATGCGGACATTCTGGACTTCAACTTTCTCGTCCTTCTTGCTCCACATTGCTTCGACCGCGGCCTTGATTTCCGGCTTGGTCGCATCACGCGCGACGCGGAAAACCACCTGATTGTGTTTTTCGGCGACAAACGTGCTCTTTTCCGAAATCACCGGAGCAAGCAGGACCTGGGTCAGCCGTTCGGTGCTAAATGCGCTCATGCCAGCAACTCCTCAATCTTGCCCACAGCACCCTTCGTCATCAGTACTTTGCCGTGACGGATCAGGCTGACCGGATCCGCGTGGCCGACTTCCACCACCATGACGTTGGGCAAATTACGCGACGAGAGCCGCAGGTTCTCGTCAAGGCTGTCGGTAATGATCAGCACGCTGTCCATACCCATGCCCTGCAGTTTCTGGGCAAGCATTTTGGTCTTGGGTGCATCGACAGTGAACTTGTCGACGACCACAAGACGATCTTCGCGGGCCAGTTGCGACAGGATCGAGAGCATCCCGGCGCGGTACATTTTGCGATTGAGCTTGTGCGAGTAATTCTCATCGGGCGAGTTGGGAAAGGTCCGGCCACCGCCACGCCACAGCGGGCTGGAAGTCATGCCGGCGCGTGCCCGCCCGGTGCCCTTCTGGCGCCAGGGTTTCTTGGTCGAATGCTTGACGGTACCGCGATCCTTCTGCGCCCGCGTGGCCAGCCGTGCGTTGGCAAGATAGGCTGTGACGACCTGATGCACCAGTGCCTCGTTGTATTCGCGGCCGAACGCAGCATCCGATGCCGCCAACTTGGCGGTAGGTTTGCCCTGCTCGTTGATTACGTTAAGTTCCATTGCGCACCGCCTCTACTTCGCCGTGGCGGCTTTGCCGCCCTGTTTGACTGCCGGAGCGCGTCTTGCACGTACCGCCGGGCGAACCATCACGTCGCCACCGCGTGAACCGGGAACTGCACCGCGGATCAGCAGCAGATTCCGCTCTGCGTCGATGCGCACGATTTTCAGGGACTGCTCGGTTCGCGTCACCGCCCCCATGTGTCCGGGCATCTTCTTGCCGGGAAACACGCGGCCCGGGTCCTGCGCCATGCCGATTGAGCCCGGTTTGTTATGTGAAACCGAGTTGCCGTGGCTCGCCCGGTTGGACGAGAAGTTATGCCGCTTGATGACGCCGGCAAAACCTTTGCCCTGCGACACACCGGTGACGTCGACGTACTGGCCAACCTCGAAAATGGTCGCGGCTACCGTAGTTCCGACTTTGAGTTCAGCCAGTTTCTCGGGGGTCACAGGAAACTCCCGCAGCACCTGTCCGGCCTCGACCCCGGCCTTGGCATAATGCCCCGCCGCGGGCTTGCGCACGCGCGAGGCACGGCGTTTGCCGAACGCCAGCTGCACTGCGGCGTAGCCATCGGTCTCGGGCGTCTTGACTTGTGACACGCGGTTATTCGATACATCGACGACTGTCACCGGAATGGTGTCACCGTCGTCGGTGAATATCCGTGTCATGCCGACTTTGCGGCCGACTAATCCTAAGCTCATGTTTTAATTACCTTTTTTAAAAAGGCGCCGACTGCAATTGGCCGGCAATTCCATTCGCGAATCCAGGCGCCGCAGCGCCGGCTTCACACCGTTACAACTTGATTTCTACGTCCACACCCGCGGGCAAGTCGAGCTTCATCAGCGCGTCGACCGTCTTGTCCGTGGGATCAATAATGTCCATCAACCGCAGATGACTGCGGATTTCCAACTGCTCACGTGAGGTCTTGTTGACATGGGGCGAGCGCAACAGATCGAACCGCTGCTTGCGCGTCGGCAGCGGAATCGGGCCCTTGACCACGGCACCGGTGCGTTTTGCCGTCTCAACGATTTCCTGCGCCGACTGGTCAATGAGACGATAGTCGAACGCCTTGAGGCGTATGCGTATTTTCTGACTTTTCAGGGCAGCCATTTTTTACTCGATCACCTTTGCCACGACGCCGGCGCCGACGGTCCGGCCACCCTCGCGGATGGCAAAACGCAGCCCCTCTTCCATCGCGATGGGCTGAATCAGCGCCACCGTGATCGAAATGTTGTC